>Ga0066376_10004586_pt1 | contig 11977 bp, 8 predicted proteins | sample Knorr_S15_td_Bot_FD_77009 | JGI IMG/M metagenome (GOLD analysis project Ga0066376, IMG submission 77009) | Marine microbial communities from Southern Atlantic Ocean transect - Knorr_S15_td_Bottom_ad_5009_LV_A | ecosystem: Environmental > Aquatic > Marine > Oceanic | place: Southern Atlantic... | reverse complement strand
CTCGAGGAAGGAAGACGACTCCGGTCGCTGTGGGATGGCGACCATCTCCGGATGGGACTCCGCCATGCGGGCGAGTCCGCCCTTGAAGCTCCCCCATCCCCCGACCAGATCCAAGGCCACGAATCCGAGAATGACGATGCCGAGGGCGAGCAAAATACACTGGACCGAGTCGACGTAGGCCACCGATCGCAACCCGCCTGAGGCGACGTAGATGAAGACGACGACGGAGAGCAGAATGGCACCGCCCTCGACCGTGCCCAGGAAGGTCTGCTCGAAGACCGTACCCTGCACCAAGCGGCTGAACAGGAGCCCTGAGGCCTTCAGCTGGATGCCCAGATAGGGGACACTGAAGACCAGGGCGACCAGTACGGTGAGGACACGCATCCAGTTGGTGCCGTAGTAGTCGCTGAACATCTCGCCCGGTGTGATGTATCCGTAGCGCTTACCCAGGAGCCATTGGCGCTTGAGAAAGATGACGCCGGTGAGGGGAATGGTGATGGCGTAGAAGGATGCGAAGGCGTAGGGGAGCCCGTGCTCGTATATGGAGCCCGGATGACCGACGAAGGTCCAGCCACTGAAGGAGGTAGCGGTGGCGGCTAGTACGAATACCCACAGGCCGATGCTGCGGTTGGCAATAAAATAATCGCTGGCGGTGCGGGCCTGGCGGGCGCCTTTCCAACCCCAGAAAATGCAGTAGGACCAGTAGCCAACGGTAAAGACGACGAGCCAGACCAGATGTCCCAAATCTCAGAATCCACCCCGCAGGCGCTCTGCCTCAGCGACGCGCTGGATGGCGATCATGAAAGCCGCGGTGCGCATGGTCGTGTTCGCCGACTTCATGAGGGCGACGACGTCGCCGTAGGCCCGGGTCATGATCCGCCGCAGCTTTTCGTTTACCTCCTCTTCGGTCCAGGTGAACACCTGAATATTCTGCACCCACTCGAAATAGGAGACGGTCACGCCGCCGGCGTTGGCGAGGATGTCGGGCACGATGTGGATGCCGCGATCGTTGAGGATGGAGTCGGCGACCGTGGTGACCGGGGAATTGGCTGCCTCGACCACCATGCGCGCTTTGATCTTCTGTGCGTTCTCCAGGTTGATCACGCCGCCCAGGGCGGCGGGAATCAGAATGTCGCAGTCGAGCTCAATCAGCTCGTCGCTGGCGATGATCTCGGCGCTTTCGAAGCCCTTGATGGAGCGAGTGGGAGCGGCGTGCTCGAGGAGGGCGGGAACGTCGAGGCCCTCCGGGTTGTACAGCGTACAACTGGCGTCGCCGATGGCGACGATGCTGGCCCCCTGCTCGTGCAGAAACCGGGCGGTGAACGAACCGACGTTGCCGAATCCCTGGATGGCGACACGGGCCCCCTTCATCTCGATGCCGAATTCCTTGGCCGCCTCGGCCGCGATGATGCTGACGCCCCTCCCAGTGGCTGCCTCACGACCGGGGGATCCCCCCAGGGCCAGGGGCTTGCCGGTGACGATGCCGGGGGTGTGGCCGTATCTCGAGCCGTACTGGTCCATGATCCACGCCATTATCTGGGCGTTGGTGTTTATATCGGGCGCGGGGATGTCGCGCTGTACGCCAAAGGCGAACCCTATTCGAGAAGTGAATCTCCGGGTGAGTCGCTCCACTTCGGCGTCCGACATCTGCTGCGGGTTGCAGGTGATGCCACCCTTGGCGCCGCCGAAGGGGATGTTGACCAGAGCGGTCTTCCAGGTCATGAGCGAGGCGAGCGAACGGACCTCGTCGAAATCGACTTCGGCATGGTAGCGAAGCCCCCCCTTCATGGGCCCGCGAGCGCCGTTGTGTTGTACGCGGTAGCCGATGAACACCTCAAGCCGGCCATTCTCCATGCGCACCGGGACCTCCACCTTCAGCTCACGGAAAGGCGTCTTCAAAAGAAGACGCATGTCCTCGTCCAGATCGACTAGATCGGCGGCAACGTCAAAGAGCAGGTTGGTGTTTTCGTAGCTGCTGATTTTCTCGGGCACGGACATCATTCCTGGGCGCTTGGCCGTTGTAGTTTCTGTACCAGATTGGTCACTTTCCAGCTGCCGCCGCCGCGGCTCAGAGTCCAGAACGCGTAGCCCTCCTGACTGTGGACGGCTGTCCCTCCGCGATATTTAGCGGTCACCTTCTCTCTGGTCAAAGCGACAGCCGCCAAACCGCCCGCACCTTTGCTGGCGTGCAAGATCTCCCGCTGCACGTCATAGGAGGTGAGCGAAAGACGCTTGTCCAGCCAATCCTCGAATTCTTCGGCATCGTTGAAAGTGATGAGCCAGGTGGCTGGAAGAATGGTGTGGTAGGCGTCATAGCCGACATACTCCCCGTCGTAATGATCGATAACACCCGCGGCGCTGCCGCTGTTCCAGGCCTGGGCTTCGGCTTTCAACACCATGGCGATATCCTCGTCCACCCCGCCGGCGGCGCCGGTGTAGGGGCCGGTCGCCAGGTCGCCCAGGGAATCGACCAGGGCAGAGACCAGCCACTCATCGTCCTCCTTTCTGAAGGTCCACAGGCGAGTGACATCGAGAGCCTGTTCGGCTCCCGAGTTGCGGTCTATCACCAGTCCCTTGTCAACGGTGGTGACGAAGGCCTTGTCCAGGCGCACGCTGATCAGCGTCACCGAGCGCTGTATGTCGTAGCGGTAGATCCGGAGGTCCTGCCCGAGGGCGTCAGCGTAGGAGGTCAAGGTCTCGTTCCGGACCCTCCAGCCGAGGGGGTCGATCATCCCGTTGGCAGAGTAACGCACGAACCTGTTCCCGTCGTACTGAGACAGCACGAGTTCGACGACGCCGCGTCGCCGCCCCGATCGGTCCTTCTCCAGAGCCTGGCGGATGAGTATTGTTTCCGTGGTCTCTGCCGGCAGTTTCTCCACCGGGAAGATGCAGGCCGCCCCGATCACCCACACGAGAATGTTCCTTCTCCTGTTCACCAGCGTCGTCATCATCCAGCTCCCAGTTGCTGCAGTGCCCACTTGGCATAGTAGGCGACGGTGTCGTCCTCATCCTTGGCAAGCTTTTCGAGTGACGGGCGGCTCTCCGGCGCTCCCATCCGCCCGAGGGCTATGATGGCGCTCCAGCGGACCTCCGCTACCGGGTCACCCGCCGCCTTCAGCAGAGCTGGCAGCGCCGAGCCGACCACCACCTGGCCGATGACCTGTGCAGCACCGGAGCGCAAACGAGGGTCCTCGTGCCCCATTGAGGAGATGAGTCGATCCTCCACCATCCCTGAAGTGGTCTGCACTTCGACAAGCGACTTTATCGCATTTACGCGGAGGACCGGATCATCGCTGCCCATGGCCTCGAAGAGAAAGTCCGTCCCTGTCGGATCGCCCAGTCGTGACAGAGAGGAGGAGGCGTTGAAGCGCACCAGGTTGCTCTTGTCGGTCAGCCGTTCCTTCAGCGGGCCGACAACGCTGTGATCGCCGACGGTACCCAGCGACCGCGCCGACTGCTGGCGAATCTCCGGGTCGTCGTTGTCCAGCTGCGCCACGAGACGCGTCCTCATGGTTTCCAAAGCCTCGCGCAACTGGTTCCGATAGGGGCTGTCCATCTCCGCCAGCTCAGCCAGGAGTGGGGCCCCAAAGTAGTTGGAGCTGGCGAGCTCGGCCACGGCGATCGCGGCCAGGTCGGCATCGCCGCCGGTAATGGCCTGTCTGATTTCGCCGCTGCCAACGAACTCGTCCATCTTCACCATGGCCGATGCCGCGTAAAGCCTTATTAATGGATCCTTGTCCTTCAGCTGTACTTCCAGCGCGGCTATCGCCACCTGGGTGAAGCCCAGGTTCCCCATGGCGCGGAGGCAGGCGATACGTTCGGGATAGCGACTGGCCACGACAATGTGATCGTCGATGACCGCGGAGGCCGCCTTGTGGTTGATGCGGCCCAGGACGACGGCCGCACCGGTGCGAATTTTCTCAATCTCGTCGCGGAATTCGCGGTAGTTTGCCCCCTTGTACGTGGCTCCAGCGAGAGCGGCAATCAGCTGTCTGGCCGCCGGTCGGCCAACCCCTACCAGCTGTTCGACGGCTTCATTCCAAGCGTCGGAGTCGATCTCGTTGGCGGCCAGGATCTCGATCTGATCCTCGACCATTTGCTCGGTGGTGCCGCAGTTCAGGAGACCGAAACAGACGGCGGACATCAGGATGGGACGCGACAAGTATCTTTTCATGGACGCAGCCTCTTTGAAGGCGGGCAGGATGCTCGTAAGTTAGCTATATATAAGGAGATTGGTGCAAACGGCCCGTAATGTAAGCGGTGGGCCCGCAGAAAGCAACGTCGCCGATGGGGGTCCGAAGATGCGATGACCAACGGCGTTGATGACGGCGTCAAACCGAAGGAGAAATCTAGGTGAACTGGATCGACTGGGTCGCGGTGGGGCTGGTGGTTCTGTTCGCCCTGAAAGGGTACCAGCGGGGGTTGATCGGGCAGTTGGCGACGTTTCTCGCCGTGGGACTCGGCGTGCTGGCCGGGTTGTATCTCCACGAGGCCGCCCTCTCCCTGCTGCCCGATTTCGGCGTGCCCGAACTGAGCTTCGCTATCAGCTTTGCCGTGGTATTCGCCGCCGTGGCACTCAGCGTCTTTGTTCTGGGACGGCTCCTGCGCGGTGCCGTCCGCGCCCTTTTCCTGGGAGGCGTGGACCGTATCCTTGGGGGGGTGTTCGGCCTTCTCGTGGGAATCCAGGGTCTCCTTATAGTCGTTCTTCTGGTGAGTCGCCACATACCTGAAGGCGGGGACTTCCTGCAGCAGACACGCCTGGCTCCGGTGCTGTTCGGGCTGGCAGAGCGGCTCCTCCCCCTCCTGCCAGACGATTTCGGACGCTTTTTCGAGGGGCGTTTGCCTGATCCGGAAGAAGTGCTCCGGGCCCTTGACCGGCGCTTGTCGGAGACTCGGGCGCCGTCGGTGGGTCAGCCGCCGGAGTGAAGATCGGCTACTGGTGATGGGCGGATTCTCGGGTCCCGTCGGTGGATCATGTGCGGGCGTGAAGACCGGTTGTGAAGCGGCCGATCTTCAACGTGGCTCCTCGATTCGATCTTTGCCTGGACCCTTTGGTGATTTTTCAGGGGGCGGTGGCGGTTAGGTGCAGGTAGGTGGTGGTCCACTGGACGTGCTTGTCGGTTAGTTTCTGTTCGAAGAGCTTGTGGACCTGGTGGAGCTCCTGGTCGTCCATGTGACGCCGGAGGTGGTGGGCGAAGGTGTGGTGCTGCTCTCCGCCGGGGTTGAACCAATGGCCGAGTTGCTGCACGGCGATCCGGCGCGAACAGGTGTAGATTTCGGTGGCGCAGTTGACTTTGGCGAGGTCCGACGCTTCGAACAGGGCGGCCAGGTCGTCGGCGTCCCAGCTGACGCGGGGGTTGGTGCTATCCTCGTAGATTCCCTCTTCGGCAGCGAGGACGCGCTCTCCCAGATCGCCTTCCAGGTCGTCGAGAGGGACCAGAGCGCTCAGCCGCTGGGCCTGCCGCTGGATATTCTCGACCAGGCTGATCCTACCCTCGGGGGCCATCAGGCCGGCTATGAGCCGCACTGCGTCCGCTTTTCCCGCGAGAGGTCCCAGGGCGTTACGGCCGATCACGGCGTCGAATCGGAGTCCGGGGTCATCCTGTTTTCGCAGCGTCTCCTCGAGGTCATCCAGACCGCACTCCAGCACCGTTGGCCGGTCCAGCTCATCCAGTTGCGCGGCCGTTTCCCGGAGCCCAACCGCCATGGTCATGTCGCCGCACACGGACCAGACGCCGCCGGCAGGAACGCGGCGTGCCGCTTCCCAGGAAAGCAGTCCGGTGCCGGCGTTGAGGTCGAGGACGCGGTGATGGCGCTCGAGAGAGAGCGCGCCGAAGATGCGCTCTCTGATGCTGCCAAGATGCCCACTGAACTCGCCCGCAGCTCGCCGCAGCCACTGGTCCTTGAGGCGGTCCTCGGGTGAAACCGCCAGGACTTCGCCGCCGCCGGCTTCCTCTTCCACCATGGCCGCCAGCTGGAGCTCCCGGCGCCGCCTGACGTCTTCCTGAATGGCTCGTTCCCGGCCTTCCCCCGAGGGCTGGTAGAACACCCGCCCCTGCAGGCCGGAGGGGAGGTACTGCTGGGCGACCCAATGATCCCGGTAGGCGTGGGGGTACAGGTAATTGGCGCCGTGCCCGAAGCCCTCGCTGTCCCGGCTGGCGTCTTTGAGGTGGTTGGGGACCTCTCCGTCCGTCTCGTTCTCCACCGCAGCGAGAGCGTCGAAGAAGGCGAGGACTGAATTGCTCTTGGGTGCGGTGGCCAGCTGCAGAGCTGCCTGGGCGAGGTGAAACCGGCCCTCGGGCAAGCCGACGCGATCAAAGGCCTCGGCGGCGGCCGCTACCAGCTGAAGCGATTGGGGATCGGCGGCACCCACGTCTTCGCTGGCGAAGATCAGCATGCGGCGAAAGATGAAGCTGGGGTCCTCGCCGGCGTAGACCATGCGGGCGAGCCAGTACATCGCAGCGTCCGGGTCCGAGCCGCGCAGGGACTTGATGAAGGCGCTGATGGTGTCGAAGTGGTAGTCGCCCTCTTTATCGTATAATACGGCCCGCTTCTGGATGGACTCCTCGGCCACCGCCAGATCGATGCGGATGGGTCCTCCCCCGGCCGCGGCCGGTGTGGTTTCCACGGCGAGCTCGAGGGCGTTGAGGAGGCTGCGGGCATCGCCGTTGGCCACGTTGACCAGGTGGTCGAGCGCGTCCTTCTCCACTACGACGTTCCATTTTCCATAACCGCGGGGATGGTCCAGGGCGTGCAGGGCGACGGTGCGCAGTGCCTCCGGGTCGAGTGGCTTGAGCTGAAACAGACGACTGCGCGAAACCAGGGGCCGGTTGACGGAGAAGTAGGGATTTTCGGTGGTGGCCCCGACGAGAATGACGGTGCCGTTTTCTACCCATGGGAGCAGAGCGTCCTGTTGGGCCTTGTTGAATCTGTGAACCTCATCGACGAAGAGTATCGTGCGCTGTCGATGAAGGTCGCGGCGCTCCTGGGCGTCCTCGATGGCCTCGCGAATGGCGGCTACCCCAGCCAGCACGGCATTGATGGTGATGAAGTGCGAGCGGGTGGTGTTGGCGATAACGTGGGCCAGGGTGGTCTTGCCTGTACCGGGCGGACCGTAGAAGATTAGGGATGACAGCTGGTCGGCCTGAATGGCGCGACGGAGGAGTCGACCCGGGCCGAGGATGTGGTCCTGCCCGACGAACTCTTCCAGATTTTCGGGACGGAGCCTGGCGGCCAGCGGCTGATTCTGCTCGAGGTCGGCCTGCCTGCCAGCCTCGAACAGATCCGGTGATGGCGAACGGGCGGTGCGGCTGTGCCGTTGCTCTGACATGTTGAGGGAGGTCCTCCGGTCGGATGGGGGAAGTGGTCGGCAACGGAAGTATGGCGGGAAAAAGATAATGGCGACCTCCCGGGGAGACAATGGAGGGGTTTTGCGGATCGCCGCTGGTTTCTAAAAGGAGGAGGATGGCAAAAGCGATGGCGCACGATACAGATCTGATCGAGACCGAGAGTCAGCTGATCGAACGGATGACCAGACCCAGCCCCCAGGTAGTCGAGGCGGTGAGGGCTCTCGACGGAGACATCCTCATTCTGGGTGTGGGGGGGAAGATGGGGCCGACCCTCGCCGAGCTGCTGGTGCGAGCGGGCTGCACCGGCGAGGTCGTGGGAGTGGCGCGTTTTTCGGACCGAGCGGTCGAGGAGAATCTGCAGGGCGTGGGCGTCAGGACGGTTCGCGCGGATCTCCTGGAGGAGGGCAGTCTGGCGAACTTGCCGGATGCGCCGAATGTCTTCCTGCTCGCCGGTTTCAAGTTCGGGGCCACGGGGAAAGAAACCATGACGTGGGCGATGAACACCTGGTTACCCCCAAAAATAGTGGAGCGCTACCGGGATTCCAGCATCGTCTACGTCAGCTCCGGGAATGTCTACGGCTACACTTCAGTCGGCGGCCGGGGCGCTGACGAGGAAGGGCAGCTGGCTCCGATCGGCGAGTATGCCCAATCGCGGCTGGGAGGAGAGCGGCTGGCCGAGTTCGCAGCCCAGAGACTCGGTGTGCGTCTGCTCATATCCAGGCTGTTCTACGCCACTGAACTGCGTTACGGCATCATCCACGACATCGCCTGGAAGGTCCGGGAGGGATCGCCCATCGACTTGGAGATGGGCCACGTGAATCAGATCTGGCAGGGAGACGCCAACGCCTATCTGGCGCGCTCATTTCCCCTGTGCTCGAGCCCTGCCAGGGTCCTGAACCTCACCGGGCGAGCTGAACTTTCGGTGAGACGGGTTGCGGTCCGGCTGGGGGAGGAACTGGGAAGGGAACCTATTTTCCAGGGCGAGGAAAGCGACACGGCGTTACTCGGCGACGCGTCTCGATTACACGACGAGCTCGGGCCCGCTCCAACCGATGTCGACGACATTATTCGCTGGATGGCCCACTGGGTCCGCTCGTCCGGAAAAAGCCTGGGCAAGCCCACAAAATACGACTCACGGACGGGGAAATTCTGACTGGAGTCGTTTGCTCCACCCCTCCTTGAGGTCGATCTTTCCGATGTGTTGATCGGCAATCTGCCGTCAACCGAATGTGACCACGAGCAAGGAGGGGCGGCAGCGTGAAGATCACCGGACTGCGGATCATCGAGCTAGAGGCCAGCGTGCGGGGGAACTGGATCTTCGTCCTCGTCGACACCGACGCCGGGATCAGTGGCCTGGGGGAGGCGAGTCAGTCCGGGAACGACCGGCTGGTGAAGCCTGCGCTCGAGCAGCTGGGAGAGCGGCTGGTGGGAGAGGACCCCACCCAGCCGGAGGTACTGTGGGAGAAAATGACGGGGGCGGCGGGGGTCTTCTCGGGCAATTCCGGGCGCGTGGGCGCCACCGCTGTCAGCGCTCTGGATCAGGCGATCTGGGACCTGGCCGGCAAGGCCTTGGAAGTGCCGGTGTGGCGGCTGCTCGGGGGGCGCCATCGGCGGCGTGTGCGGCTGTACGCCAATCTCAACCGGGGCACGCGAGATCGTTCACCCGAGGGGTTTGCCCGGGCCGCGCTCCGCGCCGTGGAGGCTGGCTTTCGAGCGGTGAAGTGCACTCCCTTCGACGAGATTCAGTACCGGCGACAGGACCGCGACGGCGTGGAGGATGACCTGGATCGCGGCATCGCCCGCATCGCTGCCACCCGCGCGGCTATCGGTCCCGATGTCGAGCTCCTGGTGGACTGTCACTGCCGCTTCGATCTGCCCCTCGCTTCGCTCGCTGCCGAGAAAGTCCGAAGCCATCGCCTGTTCTGGTTCGAGGAACCTCTTCCCCGCGACCAGGTCGGGGCGAACGCGGAGTTTACCAGCAAGTCGGGTCTGACCACCGCCGGCGGCGAGGCCTTCTTTGGCCGGCGGGAATTCTCCGACTATGTCCACTCCCGCGCTGTCCACATCATCATGCCCGATGTCAAACACGCGGGCGGCCTGACCGAATGCCGCCGCATCGCCGCCCTCGCCCAGACGTGCCAGATCCCGGTGAGTCCCCACAGTCCGGCAGGTCCGGTCTCCACCGTAGCGGGTGTACATCTGGCAGCGACAATACCCAATTTCCTCATTCTCGAGTACGCTTTCGGTGAGGTTGACTGGAGAGAGCAACTCATCAAACCTCGCGAGTCAGTGGAGGGCGGCTTCATGACGGTACCCGATGGCCCCGGTCTGGGTATCGAATTGGATGAGGCCGTGGTAGCCGCTCATCTGGCTTGAGGCCCCGCTGCATTACCCGCACCTGCACTCGCCCGCCGCGGCTATCAACTGTCAGGATCAGGAGATGACATTTTGAGCGCTCTCGACTGGTTTGTCATTGCCGCATATCTGGCAGCCACCATAGGTATGGGGCTCTGGATCAGCCGCAAGCAGGATGACCTGGATGACTATTTTCTCGGCGGCCGAGGCATTCCCTGGTGGGCGGCGCTGCTTTCCATGGTGGCCACCGAGATCAGCGCCGCCACTTTTCTCGGGGCCCCCGAACAGGGGTACACCCGTGATATGACCTACCTGCAGTTCTCCATCGGCACGGTGGCGGCGCGCTTCGTCCTGGCGACGGTGTTTATCGCTGCCTTCTACCGCTTCCGGGTGTACACCGTGTACGGCTACCTCACCAATCGCTTCGGTCCTCCCACCCACACCACCACCGCCGGTGTTTTTCTGGTGGGCAGGCTGTTCGCCAGTGGTGCGCGGCTGTTCATCGCCGCCATCGCCATCAATGTGGCGACCGGGCTGGATATGCGGACCTCTATCGTCATTCTGGGTGTCGTCGCGGTGGCCTATACCTGGTTCGGCGGCATCAAAGCCGTAATCTGGACCGACGTCATGCAGGCTGTTGTGCTTCTGGGTGGCGGCATCATTGCTGTCTTCAGCCTGCTGGGTCAGATCGATCTGTCCTTTGGCGAGATCGTCCAATACCTCAGCGACCACGACAAGTTCCGCCTGCTGGATACTTCGTGGCGTACCGCCGATGGCGAACTAGCCGCCCTGTTCAACCCGTATCACATACTTCCGGCGGTTCTGGGAGGCTTCTTCCTCACCATGGCCACCCACGGTACCGATCACGATATGGTCCAGCGGCTGCTCACCTGCAGCAGCAGCAAGGAAGGCCAGCGTTCCCTGTGGCTGAGCGGTTTTGTCACCGTCGTGGTGGTGGTGCTGTTTATTTCCGTGGGCCAGCTCCTGTTCGTGTATGTCAACCACCTGCCCGGGGGCGACCCCATGCGGGTGATCGCCGACGGCTTGAAGGCGTCGCACCAGAACGGGCATTTTTTCCTCCATTACATCGTCGAGGTCCTACCCGCAGGTCTGACCGGGCTTGTCCTGGCCGCGGTATTCGCGGCGGCCATGTCGAGTCTGGACTCGGCGCTCAGCGCCATGTCCGCGACCTTCGTGACCGATTTCTATCAGCCTTACCTCCGACCGGGGGCTGCGACCACTCACTACATGAAGGTCTCGCGTCTGTCGACCGGATTTATCGGCGTGCTGCTCGTCTTCGTCGCTCTCCTGGTGGTCGACTACTACGAGGACAATCCGGGAACCGACTTGCTGACCATCTCACTTGGGGTGATGACCTTCTTCTACGGGGCACTCCTCGGTATATTCTCCGTGGGGCTGCTGACGCGGAGCCGGGGCACCACGCTGAGTAATCTGAGCGGCGTGGTGGCCAGCATCGCGGCGGTTTTTCTGATAAAGACGTACACCGAGCTGGCGTGGCCGTGGTTCATCGTCAGCGGCAGCCTCATTACTTTTGCCATCGCCTTCGCCGGCCGCACGACCAGCGTTGTCCTCGAGCGCTTCCGGGTCGCAGCGGCTGAGGCCGATGCGGCTGCCTGACCCTGGAGTTTGAGACCTCGAAAGGGAACGGAATCGGTCCCACGTGGTCAGACATCCAATGGGGGGATCACGACAACGGGATCATGGCCCGCGCGTGGGCGGCTCGAGGATGCGGATCGAAATGAGCGAGTGATCGGTGACATTATAAGGGCGTCAATGACGGGAACAGAATACTGGCGGCGCATCTGGCTGAAGCCGCAGCTGGCTGCAGCGGGACTGGTGACGCTTCTCCTCTTGCTGCTGCCGCTGTGGGCGGTGGCTCAGGGATATGGCGTCGACTCGCATGTGCGTGCCCGTCTCCTGTCCAGCGTGGAGTCGGTGGCGCCGGGTCAGCCCTTCGAGCTGGGCATCCTGCTGAGTATGGATAGCGGCTGGCACACCTACTGGGAATCCCCGAGTGTCGGGTATCCCACGAGCGTGGAGTGGGAGCTGCCATCCGGATTCGAAGCCGGTCCGCTGCGTTGGCCGGGTCCGCACAAAATCAGTGATCCGAGCGGTCTGGTCGACTACGGATACTCCGATGAGGTCCTGCTCATAACGTCTCTGCTGCCGTCTTCGGATCTCGGCGAGGAAGAGGAGGTGCGCATCGGTGCGTCCGTTTCCTGGCTCGTCTGTCGGGAGATCTGCATCCCAGG
>Ga0066376_10004585_pt1 | contig 11978 bp, 12 predicted proteins | sample Knorr_S15_td_Bot_FD_77009 | JGI IMG/M metagenome (GOLD analysis project Ga0066376, IMG submission 77009) | Marine microbial communities from Southern Atlantic Ocean transect - Knorr_S15_td_Bottom_ad_5009_LV_A | ecosystem: Environmental > Aquatic > Marine > Oceanic | place: Southern Atlantic... | reverse complement strand
ATCCCAGTTCAGGTTCAGGCAGAAGATGCAAGCGGGAGAGTTTCCAGACAGCTTGAAGACCGATTCCAGCAAGCGGCCGACATGGTTGCGATGCAGGACGGCAGCCAGGGTACTGACGAGTACCTGGATGGGTGGGGATTCGGTGACTACACAGATGGCGAAGGAACAGCGTCCGAGGCTGCCGACGCGATGGCTGTTCGATTAGAGAAGATGCCCGCCGATTTCACACTGAAAATTGTTGCCATGCAAAAAGATGGCACCAGGAACCCTGCTCCTGGTGCCATTGATCACTGGGCAACTGGCAGTGAATGAGCCCTAAAAGGTCGAACTTGTATCTAACATTAGTAGTAAATCATTTTCTCAAGTAAACAACCGGAGAGATCACTTGGTAGCTTGTAACGGGCATCCCGGCATTCTCGATCGCCTGGCGGCCGGCGAACTGCTAATTTTTGATGGTGCGACCGGAACGTACCTGCAGGAGCACGGGCTCGAGGCTGGCGGTAGCCCTGAACTGATGAACGCGGCCGACCCCGACGCGGTCAGGGAGATGGCAAGACACTACTTTGAAGCGGGGTCGGACATCGTCCTGACCAACTCGTTTGGCGGCAACCGGTTTATTCTGGCAAAGTACGGTGTGGCGGACCGCCTGTTCGAATTAAACCAGCTTGCGGCAGAACACGCCCGCTCAGCCGCTCCCCCGGGTAAATACGTCGCAGGCTCAATCGGTCCGACGGGTGAGTTTCTTGAGCCGTCGGGCAACGTTACTGAAGACGAGTTGTATGACACATTCGCCCAGATGTCGAAAGCGTTTGAAGCAGGCGGTGCCGATGCCGTAATGATCGAAACACAGCTTGATCTCGAAGAGGCTTCCATTGCAGTTCGGGCGGCAAAAGAAAACACGGGTCTGGTCGTGATGGCCACAATGACATTCGACAAGGGTCCGCGTGGCTTCTTCACGATGTTCGGCAATACCCCGGAATCGGCTGTGATTGGCCTGCAGGGAGCAGGTGCCGACATCGTCGGTACCAACTGCGGCAGCGGGATCGAACGAATGGTCGAGATTGCGACGAAGATGCGTGCGGCAACCGATGGTTATCTCGTCGTTCAGTCGAACGCGGGCCTTCCCGAAATAATCAAGGGTGAGGTCTACTATCCGGAAACGCCCGAATTCATGGCCGAGCACTATCGGAAGTTGGCGGATCTGCCAGTTAATGTCCTCGGCGGTTGCTGCGGGACGACTGCCGGCCATATCCGCGCGCTTGTACAATCAGTCAAAGGCGAACTGGCGACTGCCTGAGTTGCAACAGGAGAAGTGATAGATGCCATCGCTGGCAGAACGACCGCGAATATCGGACCAGCTTAAGAAACTCGGCCGCTGTATTGAACTTGTCTCGATCGACCCGCACTTCCATGACGTGACGATCGGGCTGTTCCTTAAAGGCGGGGTGATGACGGTTTGGTCGTTCAGCGACAGAGCGGGAATTGCTGAACGGATTGAGCAGATAAGGGACCGCTGCACACGGCTCGGCGATGTCGTTGCAGTTGACGGGACCTCCGACCAGCTGAAACTGATTTCCGATTTGGAACTCGACCGGGCCCTGAAGTTCATGTTCACGGCTGCCGTCGAAAAAGACCCCGCCCGAGAACTGCCCACCGGGAGGATCACCGCCCCCGACACCAAGACCAAGCTCATTTTTGTCGTCGAGGGCGCTGAGGAAGACGGCAAGTATGTCTACACGATCTCGACCGAAGGGCAGTCCGAGCGGGCGGAGATGCGGGTGCGGGCGACCGTCGGTGGCTTCATTCGGTATTCAGATTGCGAGCGCATTGCCAAGAATAAGTTCGCGTTTCCGGATGGAAGGCGGTATGACGAGTTTGCCCGCCTGATACTCCCACTCGCACGAAACGTGAGCGCCGTTGAATCGCAACTGGCGGCAAGCGAACTTGAAGGTCAGATGACGACGCAAACCCTGGGTTTTTCGCAGAGCTAGCCGGAACAGAGATCACAAATGTCACCAACCATCGAAAAAATGAAACCTCGAGACCGAGTTCTGGCTGCACTCGCGGGCGAACGGGTCGACCGCCCACCTGTCTGCACGCCGACGAACGTCGCGACGGTAGAGCTGATGGACCTGGTCGATGCGCCATTTCCAGATGCCAACCGCGACGGGGAAATGAATGCCCGTCTGGCGGCTACGGCCTACACCGAGCTCGGTTTCGACACGATCGCTCCTTATTTCTCGATCATCCAGGAATCTTCGGCGCTTGGCTGCGACATGCAGTGGGAGCAGAAGGACAACTGGCCGACCGTGAGAATGTCGAATCCGATCTGGAAGAGTTCGTCCGATGTAAAAATCCCTGCCGGGTTCCTTGAACACCAGGACACAAAAACGATAACTGACTCCATAAGCATTCTAAAAAAAGAGTATGGAAACGAGGTGGCGATCGTCGGGAAGACGATGGGTCCCTGGACTTTGGCCTACCACGTTTTTGGCGTCGAACCGTTCCTCCTGGGCACCGTCGACGATCCAGATGAGACCATGAAGGCACTCCATGCACTTAAAGAAGTGACGATTCTGTACGGTCTGGCGCAGATAGAGGCTGGTGCCGACATACTCACGCTGCCTGATCACGCAACCGGCGATCTCGTAAGCAGTGAATACTACAGGCGGTTCCTGCTCGAGATGCACCAGGAGCTTAAAGAGGCGCTACCCGTTCCGATCATGCTGCACATCTGCGGCGACACCGTCGATCGGATGCCGTACATCGCACAGACGGGGATGGCCGCTTTCCATTTCGATTCAAAGAACGACCCCGCGGACGCCATAGCCGCGGTCGATGGCGGTATCCGGCTGGTCGGAAACATCAATAACCCAACGACGCTGTATGCGCGTGGACCTGAAGAGGTGAGGGCCGAAGTTTTCGCAGCGCTCGACGCCGGGGTACAGTTGATTGGCCCCGAATGTGCAATTCCGCTCAAGACCAAGCTCGAAAACCTGCTTGAGATCCCAATTGCGATCGAAGACTGGGTTGCGGAGCACGGGGAGAACTAGTTTCTGGTGAAATCGTGAATTGGATGCACATCTAATCTCTGGCATTTTCTGACAATACTGAGACAATGAATGATTGGCGCTGTGATTGAAGCAGCGTTTAGTTCCAAATTTTCAAGACCCTGTACCCGCACGTTTCGAGATAATTAATGGCGATATCGCACGAAGGCCTGGCGCGAGAGTTTGAGTGGGTAACCAAACCCGGCGAACGGAAACACATCGGTGATGGTATCGATGGGACCGACCCGATCATGCAGGAAATGGCCTACGAGTTGATCGTCGGAAATAACACAGATGTCGACCGGCTGACCAAAGAGGCGCTGGACGGTGGCTACACGGCCAACCAGATCTTGGACGATGGTCTGCTGAACGGTATGGCCATAGTGGGCGTGAAATTTCGCGACAACGTCATTTTCGTACCCGAAGTCCTCGTTGCCGCCCGGGCGATGAAAGCCGGAATGGCGCACATCGAGCCTATCCTGTCGGCGTCCGGAGCTGAGCCCGCCGGGACGGTAATCATGGGCACTGTAAAAGGCGACCTCCACGATATTGGCAAGAACCTGTGCATCATGATGCTCCGCGGAGCCGGTTTCATTGTTCACGATATCGGCGTTGATTCGTCACCTGACGACTTCATCGACGCGGTCGAAGAGTTTGGTGCCGAGATAGTCGGGATGTCGGCGCTGCTGACCACGACAATGCCAAATATGGGCCGGACGATAGCTACTTTCGAGGATATGGGGCTGCGGGATGAAGTACGCATAATGGTAGGTGGTGCGCCTGTAACGCAGGATTTCGCTGACGAGATGGGCGCAGATGCATACGGTGACAATGCCGTAGAGGCGGTCGATAAGGCAAAGGAACTCATAAAGCTGCTGGCGGAACTGAAGTCCAGCTAACCGGGTTTACGTGCAACGACTGTTGATTCTGGAGGGTGTTTGGTGGCTGAAGAACCAACCCAAATCGGCAACGAGAGGGTGGATGGCGAGAAAGCACGCGCCAGCCTGGACCGCCTGTACACGATCTACCGTGATATCGCGGCTACGGCAGACGAAGTTATGCAGACGAGGTGTCCGTACAAGAACGCCAAAAGCTTGTGCACTGCAAAGTTCGGTTGCAGTAACCAGTTCTTCACAAAAGACCCAACTGCCTTGCCCGCCTGTGCCGGGAGCGATCGGATCGACTATCGAGATGCATGGGACACCGAGCCGCCCACCGCGTAACTGTTCCGGTGCGGCGGATCGGCCAGCCGGTTGTATGCCGTCAGTTCCCTCTCGCCGGGGAGAGGGCTAGGTTGAAGAGACTGAATCCGGCGGTGGACCAACTTTTGTCGAAAGTGTCTTGCTCATCAAATAGTTAAACCTCTTACCCCCAACCCTTTCCTGGCGGAGAGGAAATTCCGACATTGTTTTCTGAGGTACCTGGAATTTGAGTCCTGTTTTTCTGAGTTCAAAGCGACTCGACTCGAAAAAAGACGACTCGCTGTTCGATTTCGCCGATTCCCTTTCGATCAGGGTTCCTACTTCGTGCGGCCGGACTGGCGAGTGTCACGAGTGCATCGTCGAGGTCAGGCGAGGTGCCAGCGCGCTTACGCCGCTAACGGAGTCCGAAAAGTTTTTACGCGGAAACTACCGGTTGGCCTGCCAGGCATTGGTCGCCGATCCTTCTGCGGATATCGAATTTTCAGTTCTGCGGCGGCAGCCGCGCATCCTTACGTCGGGAACCCGGCGAGACGTAGAGCTCAAACCCGCTTACGTGCGTGGGGATGATGGCGAAAACGTTGTTTTCAACGGCCCGGAAGGCCCGGTCACAGTCGATACCTTTCGGCGGGCTATTTACGGCATAGCGGCCGACCTCGGCACCACTACTGTCGTATTAAACCTGGTGGACCTGGAGTCGGGCGAAACTGTCTACACCGCGTCGTTCGAAAATCCGCAGCGGTTCGGCGGAAGCGACATCATGAACCGTATTTCTTACGATGGTGGCCCCGATGCCGGCGAGCTGCAGGCCGTGATGGTCTCTTCGATTAACTTCGAGATCGGCGAGATGGTACGGGCACTGAAAATCAGGCGTCGCCAGATTTACGAAATAGTTGCCGTCGGCAACACCACCATGCGTGAGATCTTCTTCGGCATCGACGTTCAGAGCATCGGCACCCGCCCTTACAAATCGTCCGTCGAGGACGAGTTCAGGGCCAGTAAACGCCCTACCACCGCACTCTCGGCCACCGCGGCCCGGCTGGGCCTGAGAATTCACCCCAAAGCGACCGTCTATGGCGGCCCGCTGATCGCCTCGCACCTCGGTGCAGACGTTGCAGCCGACCTGCTTGCGCTTGGCATGGAAGACCGCACCGACCCGGTGATCCTGGTCGACGTCGGTACCAACACCGAGGTCGTAGTCGGCTACAACGGGAAGTTGCTCGCGGCCTCGTGTCCGGCAGGCCCGGCGTTCGAGGGCGGCGAAGTGACCTACGGCATGCCGGGGTACGACGGCGCGATAGAAAAGGTGGCGATAAACGACCGGGGCCTGGCGGAGTCGACGGTGATCGGCGATGTCGAGCCGATCGGTATTTGCGGCTCGGGCCTCATCGATCTCCTGGCGGAACTCAGACGTACCGGTATGATGGACGAACTTGGCAAGTTCGATGATGGTTCGGGGGAGTATGAGTTTTCCGAGTCCAACAACCTGACTCTATCGCGTGCCGACATCTCTGCGCTTGCGCAGGCCAAAGCGGCTAACTACTGCGGTCAGGCGATCGTTCTGCGCGAGTACGGGTTGCCGATCGACGAGTTCGAGAAGCTATACCTGGCTGGTGGGTTTGCCAACTATGTCGACGCATCAAATGCAATAGATATCGGGTTTATAGCGAACATGCCGATCGACAGGGTGGAAAAGATCGGCAACGCGGCGCTCGAAGGCGCGACGATCATGCTCTTGTCGACCCCAAAGCGAGAAGAGATCGAGAAGCTCACCGCGACTATCGAACATGTCGAGCTTGAAACCGCGCCAGACTTCTTCGATTTCTTTGTCGAAGGCTGCCTGTTCAAACCGATGGGAAACGTCTGGCAAAACAGTTAGGTTGGCGGGTTCCAGTGTGGTGAGTTGCTCCTCTTCCGCCGAGAGAATGTCGGTTGCAGATGGCGGGCAAACCGCAGTCATAGGTATCATTTCGCCCATGACTACCAAAGTTCTTATTACCGATTACGTCTGGCCCTCGATCGATCCCGAAAGAGGAATACTGGAGGCTGCCGGCATCGAGCCAGTCGTCGCCCCCGATGCCTCCGAGTCGACCCTCACCGAACTGGCGCGCGACGTCGATGCCATCATGTTTTGTTTCGCGCAGGTCACCGGCAACGTGCTCGCAGGAGCCACAAACTGCAAGGTCGCGGCCAGGTACGGGATCGGCGTCGACAATGTCGATATTGCCAGGGCTACAGAACTTGGAATCGTGGTTACCAACGTGCCTGATTACTGCATGGACGAAGTTACCGACCATGCGCTGGGCATGATCCTTGCCTTGAACAGGCGTCTTGTTCCACACAACCGCGCTGTGGTTTCTGGCGGCTGGGGCGATGTGGTCTTGAACCAGCCCATGCACCGCACACGTGGCGCGACGCTGGGGATAGTCGGATTCGGTCGCATCGGACGGGCGCTCGCTGCGAAAGCGGTCGGGTTTGGCATGAACATACTGGCCTACGACCCGCTGATTCAGCCCGGTTCCGAAGTGGAAGGTGCCAGGGCGGTGTCACTTGGAGAAGTGCTCACAGGATCCGACTTCGTATCGCTCCATGTGCCGCTGATTCCCGAGACCCAGAACATGATTGGGGCACCAGAGCTGGCGAAGATGAAGCCCGGCTCGATCATCGTCAACTGTGCGCGTGGCGGGCTGATCGATGAAGAAGCCCTCGCTGCGTCGCTGGCATCGGGCCACACGGCGGGTGCGGGCCTCGACGTTGTCGAACCGGCACCGCCCGACCCTGCGAGCCCTCTCCTGAAGCAGGAGAATGTGATAATCACACCCCACACGGCATTCTTCTCGCAGGCTTCCACTCTGGAACTTGAACGACGGACCGCGCAAGAGGTGATTCGTGTACTGAACGGTGAGCAGCCAGAGAACCTGATAAATCCCGACGTGCTGGGCACGGCCCGCTCGGGTATTTAGCCCAGCGCGCTTCTCAGGTCGCCTGCGCGGTCTGAGGCTGCGTTCACCTTGTTTGCATCGGCATTCGTCGAGAGGAACGCCGCACGAGAAGCAGCGTCGGCGAGCCAGTAGAGCGACTTTGCATGCTCACCGGCCGCATCCTGCGCAGCAAATGCGTATTCACGGTAAGGCTCGTTCTTCATCCGGCGCCGGAAGCCGTTGTTTGCAAGGCGCTTCTCCGCTGATACAAAAGAGGCAATAATTACCTTCCGGTCGTCGCCGTCGATCACGCTGTAGTCGAACTGAACCGGCCTGTTGGAGGATTTTTTCCGCCGGAAGAACAGGGACCAAACCAGCATTGCGCCGAACCCGATGTCGGTTAGGGCGAACAGACCCCAGTTTGCGCCGTGTTCGACGGCGAACTCGAAGGTGTTGAGCAGTGCGCCCGGAGTCTGGCCCGCAGTTGCGGTATGACTGTCGCCGAACCTGCGGTCGAGAAGCGAACTCAGGCCTGAAGTCGGGGCCTGCTCGATATCGGCAGCCGTTGGCAGATCGGGACGGGTCGAGGCGTTGAAAGGAATCCAACCGGCACCACGGAAGTAGATTTCCGACCAGGCATGAGCGTCGTCCGGCGTAATTTTACTGGCCCCGGAGTAGGTGTTGTATTCACCGGGCAGCCGGTCGCGACTCGGGACTGAAGCCCTGCTGAACGGGCCATCCGGGTTAGCGTAGATGCGAAATCGATGGCCGATCCGGGGAGTTCGACGAAAACGAACCGTTTCAGGTCCGTCGATGGCGTCAGGGGCGATTCGACTTCGGTGTCGTAATCGAGTTTTTTTGCAGATCTGAAGTGATTGCCAACGTCTTGTCGAAATCGTTCTCGTGCCTTTCGTAAGAGCCGATATCAGACGCCGTATTCCTTGTTGATCCATTCAGCCCGGTCTCTCTGCAGGATGTCCGGGTCGGTGTCGGGCTGCTCAGATACGACCTGGTATGTCGAACCGGGGGTAAGGTTGATCCGACCGCGATTATCGCGAGGGACCGCGATAGCGACCGGTTCATAGCCAGTCAGCAGGTTGCTCCCAAGATCGTCCTGAACGAAGTATGTCTGTAAATATCGGTCACTTCCATCGGTCCGGCCCGTACCTGACAGGAGAGAATGGAACCGGCGATTGTCTGTCACCGTCGAGTACCAGAGGCCGAGTCCGTCGTTTGCTTCAGTGTCGAACGTGTCATAAACCCTGCAGCGCCAGTAACTTGCAACCGGACTTCGTACGAACGCGATTTTGTCTGCACCGCCCAACTCGTAAATCAGTGCTGCCCCGTAGATTTCGTGCCCAACTCCGGACGCTTCACCGAAAAGGTCGTCTGCGATAGCCGGGCCATCGCCAGGGCAGTATTTCTAATATCGACCCGCTGGAACTAATCTGTCGCCCGGTGAACCACGCCAGCTTGGAGATGGATAAGCCCCGGTTAGTTAGGTAATTCGGCCAATAGCAATGACGCGTTGCCATTAGCTGTGAACCCGTACGTTCCGGTTGGAAGTCGCATCGATGCCGAGTACGCCGGGAAATGTGTGTTGCTAGAATTTAGGCCGATAACCGCATTCGCATTCGTTTTTTTTGGAGTAGCAGCTTCGTGGGGTTCATGCTCGGATATTCAACGTACGCCCTGAAAATGGTCGATCCCTTCGAGGCGCTGCAGCTCATTAAAGAGGTTGGATATCAAGCCTTGGAGGTGTGCCTGAGCGAAGACTGGCCAACCTCGCCATTAAGGTTCCCACCGGCGAGGCAGGCTGATCTCGGCAAGCTGGCCGAGGACCTGGGATTTGCTTCGCCAATTCTGTTCGGCAACATCGACGTGTGTGCTCCGACTGCCGGTCGAATGACTATGTTCGACCTGACTAAGACCAAGTTCGAAATGGCACACCGTCTTCACTTCGATGACTCGCCGGTCCTGGTGACCACCACGCCGGGGCATTCGGCACCACCATGGGATTCGGGGAAAGACCAGATTAGGGATGCGTTTCTGGGCCTCGCCGAAATGGCGGCTGAGAACGATATTGTTGTGGCAATCGAAGCCCATGCGGGTACGGACTTCGAAACTCCCGAGAAGGCTGTGTGGATGATGGAGCAGACCAGGCACCCCAGCCTGACGCTCGACCTCGACATATCGCACTTTGTTGTCGAAGGAAACGAGATGGAGCACAGTGTGCAGTTGTGTGCTCCATTTTCGTCGATGGTCCATATCAAGGACGGGGCGAAGGTGGACGGACAGGTCGAGTTCTGCCTCCCGGGTGATGGCGATATCGATATAACCGGTTTTCTCAGGGCGTTGCGTGCAAACGGGCTGGAAGCAACTCCGGTTTTCGCCGAGGTGAGCGTGCAGCAATCTCGTGAAACCGATTACGACCCCCGCGGCGTGGCTGAGTTCTGCTACGGAGCGTTGAGCCTTGCGCGCGCGGCCCTGAGATAGCACTCTTTTTGGCCTGTACGAGTGTTAGGCCCGACGAACGGTAAACTCTCAGGCGACTTATGAATATTTCAATAAATAAGGCAGATCACGTCCTCGACGTAAATCCCGAAAGCACCCTGCTGGATGTCCTGAGCCAGGAGATCGGCCTGACCGGGACAAAGTACGGCTGCAGTCGTTCGAATATGGCGTCGAGGTCGGTCAGGGTGTCGTGGCAAAAATCCACGCTCGCACCGTCCAGCGACGACCAGTCGGCTGAATCCCGGGCTATGTGCCAGTAGTCATCAAGAACTGCGATTCGAATATCGGGCATTATTTCTTCCAGAAAGTCGACCACTTACCAGTAGATTTTCGAGCGTTAGATATCGAACGTTTCAATTATCGGTTTAGCTTTATACGCATGAAATGCTCGGCCAGTGGCACACCGTATTTCTTGCCCGTTTCGGCCAGTCTCTTGCGTGACCGTTCGTCGCGCTCGTCGTTCCGCGGACCCACCTGGCTCAAGTGGGAATGGAGCGCGTTCTGACGGGTTTCAAAGTAATCGGTCACGTCCACAAATTCATCGGGCGTTTCGGCGCGAAATAGCCAGACTTCCTCGACCTTGTGGGGTTCAAGACCTTCGACCAGATGTTCCGGGTATGCAACGTGGTCCCGAGCGTAGGGGAACACGGCGTCGAGGGCCACTCTGCCCGTGATGCTGTGATCTCGATGGCGTATGTATGGGCGATTCGGATCGATGGTCAGCAGCACTCTGGGTTTGTGGACCCGGATCTGGCGAACGATTTTTTCGCGGAACTCATCGTTGTCTTCAAGGCCCTGATCGGGCAGCTTCAGGAACACTACATCGGCGAGTCCATAAGCCTTACCTGCATTGATCGTTTCGATCTCTCGCGTCTTCGCCAGGTCTTCGGGTTTTACCGAGCGGTTGCTGGTGCCCCTGTCGCCATTGGTACACACGACGAGGACGACTTTTTTGCCCTCTGCACACCAGCGGGCGATTGTGCCCCCGGCCGCCGATTCCGAATCGTCGGCGTGCGGGGTCACAACAAGTATTGAATCGGCTTCGTTTTCGGACATTTGCTTCCTTGTACTTGGCCTGACTCAGCGGGTGTGAGAGATTCGAAATTTGAAATCTGTGATTTTCATTCATGTCCTCAATACTATGCAGGTCGCGATGAACCACGGGTCGAACTTCGGTGACGGCGGTAAATATACAATCTGGCCGACGCGTGTGGGTGCGGACGGTAATTATCGACTGGCACATGATGTCTTCTCGTGAAAGGGTAGAGAAATTTGAGCGACGAAATCGGTGGGAAGATCAAGGCCCTGGTGTTTGACGTATTCGGCACGGTCGTTGACTGGCGAAGTTCTATTACACGGGAAATCAAGTCGGTCGGCAAACGCTTGGGCGTGGAGGCCAACTGGGAAGCGTTTGCGGACCGCTGGCGCGCCGGGTATCACGATGGCATGCAGGCTTTCCGCGACGGCACGGATGTGTGGAAGACCGCCGATCAGATGTACCGCGACCGGCTCGACCTGCTGCTTGCGGAGCATGGTATTACTAGCCTGTCGGAGCCGGAAACTGAACACCTGAACCGCGCCTGGCACCGGCTCGACCCGTGGCCTGACAGCGTTGAGGGCCTTACGAAACTCAAGTCGAAATTCGTTATTGGCACACTGTCGAATGGAAATGTTGGCCTGTTGGTCAACATGGCTAAATACGGCGGTTTGCCGTGGGACTGCGTGTTCGCAGGCGAACTGGCGGGCAGCTACAAGCCCGATCCAAAGGTTTACCTGATGGCTACGAATCTGCTGGGCCTTGAACCCCATGAGGTCATGATGATCGCGGCGCACAATCACGACCTTATTGCAGCGAAGAAAACTGGCCTTTCGACAGGGTTTGTGGCTCGACCTGATGAGTATGGCTCTGGCGATCGTAAGCCCGACCTGCACGCGGCGCCCGAGGTTGACGTTGCTGCGTCTGATTTCATCGAGCTTGCGACAAAGCTGGGTGTTTGAATCACCATTCCCAGTACTGAGGATATTGCCGCTCGCCAGACCGTGAAGCTATGTCTGCCCGGGTGTGCTATCAGCACAACGAACTTCGATTTCGATTCGCAAATCGTGGCAAAAACCGGGTTCGAGGCGATATCATCGAAGAGGTGATTCAGAGTGGATAGCGACCGTTGTCGGACACACCTCATGGTGCCACCCGGTCTGACCGGTTAACTCGAACGCGCAGCGCCAACGTAGCTCAGTGGTAGAGCAGCTGTTTCGTAAACAGCAGGTCGACAGTTCAATCCTGTCCGTTGGCT
>Ga0066376_10004584_pt1 | contig 11979 bp, 16 predicted proteins | sample Knorr_S15_td_Bot_FD_77009 | JGI IMG/M metagenome (GOLD analysis project Ga0066376, IMG submission 77009) | Marine microbial communities from Southern Atlantic Ocean transect - Knorr_S15_td_Bottom_ad_5009_LV_A | ecosystem: Environmental > Aquatic > Marine > Oceanic | place: Southern Atlantic... | reverse complement strand
GCTTTGATGAATCTGTTGAATTTACAGACGAATCATCAAAAGGTGTCCAATCCCCAACTAAGGCAGTGATCCTTGGATGGAGTGCAGAAATAGAGACAGAAAGTGGTGATGTTGTGATTAGTAATGCAAATCACCTTGAATACAATCTGAGGTTGACATCGCCTGCTCTAACGGTTGTCTCGATATCGGGCAACTTTTGGATCGGCGCCGAGGATGGCGTGTATGTGATTGGGTCCGACGAGAATGGACAATTGAAGATGATCGGAAACGCAAAATTGGCTGGTCCAATCGTGCAGATCATTCCCCAGATTGACGGCAGTGCAACCTTTGTGTCAGAATCTGGATTCGCAGGAATTATTGAGCTCTCTTACGACGTTGCCGCTTCAGAGCAATAACGCTGGCAGATTGAGTCACTGCTGCAGGACCCGCCTCGCTTTTTACAAACTTCTCTTCCGTGGCGTACAAGCAAGTGGCTGAGCATCGTCCATTGTTCAATTGGAAATAACGACATCAAGTCTCGTTCGATTTTGACGGGTGTTGTTTCCTTTGTTAGCCCAAACCGTTGTGCAAGTCTTCCGACATGCGTGTCAACGACAACCCCTTCATTCTTGTTGAATGCATTGCCAAGAACAACGTTGGCGGTTTTTCTTGCAACGCCGCGAAGGGTGAGCAAGGATTCCATCGAATCCGGTACTTCTCCATCGTAGGTATCGACAATCCGTTTTGCAGAAACTTGGATAGCTTTCGCTTTGTTTCGAAATAGTCCGATGGTTGCGATGTGCGGTTCGATCTCTTCTGGAGTGACGGCTGCAAATGCCTCTGGGGTTGAGAATGTCTTGAACAGCGCTGGAGTTGCCTTGTTAACGCCAACATCAGTTGATTGGGCTGAAAGGATCGTTGCAACGAGGAGTTGAAATGGGGTGTCGTAATGCAGTGCGCAGTGAGCGTCTGGATATCGTTTCTGAAGTTCGGTGTAAAGATCCGCTGCCCTTTGATTCTTACTCGACATTAGTGCCCTGTCTAGTAAAAACGAGGTAGATTAATAGAACTGCACTGCAAGCAAAGCAAATGAGAATCAGTGCAAATTGATATCCAATGACATTTTCGGCTGCTTGCAAATATGAAGGAACTTCTTCGGGTGCATTGTTTTCACTTGCTCGTAGCGCGTGATTTCGGATTTCATTCGACACGGGAAAGAGATACACAATATTGGCACAACTGCTCAGGAAGATGATACCTGCAATGATGGCAAGAATAGGGTGCTTCATGATGCTGGCTGCTCCAGTACTTCTCCCGATACCCATGCCGTCTCGGTTTTCCACTGCTCTTGTTTCCAAATTGGAACACGGATTTTTAGATTGTCAATGAGAAAGCGACATGCACGAAATGCTTCGTCTCGATGATCGCTGCCAACTGCGACCACAACACTTGCTGCTTGGACGGGAACGTTGCCAACATTGTGCGTGATTCGGATGCATCGAACAGAAAATTCAGTGATTGCTTCATCCGCAATCAATGCGAGCTCCTTTCGAGCCATGTCTTCATACCAGTCGTACTGAAGGGCGATTAATTCGCCATGGACAGCGTGAGTTTCAGGTCGAGTACGACCAATGAAGACGCATTCTCCTCCACACCCAACCGTAGGCAATTCGGTTGCCGTCGAAACATTGATTTCATTTGTTGTGAATTCGATTCGAATATGTGACTTGCTTGCCATTGCGGTACCATCTTATCCCATGGAAGACTATGTATCAGTCTCAATGCGAGTGGCAGATGGTTCTGCGCGTGAGATTATGCAAGATGTTGCTGCGTGTGGTGCTTTTGGAATTCAACTTGATGCTACACACACCGATTTTTGCGATCTATCATCGTCGGGTCGCCGTGATCTTGCAGTGACATTACGTCGCACTGGTCTTCGAGCATCAGGCATCGACTTCCTTGTGCCTCCCACAATGTGGGTTGAGGAACCAGACCAGACATTAGAAGCGTTTAAAGATGCAGTAGCTATCGCAGAAGTCGTTGGCAATGTGCCAATCGGTGCCTGCTTGCCAGATGATCAAGAGATCACGAAATCAGCCATTGCAGTTGGTCACCGTAGTGGAGTGATTGTTTCGACGCATGGAGTTACTCCGCCAGAGGATCCACAGATTGGATGGCATTTGCCTATTTCACTTCTTGCTAAAGAGGATAGGCCAATGAAGACGCTCGCTGAAGCACCGCTTGGTCCGATGGCAGTTCGATTAAAGGGTGAAGTTGTTAACGATACCACCCTTAAAATCGATGGGAATCAAGTGCAGTTGCTTGAATTTCGAGGTGTCATGGATGCAATGCGATGGAGACCTTCGCCCATCGTTGACGCAATTGGAGATCAAGCAAAGCAGCTGATCCACGCGTGGCAAGTCGCAGGACCTTGGTAAACTGTAGCGATGGACCACGAAACTTCAACGAGGCGGGCAAAAGTCGCTGTATTGACAGTGAGTGACACAAGATCTCCAAGTGATGACAAGAGTGGTTCGTGTATTTCAGAGGCGCTGATCAACGCAGGGCATACAGTACATTGCCAAGAAATTGTGCCAGACGAACATGCTCCGATCGTTTCAAAGATTACTATATGGGCAAAGGATCAAGCCATTGATGCAATCATCGTCAGCGGTGGGACTGGTGCCTCTCCTCGAGATGTAACCCCAGATGCAATCATGCCGTTGATGTCAGGAACGCTCGATGGATTTGGTGAATTATTCCGAATGCTTAGTTATAAGGAAATTGGTGCCGCCGCCATGTTGAGTAGAGCGGTTGCGGGTTGGATTGAAACTGAGACGGGTCGTACGCCTGTATTTCTGCTTCCGGGATCACCAGCGGGTGTGTCTCTCGCTCTTTCGGAATTAATCGTGCCACAGTTGGGGCATTTCCTTGATATTTGCTCGATGGAGACAAGCAAGTGATTGTTGCACATGGAATAGATATTGTAGAAGTGTCACGAATCGAGTCGATGCTTGATACACATGGACAAACGTTTATCGATCGATGTTTTACCCCTGAAGAACAAAAAGCATCGGACGTTTCTGCGAAAGGGCTTCGTGCAGAAAGGTTCGCTGCACGGTATGCAGCCAAGGAAGCAATATTGAAAGCGCTTGGTACAGGTCTTTCAGGTGGTATAGAATGGATAGAGATCGGGGTCATCCGAGAAGATGGCCCACCCATGGTGCAACTATGTGGTCGTGCAGCTGAAGTCGCTGCTGAGGCCGGAATAACCGAGTGGCGATTGAGCTTGTCACATTCAGGAGGAATGGCAATGGCAAGCGTGATCGGAATTGGAGGTTCGCGATGAGTCGCAAACGAGAACCAGCGTTATACGAACTAATTTCACAGAAACAAACACAGTTGCTAATGAAGAAGGCAGAAGGATCTGATCCTCTTCTTGATGATCTTGACCTTGACCACAACGTAATCACCCCAGGGCGAAGTGTACGTATGCCACTTGGCACGATTGCAGTATTCGCGGCTGTGGGAATAGCCATGATCATGATTTCTTACATGTTGGGTTTCAGAAAGGGTTCTGGGGAAGCACGTGAAAATTACGCGAATCGACTGATTGAACAACAATCAGCGCCTACATTTTCTGAGGTTGAGCCAGTTGCAACCGCAGAGAATTGGACGAAGGTTCCAGTGCTTACACCTGAAATTCTTCCAAGACCAGTAATCACTTCAAATCCAATGACTCCAGTTGTCACAGTCCCGAAGACGTCTACACCCGTCGAATCATCGATGGGGCCCATTTCGAGCGACCCTCGAATCGCTGGAATGTGGTATTACACCCTAGTTACGACCACAGAATCCGGTGCAACCAAATTGGCTACCTTTTGTAGAGCTAGGGGACTTGTAACATACGTCATAAACAGCGACAATACGCGGCTCTACCGAGTGATTGCATTTCCCGGTTCTACTGAGCGGAGAGATGCGAAGATGGCAGAGACACTGTCCAAGATTCACGCCATCGGGCGTAAATGGGCAGGCACCACTGATGGTCGTGGAAGCGACCTACGTGATGCGTACCTAAGTTTGAAAAAGGACTCTTTATTCAAGAGTTAGAGCAGGAAACAGATTATGAGCCTTCATCCAAGTTTAAAAACTAAGCCAGCAGGCTTGAATCAACACCGTAACGTTTTGACACGAGCAGAACGAATCGAGAAACTCGCCGACGAGAATAAATTCGAGATGGATTCAACCTCTCCTATGGGTCTACCCAAGGTTGCAAGTCGCAAAGTTAAGATCGCTGGAAAACCAAAGGGTGAAGAAGCGACTGCTGAAGGCGAAGAAGCTGAAGTAACCGAAACCACCGAAGAAGCAAACGGCGAGTAATCGTGGCTTCGTCGCTCGACATTGAGCGTCTCCTTGCTAGCCGCGTAAGAGATATTGAGACCTCGGGGATTCGTCGTGTGTGGTCAATGGCACAAACGTGCAAGGATCCAGTGAATCTGTCGATTGGGCAGCCAGACTTTCAAGTTCCAGACGAGCTGAAGCAGGCAGCAGTTGATGCAATACTAAAAGATCAAAACGGCTATACCCAAACCAAAGGGTTGGATGCTTTGCTTGCAGTCATTCATCATCGAATGCACGATTCGTTCGGGTGGACATTTGGCGAGAATGGAAGTCACGATGCCATGGTGACAAGTGGCACTGCTGGTGCCTTGACACTTGCTTGCTTAAGTGTGCTTGATCAGGGCGATGAGTTAATTATTCCCGACCCTTACTTTGTGATCTATCCAACCCTTGCAAGAATTGCAGGGGCAACAGCGGTTCTCTGTGACACGTATCCAGACTTTAAGATGACAGCCGATCGTGTCGAACCATTGATCACTTCAAAGACAAAAGCAGTTCTGTTAAATTCACCTGCGAATCCAACTGGAGTTGTGTTAACACAAGAAGAAGTAGATGGAGTCGCATCACTATGTCGTGATCGAGGAATATTGTTAATTACAGATGAGATTTACGATGAGTTTGTTTTTCCTCCAGCGAAACATGCAAGTCCCGCATCCTCAAGCGAAGATGTCTTGGTCATTCGTGGATACGGTAAGACCTATGGCTGCACAGGGTGGAGAATGGGGTACGCAGCAGGTCCGGCTCGACTGATTGATGAAATGGCAAAATTGCAACAACAGACTTTTGTTTGTGCGCCTTCTGTGATGCAGCACGCGATGATCGGTGCGTACGACATTGATCTCGCCCCGCTGATTGAAACTTTTACTACTCGCAGGGACATGGTGACTGAGATTCTCGGAGATGTCATGGAACTTGTAGTTCCGGAAGGCGCGTTCTACGCTTTTCCGAAAGTGCCGGAATCATTGTCAATGACAGGTGCTCAATTTTTCGAAAGGGCGATCGAGCATGATGTCTTGTTGATTCAAGGCGATGTCTTCTCCAAGCATGACACCCACATTCGGCTGAGTTTCGCTATTGCAAATGACAAACTTGAGCGAGGTCTTTTGGCGATTCGAAACATCATTCAATCCTAAAAAAGGCCCCGTCGATGAAGCAAAAGCATCACCGACGAGGCGGAGGGGAGAAAGATGTTGTATTTCTCGGATAAAGTAGCGCGAAAACATCACCAAAAGTTAAATTAGGGAAAATGCGGCTTCAAAAGCCTCGATTTGAGTCGCTGAGCCATAGTGAGTCGCAACAAGTTCAGAACCAGCAGCACCGATTCTGTGACCAATATCTGGGTTTTTGATGATGCGATGGATCGGTTCTTTCCAGTCTCCATCTACTATCAGGGCTGTTTCTTCATCGACGAGCATGTCGAATCCAGTAATTTCAGGGCTGATGATCGGCACACCACACCGCATCGCTTCAAGAAAGACAGTTCTGATTGGCATTTTGTGAGATGGGAGAATGATGAGACTGGTTTGAGAAATGAGAGAACGGAGTTCGCCAACATTCCGTAAACACGTAACCCGTTCGAGCATTCCAAGATCTTTGACAGTTCTCCACACTCGGTGTTGATGACGCCCAGTGAGTTCCAGGAATAGGTGAACCCCGTGCTCATCTTGCAGTGCTTCAAGAATTGATTGGGTTGCTTTAGGATCGCCTGCAGCGTCAAGAATCGTGATGCAGAATTCACGTGATGTTTGGGTATTGAAGTTGTTGGTGTCGTGCACAGCAACCCCAAGGGGAACCAGCGCTGTTCGTTCTTGTCCCACGCGGCTTGCAATCGTGCGCTCGATCGTCGGTGTTGCCGCGAACCAACGCCAAATGGGTGAAGAAGTTCTTGTGCGGTTGGCGTCTTTCATTGAAACGACTTCAGAAAGAACGGAAACACTGAGAACTGGAGCCACATCAAGTGCCAGTTGTGTTGCTTGTTTGCCGAATGCAGCAATGATGGTTGTGTTCGCTTTATCGAGTGCTTCAACGACTTCATCTCTTCTTGCTTTTCGTAACAACATCGAAACTGGCATCGGTGCGTAGATGCGTTGTGCTAGAGATGTTGATTGTTCAAATGGAGTATCTTCGTTTGAGCTCGTAGGTGCAACTTGCACGACTTGCGTTCCATCATCCATAAGCCCTACAGCAAGTCTGTTGAGCATTGCATGTTCTTGCTCAATACGATCCTTGGACATGATGATTGAAACGGTCATGTCTTCGTAACTCTTGGTTTGTGAAGAGGATCAATTGCATCCACCATTTCGCTTGGCACAGACATTGATCGTCTTGTTTCAAGATTGACAAGGACCCACAATGTTCTACAGCGACAAACTTCGGTGTATTGATCACGGAGTGCATGGATGACAGTTGTTCGCCAAGACTTTACTCTCCGCACATCTTCCACCCATGTTGTGAGCCGTAGTTGATCGCTGGCAGTTGCTTCAGCAAGGTAATCGATCTCGTGCCGAGCAACGAACCACATCATGCCACCTTGGAGCAACCGCTCTCTTGTCCAACCCATTGCATCGCAATGTAATTCGGCTCCTCTGTCAATCCACTTGATGTACTGGATATTGTTGATGTGGTTTACTTCGTTGCTTGTATCTCTTTCATTTACAGCAATGGTGCATTGAAAAGGGTTCGAGTGTTCAATGTTGGCGAAGGCGAGGGTTTCTTCAACACTGCAGGGATATAACTGTATTTCATTCATTGGTATTGGTTTGTAAATTTCGTAGATAGTCCCAAGAGTAAATTCCAGTGCTGTGACCATCTGAGAACGTCAGACGAACAGCATAATTCCCTACTAGAGAGGCATCGGTAATTTTGAGTGGTTCACTGCTTGATTTTGGAAGAATTGCCAGTGGATTGGTATCGAGTTCCTCTCGAGTTGTTTTAGCATCCGCCGATGGCGACATTTTTCGTAGTAATTCAGTTGGATAGAACACATGGTCTCCATTTGTCCATTCAATATGCAATCCTTCGTCTTGCTGAACATCGAGATGCTTTGGGGGGAGAGTCATATTGCGGATTCTACTATGATGCACCACATGACAAGGGTGAAGCATCCCGCCGACCGACTTTGCGAGGCAATTGACAGCGTTGGTGTCCCCCTTTGCGTTGGCATTGATCCAGTTGCAACTATGCTCCCTCGTGAATTGCAGGGACTAGAGCCAATGGACGCAATCCGTACGTTTTGTACTGGGATTATTGATGTTGTCGGTGATGACGCCGCTGCAGTCAAATTCCAATCCGCATGTTTTGAGAGGTTGGGGTCCCATGGCGTCGCTCTTCTTGGAGCGTTGCGGCAGCACGCAAGCGATGCAGGTTTGCAGGTCATCCTCGACGCAAAGCGGGGTGATATTGGGATTTCAGCGACCCATTACGCCGCAGCAGCCACAGCGGATGGCCCCTGTGATTGGATCACTGTAAATCCATATCTAGGGATTGATGGCATCGAGCCATTCTTAGAAGCAGGTCTAGGTGTCTTTGGTCTTGTTCGGACTTCAAATCCAAGTGGTGATGCAATTCAGCAGCAATCATTAGAGGATGGTCGAACGGTCTCAGAATCTGTTGCCGATTTGTTACACACCCTTGGTGAAGCGCACATAGGTGCTTGTGGGTGGTCGAGTGTAGGTGCGGTTGTTGGAGCAACGAATCCAGACGATGCAATTACCCTGCGCCAGCGAATGCCAAACCAGATATTTTTGATGCCCGGAGTTGGCGCACAAGGGGGCAAACCCGAAGATGTTGCTTCCTGCTTCGCAGATGGTCACGGTGCACTTGTCCCAGCAAGTCGGAGCATCATCTACCCACCAAGTGATGGCGGCGATTGGCAACAAGCCATTGCAAATGCTGCAGCATCACTGGCGAACGAGTTACGCGTGGGGGGTTCTGTATGAATCGACCAGCTGTGATTGTGATTGGTTTGTGCTTGGTTGTCCTTTTTGGCGTCCCGATCTTTTTTCGAGGTGATACCGTTCTTGTGTCAAGCGATTCGGCGAAGGTCATCATTATTACGCCACACAATGAACAGATACGACATGAGTTTGGCTTGGGATTTTCGATATGGCATGCAGCCAACTATGGCGAACCAGCCCAAGTTGTATGGTCAGTGCCAGGCGGCACGAGCGAAATACGAAGAATGTTGCAATCCCAGTACAAGCATGCAATTGAAACTGGCGATACCCCTGGTGGTGACGCAGACCTTGTTTTTGGTGGCGGGTCTTATGAACATGGTGTTTTAAAGCAAACGATCGAAGCAACATATGATGGGAACGCTGTCACAACTACGATTAGTATTCCAGCAAAATTTGATCCGGCTGTACTCGAAGAGGTCTATGGCGAAAACATCATTGGGGATGTCACGTTGTACGATCCTGATGGTCACTGGTACGGGCTTGCCCTGAGTGGCTTTGGCATTGTCTACAACAACGAAGTCTTGTCAGAATTGAATATTGCGCCTCCTACAAGTTGGGAGGCATTGTGTAATCCTGAATTGCTTGGACGGTTGGCATTAGTAAATCCAGCACAGTCTGGTTCAGTTACCACTGCGTTTGAAGCGATCTTGAAGAACCACGGTTGGGAGCGAGGTTGGCAGATTTTGAGGCGAAGCGCAGCGAACGCTCGGTATTTTTCTGCGAGCAGTTTGAAACCACCCGCAGATGTCAGCCAAGGTGATGCAGCGATGGGTGTTTGCATCGACTTTTATGGACGATATCAATCACAAGCAGTACGGAGTAGCGGGGGAGGCGACCGAGTTGGATACATCGACCCGCCGAGTGCAACAATGATCGATCCAGATCCAATTTCTATGCTGAGGGGTGCTCCAAATGAGGCGATGGCTCTTCGGTTCATTGAATTCTGTATGACGAAAGAAGCGCAGGCGCTCTGGCAATTTAGTGTAACTGATTCAGCAGAGGATGGCCTAGGTCCAGACATGTGGGAACTTCGACGAATGCCTGTCCGGCGAGAGATGTATGAGCAATATTTGGATCGAATGATCGATCGAGTGAACCCGTTTGAAACAGCAAGGCCAGCACCTTTTCCTGATCGAAATATGCGAGCGTTTATCGCTCCAATTTTTTCTGCAATGGCTATGGATCACCATGACGAACTTATTTCAGCATGGAAGGCGATCATCGAGCATCCCGCCTATCCAGATACCATTGCAATTGTGACTGCAAATGACGTGCAAGATTCTGAACTCGCAATCATGCTCGCAACGTTTGATGCGTTGCCAAGTTTCTCAACTGCTAGTCATAATCAACTTAACATGGATTCACCTGAAGAGCGAAAGATATTGAAATATGGCTGGTTGCGGGATCAGTGGGCTGGCGATTCTCTTTGGCATCCAGAGGATCGAGGTGGCGCAGCATTCCGCAGGATTGCAGCCGATTATTTCAGAAACCAGTATCGACAGATTGTGGAGCAGATAAGCGGGTGACTTCAACTGCCGCCATCTTGACGGTCGGCGATGAGTTGATGCTGGGCGATCGTATCGACACGAATGGGCCATGGCTTTCAATTGAGTTGCGAACTCATGGCATCGAAACAATTGAACGAAGGTCAGTCCATGACAGGGTACGTGCAATTTCAAGTGCAATGAAAACAATGGCATTGAATTGCGACTTGCTCCTTGTTACTGGAGGACTAGGGCCAACCGCGGACGACCGTACACGCGAAGCATTTGCTGATTCAATGAACAAAAAACTTGACATGAATACCGAAGCACTCGCTTCAATGTCTGCATGGTTTGCAAAGCGTGACGCAGTGATGCCACCAGCCAACGATGTACAAGCAATGGTTCCAGAAGGATCATCTTGGATTCCAAATTTGCATGGAACCGCTCCCGGATTGCTAGGGAAAATTGGTGATTGCATTGTGCTTTGCCTTCCAGGGCCGCCAAATGAGTTACAGCCGATGTTCAAATCTATAAGAGACAATGTATTCTCATCACTAGATCTCGGGATGTCACTTCATACTTCTGAGATACATTCATGGGGGATGGCTGAATCAATCGCAGGCGAATTAATAGATGACTTGATGCAATCTGAAGATCCCAGCGTTTCAATCTTGATGGGAATTGATGGAATTACCGCCAGAGTTACTGGTTCAGACGGACAAGAGACGAAAGCAACAGTTCAAGAAATTACGCAACGATGGTCGCCGTGGGTGTATGGAAATGACGGCGCATCTCTTGCAGCAAGTGTCGGCGCATTGCTCGTTGAGCGGAGTGGCACACTGGTAACTGCTGAATCATGCACAGGTGGCTGCCTGAGCGGACTTTTGGTAAGTGTTTCAGGAGCAAGCGATTGGTTTCAAGGTGGGTGGGTGACATACAGCAACGAATTGAAAGTTTCCCAACTTGGAATTGATCAAACGATGATCGATGAATACGGTGCAGTTTCCGCCGAAGTTGTTAGCGCAATGTGCCATGGTGCTATCGAGCGGAGTGGTGCGACATGCGCTCTCAGTACGAGCGGGATAGCAGGTCCCACTGGTGGAAGCAAAGAGAAGCCCATCGGATCCGTCTACATTGGTTGCTGTGTTGATGGGCAGATGCGCCTGAGATTGTTTCGATTCAGTGGTGATCGCGATGCCATCACCATCCGAGCTGCATGCACGGCATTACAAATGTTGCGATTGCAACTAAGGAACGAACATGCGCCCGTACTGTGTTGGCAGCATGGGGTGGAGATCCAATGCTGATCAAGAATGTCTTTCTTGGGCTTGGGAGTAATCTTGGTGATCGAAATGGAAATCTCAACGATGCTATCGCAGCATTGGTCTCTTGCGATTCAATCAATGTCACAGCACAAAGTTCTATCCTAGAGACCGAGCCGGTGGGTAATGAGAATCAGGGGAAGTTCCTGAATGCCGTCATTGAAATAGAAACGACACTCTCACCGAAACAACTCATGCAGACATGTTTAGAAATTGAGATGCAGCAAGGGAGAGTGCGTGATGAAAAGTGGGGGCCGAGGACGATCGATATCGATATTTTGTTTTTTGCAGATCAGTTGATCCAAGAGGATGGACTCGAAGTGCCCCATCCAGAGGCACAAAATCGGTCTTTTGTCTTGATCCCACTTGTAGAAATCGCCCCGATGATGGTTCATCCAACCCTTGGGGTGACTGCTAAAGCAATGTTGCATGCACTCTAGTGTTCTCTGTTATCCTGTTTTGTTCGCGAAAACACTTTAACCATCTTGGAGCCCTTTCATGAATTTCCTGACTCTCATCCCAACCATCATCCTCTCGTCTGTTGTTGCCCTGCAAAGCGGGACTGCAGTTGCGATTACACTCGTTCATCCAGATCATCAGGATCAGCCAGATCACCCTGATCATCCTTCGAAGCCAGATCATCCTGAACACCCTGATCATCCTTCGAAGCCAGTTCACCCAGAACATCCTGAGAGTTCAAATGCGTCTGAACAAGCAAAGGCACTCTTTGAAAAGTTACATTCTGCCTACAAAGGTGCGGCTGCGATCAGTGAAGTAATAAAGATGGAAGTGCCTGCATTCATGGGTGGTGAAGCAGAAACAACGGAAATGCGAACT
>Ga0066376_10004582_pt1 | contig 11980 bp, 10 predicted proteins | sample Knorr_S15_td_Bot_FD_77009 | JGI IMG/M metagenome (GOLD analysis project Ga0066376, IMG submission 77009) | Marine microbial communities from Southern Atlantic Ocean transect - Knorr_S15_td_Bottom_ad_5009_LV_A | ecosystem: Environmental > Aquatic > Marine > Oceanic | place: Southern Atlantic... | reverse complement strand
CTTCTTGAAATTGTCCAGGTCGCAAAGGAGAAGTGCGAAGCGACTGTGTTGCCGAGTCGCTCTGGAAATCTCCTCTTCGATGCGTTTGTTGAAGTATCTGCGGTTGTACAGGTTGGTGAGAGGGTCTCTGATTGAGAGGTCCTGCAAAGCGCGCTCTGCGAGCTTGCGTTCTGTGATGTTCCGGAAGAACGCCACGCCGCCGACGCGTTCCCCCGTTTCGTTTCTGAGAGGTGAGAAGTGGATCTCGAAGTATACGGGCCGATCCCCGTCACCGAGCGCATAACTGCTTTCCTTGGCGATCGTCATCTCGGTCCGCAGGGCTTCCTTGAGCGAGTCCTGGTCACCGGTCTCCTCGAGTCGCGGAAAGACATCCAAGAGGGGGCGGCGGACCGCATCTTCCCTGGTAACCCCGGTGATCAACTCCATGCCGGGGTTCCAAACGGTGATGTTGAAAGCGGCGTCACAGGCGAAGATACCGTCGATGCTGCTCGTGATGACCCGCTCGAAGGCCGCGCGCATGTCCGAATTCGCCTTGAGCAGTTCCTTCTACGTCGACTCCAGAGAGCGCTCTAATTCGTCCCGGTCTCGGTCGAACCGTTCATACGCTTCACTGATGAGACCGAGTAGCTTCCGCCCATCGTCAGGTAGCGACTGGGGGTCTTGAAGGGCACTCCGAACCTGACGGCGGAGAAGCCGATGTAGATTCTCCACCGCATAGTGCTCCGACAGCGTCGTGATCGTCATCCTCTAAGGTGAGTACGCCGCCCCCGGGAACGCAAGAACGACTGTCGCGGCTTCTTCGACGCCCCCGCCAGGAGGATGATCACCCTCCTCACTCGGGGGGCGGAAGCTTGCGGGAACCGGATGGGGGCTCGAGTAGATCCTTGTAGAAATCGCGCTCCTCTTCGAGTCGTTCCACGCGGCCGCTCAAGTCGGTGATCGTCTCCCCGATTCGGCGAAGCTCCTCGGTGTCCACCTGGATGGATTCACCCGGGAGTGGAGCCGATCGGCGCTGCCGTTCGATGATTTTCGCGGCGGTGGAGATGAGGACTAAGGCGATGATGAATTCGGGCAAGCCCATGTCGGGGATCCTCTCGGCGATCCGCGGTTACTGCACGGACGGGGCGCTTCCTCGCCTGGCGGTACAGAAATATGTGTACCTAAAGTAACGCATGGTGATTGACCGTTCGAGTTGGGAGATGACAATCGTGTCAAAGTTCGCGTTCGCCGTACTGACCATCGGCGCCTTGATCGGCCCCATCCCCGCACATAGCCAACTGGTTGGGGGGATTTTCGGGGCCCGGGCGCGAGACACGTATGGAGGGATCAACGGGATCGGCGCAGAGGCTGGGGTGAGCCTTCCGTTTCTTCCGTTGGAGGTGTTTGCTTCGGGCACGCTCTTTCGTCCGACATGTCCTGAATGTGACCTCAAGGGCTGGTCCCTGGGCGTGAAGTTCAGCGTCCTCCCCCTGCCGGTGCTTAATCCCTATGTCACGTTCGGGCGGACTTGGCGTGATCTGGAGGATCCGAGTATGGGACTGGCGCTCAATGACGAGGGCCTCTTCGGTGGGGCTGGTCTCGAGATAGTCTTGCCCGGCTTCGGCGTCTTTGCGGAGGTCCGATACGAGTTCTTGACGGAGGCCGTCGCTCAGGCCCCGGACCTCAGGCAGTGGATGCTACGGGCTGGCTTGAGGTTGCGTTGGGGTGGGCTCCCGCTGTAGGCCGGTCCAGCCCCCTCCCTTTGGGCGGGAGGGTGGAAGAGGGGCTCACGGTCCCGCTCCAGAGATGACTGCCTTGCCGTCGTGTTCGGGGGCCCTCTTCCCTCCACACGCAAGAAAAGGGAGTCGCCTACCCCCGCCCAGGGCTGCTCAGCCGGCCAGCAACGCCTCGAGAATCTTGGGCCCGTGAAACTTGCCGTTTTCGATGAAGATCTTGTTCGCGTTGTAGCCCGCAGCCAGGACTCCGGCGATGTAGATGCCGGGCACGTTGGTCTCCATCGTGTCGGGGTCGTGGGAAGGGATGCCGGTCTCGTCGTCGATGTCGATTCCGAGTCCCGAGATGAATTTCCGATCCGGCCGCCAGCCCGTCATCGCTAGCACCCAATCGTTCGGGATCTCCACGGTCTCTTCCGAGTCGATGTCCTGGAGTACGACGCTGGCGGGTTTGATCTCTTGGATTCGGTGCCGCCAAAAGACTTCGATCTCGCCGTTCTTCAAGCGGTTCTGGATGTCGGGGACCACCCATGGCTTCACTCCGCGGTCGATCTCGGCATGAATGTGAACCATGCTGACTCTCGCCCCGGCCCGGTATGTTTCGAGGGCCGATTCCACCGAGGAATTTCCGGCCCCCACCACGAGTACGTCCTGGTCGTAGAATGGGAACGGCTCCTGGTAGTAGTGCTTCACCTTCGGTAGATCCTCTCCGGGAACGTCCAGATAGTTCGGCTCGTGGAATCCTCCGGTCGCGACAACGACCGTTCCGGCCCGAATCGCGTCCTCCGCTCCCGACTTGGCGCGGGTGCGCAGCAGGAAGTCCCCTTTTTCGCCTTCGATCGAGGTGACCTCCTCGTATTGTCGAACATCCAGATCGTAGAACTGGACCACACGGCGATAGTAGCCGAGCGCCTCCCTACGCGTCGGCTTACTGTCGGCGATCGTAAACGGCACGTTCCCGATCTCCAGTTTCCCCGCCGTACTGAAGAACGTCATGTAATAGGGGTAGCTCACCAGTGAGTTGGTGACGCACCCCTTGTCGTAGAGAATAGCCTTGAGTCCAGCGGTGGCCGCGGCGGCCCCCACGGCAATCCCGCAGGGTCCGGCGCCGACCACAGCCAGGTCTATCTTGTCGCTCATCGCCATCCAGGTGATACGATTGGAATCGTGCAAGCTACCGACACTAACCTCTGTCCCCAAGGGCTTGAGGCCGGCATGTTTCGATGAGAAATGTTCATGCCCAGCGATGGGAATTGGAATGATAGGATCCACCTGGTGGACCGCTCGGTGAGGGAGACTCGTCTTGAAACGTCGCGCCTTCATACGGACGGGTAGCCTGATCGGAGCGGCCGGAGCCGCCGGAGCTCTGGGAGTCGGCCTCTCCCGTGGTCGGGAGGCCGCTCCCGGGATCGCGGCCGAGCCGCGTTCAGCGTCCGGGATTGGTTCGGCAACGGGTACCGGGTCCGGCACTTCGGTCGCACCGGACCTCGTGCTACGCCGAGCTACCGTGTTCGACGGGACGGGCGCGCCCGGGTTGGAGTTGGACGTTGCCATCACCGGTGATCGCATCACCGAGGTGGGAACGATCACTGCGGTCGGGTCCGAAGAGATCGATCTGGCGGGGATGGCCCTGGCTCCCGGGTTCATCGACATCCACTCCCATGCCGACCTGTCTCTGCTGGTCAACCCGAATGCGGAGAGCCGCATCCGGCAGGGGGTCACGCTGGAGATCGTTGGCCAGGACGGAAGCTCGGTCGGCCCGATGTCCGAAGCCGGCTTTCGAGCCACTCGCGATCGATACCGGGATACCTATGGAGTCGACATCGACTTCCGGGACCTCGGAGGATTCCTGGATCGGCTGGACCGCACTCCCGCCACCGTGAACCTCGCCACGATGATTGGCCATGGGACCATCCGCGGGCTGGTGGTCGGCGGGGCCGACCGACCCGCCACGGATGAGGAGATTCGGCGCATGCGCGCGCTCATAGGCGAGGCCCTCGATCAGGGGGCCGTAGGATTTTCGTCGGGTCTCGAGTATACACCAGGGTCCTTCGCCGACGTGGCCGAGCTCGTGGAGCTAGCCAGGGAGCTGGTGGGAACCGGCTATCCCTATGCGTCTCACATGCGCAACGAGGACGACCGCCTCTTCGCGGCGCTCGAGGAGACCCTCCATGTGGGCCGGATGGCTGGCGTACCGGTTCAGGTATCGCATCTCAAGGCCCAGGGCGAGCGAAACTGGTGGAAGGCGAAAGCCGTTCTCGGGTCTATCGAGGAGGCTCGTGACGCCGGCCTCGACGTACACTTTGACCGCTACCCCTACGTCGCTTACGCGACGGGGCTGTCCAACCTCTTCCCCGCGTGGGCTCGTGCGGGAGGGACCGGTGCGTTCATACGTCGTCTCGAGGATCCCGCTCAGCTTCCGGACATCGAGCGTTTTACCCGGGCCAAGGTGGCGCTCCTGGGCTCCTGGGACGCCGTACAGATCAGCTCCGTTCGGACGCCTCGCAACGCGTATGCCAGGGGCCGCCGTCTGGGAGAGCTGGCCCAGGAGAGGGGCGAGGAACCGTTCGCCCTCACTGTCCGCTTGATCGTCGAGGAGGGGAGCGGCGTGGGCATGATCGGATTCGGGATGTCGGAAGAGAACACGGCCGAAATTCTGGCTCATCCCCTGGGGATGGTGTGCTCCGACGGTGGTTCGTATGCCCCCTACGGGGCGCTCTCCGGCGGCTCCCCCCACCCCCGCGGATATGGGACCTTCCCCCGCCTGCTGGGGCATTACGTCCGGACCGGAACGCTGTCGTTGGAGCTTGCCGTGCACAAGGTGACTGCTTTGCCGGCGCGGAAGCTCCGCCTCCCGGATCGAGGGGTGATCAGGCCTGGTGCCTTCGCCGATCTCGTGGCGTTCGACCCCACCACCGTTGCCGATCAGGCCACCTTCGAGAATCCCCATCAGTATCCGACCGGCATCCCTCTTGTCGTGGTCAACGGGCAGGTGACACTGAGAGATGGTGAGCAGACCGGAGCGCGTGCTGGGCGGGCTGTTCGGGGCCGGGGCCGGGGAGCGGCCGTTGGAGTTGCCCGGGGAGCAGTCAGGAGCCGTCGGCGGAGCCGCCAGGGGAGCGGCCAGGTAGAGGGGTGATCGAAGAGGGGGTAGGGTCGCGCAGGCCGGAGATCGTGTCGGATGCCTTTGCGGGCCTGGCACGCGACTTGGGCATGGCCTTCAAGGAGTCCCCCTTCGAAGCCTGGCCGGATGACGTGTTCGAGTCGTGGGCGCAAAGGATCTTTACCTACCAGTTCGAGACCAACCCGGTATATGCGGCCTATGTCCGCAAGCGAGGCATTACCCCGTCCACGGTGGCTCATTGGAGCGAGATTCCATGGGTTCCGGCCTCGGCATTCAAGGCGGTTCCGTTGGTTTCCGGGGACACGTCACGAGCAGAGCGAGTCTTCCGGACCAGTGGGACGACAACCGAGCGCCGGGGAGAGCACCACGTCCTCGACCTCGGCTTGTACGAGGACTCGCTGATTCCGAACATGAGAAGCCACCTTTATGCGGACGAGCTATGCCGTCCGATGTTGGCCCTCGCACCTGCCCCCGACGACGTGCCCGACTCTTCGTTGAGCTTCATGCTGGGTGCCGCGCTCGACGTGCTCTCTGGAGGCCAGGGCGGGTTCTTCGTCGCCCGAGACGGAGTGATCGATACCACCGGTCTGAGTGAGACGTTGGAAGAGGCCACCGCCCACGGAACCGCGATTCTTCTTGCGGGGACGGCCTTCGCGTTCGTCCACTGGCTCGACTGGTTGAAGGAGCGTAGCCTCCGGTTCGACCTGCCTCAGGGTTCACTGATCATGGAGACTGGAGGCTTCAAAGGGCGCTCTCGGGTCTTGGAGCGTCCCCAGTTCTACGCGTCCTTGTCGGAGGCCCACGGAGTCCCCTTCGAGGCGATCGTGAACGAGTATGGAATGACCGAGCTGCTCTCACAGTTCTATGATGGCAAGTCCGCGGCGACGTCCGGTATGACCCTGGAGGATCGCCGGCATGTTCCCCCTCCCTGGGTCCGAACGCGCGTACTCGATCCGCACACGCTCTCCGCGCTTCCGACGGGGAAGCGGGGGCTGCTCTGCCACTACGACCTGGCCAACGCAGGGTCGGTGATGGCGGTCCTGACGGAGGATCTGGGCATTGCCGTCGACGACGGGTTCCGAGTGCTCGGTAGGGTCCAGGGCTCCGAGGCGCGAGGCTGCTCGCTCGCGATGGACGATCTTCTGTCGGGTGTGCCGACATGAGGACGACCTTCGACGCGTGCCGACTTCCGTCCTTTTCGAGTGGGCCGTCGACCGCGCTTCCATCGTTCGTCTGGGAGACCGTCGACGTCTGCGCTGGTGTTGCCGTTCGCTATCCGGCGTGGCCCGGCGATGCGGCGGAACGGCTCCTCGAGGCCTTGATGGAGGCGGGGGCACGCCTCGCAGAGATGCCGGTTCGGGACCTGGTGATCTGTATCGGAAGGGTGGCGGACCGGTTCCTGGACCCCTCCGATCCACTTCGCCGGCAAGCGATCGAGCTGCTCGTGCCCACTGCGGGCGTTTCCAAGGAGATGGCCTCCGAGCTTCTGGCCGGCATGGCTCGTGACTGGACCGCGGAGCGGCTCACCGAGCTGCTGCGGAGGGAGCTCGGCGACTCCGGCGTGCTGGACGGATTCCGCCGGGTGGACGGGGGCCGCAGGGTCCGCGCCATGGGCCCTCTCTTGACGTTTCACGTTGGCGCGGGAACGGTCCCCGGTGTCAGCGTCACATCGATGATTCGCGCTCTCCTCGTGAAGTCGGCGGTGCTGCTCAAGCCCGGATTGGGCGATGTGGTACTGCCGGTGCTCTTTGCCGACGCACTCGCTGCCGAGGCTCCCGAGCTGTCGGACGCGATGGCTGTGACGTATTGGCCCGGCGGCTCCTCGCCCCTGGAAGGCCTCGCGCTGCAGAGGGCCGGGGCTGTGGTGGCGTACGGTAGTGACGAAGGGGTCGCTTCGCTCAGGGCGCGCACGCCCGTGACGGCCCGCTTCATCGCATATCACCACCGTCTCAGCGTTGGCCTGGTGGGGCGCGAGGCGCTCACCACCGAGCGCGCGCCTTACGTGGCCCGTATGGCCGCGCGCGCGGTCTCGATGTTCGATCAGCGAGGTTGCGTCTCTCCGCACGCGATCTACATAGAGGAGGGAGGGGCCCTCGACCCCGGGGAGTGGGCCGCCCTGCTGGCGTCAGCCATGGCGGAGATTGAGGTGGAAATCCCGGCCGGCTACCTCGCGGCCTCAGACGCGTCCGCCGTCCACCAAACGAGAGGATCCGCTGAGCTCCGCGAAGCTTCTGGGAGCGGCGTTCGGGTATTCCGGGCTGACGAGAGCTTCTGGACGGTCATTCTCGAGGATGAAATGCGTTTCACACCTTCTTGTCTCAACCGGGTGGTGTCCGTTGTCCCCACCCCAGACCTCGGCTGCGTTGCTGGTGCGCTGAAGGAGGTTGGGCGCTATCTGCAGACGGTGGCGGTCGAGGGTGCGGAGGATCGTCTTCCGATTCTGGCGGAGGCTCTCGGCCGGGCCGGCGCCACGCGCATTACGTCGTTCGAAAAAGCGCCCTGGCCGCCACCTTGGTGGCACCACGACGGTGCTTCAGTGCTCTCGGGATTGATCCGTTGGATCGACATCGAGGACATCGATCCGTAGAACTCTCGAGTCGGGAGCTAGGCTTCGTCCTGCTCCTCAGAGCGCCAGATCACCATCTGTCGACGGCCGTCGGATGTCTCTTCGACGCGCACCGTGAGGGAGTCCTTTGGCGCGAGCCCCAAGTCGTCCCTCAAGCCCTGTGGGATCGTGATGCGCCCACCCACTCCGATGGACACATCTGTATAGTAGAGCGTGCGATAGATAGCCATCTGGCCTCCTCTAATTTACGCGATAGCAGGCGGAATCTACAGCGCTTGGCAAGGGTGGCAACCGGGCTTGCTCGATTGATCCGAATCGGCGGGGGCCCCGGACTCAGATGGGTCAGGGAAGCGTCGTGACCCGTCACCCCGGATCAGGAAGAAGCGAACGGAGGAGGCTCTGAAGCTGGAAGTCCTCGAAGTCGCGAGCCTTGCTCACAACGTCCTCGTGAGAGTCTTCGATCAAAATGGTGGTCGTGCGCAACGCCGACTGCGCTTCGGCACCGGTTGAAGGAGAGAAACAGAGGAGGCCCCGGCAGCTCCTGGGTGCCCGCGAGTCGTCTTGAAACTCGAGGTAGACCTCCCAGAATTGACCATCGTGGCTGATGGTCGTGAGGTGCAGGCCGTTCGAGATAGGTACCGGGTTGGAAGGCTCGTTCGCTGGTGTCATCGTAGCAACACAGTAGCATCGAGCCTATGCTCCCGCTACAAGCGGTTCGTCGGAGTATGGGTCGGCGCGTGGGTCGGCTTGTGGATCGGTGCGTGTATTGGCGCCCGTGTCCGTCGTAGGATACGCCGCACCTTCGAGAGGTCTTTCCTCATCTCCTGGCGCTGCAGCGTGTCCAACTCCTGACCGCCGAATCGGGATCGGAGATAGTAGTCGACGAGTCGCCGCGCGCGTGTATGGGCGGGATGCCCTACACGGGCAAGCTCATCCAGCAGCATCAGCGGCGCTACTCCCGGATCTGCCCTGAATCCAGCGCGGTGACAACTTTCGCGGAACCGGAGGTAGAGCCCCACCTCGGGTGGATGCCTTTGGGCCCTCCTCAGCAGGATGAACGCGCACAGGGCCATCGTCGCCACCAACAGCCCCATCCAATCCAGGCCGCCCTGCCTGGATGGCGCCTGGCCTTGAGAAACCTGACTCTCGCTCGGCTGCCTTCCGAGCAGTTGGGATAGGCGTTGATACAGTCCGGATTGCGCCTCCAGGTCGTAATCGAGCACCCACTTGTTCCATCGGTGCTGGAGTCCGTCGAAAAGGAAGCGGCCCGGCCAGAACCAGGACGGGGTGGACGCGGCCGCTCCGGCGCCGCCGGGGGTAGGGTCGAACTCGACCCACCCGTACGTGGGGAACCAGACCTCGACCCATGTGTGGGCCTCGTTTTGTGTCACGGCGAGGTACTGTCCGAACTCGTTCCACTGGCCGCCCAGGAAGCCGTTTACTTCCCGTGCGTGGACGCCCAGGGTCCGCAGCAGGACTACCATGGCCGTCGAAAAGTACTCGCAGTGGCCCTCTCCCCGCTCGAAGAGGAAGTAGTCCAGGGTGGCCTCTGGGGCAGAGCGCGGGAGCTCGAGTGTGTAGTCGAACTCGGCATGAAAGAAGTCGTTGATTGCGGTCGCCTGATCGTAGGTATTGTCCATCCCCTGCGTGAGGGAGTCCGCGAGGTCGCTCACTCGTTGGGGCAGATCGGGCAGCTGGGTGTAAAAGCTGGGGGCCGGCAAGAAACCGGAGCGCGCCTCCCGCAGCCCTGCGGCCTCGGGTCGGTCCGCCACCGACAAGACCTCATACGAGGGGGCCCCGGAGCCCAAATAAATGTGATCACCCGAATTGTTGAAGAGCGGTGAGATTCTTGGGTTGTCCGAGCGGACATCCAACAGAGGGTGGAGTGCGAAGAGCACGTCCACGTCCAGAGGCGAACCATAGATCTGCTGCCGCACTCGCCCTTCCCCCCAGGCTTCGTACCATCGGGCGGGGCCGATGGACGGCGGAAGCAAGCTCGATCTGCTCCAGCGTACTCCGTCGAAGTGGTCGTAGGAGCGGCCGCGCCAGTGGAGGCTGGAGAGACTCTCTGGGTTGCCGTCCGGGAACTCGATGCGGAGGACAATTTCCGGGTTGGGATAAATTCTGGCCCCGTGCTCTCCGAGCGAGACCTGGTCGCTGAATCCCGCAATGTACGTGGCGAGGATCTCTCCGCGAGCGGCCCATTCGCTCGATAGCCTAGGGAAGGTGAGGAAGACCAGGCCGCTCACCAAGAGCGTGACGCCCGAGAGCCCTGTCATGCCGGCCAGGAATCGCCGGGTCACCAATTCCTCCCGGACACTATGCTCCACCGCCTTCCACCGGAGGTGGCCGACGACGAAGGCAACGGTAGCCAACGCCACGTAGGCCACGAACGCAAGAGCGAAGAAGACTCCAGGCCGGTAGGCAGTGGCTGCGAGAAACAGGGCCAAGGTCAGGACGTACAGACGGGTATCGTTCGGGGCGTCGAGCGATCTGAGTGCTTCCGCGCACAAGAGGAGTAGCAGAAGGTCCACCACCGGGATTACGACATCGTCGCCGAGCAGGACGAAGTGATACAGGGCCCGCAGCAACAGGAGGACGGCGAGCGGCAGCCACAAGCGCTCGAGCATCACGGAGAGGCGGGAATCGGGCTGCCAGAAGAAGGCGAGAGTCAGGGCGAGGGCCGCAAGCGCCGCGCTGATCGGCTCGAAACCGGCACCTCCGGCGAACGCACCGAGGGCCACGAGACCCATGCTCACGACCAGGCGCCGGTGCAGGAGAGGGAGGCTCATCCTGCCATCCTGCTCAGCTCACTCGCTCCCGAGGGGAACGATCGAGTCCCTTCGGAACTGGCGGCCGGATCGATGTAGGACCCGTACGATCCCCTCAGGGCAGCCGAGAGAGATACGAGGACACAACGCATAGGGTCGGTGGGGGGCGCTAGTTGGGGAGCCGCTGGATCGAAGTCCACCCGCGCGAGGAGGTCGAGCACTCGCTCGAACTGACCGGAGCCACCACCAGAATCGAGGTCCGCCGTACATGTAGTGATTCCGAATTGGCGTCCATCTCGGTGCGCCTGGGCGGCCAACGCAGCCGCGACTTCGATGGCGGCCTCTGCGGCCGCTCCCGGCTCCCCCCTAGTGTCCAGGCAAATCCATAGGGTCTCGTTGGAGTCCTGCTCATACGCTCTCGTCACCGGCGTCCCGATCTTGGCGGTGGTCTTCCAATGGATGTCCCTCGGGTCGTCTCCCACACGGTACTCGCGCAGTCCCCGGTACTCACCGCGAGCAGCTGGAGCGCCTTGCGAAGAGTCGGAAAACTGGGGTCTAAGTCCGCCGGGAGGTGCCGAGAGGCGTATGGGTCGGTCCGATCTCGGCCAGATGACGATCTCGCCGGGTAGCGGGATGTCCCGCTCCTTGGTGAACAGCCCGAAGGGGAAGTCCGTGGAGAGGGTCAGTGTCTCGAGCGGGTAGACGCCGCGCTGGACGAAGTAGTTCTCCGAGCCCACGGACACCGACTCGCCTGAACCGACCCGACCCAGGAAGGCGCCCTTCGGGAGCCCTGTCTCGATCAGGTAGACGGCGAGGGTGGGGAACCACCGCTTCCGATTCGTCACGTGGTACGTGATCCGGAGTGCTCTGTCCACCGTGACGCCACGAGGTGTACGTCTGCGAATCTCCAGATGACGCAGGACACGCTCGGAGAGCCAGCCGGACAGCCCGATGAAGCCGAGCATCGCTCCGAAGAGAAGATAGAGCAGGTTGTTGCCAGTGTTACCAGCGGCGAAACCGATAGCAAGCGACCCCACGCTGAACAAGGCGCCACCCGTGGTAAAGCGCATCCGTCGCCAGCCGCGAAGCCTCTTCCAGGTGTCTCGTAGAATGGTCAACATTGCTGTACTCCTTCAACAGCCTTCATGACCGACACTGCGCCAACCAGGACCCGCATCCCTTGCCGACGACCCCCCTACACCGGGACCGCGATTTCCTCGAGAATGTTCTGTACGATTGCCGCGGCCTCTTCATGTGCTTCGTGGCTGGCCGCGCTCGCTCCCACCGGAAGGATTCGGTGGGCCAGGCAGGGCACGGCAAGCTTCTGGACATCGCTCGGTACCAGAAAATCTCGGCCGCTGAGAAGAGCAAAGGCCCGGGAAGCGGCCAGCAACCCGATGGCGCCGCGGGGGCTCACACCCATCTGCAGTCGGGGCTCGAGCCTGGTTCTCTGTACGATGGCCATGACGTACCCGACGAGGGAGTCCTCCACCTCCACCTGTGACACCTTCTGCTGCAGTCCGAGAACCTGCATGGGCTCGAGGACTGCCTGGATGCGCTTTTCCCAAGGATCGTCTCTTGTGGATTCCATAAGAATCTGTCGCTCGGCGCTCTCACCCGGATATCCGATCGTCAGCCGCATGAGGAAGCGATCGACCTGGCTTTCGGGAAGGGGATACGTGCCGTGGTGTTCCAGGGGGTTCTGCGTCGCCATCACCATGAAGGGTTCCGGCAGCTGGAACGTTTCATCGTCCAGGCTCACCTGGCCCTCCTGCATGGCCTGGAGAAGGCCACTTTGGGTCCGCGG
>Ga0066376_10004581_pt1 | contig 11980 bp, 7 predicted proteins | sample Knorr_S15_td_Bot_FD_77009 | JGI IMG/M metagenome (GOLD analysis project Ga0066376, IMG submission 77009) | Marine microbial communities from Southern Atlantic Ocean transect - Knorr_S15_td_Bottom_ad_5009_LV_A | ecosystem: Environmental > Aquatic > Marine > Oceanic | place: Southern Atlantic... | reverse complement strand
GAACGCCAGAGAACTACGCGCAGGCTCAGGCCGACGCGATGACCAAATTCCGGGCGATTCACCAGATGGCCGACACGCTGTACCCGGACCGGATCGAAATTGCCTACACGGCGGACGACTTCGAACGGATCGCGGCTGACGGGAAGCTCGTGGCCGCCATCGGCATCGAGAACGGGTATGTCATCGGCACCGATCTGTCGCTGCTCGAGACCTACTATCGGCTGGGCGCGCGCTATCTTGGGCTCGCCCACAACGGGCACAACGATATCGCCGACTCGGCCGGGCCGCGTGAAGATCTCGGGGACGCCCCAACCGAGCATGACGGTGTCAGCTCGTTCGGCGAAGAGGTGATCGCCGAACTAAACCGGCTGGGCATCATGGTCGACGTGTCGCATGTGTCGAAGGCGGCGATGCTCGATGCGGTCCGGCTATCCCGGGCGCCCGTCATCGCGTCGCATTCCAGCACCCGCGCGCTGGCCGATCATCCGCGGAACCTGGATGACGAGCAGCTCCTCGCGCTGCGCGACAACGGCGGGGTCATGCAGACGGTGGCGCTCGGCAGTTTCATCAGCAGCACGGCCGCGGCTCGGGCCGACGCGGTCCGGCGTCTCAGGACCGATGTCGGGCTGTCGCCACGAGGCGGGAGCGGTCAGGCGGACCTCCCGGCGCCGCGACGAGCCGAGTACGACCGCCGGATGGCGGACATCGATCGGGAGTGGCCGCCGGCTGACGTCGCGACGTTTGTCGATCACATCGACTACGCCGTGCAGTTGATCGGGATCGACCACGTCGGCATCAGTTCCGATTTCGATGGCGGTGGTGGCATCAGCGGGTGGAATGACGCGAGCGAGACCGTCAACGTCACTATCGAGCTGGTGCGCCGTGGCTACACCGATGAGGAGATCGCCAAGATCTGGGGAGGCAATCTCCTCCGGGTGCTGCGCGAAGTCGAACGCGTGGCCGCTGCCTCTGGGTCGAACCTCCAGTAGCCGGCGCCGAAATTGGTTCTGCGATGACGTCGGCCCCGCCTCGTACCGCCGTCGCGGCGCCTGCGTCCACGGAGCGCGCTGCGCTCGCCCTCCTGCCGCCGACACGACTGCCGCTGTGGTACTTCGGCCTGGCGCACGTGTCGTTGATGGTGGCCTTGGCGGTGGTGGCGGTCGATCCGCGTGGGGTGAGCGGCTTCTTCTACCATCCGCGGATGTTGGGCGTGGTGCACCTCATCACTCTGGGGTGGATCACCGGGGCCATTCTGGGGGCCATCCGCGTGGTCGCGCCGTTGGTCCTCCGAGTCTCGATCCCGGTTACACGGGGCGACTACTGGGCGCTGTCGTTCGTCGCCATCGGCACGAGCGGCATGGTGTCCCACTTCTGGCTCGAGACCTTCAACGGGATGGCCTGGTCGGCGGGGATGGTCGTACTCGGACTGCTCCATGCCGTAGCTCGGCTCGCGGTTCGGCTACGGTACATCATCCCGGGGTACACGCTCTCCAACGTGTATGCCCATGCCCATCTGGCCGCCATCGGGTGGGCGTCGATGATGGTGGTTGGCGTTGGATACCGCCTGTTGCCGATGGTCTTGCCGTCGGCCGTGCCTCGCGGACGTGGGCTCTACGGAAGCGCGATATTTCTGGAAGCCGGGTTGGTCGGGTTTGTCGTCGCGCTGGTCACCGGGTGGCCAGGCATGCCGGTGTTCGCGGTTGGCATCGTGGTGGGGCTTGTGATGTTTTTGGGCCAGGTGGTGTGGATGACCCGCCATCGCCGAACCCCACCCGCTGAGCGAGCCAGGCCGGATGTCGGGGCCATCCAAGCCGGACACGCGATGGTCTATCTCATGCTGGCCGCCGGCTGCGGACTCTGGCTGGTCGCGACACCGACGTCGAGCTCGACACCCGCGCTGATGATGCTGTACGGCGTGTTCGGACTGGTTGGGTTTCTAGCCCAACTCGTCGTTGCGATGGAAATGCGCCTGTTGCCCCTGCTGGCCTGGTACGCCGCCTTCGCGGACGGCGGATTCACCGCCCCGGATCTGTCTACGCACGTGTTGCCGGCCCAGTCGGTGGCGATTCTGGCGTTCGCCGGCTGGGTCCTGGGGCTTCCGCTCCTGGCCGGCGGACTCGCGATGGACCGACCGTCGGGTGTCGCCGCTGGGGCCGGGGTGCTGCTGGCGGCGGTGACGCTGAACACCGGGCATGCGATGTGGATGCTGCGTCCGCTCGTACGGCGGCGACACTGATGCCGTTGTTCCCACGGGACCGCCGTCGTCACCTCACCAAGTCGTTGGCCGGCCCCACGCCGAGCAGAGATTTCCGTACCACGTCGCTCCGGAGCACGAGGGCGCCCGGCGCCGCGCCGAGGGTCGGGGCCATCCGCCTGGCGACCACAGACTTGCCGGCGCCGCTGAGACCGCCGATGGCCACGAGTTGGGCCGGCGTCGGGTCAAATCAGCGACAAGGCCAGCGTGAGATAGTCCTGGCGCGCCCGGTATCCATGCAGCTCTTCGACGAGGATCAATCGTCCGAGTTGTCTATCAATGGCGGCATCCGGATCTTGGGCGGTAAGACTCGGGAGTTGCCGAAGAAGAATTTCGTCATCAACTTCCGGTCTCAGTATGGGATGACGCCCTCCGGCACCCGCTGTTCTCCCAGATCGATCGTCAGCGTTTCGAGTCGATCGTGCTGCGGATGGGTGGCGATGACGGGGAGGGCGACCAGCCTCGTATGCGGGACCGGCTGATGCGCCGGCCGGGCTGCGGTCAGGGTGTCAGGTGCACTTCGGCCAGCCCGATGCCGCGCTCTCCGGCGACGGAGTATAGCAAGTAGACGCGACCGTCTTCCTCGAAGATGGCCGGGTCGCGCAGCTGGTTGGCCGGCTCGTCAATCGATCCTCCACGCGACGGTGTCACCGGGAGGTCGGCGCCTTCCCAGGGCCGCTCCGGTCGCAACACCTCGACGGGCGCCGATTCTTGCCAGCTCATCCAGTCGCCAGTCATCTCGATGGTCGACACCCAGACCCGTTCCGGAGCGTCGCCCCGCGCCGTCCAGAAGACATACAACCGCGTGCCGCGCCGCAGAATCGCGGAATGCCGCATGTCCGGGTTGAAGAGTTGCGGCCCCGCCTCAAAACCGGTCAGCCCGTCGCGCGAACGATACAGCACACCCGGCATCGCCAGGGCGTACACGAAGTTGTCGTAGCGGAAGGTCCGAAAGTACGGTTGACCCAGAATCTCGGGCCGTCCCTCGAAATGGAGCCCGTCGTCGGAGACGGCGGCCCGGGTGACCTGACGTCCGGCGTCTCGGCCATGGACATACATGACGATCTGGCGGCGCGCGTCGTCAACCTGCACGTCGGGTGACGCGACGTGTACGTAGGAACCGGCCGGCGCGCACGGCGGACAGGTCGTGGGAAAGTGCGACTGGTCGAGTTGCAGCGTCCCGGGTTCGTGCGTGGTCCAGGGCCCACGCAGCGTGTCGGCGTAGGCCAATCTGATATATGTGCCGCGGTGATCGGCGAAGTACAGGTAATACCGGCCCAGTGGCGCCTCGACCCAGTCCGGTACCCTGATCAGCGACGGACCGGCGATGTTGCTGCCCATGGACGCGTCCATGTTCGGTCGGATGATCGGGGCCTCGACGAGCCGCTCGATCCGCACGCCCTCGGCCGTCTCCGTCTGACCGGCGTTCGCCATCGACGCCGTGCCCATCGCCGTTGCCGCGAGTAGGGTGATCGTTGCGCGGATGGATGTCATGGCCCCTCCAAGTACTCAGACGGGGCTGTGCCCCGAACCCCCCGCGGCCACTCCGTGGGGACCCCGCAAGCCCCACTCCGTGGCCGCGAGGCGCGCATGTGCGCGCCCAGGTTGGCAGTATTCCGCATTCTGCTAGGCTCCCACACCGACCGACGATGACGGATCGCGCCCATTCTACCTGTCGCGGGCGAGTGTCGGATCCCGCCGCTCCGGTGCCATAATATGTGGCTGTCCTGCGCACACGACGACGACCATTCTACGGAGAACGCGATGAAAGCCCTTGAGGGAGTACGGATACTCGACATGACCCACGTGCAGTCGGGCCCGACCTGTACGCAGTTACTCGCCTGGTTCGGCGCCGACGTCATCAAGGTCGAGCGCCCGGGCAAGGGCGACGCGACCCGGAGTCAGCTCCGGGATATCCCGGACGTCGACAGCCTGTACTTCACGATGCTGAACCACAACAAGCGCAGCATCACGCTGAACACGAAGCACGAGAGCGGCAAGGCGATCTTCACCAGACTGATACAAGAGTGCGATGTACTGGCGGAGAACTTCGCTCCCGGTGCTCTCGACCGGATGGGGTTTTCCTGGGAGCGAATCCAAGAGATCAATCCGCGGATTATCTATGCCTCGATCAAAGGGTTCGGACCTGGTCCGTATGAAGACTGCAAGGTCTACGAGAACGTGGCCCAATGCACGGGTGGCGGCGCCAGCACCACCGGGTTTCCTGACGGCCCGCCGGTGGTGTCCGGCGCGCAGATCGGCGACAGCGGGACCGGCCTGCATCTGGCGCTTGGCATCGTGACGGCGCTGTTTCACCGCGAGAAGAGCGGTCGAGGCCAGAAGGTCGTGTGTGCCATGCAGGATGGGGTGCTGAATTTGTGTCGAGTGAAACTGCGAGACCAGCAGCGTCTGACGCACGGGCCGCTGACCGAATATCCCCAGTATCCGAACGGGACATTCGGTGCGGCGACGCCCCGGGCTGGCAACGCGTCCGGGGGCGGCCAGCCGGGATGGATCGTCAAGTGCAAGGGGTGGGAGAACGACCCCGACGCCTACATCTATGTCATTGCGCAGGCCGCCGCGTTCGCGGGACTCGCGAAGACGGTCGGACGCGCGGACTGGCTGGACGACCCGGAGTGGAATACTCCGAAGGCACGGTTGTCGAAGATCAACGTGATGTTCGACGAGATCGAGAAGTGGACCCAGACCAAGGACAAATTCGAGGTCATGGCGATCTTGAATCCACTCGACGTGCCGTGTGGGCCGGTGCTCTCGATGAAGGAGTTGTCGCAGGAAGCGTCGTTGCGTGACACCGGGACCATCGTCGAGGTCGAGCACCCGACCCGCGGGTCGTACTTGAGCGTCGGCAACCCGATCAAACTGTCAGATTCACCCGCCGACATCCAACGCTCGCCCCTGCTCGGCGAACACACGGATGAGATTCTCGGCGGCGTGTTGGGGATGGATGCGGCCGCGATTGCCGCCGCGAAGGCCGACGGCGCGGTGTAGCCAATCGGTTTCGTAGCCGCGGGTCTTCAGACCCGCCCAGGAAGGTCCATGAAAGTCTGTGTCGTAGGGGCGGGAGCCATCGGTGGGTATGTGGCAGTGCGGCTGGCGAACGCCGGGCACGACGTGTCGGCGATCGCCCGCGGTCCGCATCTGGCCGCCATCCGGGCCCACGGGTTGACGTTGGTGGAAGCGGAGCAGGAACTGGTCGCGACCAATCTGACCGCGACCGACCGGATTCCCGATCTGGGGCGGCAGGACGTGGTCTTGCTGGCTCTCAAGGCGCACCAGATTGCGGCGGTCGTCGAGGATCTGCCGGCGATCGTGGGGCCCGAGACGGTGCTCGTGACGCTACAGAACGGGATTCCCTGGTGGTACTTCCAGAAACTGGGCGGTCCGTACGCCGACCGCGTAGTGGAGACCGTCGATCCGGGTGGTGTGCTGTTCAACGCCATCGACCCCAATCAGGTGGTCGGCTGCATCGCCTATCCGGCCGCGACCATCGCCGAGCCGGGCGTGATCAAGCACATCGAAGGCAACCGGTTTCCGGTCGGTGAGCTCGACGGCAGCGCGTCCGCGCGCGTGGCCATGGTGTCGGCCCTGTTCGAGGGCGGCGGGTTCAAGGCTCGCGTGCTGGACGACATCCGGTCCGAGATCTGGCTGAAGCTGTGGGGCAATCTGACCTTCAATCCCATCAGCGCGTTGACCCACTCGACGCTCGTCGACATCTGTCAGTTCCCGCTGTCACGGGCACTGGCGGCGACTATGATGACCGAGGCACAGGTGATTGCCGAGCGCCTGGGCGCCAGCTTTCGCGTGCCGATGGAGCGGCGAATCGCCGGCGCCGAGAGCGTCGGGAAGCACAAGACCTCGATGCTCCAGGACGTCGAGGCTGGGAAGCCGCTCGAGATCGATGGCATGCTGGGTGTGGTGGTGGAGCTCGCCGACATCACCGGGGTCGAGGTGCCGACGCTGCGTACGGTGTATGCGTGCGCCAGTCTGTTGAACCGGACGATTCAGGACGAGGGCCTGCGGATCAAGGGCAGCCCGCGGGCGGTGTGACGCTGCCAGGGGTTGCCAGAAGGGGAATCTATGTCACGCAAGCGGATCGGTTGGCTCCTGTGTGTTGCCGTCATCGCCGTTGCGCCCGCCCATGCGCAGCCGAGCGGTGACCTCGAGTGGCGGACCTATGGTGGCGATCTGGCCAGTACCCGGTATTCCCCCGCCGACCAGATCACGGCCGACAATTTTAGCGACCTCGAGCTGGCCTGGAGCCTGCGGACAGACAATTTTGGCCCAGAGCCGGAGTTCAATCTCCAGTCGACACCGTTGATGGTCGGCGGCGTGCTGTACTCCACCGTAGGTTCCCGGCGGGCGGTGATAGCGGCGGACGCCGCGACCGGCGAGTTGCTCTGGATGCATCGTCTGGATGAGGCCGAGCGCGGCTCGGCGGCGCCGCGCCGTCTGTCGGGACGTGGCCTGGCCTACCGGGACGACGGCGGGGCCGGCCAGATCCTCTATGTCACGCCGGGGTACCAGTTACTCGCGCTCAGCGCGGCCACCGGGCAACGGATTGCGGGTTTCGGCACCGACGGTATCGTCGATCTGAAACTGAACATGGATCAGGATATCGACCTGGTCACCGGGGAGGTCGGTCTCCACGCCGCGCCCCTCGTCGTGGGCGACACGATTCTCATCGGCGCCGCGCACTTGCCGGGGAGCGCGCCAGAGTCGATGGAGAATGTGAAGGGCTACGTGCGCGGTTTCGACGCCGCTACCGGCGAGCGCAAGTGGATTTTTCACACCATTCCGGGTGGTGACGAGTTCGGCAATGACACCTGGCTCAATGGGTCCTGGCGCTACACGGGTAACACCGGCGTCTGGGGGCAGATGACGGTGGACGCGGAACTGGGCATCGCCTACTTCGCGACCGAGATGCCGACCAACGACTACTATGGGGGCCACCGGCATGGCGACAACCTGTTCTCCGACAGCCTGGTGGCGGTGGACATCGAGACCGGCGAGCGGCTCTGGTACTACCAGTTCATCCACCACGACGTCTGGGACTGGGACCTGCCGTGCGCACCGATCCTGGTCGACATCACCGTCGACGGGCGGGAGATCAAAGCGATTGCGCAGCCGAGCAAGCAGACCTGGCTGTATGTGTTTGACCGCGAGACCGGCGAGCCCGTCTGGCCGATCGAGGAACGGGCCGTCGAAGCGTCAACCGTGCCCGGCGAGTTGCTCGCGCTCACGCAGCCGTTTCCGACCAAGCCGCCGGCCTACGACCGCCAGGGCGTGGGGATCGACGACCTGATCGATTTTACCCCGGAGCTGCGGGCCGAGGCGGAGCAGATCGCGTCGAACTACCGGGTCGGTCCGATCTTTACGCCGCCCACGGTCTCGGTACCGGAGGGCCCCTGGGGCACCCTGATGCTGCCGTCCCAGGCAGGAGGAACCAATTGGCCCGGCGGGTCGCTCGATCCGGAGACTGGCATCATCTACCTGTATACCTACACCCAGGTGGTGTCGCTGGGGCTGATCAACGACCCGGAGCGATCGGACATGGATTTCATCCGCGGTCGGACCTCTGAGGTCACCGCCCGGGACGCCGCGCTCACGATTGACGGGATCCCGATCATCAAGCCACCGTGGGGACGGATCACGGCCATCGACCTGAACCGTGGGGAGATTCTCTGGCAGGTGCCGCACGGGGAGACGCCGGACAACATTCGGAACCACCCGCGGCTCCAGGGTGTGGAGGTGCCGCGCACGGGTCGGGTCGGGCGCATCGGCACGCTCAACACGAAGACGCTCGTCATCGCCGGCGAGGGCGGGATGTTCACGACGCCATCCGGCGAGCGAGGCGCGATGTTGCGGGCCTACGACAAGATGACCGGGTCGGAGGTCGGCGAGGTGTACATGCCCGCGCCGCAAACGGGATCCCCGATGACCTACGTGCTCGATGGCGTTCAATACATCGTGGTCGCCGTCAGCGGGAGCGGTGAGTCTGGTCAGCTGCTGGCGTATCGCCTGCCTCCAGAATAGTCAGGTGCCGAGCATGCTATTCTCGCATCCGTACGCGCCTTACCGCGGGCTCCGAACGGGGTCCTGCGGTGAACCAAGGAGAGATCTCATGATTCGTTCAGCCCTCAGAGCCGGTGTCCTCGTCGGTGGGTTCGTGGTCGCCCTCTCGACGCCGTCCGCGGCGCAGAACGCGGCGGATTACACACCGCCCCGGCTGGCCGACGGCCAACCCGACATCACCGGTATGTGGAACAACTCGAGGGCGATGTTCACGCCGCTCGAACTCCCAGAGGCACTGGCCGGGAAGGAACTGTCGGCGGACGAACTGCAGGCTCGCGCCGAGGCGCGCGGCGCGGCGCGGATTGCCGGGTCCGAGTGGAAGGGCCATGAGAACTCGCGCGGGGTTGGCGGCTACGGCACGTATTGGTTCGACTGGTACTGGGAGACCCCGAACGACATCGGTCAAGCGTCGATCATCGTCGACCCGCCCAACGGTCGCATTCCCCCACGGACTGCCAACGCCCGAGAGTCGGTGGCGATGAACCTGGCCGAGCTGCACGACGCGGCGGGGAACATGGAGTCGGGCGACCGTTGTATCTCTCGGGGCGTGCTCGGCATGATGATGCCCACCGAATACAACAACGGCACCCTCATTCTGCAGTCGCCCGGTTACGTCACGATTCACAGCGAAATGATTCACAACGTCCGGATCATTCCGATCGACGTCCCGCACGCCGACACCAAGGTGAAGCAATGGGAAGGCGATCCGCGCGGGCGCTGGGAAGGCAACACGCTGATCGTCGAGTCGACCAACTTCAAGGCGGTCAAGAACATCCGTGGCCCGACGGCGGGGACACGGTCGAGACAGTCTGAGAAGCAGCACATGGTCGAGCGGTTCACGGTTGTCGGTCCCGATGAAATCCGGTACTCGGTCACGATGGACGACGAAGACACCTACACCGCGCCCTGGACCGCGGCGTTCCCGTTCAACCGCGACGACGAGTATCTGCAGTTCGAGTATGCGTGCCACGAGGGCAACTATTCGGTGCCGAACGCGCTCGGCGGCGCCCGGCAGGAAGAGGCCGGCCAGTAGTCGGCGGCCGACACGGTCACCACCAGAAATGACGGCGCGCTTGCCAGAGGTGAGCGCGCCGTTTTTTGTCAAGCGGCGCCCGTCCGGGGCCGCCGCGGCCAGAACCGGCCCACAACGCGCGGCGACTGCTCTGGGTGGGCCAGACGCGCTACAATCCGGATCGTGTCGCAGATCTCAGGTCACCACGGGTTGCAGGAGACTAGGTTCCAGGAGGCCCACATGTCGTCAAAGGCTCGCACGCTCCTTGCTTGTGCCACGTTCGTATTCGCGACCTCCGTGTCCGCCCGGGCGCAGGTCGAAAACTTCACCCCTGTTACCGATGCGGTACTCCAGGACCCTGCGGATGGCGATTGGTTGAGTTGGCGGCGCACGCTGGACGGTTGGGGCTACAGCCCGCTCGATGAGATCGACAAGGGCAATGTCGGAAATCTGCAACTGGCCTGGGCGTGGGGCCTCGAGGCGGGGGTGTCGCAAACGACGCCGGTGGTCCACGACGGCACCTTGTATATCGCGAATCCGGGCAACGTGGTGCAGGCGCTCGACGCGCGGAACGGCGACTTTATCTGGGAATTTCGCTATGAGATGGACGAACGACGGCGCGCCGGCGCGCAGATGCGGAGCCTCGCGATCTACGAGGATCTGATCATCCTGAATACGTTCGATGCCCATGTCGTAGGTCTCGATGCCCGGACCGGCGAGGTGCGATACGACACCGCGGCGGCGCCCCCGAACCAGGAAGGCTATGGCTTCTCCAGCGGTCCGATCATCGCCGATGGCGTCGTCGTGGCTGGGCTTCGCGGCTGCGAGCGGTTCCGGGAGGACACGTGTTACATCATCGGCGTGGATGGCCGTAGCGGTCAGGTGCTGTGGCGCACATCGACGGTTGCGCGTCCAGGCGAGCGTGGCGGTGATACGTGGGGCGATCTGCCGCTGCTCATGCGCGCCGGCAGCGACGCGTGGATTCCCGGCAGCTACGACCCGGTCACCGGACTCGTCTACTACGGGACGTCACAGGCCAAGCCGTGGTCGCGCGACGCCCGCGGCACCGACGGCGACGCCCTCTACAGCAATTCGACGCTGGCGCTTGACCCGGCTACCGGCGAGATGAAGTGGTACTTTCAGCATATCCCCGGCGATAGCCATGACATGGATGAAACGTTCGAGCGGATCCTGATCGACTACGACGGGAAGCAGTCCGTGTTCAGTATGGGCAAGCTTGGAGTCTTGTGGGAGCTCGATCGGGTCACCGGTCAGTATCAGAATGCGATCGACCTTGGGTATCAGAACATCGTCGACGTCGATACCGAGACCGGCGTCGTTACGCATCGCGAAGACATGATTTCCGACGTTGGCGAGGAACTCTACTTCTGCCCCAGCACCGGCGGCTTCAAGAGCCTCCGGGCCATGGCGTATCACCCGGAGACGACGGCCCTGTACATTCCGTTGAATCTGAACTGTGAAACCGCCGCGTTCCTGCCGGTCGAGCAGCGCTTGGGCGGCGGCGGCACCGGCGGCGTCCGTGATCGCCAGAACCACTTTCATCCCGACGCACCCGATCAACTCGGGGAGCTTCAGGCTCTGGACATCCGGACCGGTGAGACGTTGTGGAAACAACGGCGTCGAGCGCCCTACAACACCTCCGCGCTGACCACCGCGAGCGGCCTGGTTTTCATCGGGGACTGGGAGCGCTACGTATTTGCGTACGACGCCGCCAGCGGCGAGGAGCTGTGGCGGAGCCGGCTCTCGACCATGGCCAACGGCTACCCGATCACGTTCGCCGTCGATGGCAAGCAATACGTAGCGTTTGGGGCCGGGAGCCCGCTCGGCGGGTCAAGTTGGACCAGCTTGCTCCCGGCCGATCTGTTGCCAGAAATGAAAAATCCGCGGGCAGGGAACGCGATCTTCGTCTACGCGCTGCCGTAGCCGCTGGCGTTGGTGCATGAACCCGACAGCCAGCGAAAACCGCTCCGATCCAGCGACTGTCACGGCCCGACCGCAAACGAGGCCGGTCGACCAAGCTCGGTCATCCGGTTCAGGATGTTGCACGCGATCGCCGCTTCGGTTGCCTGAGCCCCCGGATGTCGAGCACGAAGCCGGTCGCCAATGATCGACTTGTACCGGAAGAAGGCGTTTTCCACCCGGGCCTGCCGGTGGTAGCCCGCCTCCTTCTTCCACTGGCGGCGCCCGACCTCCTTGACCCTCAGAATGGTGTGATCGCGAGCGCTCGCCCGGGGGTCTCCGTCGAGACACGGCGGCGGTCTTCGCCGGTGGCACCACGACCGTCGCGCCACGCGCACCCGCGGCCGCCACCAGCGCCCGTCGGCTCGGGTAACATAGCAGATTCTGCACGGGAGACGTCGCTGACTATCACCCAAGGGATCGTCATCGTGGCCATGGCCGGGCTCGCCGCGTCGGGCTTCGTTCAGGCAGAACGCGCCCCCAGGCTGGCACCAGTCGCGGCTTTGGTGCGCGGAATTGGCCGACTGGGCGGGCCGGACTGACGCTCGGTTCCATTTTCCATTTGCCGCTGCGTCAGACGGAGGGCGTCTTGACGTTCCTTGCCGTTGATGACTCGCGAGAGCGTGTGGCGAGCAACGCCT
>Ga0066376_10004580_pt1 | contig 11981 bp, 14 predicted proteins | sample Knorr_S15_td_Bot_FD_77009 | JGI IMG/M metagenome (GOLD analysis project Ga0066376, IMG submission 77009) | Marine microbial communities from Southern Atlantic Ocean transect - Knorr_S15_td_Bottom_ad_5009_LV_A | ecosystem: Environmental > Aquatic > Marine > Oceanic | place: Southern Atlantic... | reverse complement strand
GCCATCAAGGTTTTTCCTTCACCGGTTTTCATCTCGGCGATTTTACCTTCGTGCAGGACGATACCGCCAATCATCTGGGCATCGAAATGGCGCATCTCCAAAGTTCGGCAACTTGCCTCGCGCACAACAGCAAACGCTTCTGGAAGAATTTCATCCAAAGTCTCACCGTTAGAAACTCTACCTTTAAACTCGGTGGTCTTATCTTTCAGCTCGTCATCGGTCAGGGGCTTGATCTTATCTTCCCAACCATTGATCGCTTCAACGATGATCTGAATGCGTTTTATTTCCCGATCGTTTCGGGTGCCAATCATTTTTCTTATGAGTCCAAATACCATCGCAATTTAAACCAAGGAAATTTTGTTAAATGAGAAGAGTCCAACCCATGCTGAATTAAAACAGAAAGTAGGGGTTATGAATTGTTCGAGTGGGGAGGAAATGCAACAAACATCAATACACGACTATCAATCTTCAAGGATGTAGTTTTTGGGAGCCACCGGAATACCATGCAACAAAACTTCATAATGTAGATGCGGCCCCGTACTTCGTCCTGTGTTGCCAACCAGTGCGATCACCTGCCCGCGTTTGACATGGTCACCCACTTTAACCAGATGTTTCGAGTTATGCCCATAACGGGTCACCACACCATATCCATGATTGATTTCTACCATATTGCCGTAGCCATGTTCTCTGCCCTCTACGACAACTTCACCATCAGCGGTAGCTCTAACAGGAGCGCCCGAACGCGCCGCAATGTCCCAGCCTTCATGTTTTTCACGTAATCCCGTAAAAGGTGATTTACGAAAACCGAACCCGGATGTTACCCAGCCACGAGTGGGCCAAATCGAAGGTGTTGATGAAAGAAGTGACTTCTGGTTTTTAAAGAAATTATCCAGTTCCTGAAAACTGATGCTTTGAATTTTTGCCTGTTTGTCTAAATGATCAAGACCATTTGACAAACGTTCAACCATACTCGCAGCACCGCGACTCATTGAGGTGTTGAAGCTGCTGGTTGTCAAACCATAAGGGCCACCAACGCCCCAATTTTTTTCAACAGATTTCGGAGAGTTTTCAAGTGCTGTGATAACCCGCAACTTTTTCTCAAAACGTTCGAGCCGAGCCAACTCGGTTTCAAAATTCTTGACCTGATGAGAAAACTTTTCTACCTGAATTTTTCTTGTTTTAGATTCCTTGCGGAGTTTGGCCAGTTCCGTCTCATTCCCCTGCAACTGCAAATATTGCTGCACGAAGTAAACGGAGGAACCCAAAAATGCAATGAGAAGAACCGCAGCAGACACAACCCCAATTTTTGCAAACCTCCTGGGAAAGCAGAACTTTTTAGGGGCACTCAATGGCCCTGGGAATACCACTATCGTAAAATCGTCTTTTTTCACCCTCACTCCTTATTGGAAATTGACAACCCTGTAAACCTTGCAATCCTAACGCTTAAACCCCTTATTTGTCAACAGTTAAATGCAAAAATGCCGCGTCGATAATAAATCCGGAAAATCAGTATTTATCGGCAATCGAAGGCTGAACCTTATTGTCAATCTAACGGCTTTATCTTGTCCCTTGCCTGAATATGATTTGGGTTTATGGCTAACACCTGCACAAAATATTTCTGCGCTTTTTCGGCATTTCCTTTTTCTTCGTTGAGCAAACCCAGGCTGAATAAAGCGGGAACCTGGCCTTTAATATCCCCTATTTCCTGATAAATTTTCAATATGTCTTCAAATCCGCGAATGGCATTGTCCAACTGCCCTTTTGAGTAGGCAGCAAAAGCCCTTTGCCGAATAACGCGTACCAGAGTTTTACCGTAACTCCATTTTTTAGAATTCTGTTGTGGTAGATTTTTATATTCATTTGCAAACCGGTCGGGCTCTCCCATTTCCTGATAAATTTTGTGCAGGTTCCAAAAGAACATGGGTTCTTTCGGGTCCGCTTGAATGGCTTTTTTTACTTTTGCAACCGCCAGGGTATATTGTTTTCTTTGCGAGAGAATGGCACCCCAGTTATTCCAGGCGAGGCCATTTTCTGCATTCATTTTAAGAGCCCTGTTAAAATTCTTTTCCGCTTTTTCATAGTTAGCCTTTAGGTAGTTTAAATAACCAAACGCATACCAGAGAGCCGAAGAGTCTCCTTTTTCGGACTGATAATTTTGCAAAAACTGTTCGGCATCATTCAAATTATCCATCGCTTTCCAGCCTTTCAACATGGTGCGAAAGACAGAGCTGGTCTCGCTTTCCAGCTCGAGTACAGCTTTAAATTTTTCAATAGACTCTTTATAGTGTCCTCTGGCAAAAAGAATTTGCGCTTCATCTTTTGTGGATAAATTAAATTTTTCATACCCCGGATGTGTCTGCGCCAATAAGGGGGAGGGATTGAAAAAAATCCCAAAAAATAACAGGAAGGAAATTACAACCATAAGATTTACTCGTAAAATTTGAAACGGATGGTAAATGGCACTTTCCTCTCTTTGCGAGAGAGGCTCATTCAAAAGCCACGAAAGTCAGGAGAGTTGGTTTCAGGTGGTGCATCACTGCGTTCACTTTTTGCGAAGAAGCGGGTGAACTGGCTTTCAAATTGCAATTGAATATCGCCGATAGGACCGTTACGTTGTTTGCGAATCAGGATTTCAGTTTTGCCCGGATCATCTGTTTCCGGGTTATAAACCACATCGCGGTAAATGAACATGACCACATCCGCATCCTGCTCAATGGAACCCGACTCTCTCAGGTCTGAAAGCAGGGGACGTCTATCGGTCCGGCTCTCAACAGCACGACTCAACTGAGATAACGCAATAATGGGTACGTTGAGTTCTTTAGCCAGTGCCTTGAGTCCACGCGAAATATCCGAGACTTCCAACTGTCTGCTTTCAGTACTTCCGCGCCCCTGCATCAACTGCAAATAATCGATGATAATGAGTCCCAACGGCTGTTCGGCGGCAAGTCGCCGCGCTCGAGCGCGCACATCCAACACAGACAGTGCCGCGCTGTCATCAATAAACATTTTAGCCTCGGAAAGTCGGCTGCCAGCTTCGTGAACTTTCGGCCAATCACTTTTCGCAAGATAACCCGTGCGAACTTTTGAGGAGTCTACCCGGGCCTGAGAACAAAGCAAACGCACACCCAATTGTTGCCTGGACATTTCCAGACTGAAAATTGCGGTAGGAATTTTTTCGTGCAGGGAAACATAACGCGCAATATCCAGCGCAAAACTTGTTTTACCCATACTCGGGCGGGCCGCAATAATGATCAGGTCTGAAGGCTGAAAGCCAGCTGTCATGCTATCGAGGTCTATAAATCCGGAAGGGACGCCAGTCACCGTCCCCGGCTTCATGGAAAGTTGCTCGAGATTGGAAACGTTTTCGCGGATTATATCAGGGAGTTTGAAGAAACTCTGCTTGGTCCGCTTCTCCGAAATTTCAAATATGGATTGCTCGGCCTTATCCAACAGCGTGTCGACATCGTACCGATCGCTGTAACTGTTGGAGACGATATCGGTTGCTGTTTGAATAAGATCACGGAGGATCTTTTTTTCTCTGAGGATTTTTGCGTGATGGCTGACAGCGGTGGCAGTGGGGACATAGTCTTCAAGAAGACTCAGGTATTCGAGACCCCCTACATTGTCGAGCTCATCTTTTTTGCGCAACCGGTCGGCGAGTGCGAGAACATCTATGTTCTCGTTGGCCTCAAACTGCTCGCGCATTACAATGAAGATTTTTTTATTGGCAGCTTTATAAAAATCTTCTTCGGTGAGAACTTCAAGTGCCTTGGCGATAGCCTCAGCGGAATGCAGACAAGACCCCAATACGCTCTGCTCCGCCTCCTTGTTATAAGGAGGGAGTTTGCTCAGAGAAATTTCGGTCAGGGCATCTGCCATGATTCTTAAAACTCAATCAAATAGGCTTAAAGTTATTCTGCTTCTTTTTCCTCGGATTTTTCCACTGCTTCAGCTGCTTCATCTGCTTCAGCTGCTTCCGTTTCTCCTTCGGCTTTTTCTTCGGCTTTTTCTTCAGTTTTTTCTACGACCTTCTCGCCTTCAACGGTCAGCTTGATCTGGGCTATCACCTCAGGGTGAAGCTTGACAGGGATGGAATATTCCCCGGCCTTTTTAATGGGCTCCTGAATTTGGATTTTTCGTCGATCAATTTCGATACCTTTTGCTTTCAGCAAATCAGAAATTTCCTGCGCAGTGACCGCACCAAACATTTTTCCGCCATCTCCCATTTTTTTCTTAATCTGAATAGTCGCCGCGCTGATTTTATCCGCGACTTCCTGAGCGATGCCGGTAACCTTTTTAACTTTAGCCTGAACAATTCTTTTTTGATGATTGAAAGCCTTAAGATTATTCGGTGTGGCAAGCAAAGCTTTGCCTTTCGGGATCAGGAAGTTTCTTCCATACCCGTCTTTAACTTCTACTTCGTCACCACAAAATCCGAGACCGTCTACATCTTCTTTCAACAACAGTTTCATAAAAGTTTTTTCCTTTCCTTAAAACGACTAACCTTCTTCACTGGGCAGTGGATTCCTGATTTTTCTGAAATCCACCCAGATATCGAACACGCCAATACCGGCTACCAGCCCGATAAAAAGGGGTTGTGCAAAAATTAAAATAAAAAGAGCGACCCAAAGAAAAACAGGAACTTTTCGGGCCTTTAAAAAATGGATCACAACGCTCATACCCTGAGCAAAATAAATGATCAACATCACTACAAATATATTCAGCCCCACATCTGCTACCATCCCCTGCCCCAGAAATAATGCGGCACTGGATGCTATAAAACCCCAAACTAAATTTTCCGGGCAAACCCATTCGGCGAACGTGCGCTCCGAAAATAAACCCGGCCCATAAAAACGCCGCCAAACGATCCGCAGCAGTCCATAGTTGACCATGGCACTAACAAGGGAGCCTATGAGAACAAACGCCGGGTATGTCGATGCAAAACCACTCACCGTTTTCTCAACGAACGCCTTGATATCCGCAACTTCTGCCTTATTCTCGCCAGTCGTTTCAAATGTTTCCAACGATTGCTGAAAATGGGCGCGGATCTGTTTCTCAAAAAATTCTTTGACCGTGGTGTCCTGATCCCCCAGCAGGGCTACCAGAAGTAAAATTGAAACCACTCCTGAAATAAGAGACGCAGCCCCAATGCACCAATCGCCGGGAAACCGTGCTCGAATCATTTCCCCCATAACCAACGCCATCACGGCATATTCAGCCATGAACAACAATGCCTGATTCTGACCCACGAGAAACCAGAGAACGCCAAAAATCAGGACCACCAAAACAATTGCCGCCTGCCTGCCCCGTTGCAAAAATATAAAGACCAGCGGAAACGGCGACAGCACCCCAACCAAAGCTCCCAGAGGTGGGAAAGCCACCAAAGCAAATAAAAGCGCAAAAACCAGAACAACAGGCAGCAATAAGTTTTTCGGCTGAGGGTCCTGGGTCAAAATTAGTGCTGCACGGAGAACGGCAGTAAAGCAATATTGCGCGCTTTTTTAATCGCCCGCGTCAACAACCGCTGACACTTCGCACAGTTTCCTGAAATACGCGAGGGAACAATTTTCCCACGTTCAGAAATCAGGGGTTTCAATGCCTTAATATCGGTAAAATCTATAAAAACTTTGCTGTCATCATCGTTACAGAAGCGACAGATTTTTTGTGAAAAAAATGAACGTTTTTTTGTTGGCTCAGCCATAGCTACCTTCTTTTATGTTTGATTAAAATGGAATATCGTCAGCATCTGGTGCAGAGGATGGGGGTGAGCCCGAGCCCATGTCCATCTTCGCACCCTGCTTGGTTAAAAATTGTACATTATTGGCGACCACTTCCAGCTTGCTTCGCTTTTGGCCGCCATCGGCTTCCCAGGTCTGGTAGTTCAATCGGCCTTCTATAAATACAAGGCTACCCTTATGCAAATATTCAGCGCAGTTCTCGCCTTGTTTTGCCCAAACCGTAATATCAACAAAACATACTTCTTCCTTCCACTCTTCGCCCTGCTTGAACTTTCTATTTACCGCAAGCCCAAAACTGGCAACCGCCGTACCCCCCGAAGTGAATCGAAGCTCGGGGTCGCGGGTCAGGTTTCCCATTAAAAGTACTTTATTGAAAGAGGCCATTTTAAATTATCCGATTCTTGTTTTGTTTGAGTTAAGAGAACTACTCGGTATTAGTTTTGGCTTTTTCGCCTTCCGCTTCTTTAGCAGCTTCCTCTTCATCGTCCTTGCCCAATGCTCTTTCCAACTCATCATCAGCCAGTTGCAGAATCATAAATTTGATAATGAGATCGAACAGTTTGTATTTCTTCTCCAGATCAATAACACCGGAAGGCTCAAGGGTATGGTAAATATTCAGATAAACACCGAAACGGTTTTTCTTAACGCGATAAGCAAGACGTTTCTTGCCCCACTTTTCGGTTTTTAGACAGGCGCCGCCATTGCTTTTAATAAACTCTCCTATTTTTGCAAGAGCTTCATCAACGCGGGAATCTTCAAGATCGGGTTTTAAAATCAGGACACTTTGGTAAGAACGCAACAGGTGGTACCTCCTCATGGGTTAAAAAAGGGGCTGCTGATAAAACAAATATGCAACAGCCCGCGTTAGCCCCAACTCAAAAGTTGGAGCAAGGGGTTTTTTATTTGCTCACTAAATTATCATATTTCGCCAAAAAGAGGTAATCTTTTCATAGACCCTTGGCAAAATCAAGAAATTTTATTATGAAATCCTTTTTCAAATCAATAACCTGCGCACTATGCAGCTTAGCGTTATTCGGATGCGACCTGCCGCAACCGCACCCGGATATGCTCTACAAATTCGATGTTATGCCAGTCGGAAAAGGCCCGTCTTATCTGCTGACCACTGATCTCAATCAAGATGGCGAACTCGATCTGGTAACCGTCAACGCCAAAGACAACAGCCTCAGCCTGCTTTATGGCAAAGGCGACGGATCATTTCATCATGCCCGCAAAATACAAGTCGCCGCAGAACCTACCATGGTCGCCGTTGGAGATGTCAACCGCGATGGCATTCCTGACTTGGTCGTCAACGCACGCGGCGCAGAAATGTTCATCGTTCTGCCTGGCAATGGCGATGGCAGTTTCAGAAAACCCATTCCCACAAAAACGGGGAAAGTCCCTTTAAACGTCATCCTCGCAGATTTTAATAACGACGACAAACTCGATGCGGCAGTGACCTTGACCTTCGACCAGATGGAAATTTTTATCGGCAGTGGCGATGGTTATTTTAGAAAAGGCAAGACCTACCTGACTGGGTCGCGCTCGTTTTCAGGAGTCGCCGAAGATTTTAACAACGATGGAAAACTGGATATAGCCCTGGCAGCCAGCAGCTCCAGTGCCAGTTCAATTCGAGTTTTTATGGGGAACGGCAACGGCACCTTTCAAAAACCAAAAGCTTATGCCAAAAAACTTGTGCCGCTGGCAGTTATTCTCGAAGATATGAATGCGGATGGGAAACCTGATCTGGTTTTTGCTTCGGGTAAAGGTGACAACTTGTTTATGCTTTACTCTAAAGGGGATGGAAGTTTTTCCGAGCCCATTTCTTTTTCAGGCGGCGGCGGACCCTTTGCCCTGACCGCAGGAAATTTTAGTCCCGACAAACTTAAAGATGTTGCGGTGGCTAATTCCCGTTCCAGCAGTTTTTCCATGGTCACTCGTAATCCGAATGGAACTTTTCATTATCCCACCCGCGACTATGTTATAGAGGGCGGCACGGTATTGGCAATCACCAGCGGTGATTTCAATCATAGTGGAATGAGCGACATCGCCGTCGCCAGTAATTTTAAAAATACCGTCGAAATTTACCTGCAACGCCGAAGTTTTAAGTAGTCAATAAAAGCCCACCACCGCAAAACATATTGTATATTGTATATATACAGTATACAATATCTCCATGATACAAAGCTTCAAGCATAAGGGATTGCAACGCCTATTTGAAAAAGCGGATAGAAGCAAATTAGCGTTTCAGGATATCCAGAAACTGGAGCACATACTCGCTGTTCTTAATCGCGCAAAACATCCAGATGACATGGGCCTGCCCGGATTCAATCTGCATCCACTAAAAGGTTCGCGAAAAGGATTTTGGGCCGTTACAGTGAGAGCAAACTGGCGGGTGATTTTTAAATTTAAAGATGGCGATGTATGGGAAGTCGACTTGATAGACTACCATTAAAAAATTGAACGAGGAAAAATTATGAAAATGAAAAGTCCACCCCACCCCGGCAGAATTGTAAAACAAGAGTGTCTGAATGCTTTATCTCTAAGCGTTACAAAAGGCGCAGAAATACTGGGCGTAGGCCGGGTAACTCTCAGTAACCTTGTGAACGGTAAAAATGGAGTCTCCCCTGAAATGGCGATCCGCCTTTCAAAAGCTTTTGGCAGCAGCCCGGAAGTATGGTTGGGGCTGCAAATGGATTTCGACCTCGCCAAAGCAGAAAGAAAAAAAATCAATGTTCAAAAAGCGGTTCTGGCATGAGCGATATCGCCGACAACCTCAAAGATCCCAATAAAACATTTAGCACGAAGGATGCCAAACAGCACTTTGGTGAATTGATGAATACGGCACAACTGGAACATCTTCGTTCAGAATTAGCGATTGGGGAAGCAGAAGATGTCGGTATCTTTATAGATTCTATTATCTTTTCACTCTCCGAGGTAAGCTTCCATTTAATAAATGACTTGCCTGCACGCTCGACAGAATGAGGGTCTGCAAAGGTAAATAAAAATAGCGCGAGAAAGAACCCTCCGCCAACAAATCCAAATGTCTTTAGAGTTACTTTTTGCACCTAGTATCCAATTTAATGACCGGCAGTGCCGGAGGCGATTCTATCCATCAGTGCGAAAAGGACTCCGCTTACGACAAAGGCCATGTGGATGATCACCTTCCACTTAAACATTTCCACATTCCCCGCAGTCGGTTCATCCGTGATTTCCACAAACGTTTTCAAAAGATGGATAGCAGAAATAGCGACAATAGCACCGATGACTTTTAACTTGAGTCCGCTGAAATCCACTTTCCCCATCCAGTCGGGTTTGTCGGCATGTCCATCCACATCAATTTTTGAGACGAAAATTTCGTAGCCTGAAAAAATAATCATCAGCAGTAACGAGCCGATCAAAGTCAAGTCGATCAGGGCCAACACGCCAATGACCACATCACTTTCATTTGCCGTGACAACGTGGCTGATCAGATGAACCAGTTCCTGAACAAACTTCACCAGCAACAACATAATGCTGATGACCAGTCCGACAAAAAACGGAGCCAGCAACCATCGGCTGTTGAAAATAAATCTTTCCAAACCACTTTCAATTTTCGCGAACATTATTTTTCCAAGTTCAAATACAAAGTAAAACAAGACCTAATAAGAAGATGTAACTTCAATATATTCGGTGACAGATTTCACCCCTTCAGTCTGTTTGATGATAGACAATACCAGTTGCTTTTCAACACTGTTTCGAGTTTCGCCAATCACATAAACTTTGTTCAAAACAGAACGGTAAAAATAATTCACCGAGCCGACATTTGAAGAGGTCAATAATTGCGCTTTGATCTTGGTTTCAATCCAGAAGTCATTGACGGCTTGCCCTGCACCACTTTTTTCATCGCCACCCTCTTCCTTCTGTTTGCGGCGCGCTTCTTTTTCCGCTTTCGTGACAACTTGGATTTCGTTGTGCAACACTTTTATTCTGGAATCCTCTCGGGCAAGGCTTTCAACAGCCACTCCGACACTACTGTCATCGAGCGTTCCAGTTAACATCACACGTTGCTCCCAGACATCGACACTGATATCGAGCAGCAGACCTTTGTCTTTATTTTTGACACGATCAAGAATGCCCGTATGTATTTTGTGGCATCCGTAACCTGGTCTTCGGTGCTGCGGTTCTCCCATGCCTTCTGCGCCGCCGATGTGACCACAGTCGCACAGCCGGATATAACCATTAAACTTCCTACCAATGCCATTGCCGCCAAAGTTTTAATATTTATCATGCTCCTTCCCCTTATCAATAACTGTTACAAATAATTATTTTTGACTGGGTTTTCGGGTAATACCAGATTGTTGAAAAATTTGGCCCATGGCGTTCAAAAAATTATTTTGTTCGTCTCCCAATATCTGCGCGTTCTTTTTATTTTCATCAAAAATATTCAAACGGATTTCCTGCGGTCGTTCCAGCAGACGGTCGAGTGCTTTGGCTGTATCTACCGGAGGATGGCAGGTTCCCTTCTGGCAAAGATAAACGGTCGGCTTACCGTCATTAGAAGTCTTGCCTTCAGCCAAGGGAAGATTTGAGTTGCCATTTTCATTCCAAATGACAACTTTGTTCGGACGGTAGTCGGCATGCAACACTTTCCACATCTCGGCAAATTCGGGGTCATTTTTTTGTCCTACAAAAATCGCTTCGGTAGGTGACGAACCCGATGCGCTGACCGTAGATAGCAGGCCTGTAAACGCCGCAGGACTGTTTTCGATAAAAGCCTGATACGCCTGCACCGATTTTTGTGATTTTTCCGTATATTTTGTATTGCCTGTTAATCGTCCCAGTTTCAGCAGAGCCAGGGATGCAATAGCGTTTGCTGAGGGAATGGCTTCATCGGCTGGGTTTTTAAGTTTTGAAACTAATTGCTCGCCAGATTTTCCTGTGAGGAAAAATCCGTTTTCGTTTTCATCGCAGAACTCTTCGATCATCGCATCTGCGAGTTGGTTAGCCTTGACAATCCATTCACTGTTCAACGAAGTTTCATAAAGCGTCACCAGAGCTTCGAGAAAATAAGCATAGTCTTCGAGACAGCCCGCAATACTGCTTTGGCCCTCTTTATAGATGCGTTGCAGTTTCCCATTACGCCATTGTTGCGACCAGATAAGCTTTGCGCACCGCTCAGCAGCATCAATATATTTTCCTTCTCCAAAAACAGAATAGCCGGTAGCCAATGCGGTGATCATGAGTCCGTTCCAGGCGGTAATAATTTTTTCATCGGTGTCGGGACGGCTTCGTTTTTCACGCGCTTGAAAAAGAGTTTCTTTTCCCTTTTTCAAAATATGATCGGCTTCAAAGATAGGAATATTTTCTGCCTGGGCAAGTGCTTCTACTTTGACGTTCAGGTGCAATACATTTCGACCCTCCTGTTGGCCTTTCGATGTCATGCCATAAGCCCGGGCAAAAACTTTTGCATGTTTTGGCCCTAAAAGGTTGAGCACCTCTTTTAGTTCCCAGGTGTACCAGGTGCCTTCCTTGCCTTCGGTGTCAGCATCCTGACTGGCAAAAAATGCACCTTCATCAGAAGTCATTTCCCGTTGCAACCAGGAAAAAATTTGCTCCGCAACCTCCCGGTAAATATCCTGTTTTGTGGCCTGATACATTTCCAAAAACAATTTCGCTAGCAGTCCATTATCGTAAAGCATTTTTTCGAAATGCGGAACGCGCCAGAATCGATCCGTGGAATATCGATGAAACCCGCCCCCCAACTGATCGAACAGTCCACCCTCGGCCATTTTCGTTAAACTTTTATCGAGAATATGCAATGTCTCTTCATCGCCTGTTTCAGCCCAGTGGCGGAGCAACAGGGTGTAATGCATGGGCTCCGGGAATTTCATACCCACTCCGAAGCCGCCATAATTTTCATCGAATCGTTTCGTCAATATTTCTACGGCACCTTGAATGAGTCGAGAGCCTTCGATGCCACGAGATTCACCTGCCTTGTTTTGCAGATCGATTTTTTGCAATAAATTTTGCGTTCGGGTATCTAGTTTGTCGTCGGTGAAAAGTTTTTGCGCTTCTTCAAGAATCTGCGGAAATCCGGGGCGGTTGAATTTCGGCGCGGGTGGAAAATAGGTTCCGGCCAGATAGGGTTTTTGATCGGGCGTAAGAAAAATGCTCAGCGGCCAGCCGCCCTGCCCGGTCAATTCCACTAACGCTTTCATGTAGAGAGCATCAACATCGGGACGCTCTTCGCGGTCCACTTTGATG
>Ga0066376_10004576_pt1 | contig 11987 bp, 8 predicted proteins | sample Knorr_S15_td_Bot_FD_77009 | JGI IMG/M metagenome (GOLD analysis project Ga0066376, IMG submission 77009) | Marine microbial communities from Southern Atlantic Ocean transect - Knorr_S15_td_Bottom_ad_5009_LV_A | ecosystem: Environmental > Aquatic > Marine > Oceanic | place: Southern Atlantic... | reverse complement strand
CCGGTATGCGCGGCGAGATGCGAGCCCACCGTCTTCTCTTTCACCTGCAGCTCGCCACCGAGAATATCGGCCACTATCTGGTAATACTGCCTCGATTCGATGATGTCGGGCCCCGCGGTGTTGAGCACTTGGCGACGAGCCTTGTCGTTGCCGGCAACGCTGACGATAGTCTCGGCCAGATCATCGGCCAGGATGGGCTGCTGCAGGAAGTGTCCGTTGCCGACCAGCCGAATCGGCTCCCCGCGCCGCAGGCGGTCGATCAGGCCCGCATCGCGCCCGTGCAGCGGCAGACACCCGAGCTCGGAGGTGGGCCCGTAGATATGACAGGGCCGCACAATAGTCCAGTCCATACCGGCCTGCTCACCACCCATCAACTCACGCTCGCACAACCTTTTCTTGCGGCCATAAGCAGAAGAAGCGTCGGTCGCCCAGTGGCTGGCCTCCTCGGACTGCGGAAAAGTCCGGTGGGCGGGGTCGTAGACGAAATCGGTGGAGACGAAGACGAACTGGTCGGTGCGGCGCGTAAAGAGCTGTATGTCCTGTTGAATATCGGGCAGGTCGTAGCAGATGCAGTCTACCACCAGATCCCACCTCACCCCTTCTCCACTCACCGCCGCCTCCATTGCCGCGAGATCTCGACGATCTGCGACCAGCGACCTGACCCCTTCTGGCAAAGCCCGACGACCGCGGGTGATCGTCCATACCTCGTGACCCCGCTGCAGCGCTGCTCGGGCCACCGCTCCACTGACATGTCCGCTGCCACCGACGATTAGGACTTTCATGGGTTGCGACCTCGGTCAGGTGATCTCGATTGGTTGATAAGGGAAATGCTGGAAGATACGAATGAGTTGAACCCGGTCTGCCTGGCGCGAGCGACTCCCGGCAGACACAGAAAACCGTCGCTCCCCGGCGGCTCCACCCGCTCAGGCTTGATGAGAAACCAGTGGACCATCCCGCATCGCGTGCATGCGAGTGTGGTCGCCGATTTATTCGCCCAATCCAGATTCAGAAAAGACATCCCCGCAGTGTTGAGCTGGGCAGAGCCCTCAGCAAACTCAGCATTACCGCAGTGCGAGCATGACACGGCTTTGCCTTGTGCAGTGTACGGTCCCGGGCCAAAGGCGCCCGATGCGGCTTTGACACCGCGTCTCAGCGATTGCAGGAACCCGCTCACGCCAGTCTCCAGAGTGAAAGGATTGATATTCTGGCGTAATACGGTACTTCACATCCGGAAGCAGATCAAACGAGTGCCGATTTCTCCAGAAGTTCCCGACAAGGTCCCCCCGCCCACCGCCATGTCGGCTCTTTTTCGCGGCGCGGCGGGAGTCGTCTCCTCCCTCATCACACCACACCACATCACACCACACCACACCTCACCTCACTCCGACAAGGCGCTCTCCCCCTCGGCCGCTAGCGGATGGCCGCCGGTGCCTTCTTTCACTCGCGCCTACAGCGCCGCCAGTTCCGCCACGACCTCCGGGTTATCGCTGTACAGATTCGACCTCTCGGAAATGTCCTCGCCGAGATGGTAAAGCTCGCCGGGAAACTCGTGATCGACGTACCCCCGTTCATCTTTGAACCATTGAGGCTCGCGGTTGTCGTCCCCGCTGGGCGCGTCGATGAACACCCACTCTCCCCTTCGAATCGCGAACTTGCCTGAGGCGCTGTGGTGAACGGCGAATGAACGCGGTGCCCGCTCTCCCCGAAAGAGCGGCATCTGACTGACGCTGTCCTCGCAGGCCCCTGGCGGCAGCTCCACCCCTAGGAAGTCTGCGCAGGTCGCGGCCAGATCGAGGTGACTAGTGAGCTGATCGCACGCGCTGGCCGGTGCAATCACCCCGGGCCAGCGGGCGATGAAGGGCACGCGGTGTCCGCCTTCCCACGTGTCTCGCTTGATGCCGCGCAGGTGGGCCATACTGTAATGGCGGTACTCCTGGATATGGCCGTAGGCGGAATTTTCCGGACCATTGTCACTGGCAAACAGGAGCAGCGTGTTGTCCGCAATCCCCTTGCGCTCCAACGCCGCCATGATCTGCCCAACGCACCAGTCGACCTCGCACACGTAGTCGCCGTACTCTCCACAGCCGCTCCTGCCGCGAAACTCGTCGGTCGGCACGATGGGTGTGTGGGGAGCGGTGAGCGGAAAGTAGAGGAAAAACGGCTCTTCCTCGCCGCTCTCCTCGATGTAGTTCACCGAGCGTCTGGTGATCTCGGGCATAACCGCTTCCAGCTTCCACCCCGGCGCCATGGCGCCGACATGGCCGAACATCCCGTCGGGCTTCTCCTCGGTAGGCTGAGTGACGAGTCGGTCCTGCTCGAACCAGGTGTAGGGTGGGAAGTTCGGCACATCGTCGCCGAAGTAGTAGTCGAAACCGCAGTCGATCGGTCCTCCCCCTATCGGCTTCTCGTAGTCGATGTTTCTTCCGAGCTCGTAGCGCTGTGCCTTGTCGTAGACGCCATACCCCGCGCCCTGGTTGGCGGGCTCACCGTTCACCGTCTGCCAGTTCCAACCCAGGTGCCACTTGCCGATACAGGCCGTGCGATAGCCGTTCTGGCGCAGAAGCTCGGCCACCGTAAGCCGGTCGCTCTCTATCAGGGCCGGGTCCCAGGGCCACAGGACTCCTCCCTTCAGACGAGTTCGCCAGCAGTAGCGCCCTGTCAGCACGGCGTAGCGACTCGGAGTGCACACACTCGAAGGGGCGTGCGCGTCGGTGAAACGCATCCCCTGCGCCGCGAGTCGGTCGAGATTCGGTGTCGGAATCTTTGACCCGGAGTTGTTGCACGCCATATCGCCGTAGCCCATGTCGTCGGCCAGGATGTACACTACGTTGGGCTTGCCCATTGGTTTCCTTTTGCGTTTGACAACCTGACTGCGTCGCTACAGCCAGCTCTCCCGTGCGCCAGCGTCGCCAGGCCACCGAGCGTCAGTAAGGTTGGCGTGATTCCGGTGGCCTGGGGCCTCTCAGTCATTCAGCCGCACCAGTCGCCGCAGCCAGGTCTGCCGCCGGCCTGGTGTCTCACTCGATGCGATAATCTCGAAATGCGCGGCGGCGAGGGCCACATCGAGCGTCGCGTCCGTCCAGTAGGTGAACCACCGAGGCAGTTCCTGCCCGAAGTGATGGTCCCATCCCGCTCCCTCTCCTTCCTTGACGCTCAGACTCACCACACCTCCGGGGCGCAGTACCCGCGCAAACTGGGCGAGCACCTCGGCAAACTCCCGCCGCTGCAGATGCAGCATCGACGCGCAGGCCCAGATTCCGGCGACCCGGCGCAAAAATGGCATGCTTCGCATATCCGCGCGGCAGTAGGGGCCGGGGTACTTTTCATGACCTACCCGCAGCATCGGTCCTGACAGATCGACCCCGACCGCGGTGAAACCGCGCGATCGCAACCCCGCCGTGTCGAACCCCGGTCCGCAGCCGACGTCGAGCACGATTCCGCCCGGGTCCATCTGGGCGGCGAACTCGTCCAGCATTCGACGAAGACGGCTGCGGTCCCGGTTGCGCTCGTGGAACTCCAACCGCGTCTCGTCGTACAGGCGCAGCGTGATCTCGCTCTTTGACGCCGCTCTCCCGTCGTGGAGAGCCCGCATCACCCCGCCCAGACCAGCGCTTTCGAGCAAGTCGGTGCTGTCGCTGAACAAATCGACAGATCCGATGAGCCGCTGCCGCGCGAGCGCTCTGACCTCCGGGTCCTCGATGCTCCGTTTGATCGCCTCGGCGAATCGATCTCCACCAATCACCTTGAATGGTCTGTCGAAAAACGGGGACACCTCCACGTCGAGCGGATCGGTCAGACCGAGCGCGTTGTGCATCTCGGCTAGAGCTTCGAAGCAGTGGCCGAGACTCGACTCGCGCTCCTGCCAGCTTCCGGCGTGAAGCGCTGCCTCCAGATCCGGACGGAGCCGGGAGGCTGACCGCAACTGCGCAAAGGCGGTACCGAACCATTTGGCATAAGGCGGATACTCCCTCTCCATCAGGAAGGCGAGCCTCATGACGTCTCTGGCCAGCCGCGCGCCGATGAGAGCGGAGCCGATCTCGTCACCTGCGGATCCCGCCCGTCCCATCAGGTGTTCCTCCTGGCCGATCCGCGTCCATGCGGAGGCGAGCAGGTAGAGCCACACATCGCGCGGGTACCACGCCAGACGCGCGCGAATTTCCTCCAAACCCAGATCGTCACGAAACAGACGACCCGCCGAGATAGCGCGTAGCTTGTGATGCGGCAGCGCCAGCCAGTCGGCCGGTGCCAGCTCCTCCTCGAGGCGGATGCCCATGTAGCGGGCGAAAAATCCGCCCAGAGTAAACATCTCAACGCGGTGGTTGACGGGACCGCCATCGACGCGGCGCAGGACCTGGGTGTCGTTGTCTGCCGGGTCTGGCTCGGTGAAGCTCGTCGGATAACCCCGGTAGCTGGATGGGAGCTCGCGGCTGAGGGTATCTCCGATTGCCGCCCCTCTCGCTTCGAGATCTGCCCTAGGCAGAAACAGCATCGCCCGTGGACCCCAGTCGTGGTCCGTCGACATCTCGGTGTCCAATCCCAGCACCTCAGACCCGCTGCCGATCAGGGCGGCAGAGAATGACAGGTCGGGAAAGTGGGCTGCCAGAATGGGGCCGATCTCCTCTCGGAAGAAGCCCTCTGCCAGAGCGAGCCCTGGCACGAACACCGGCACCTCCCCCATTCGGTCGGCCCCGACACCTGCGTTACGCTTCTCCGCCATTCATCCTCCCAGCCGGGGGTTCTCCCGCCCCTTGGGTCTACGACCTGCCTCCTCCTCGCGCTGCAAGGTACCGCCTCGCCCGAGCTTCTTCAATGCCACTTCCTGGCACGGAGGGGATAAGCGACGCGTCGGCGGCGTGGCCCGCATCCTGGCACTGCCCGCGCTTTTAGATACGGAGCGGCCCTTGACCGCGGGCCTCCCTCAGCTACACCTTAGCTCACTGCACGCTCCAACCAGCGTCCTCTGCTCACAGCCCACCACGCCGGCGTCCTCCCAGGCGTCGAATATGTGAGGGCAATACCCACCGATCGGGCCGTGAGAGAATACGAAGTATTCTCTCCTCGGGCGCATGGTTCACCGACTGGGTCAGTCAACCGTTAGGCGCCCGTCACAATGCCCAATACTCGATAACATGACAGCGACGAGTGCCAGGCTGCTCCTCGGTGACGCGGCGGATATGGCCGACATCGCCGATGTCTCGGTGGACTTGATCGTAACGTCGCCGCCCTATCCCATGATCGAGATGTGGGACGAAGCTTTTGCCGGCCAGGATGAGCGCGTAGGCGCCAGTCTGCGCCAGGCGCGGGGCGGCGACGCCTTCGAGCTCATGCACTTGCAGCTCGACCGGATCTGGTCGGAGTGCCGCCGCGTCCTCAAACCGGGGGGGATCGCCTGCGTCAATATCGGCGACGCCACCCGCACCCTGGACGGCGACTTCCAGCTCTACTCCAATCACTCGCGTATTCTCACCTGGTTCGTCAACCACGGCTTTGCCACCCTTCCGGACATCCTCTGGCGCAAGCAGACCAACGCCCCCACCAAGTTCATGGGATCGGGCATGCTCCCCGTGGGCGCCTACGTCACCTATGAGCACGAGTATATCCTCATTCTGCGACACGGAAGACGGCGGAAATTCACCTCGCCGCTGGACATGACACGCCGGCGTCAGAGCGCCTTCTTCTGGGAGGAGCGCAACCTCTGGTTCTCCGACCTCTGGCTCGATCTGAAGGGCACGACCCAGGGACTGGTAGAGAAAGCGGCGCGATCACGCTCCGCGGCTTTTCCCTATGAGCTCGCCTACAGGCTGATCTGCATGTTCTCCATAAAGGGAGACGTCGTCCTCGACCCGTTCGCCGGCACCGGCACGACGCTCGCCGCCGCCGCCGCCACTGGCCGCAACGCCCTGGGCTTCGAGCTCGACGAAAAACTGGTGCCGATCGCGCGCCAGGTGCTGCGATCCGTCCCCGATTTTGCCAACGCCCACAACCGGGAGCGGCTCCATCGGCATCTCGAATTTACCGCCAGACGGATCACGCAGAGCGGCCCTCTCAAACACAGAAATACCCCCTACGGCTTTCCAGTAATGACGGCCCAGGAGCGGGAGCTTGTCATCAGCGATGTCCTGGATGTCAGGGAAGACGGTGAGGTTCTATCCATCCGCTACCAGGAGGGCCCGCAACTCGAGTTCGTTCGCCCCTGGAGCGATGAGGAGATCCTCTCCCGGGACCCCCCGGCACCTGCGGCGCCGTAGCAACTCTAGTCGCATCACGGCATCGTCTGAACATCGTCGCGCGGAGTCAGTCCGTCGACGCCGCTTACCTTGCTGCCGCTGGGGGCCCGAACGTGGCCATCGGGCAGGAGGGGGTCGTCGGTCTCCTTCATCCAACGAGCGAGTCTGCCGCGCATGTCCGTCAGTACATCCGCCATCTCCGGCTTCTCAACGAGATTACCGGCCTCGTCGGGATCGAAGATCAGATCGTAGAGCATTTCCTGGGGGCGCGGCTGCTCCATCCAACCGTGTCTGAGCAGCAGCTGCTTGGCCGGCGTCTCGTCGCTGTTGGGCAGGACCAGCCGCTCTCGGTCGTCGTAGCGGCGGATATACTTATAGCGCTCGGTGCGCACGCAGCGCATGGGCTCGTAGGCGGCATGGTAATTAACCTCGGCAAAGACCTCGTCGCGCCAGCGTTCAGCCAGGAGACCCGAGCCGCCGTCGGCGACCAGCGGCTGCAGCGCCTTCCCCAGCACGTGGCCGGGCACGTCGGTGCCTGCTGCCTCACAAGCCGTCGGGACCAGGTCGATGAGACTGACGAGCGCGTCGTTGACCTGCCCCCCGGCAAAGCCACCGGGCCCACGGATGACGAGGTAGACCCCGATGCCGTGGTCGGTGAGATTGCACATGTTGCGGGCGAACTGCAGGCCGTGGTCGCTAAAACAGATGACCAGGGTGTTGTCGGCCAGTCCGTTGCGCTCGAGGGCATCGAGGACGGCGCCGTACCCCTGATCCATGACGCGGGCGGAAGCCTTGAAAGCGGCGGTCTGGGCGCGGATCTCCGGGGTGTCGGGCAGGGGGCGCGGCGGCAGGCAGTAACGCTCATCTTCGGCCGGGTGATTTTCCGGATCCGCATCCGGATACGGGATATGGGTTTCGTTGAGACCCAGGGACAGGAAGAAGGGCTGGCCCTGCTCGCCATCGAGGAAGTCGACGACCGCTCGTGCGGCCGGCGGGTGGCCCGGCATGTCGGGATAATTGGTGTCGTCAGTAGACAGGATCCGATCGTAACCGACGGTCTCGGTGTCGGGTGCCGTGTGCTCCACGCCTGCCTGAAGAGTGAGATAGCCGTGGGGCTTCAGAATATTGGCCAGATGCAGACTGTAGTCGGGCATCGAGAAATTCCGATGCGCCAATCCGAGCATGCCGCAGACGTGAGGATAGGTGCCGGTCAGAAATGCAGCGCGGCTTGGAGAACAAGTGGGCGCCGCCGCAAAGGTGCGCCGGAAGAGCACCCCCTCCTCGGCGAGGCGCTGCAGATTTGGAGTGGGCACGGAGTGGCCAAAAGGCTGGACGAACTGCCCGGTGTTGTGCGAGTGCATGAAGATGATGTTGGGGGGCTGCATGGCCAGGAGTGTCCTCATAAGGGTTGTCTTCAATGGGGGGCTGTAGTTAGCGATCGGTATAGCGCCGCTTGCTGGCGGCGAACCCACCGGCTTGCCTGGTCACACGGCTTGCGGGCAGCTCAGCGCACCAGAAACCTCTCCACCGTGTCCTCATTTATCGTCACTCCCAGACCCGGACCTTCGGGCACGCTGACGTAACCGTCCTCCACCTCGAAGCGCTCGCGGGTCAGCTCGTGGCGCAGTGGCGAGTCGGACATGCAGTACTCGAAGATCTCGCCGTGCGGAACTGCCGCCAGGGCGTGCAGCGAGGCGGCGATGGTGATGCCGCTCTTGAAGCTGTGGTTGACGACGCGCCGGTGCAGTCGGTGGGCGAGGCGGCCCACATCGACCATGGTGGAGATGCCGCAGCGGCCGGGATCGGGTTGGACCCAATCTATCTGACCTTCCACCAGGAGTTTCTCGAAGTCCTGATAGCGCGCCTCTGCCTCGCCGGTGGCGATGGGCACCGGTGAGCGCTCGCACAGGCGCGCGTACCCTGACACATCTTCCGGGTGCAGCGGCTCCTCGAGCCAGAAGGGGCGGAACTCGGTGAACTGCTCCGCCCGTTTCAGCGCCGTCTTCCAGTCCCAGACCTGACCGGCGTCGATGAGCACGTCGACGTCGTCGCCGACCCCGCGACGCGCCTCGCGCACCAGGGCGATGTCGGTCTTCTCATCCTGTCCCATGGGCCCCCAGCCAAACTTGACGGCGGTGAAGCCCTGATCGGCGAAGCGGCGGCCGAGCTCGTAGGTCTCCTCCGGCGTGTCGCCGAAGAGGATGGAGCAATAGGCGCGGAAGCGCTTTTTATGGGGACCACCCAGCAACTGGTAGACCGGCCGATCGCAAGCTTTGCCGGCGATATCCCAGAGCGCGAGGTTGACGCTGGCCATGGCGTGCGCGCCGACGGCGGTGCGCCCATAGTAGTTGACCGCCTCGTTCATGCGGGTCATACAGGCGTCGATGGCGAGCGGATCGGCTCCTTCCAGGGCGAGGGCAAGGCCCGTGCAGATCTGGTGAGACAACGGGGCCTCAACGATAGCCTTGACCACGGTGGGAGCGGAGTCGACCTCCCCCCAGCCGGTGATCCCCGCGTCGGTGTCGATCCGGATCAGACAGGTGTCCTGGGTGCCGTCGCAAGCGTCGGTCACCTCTGGGAGTCGGAGCACCAGGGCGGCAACGCCGGTGATCTTCATCCCGCTGGGTGAGCCGGATGATAAGTCGAGTGGTGTAGTAGTTGTCATGTCAAAGCTTTCTCTGGTTACAGACGCGGCCAACGCAGGTGGACCGGTTCCATCTCCGGAAAGGTCGCGTGGACCTCGGTCAAGTTGTCGAGAACATCACTGGCAATGCGAGGCGGGCACCGCTGTCGCTATGCCTCGGTCCTCAACTGAGCGCCGAGGTCAGCTGTCACGTTCCGCGCTTTCCAAGATACAACGTAGCGCCATCGAAGTGGAGGGCCGACCCGAAAATGCCCTCACTTCTCGGGCCGATGATCCATGCGCCCGAGGCTGCGGATTATCTAAAGGCAAGCGAGACGCTAGAGGTATCCTTCATGGGTGTTGTGAGGAGTGCTACGATGATTCGCGATCTGTCAGTAGCTTTGATGCAGTGTGGGTGGTATCAAACCTCTTCCTTGTCGTTCCGGGTGAACTTCTATATCGCCAATCGCACATTCGCTCGGCACCCGGAGCTGACCAATAGTTACCCTCGGTATATGCAACTCACCGCAATAAGAGCAGTTGCCGCGTTTGCGTCCACTCGGGAGTTTCAAGCTTGTAGAGGTACATCCCGGACGCGAGGGGACGCCCCCACGCATCGCGCCCATCCCAATATAAAGTGTAGGTGCCGGCGGTGCGCATGCCGCTGGCCAGGGTGACCACTTTTTGACCAAGGCCATTGTATACGCTCAATTCCACCGGACCCGCTTGTACCAGGCCGAAGGGGATAAGGGTCTGCCCGTTGAAGGGATTGGGGTAATTCTGCACCAAGCCGAAGTCGGTGGGGAAATCGTCTGAACGGGCTTCAACTACAGCAGTGGCCGTGGTGGTATGCGCGGCGATCCAGGTGCCGAGGACCTCGAGAGCCGCCGGGGCAAAGGTTTCTTCGATGGTAGCGTATTCGGTCAACGAGCCCGTTTCGCTCGTTTGGAAGAGGTGGTTGAGATTGGGCAGTTCGACGATGCTAAAGTCGCTATTGCCGCCCTGGCGCAGCGCCGCTTCGATCGCTGCGAGGTTCTCGCGACCGGGGACCTGCAGGTCTTTGTCGCCGTTCATCGCCAGGATGGGCACCTGCACCTGGCGGAGTGTGAGACTGGGATCGTAGGTGAGAAAGAAGCGGAACCAGGGGACGAGAAAGTTCCTCAGTAGCGGCTCGAATCCAACTCGGGTAGCCTCAGCTTTATCGTTTTCTGTCAGGGCCGCTAATTCGGCGAGGATCGGCTCTTTGTCGTCATCGCTGAGCCCCTCGGGCACGATTTTCCCGGCTAGATAGTCACTCCATATCTGACGCAGGCGCTCCTCGGCCAGGGCATTGTCCGGCTCTTCTTTGAGCACGGAGTAAAAAAGCTCGTTGCGGGTGAGGTTAAACGCGATTGCCGCCTCGTTGGCCCCTAAGTCGGCGAAGATCAGGGCTTGTTGCATGTAGAGAATTTCTTCGCCAGTAAGACCCGGACCAGCGAGCAAGACGATAAAGGCGACGGCTGGGGATTGCACCGCCACCATCGGAGCGATCAAGCCGCCTTCGCTGTGGCCGACGATGCCGATGTGCGCCGGGTCGATTTCAGGTCGGCTCCCCAGGTATTCGACCGCCGCCAGGGCGTCGGTGGCCAAATCCTCGGTGGTGGCGGCGGCGAAGTCCCCGGTCGATTGGAAGGCGCCGCGATCATCGTAGCGCAACACGGCGATGCCGCGGCGGGTCAAGTAGTCGGAAATGACCAGAAAAGGCTTGTGGCCCTCGAGGGCTTCGTTGCGATCCTGCGCCCCCGAGCCCGAAACCAGTACCACGGCGGGGAATGGTCCGTCGCCTTCGGGTAGGGTCAGAGTGCCGGCTAACCGAACCCCTTCGGCCCGGGGATTGTCGAAGACGAGGCGATCTTCAAGGTAGGGATACGGGCGTACCGGCTCCTGGGGCCGTTGCGCTTCGAGGGAAGCGGCAAACAAGAGGGTTAAAGCGAAAAACAGCGGCGCACGTGTCATGACCCCTTCAGTTGTTCAATGATTTTCCTATCTGCCTCAAATGCCATCTCTGCTGGTGGTCTATCGAGTGGAAAAAATCCAGCCTCAGAGGCATCGTCCCCCGCGACTAAGTTACCTCCCTTCTCTCTTGCCTCAAACCATACTCCGACAACACTTCGTTCAGGTGTGTGATGTGTAGATAGCACATTCACGATGCCATCGACTTCCACATCCAAACCGGTCTCCTCCTTAACTTCGCGAACCGCAGCATCGCGAACGTCTTCCCCAACCTCTACATTTCCGCACGGGATACACCACTTTCCCCTGTTAAACCCGTATTTTCGACGAACCATCAAGATTTCCTTGCCTCTAAGAACCACTCCCGCAACTCCTGCTTTCACAAAAGGCACCTGTTTTGTTTGATTTTGCGTCATAGCTCCTCAGCATGAGAATACGTCGGCCGTGGCCCTGGGAAAAGGTTGGGGCATAATCCACAGCGCGGCCATCTGAAGGGAGACATCGGGATAAGACGCCTCGATAGGCGCCGCATTCCGCTGATTGAAAGGCCAGTCAGCGCGCCACCTGCCGCGCTTTTTGCCCGGTTAGTCGGCCTCCGGCATCAGAGCGGTGATGTTCAGATACTCGAGATCATCCTCCGTGTCGTTGATCACCTGATGACGCTCCTTCGGCGCCAGGTGCACGGCGTCGCCGGCGGTGACTTCGAATTGCTGGTCGTCGATCAGCATCTTCCCGCGACCCGAGACGAAGTAGTAGACCTGTTCCTTGTTCTCGTGGGCGTGATAGTCGGTCGTGATCCGGCCCTGTACGATGTGCCGGGTCAGACTGCCCAGGGACAGCAGGACCGCCGACTCCGGCGCTTCGTCCTCGTCCTGTGTCCCCCTTCGGGTCAGCAAGGGCCAGATGACCTTGCTCTCGTGACCTATGTAAGGGATTTGATCCCGCCAGTTCCTTATGCGCATCTGCTCTCTCCTTTCTGAGTGAGCGCCCTTAACCGGTATTGCATTGTATGAGCGGATGGCTCATATTTTTGCAAATTTTATCCATCAGCCGCTGAGGAGTCAAGTATATCGCGCCCCCGTGGGCATGAACAGCTGCCGACTCCTGGCGGCTTTCGGCGAACCCTGTCTCGTGTTCGCCGCCGG
>Ga0066376_10004571_pt1 | contig 11997 bp, 12 predicted proteins | sample Knorr_S15_td_Bot_FD_77009 | JGI IMG/M metagenome (GOLD analysis project Ga0066376, IMG submission 77009) | Marine microbial communities from Southern Atlantic Ocean transect - Knorr_S15_td_Bottom_ad_5009_LV_A | ecosystem: Environmental > Aquatic > Marine > Oceanic | place: Southern Atlantic... | reverse complement strand
GAAAACTCAAGGACTGGCGGCGCATCCATACCCGCTATGACCGCTGCGCACACACCTTCTTCTCAGCCATCTGTATCGCTGCTATCGTCATCTTCTGGATCAATCAATGAGTCCTGACCCTAGCTGGTGACCCGCCCCCGCGAAGCGGTCACCTTCTATGAGAGGGTCTGGCGTAAGTTTATGCCCTGCTGTTGAAGCTGCAGTGAAGCGTATGGGGCAATTTCATCTCTTAAATGCCCTCCCCGGTATCAAAATCCGTGGCACCTCGGATGTCCGCTTTGGGTCAATAACGGACGTTTTGAGACCTGTCCCAGAATGTCCGCTTTCGGGGGCAAAGCGGACCTAACTCACGGGATGGCAAAGAGTCTGCTAATAGCCAAGAGGAGACATTCGTAGCTTGATACCCCACCGAAATTTATGGATCAGCTCCTATTGCCCGGCCACCCAATCGCCCTCTACGTAATAGGGACCCGGCCTGGTGTAGAGATTTTCGTACTTGCACAGTTGCGGCTCAGGGCCTAGGGGCGTCGAGACCCCATCCTTGAACACCCATTCGCCGCGGATGGGCGAATCTTCCGCCCGTACATAGCTGTTCAAGATGACTCGGCGGTCCATGGTTCTGGACTGATTCCCCTTGGATCCATGCACGGTCAATAGCCCCCAGATGGCCAAATCCCCAGGCTCCATTTCAGCCAAAACAGCATCTTTCGGGTCGAGCTTGGCACCAACCAGTTCTTCGGCCTTGGTTGGACCTTTTGATCTTTCATCGCCGCCGTTCATGATGGTGCCGCCGTCGGAAAGGCCCAAATACCCCTTCTTGTGACTGCCTGGGAAGAATTGCAGAGCCCCATTTTCTGCTGTTTGCGGATCGATGGCCAAAGCAGTGGTAAAGTTGTGGGTTGTGATATTTGAGAAATCTTCCGGTTTCTCGCGGAACCTCAAATCCTGATGAAAGCGATAGTCGGAATACTTGGCCCCCGGCGGCTTCCAGTGAATCTGGTTGGCAATCTGCTTGATGTTCTTGCCGAGTAGGGGCCCCAGAACCTCAAGGTATTTGGGGTGGCGCCGTTGCTCTTCCAAGGTCTTGTTGATCCATGAAAACCAATAGGCCTGCACAACGATTTTGCGCTTTAAAACAGGGTCGTTCAGAAGCTCAAAACAGAGGTTCTGGTGGTGATAGCTGGCGTGATGGGTCATGCCCTCCTGATACATCTGGTCCACCGCCTCGGCAATTCTCCCCATTTCTTCGGGTGGCATGAAACCCCGAATGATGGCGTAGCCCTTTTCTTGAAGATCCTCCACATGACTGCTGTCCACTGGTCTCGCTCCGTTCGTTTAAACCGTGTTTCTCAAGTCACCGTGGGTTTTATGTTGATTTCAGCGAGTCGACGCGCCCAAGCGGCTTACCCGTTGCCTGCTTTGCAAGTTATGCAAGGAATTCCATCGCAGAACAAGCGCAGATGGGTGACGATGACCGATGTAGCAGAGGCGGCTAACGCTGTATTTGGGTCGTGATAATTGGGAATAATCAGAGGTTAGAACCCCACATATCTTCAGGTCTGCGGGCCCAGCCTGTGATCACGCCAACGACAGTGACTTCAACGCGTAGTCCGGCAGCAACATGAAGAGGTGATCGAAGTATCTGCCAAGGCTAATGCCGCGTCCAGTTTGGGCGTGATGACGTCCAGTTCTTTATCCGCGCCGCGCTGGCGCAGGCATTCGGCCAGCCCGTGCAAGGACCAGACATTGTCCGGATGCTGGGCGCAACGTTGCAAGGTGCTTTTCAGACCAAGATCGTTGCGATAGACGTCTTCGGCTTCTTCGTAATGCCCCTGCTCCAGCAGAAGCGCGCCCAGAGCGTGGCGGGGTGGATGCATCCAGGCCCAAGGTTCCGAATAGGCAAGGTTGTCGTCGCGAAGCACGCTTTCGCGCAAGTGTCCGAAGGCGATGTCATGGTTGCCCTTATGGTATTCCAATTCACCGTCGAGCATCTTATCGGCGATCCCTAGAACGTCGAGGGCGGGGTTGTTGAAGAACTTCCGTCCCTCGGGAATGCGGGAGAGTGATGCTTGGAACATTTCGCGCTGGACTTCCGCCTCATTGGATTGCCCCAGCGCCGCATGGGCCACGCCTTTGGCGTAATGATGCATCGAGGTGGAGACGCAGTACAGCCGTGGATCGTCGGGCATTGGGGTATCGATGATCTGCTGCCATTTGCCGAAGCGAATCAGCACATGCATCATCATCGAATAGTAGCCCTCCATGGTCATGGCTAGGTAGGGCTTGTCCTTCACATCCAGCACATCGCGACTGAGGGTCGCGCACATTTCTTCTGCCGCCACCATGGCCGGTTTGAATTGGCCTAGAAACATGCAGCTGTACATCATCAGGTGTAGGTCGTGACAGCGGGAGGTCGTGTAGAAATTGTATGGACCCGCGTAATCGACATACATCCTGTCCGCCCGGATCGCTTTTTCACTGGCTATTTTGGCGTCTTCATACTGACCGCAGAGAACATAAATATGCCCCGGCATATGGTTCATATGACCCGCATCAGGGCAGAGCGTTCCCAGGGCATCGGCGGAGGCCAGAGCCCGTTCCGGCGTGGCGGACATTTCCAGCACATGGATGAGATAATGCACGATGGCCGGATGCTGCAGGATGCCTTTAGCGTTTGTAAGATTTATCGCCTTTTCCAGCACCTCCAGCGCCTCAAAAGTATCTGCGCCTTCGGTGGGCTGGTCGGTTAGCACATTCCAGAGTTTCCAGGGTGTACGGGTCATCATGGCTTCGGCAAAAAGCGCGATGATGTCGAGGTCTTCAGGGTATTTATTGTAGACCGCACGCATCGCGTTGGCATAAGCGTCGTCCCACTTATAAAAATCGCTTTGCGGCACAGGATGATCTGCCTGAAACCTGGCAGCAAGGGCATCTATGAGTGCAGCTTCGGCTTTGGTTACAGTCGTCGAAAATGACTGCGCCTTGCGGATATGGTCATGGCAGAATTTGGTGCAAATTATCGCCTCATCGACGCTGAAATCGCACCACGGCATGTTGTAAAAGGGGCCGGCGGCATAGGCTATGCCCCAATAGGCCATGGCGCACTCCGGGTCATATTCCAGAGACTTTTGAAAACAGGTGACGCCCTCTTCTTGATTGAATCCGAAACACCAGTTCAGGCCCCGATTGAACCAGAGCTGCGTCTCCGACGAAGACGTGGTGATCCGGCGGGTGTGAGTGCCCAAGTCGAAAGCGTAATCCATCAGATTAGTGAGGTTATCAAAGGTTAGTGTCCCCGCATATCCGATGGTCTAAGCGGCACAGCACCGGCCTGAGCGGCCTCCAGAACAGCCAGCAAGGCGTCCCGGTCCTTAGGCAACGTACCGGCTAGAGGCAGCGCGTTGGAAGCATGATTGGATCGGAATATGACCGGGGGCGGCGGGTCGCGCTGTTCGATCAGGCGCTGCTGCTCAATCAACATGCCAGCATCGTCCTGAGGCTCGAAGGGCTCCCCGAAACGCTGGTGGAACTCAGCCTCGATCATGGGGTCGAGTCCGAGCTGCAGGGTTGAGAGGTAGGTTGGTGCAGTCTCGTTGACTATCGCTGCGGTTCCGTCGATGTGCTCGCGCCAGTAGGTCCTGCCACCGAGGCCCAGGATCACTGTGGCCGAGACCTTGAGTCCAGCCTCTCGCGCCTTGCCCAGGCCCTCAACGATGGCCCTGGGGCTCGCTCCCTTTCTGATCCACTTCAGTATGTCACCCGAACCACTCTCAAGGCCGAAATAGATGAGGGTGAGTTTGTTGCGCTTGAGCTCCGCCAACTCCTCCACTGACTTCTTGATCAGGTTGGCTGGAAGGGCATAGCTCGTCACCCGAGCCAAGTGGGGGAAGCTGGCTGCCAGCTTGTCGAGGATGGCCAGCAAGTCGTCTGTGGGCAGCACCAGGGCGTCGCCGTCGGCGAGGAACACTCGGTGGGCGTCGGGCCAGGCTCTCGCCGCCGCGTCGATGTCGGCGAATACCTCATCCAGCGGTCGGGCCCGGTAGGTCTTTGTACGATACATGGAGCAGAAACTGCAGCGGTTGAAGCTGCAGCCGATGGTGGCCTGGATGATCAGGTTGTTACCCTCAGACGGCGGTCGCCACAGGGGCATGTCGTAATTCAGCATAGCGGCATGATAGAGGTGCTGAGACGCCGCGCAAGTGTCCCTACGCCGTACCTATATGTCTCCCGTCCCCATGAGGCAATCCAGAAAGTCGTTAGCGTCTTCGCTTCGCTTTTCCGTCTCCGTCAGCGGGTGTTGGCGCAGGAAGTCAGCATAGTGCTTTTCGAGCCACCCCACGTCGATAGGACTGATAATGGCGCTGCGAGTGTCCGCGTGAGACTGTCCTCCCTCAATGCCGGCGACCAAGTAGTCCCCGGCGCGCAACAGGACGCGGAGTTCGAGTTCGAAGGTTCTGACTCCGGCGGCGTAACCCGCATTGTAGAATTTTAGCAGGATAGTGCCGTCTCACCGCTTCTTCGGCTCGACCCGGCTGATCCGGATTGGCGAGTAGTAGTGACCCAGCGAACCGTAGCCAGGCAGCAGCATCCATGCGTACCACCGCTTCTTTTCGAGCGTAATTAGGTCTTCGTCGGACGTCATGCTCATCTACTCCCGCACAGCCAATGCTCCCGTCCGTGCCGATACCCTCTCCGTTCGCTCCTCAATAGGCCGGACACCCTACGGACACTTCAAGCCCACGCAGCATGCTTAAACGCCCCGGTTTCGGGGCAATCGAACTCACGACCCATGCCTCACCCATGCCTTACCACCACGACTACCTCCCGAATGTCCGCTTTCGGGGGCAAAGCGGACCTAAATCACTCATTGCCGCGATGTCCGCTAATAGCCAAAAGGCGACATTCCAGGACTATGGGTACACCTTGCATTTCGGCCCTTGGACGCTTTCGAGTGAATGCCGTGCACGGTGACTGTTAGCCGAGCGTCACTAATGGACTAGAACTGACGTTGACCTCATGCAGATGAATTGGTGCTAGGCGGACAAACTGACAATATGGACTTACTTACGAGGCAAATTGCGATACACTGACCAATCTGAATCCACCATATGTTGAAAATTAAATATCTTGTATTACTGAAGTCATGGGTGGCCTCAGCAAAACAATAAATATCTATTTTGCTCCACTCATTGACGAATTCAGAAACATTCTTGCCTCTTCGCCGATAAGTCGAAGGCCCTGAATGATTTTGTCTGTTGCAACTGAAGGAAATCCAATTCTAAAATAATTTCTTGGATGTCCGTTATGATAAAATATGTGGCCCGGCTCTATTAAAACGCTACGGTTCTGGAGACATTGGGCAAATTTTTGCGCATCAAAATCGAGAGGGCCGGACAACCAAAATGATGTTCCCCCGGTAGCGTGTACAGGTAAAAACATGGGCAAATGCTTTTTCAATCCTGCACGCATAATGTGCCAGCATTGAGAATAGATTTTTCTGAGTTTGTTTAAATGAACATCATGATATCCGTGCGCTAAAAACATGGCAGTCGTTTCCTGCACAATACTTGGTGGATGCCTAACCGTCAGGCTTCGTATGATCCTTGCAGAATCTATTATGTCGCGATGCGCGACAATAAAACCCATGCGTATGCTTGGTGAAAGGGTTTTGGAAAGACTACCAACATAAATCACCGTCCCATTTCTATCACGAGATTTCAGAGCCGGGCTCGGAACAACGTGTCCTAAAAGGCCAACTTCATAATCATCTTCGATTATGAAAGCGTTTGCTGTTTCTGCCTTCTGCAGCACCATATCGCGGCGATTTTCTGGCATCATAACCACCCAAATTGGCACGCCTTTGCAGCTTATTAGATGTCCGTTCAGGGTCAAAAGCGGACGTTTTGCGACTACCCTCAAGATGTCCGCTTTCGGGGGTAAAGCGGACGTTATTCACTAGGTGTCTGAATGTCCGCTAATAGCCAAGAACGGACATCCGAGGCCGATACGTGAACTGCTTAACTATGATTCCAAACGCCAGCCATCCAAGGCCGTCACAGTCTTCCCTATCACCCTGATCTCGATCTCTCACGCGCCGTATAGAATTCCTGCGCTTTCGCGTCCTCAACGTGTTGACTCACTTCAGTCTGTCGCTGCGGGAGGTCATCGTCGATGACGTGCCACGGCACTTTGCTCTCGATAACCGAGCAGACAAGATTAAGACCAGGGAGGCGCTCCAAAAGGCCCTCGCGCATCTCGACGAATAAGCAGCGGCCAATGTCCGCTTATGGCAATTAACGGACATTGGAAGCGTGCGCCCCGATGTCGGTTCTCCCTCGTACAGTAGCGCGCCCGCGTGGCTGAGGAATATTAGTGAGCGTCGTCAGGATGGCGCGCGTTCTTCCGCCGGCGCGTTGGCCGACCATTCTCTGAGCACCGGCCAGGTCCACAAGGCCAGGGCGAGGATGACCAAGCCTTCGACCGCGATCACCCCAATCGCGACATCGGCGCCCAGCCATTCCGCCAGAACGCCAGTATGGAGCATGCCGAGCGGTCCGGCGCCGATACACATCACGAGAACGCCCATGATCCGGCGACGCATGGCGGGTGGCGTCGCCTCAAACAGGATCGTCGCCTGCATGGCCGAGAAACCGGCCTCGCCAATTCCACCGACGAATAGCACCAACAGGCCCGGCAGGAACCAGGGCAGAGTCGAGAACACCAGAACGGTGATGAGCAGGCTGACTGCGCCGACCACGAACAGCCGCATAAAATACCGCGGGGCGGCATAGATCGTAAGCAGCAGCAACCCGGTGAACGCACCGGCGCCTTCCATGGACATGAGCACCCCGACTGCCACCGGCCCGAGCGCCAGCTTATCGGCGCCGATGACCGGCAACATCGAGATGAAGGAAAAGCCGAAAAAGTTGAGCACTACCGTCACCAACAGCACACCGGCGACCGGCGGATTACGCTTCAGGTAGCGGAAACCATCGACGATCACGCGCAGAAACCCGTCGCGCGTGACGATGGCCGTCTCGGATCTGAATCGCAGGGCGGCAATGCACAGGAAAGCGGCCGAGAAGCACGCGGTGCCCATGAAGTAGAACCCGTGCAGACCGATGTCGCGCAGCAGAAAGCCGCCAAGGATGGGTCCGAGGAACATCATTGTCGTGCCCGTCGCGATATCGAAGGTCAGGCCGGTGGCGTAACGGCTCGGCCCGACGATGTCACCGAGCAGTGTGCGCCTGACCGGGTACTCGGCCGTCCAGGCCACCCCGCTGAGAAAGGTGGCGACCGCGACGTGCCACAGCTCGAGGCGAGCCGACGCGGCGAGCCAGCCCATGACGACCGTGAGGACGACCATGAACGCTAGACCAGTGAGCAACAGCACTTTCCGGTCGACCCGTTCCGCGAGCGCCCCGGTGAGCGCGCCGAACAGCGCGCCCGGCAACATGTTGGTGAACATCATCGCCGCCACCAGTAAGGGCGAGTGGGTTTGTTGCTGGGTGTAGACGCCAACCACCAGCAACTCGGCCCAGCGCACGGCGCTCTCAAAGACGCCGGCGCCCCAGATCGCGACGAAATCGGTGTTGGTGAATAGCGATCGCAGGCGTTTGAGCCCGTGTACGGTGCCCGGCATTGCGGTCAAGATGCCGACCCCACGACACCCTTGGTGTGTAGACCCTCCGTCCGCCGAACCATACCGATCATGACTACCCCGGCGATCAAATTGTGACGCTTACACTGTTGGATGAATTGTGAGCTTTTGGGAACACCGAAAGGCCTGCCCGGACACGGTTTCTATATGCATTAGATCTATCATGAGTCCATCCAGGGTGAAATGCGGATTGACCCAACCTGGCCTCATGATTTGTGACGCTATTGTGATGGGCCAATGTCCGCTTATGGCTATTAGCGGACATTCAGACACCTAGTGAATTACGTCCGCTTTACCCCCGAAAGCGGACATTCGGGAGGTAGTCGCGGTGGTAAGGCATGGGTAAGGCATGGGTCGCGAGTTCAAAAAGGCCGTGTCACGGGGCGTTCAAGCATGCTGCCTGGGTTTGAAGTGTCCCGGATGTGTCCGGCCAATCTTCTGAGCTGCCAAATAGCCTCAAAAATCAGGGGCGTGCCAATTAATGCCTAACACCTCGGCAGCCTAGCGCGCGGCTATCGCGCATGAACTGCCATATGTTCTCATCCGGGTTCAGCTCACCAGTCTGACGATCTCGATGAGCCTAGGCGTTGACGTTTTCATCACGGCTCCGGGGCAATTTGGCTGGTGTTGCGGGCCGCGATCGCGTCGACTTCTTGCAACAGAGCCGTCAGCCCGGGTTCGTCGATCCCGAGCATCGCCAGCTCGGCCACCGTGTTGGCCAGATAGTCTCGGCAACTGCCGAGTTTGCCGTGCGCCGCGGCGATGATGGCGGCCTGCTCGGCGGTGGGCAGGGCACCGGCATACTGCGCATCGGCCTTTTCGACGACGAATGAGATCGCGGTTACCGCGCGGTTGTCGACGGTAACCGTGAGCCAGCGGGGGCGATAGATGGAGGTCAGCATCTCACGCGCCCACAGGGCCTCCAGCCCGGCCAGCGCATTGCTTGGCGCCAGGCGATAGGCGACGCCATGGCATGCGCCGTCGCCCTCCTCCAAGGCCAGGGCCAGACCGGGTGCGGCGGGCGTGCCGCGGGCGATCAACGTCCACACGCTGAAGCGGCGCCGGTAGCCGGCCAGCGTCGCCTTCACCCGTTCGACATATGCGAAGCATGGCCGCCAGATCAGTGAGCCATAGGCGAAGACCCAGACGTCGTCGGTATTCGGCCTGTCCGCCAGCATGGCGTGCAGCCTGGTCGTGCGGTCGGCGTCGCTTAGCTCTTCGAAATACGTCGACGGGCGCTTAGTCTGGGTCTGCCGCATTTCAAGGGTGGCTTCCTAATTCTCGCCCATGAGCCGGGAGTAACCTCGACGTAGAGCATGTAAAGATCGAAGGCAAAAGTCCAACAACACTCGGCTGGGGGCTTCCTTGCCGCGCAAATTATTAAAGAAAATCGCCCCTACCTCCGCTGCCACCCGGTCAAGTTTGCGTTGCCTGCCATGCTGGCGGAAGAATGGTAGGCATTTTATAGATCGCCCTTGAGCTTGTTCATGGCGCGACGGAGAGTCCGCCCGGCGGCCCGGGTCTTGTCTTTCCTGCGGGCGATCTGCCTGGCCTCGCCGACGACGACACGCGCGACCTCGGCCGCCTTTCCCTCGCCAGGGGATTGGATGCTAGTTTTTGTGCTACGTAGCGGGCGATATGGCGCAGGAGGAATGACATGGTGGCACATTAGCCCAATGGCCCGTGTGCCGCCAGATCGGCGGATAGCACCTTAGCATCACGATTGTCATCAACGGGTTAGGAAGAGGCATTCCCCAGCCTTGTCCAAAACGTCTGCTTTCGGGGGCAAAGCAGACCTAAATCACGACCCAGCCAAAGGTCCGCTAGTAGCCAGAAGCGGACATTTTTACCGATATAGGAATCCCTGAGGGTGTCAGCGCCTGACTATTAATCCTCAAGACCGTCGATACCTAAGAACTGCAATTCCCGATGCCAAGACGGTGTGGCTCTACCGCGAACAACGAGCGCAGGCGGGTGTGATCGAGGCGTCGTTCGATCGCTTCGACGGCTATTGTAATGATCGACGAAGGCCTCGATTCGACTTCGGGAGGCCTCGTGAGATTTCCATCGCACCCATGCGGCTGGCGCATTTACTCTGGCTCCTGTGCAATGGGTGACGACGACGGCGTGACGCCCTAACTTGACTGTCGACCGACCACAGGAATTCAGGGTGTTCGATGAACATTGTTCTCATATCGACTTACGATCTCGGCCATCAGTCTTTCGGACTGGCCTCGCCAGCGGCTTGGCTGCGGGCCGAGGACTACGTTGTGACGAGTCTCGACTTATCGGTTTCGATGCTGGATGAGACAGTGGTGCGCGCCGCCGATATGGTCGCGTTCTACCTGCCAATGCACACCGCCACCCGCCTGGCGGTACCGGTCATCGAGCATGTCAAGCGACTCAACCCCGACGCCCTGCTCTGCGCTTACGGGCTGTATGCGCCAATGAACCAAGCGCATCTGCGGCGGTTCGGCATCGACCATATCGTGGGCGGCGAGTTCGAGGGCCGACTCGTCGAGATCGCCGGCGAAACCACCGGCTCCGCGCCCATTGATTACGACCGGCCGGCGGTGGTGTTGGAGAAGCAGCGGTTTCGCGTCCCCGACCGGACGGGACTGCCCGGGCTCGCCGATTATGCTGACCTGACGCTGCCCGATGGGACGAAGCGTGTCGTCGGTTACACCGAGGCGAGCCGCGGCTGTAAGCATCTTTGCCGGCACTGTCCGGTGGTGCCGGTCTACGGCGGGCGCTTCTTCGTGGTGCAGCGCGACGTGGTGCTCGCCGACATCGCCCGCCAGGTTGAGGCAGGCGCCCAGCACATCACCTTCGGCGATCCCGACTTCCTCAATGGCCCCGGCCACGCGCGCGCCGTCGTCGAGGCGTTGAACAGTGCGTATCCGACGCTCACTTACGACGTCACAATCAAGGTCGAGCACCTGCTCAAGCACGCCGAGATGCTGGCTGTACTGCGCGATACCGGTTGCTTGTTTGTTATTTCAGCGTTTGAATCGTTCGACGACCGCGTGCTGGCGTTGCTTGAGAAAGGGCATACCCGAGCCGATGCGAGCGCCGCGGTCGAGCACTGTCGGAACGAGGGGCTCGTCCTGGTGCCGACGTTCGTAGCCTTCACGCCCTGGCTGACGCTCGACACTTACGAGGACCTGCTCGAAACCATCGCCCGCCTCGGCCTCGTTGAGGCTGTCGCGCCGGTGCAGCTCGCGATCCGGCTGCTCATCCCCGACGGCTCGCGACTGCTTGAGCTCGCCGCGGTGCGCGCCATGGTGGAGCCCTTCGACGCGGTAAGTTTGTGCCATCCATGGCGACTCCCCGATCCGCGCGTCGACGCTCTGCAGCGTGACGTTGAGGACATCGTTGCAACAGCGGCCGAAGTGGACCCGTCACGCGCCGCTGTCTTCATCCAGGTCTGGGAACGGTTGCAGGCGGCGTTTGAGAGGCCGGCGCGGCCACTGCCCGAGATTGCACTGGGGATCGGCGCAGTCCCGCAGTTCAGTGAGCCCTGGTACTGCTGCGCCGAGCCAATGCCGCGTCAGGGCCTCGTCTTTTAACGTCGAGGGGGGGGGTGTGCAATTGATCCCTGGTCTGCAATAGACAAGGGGTGCAGTTCTCCTATCGGTGGAACGGTGGTACGATTTCCCTGAAATTGGGGGTTGCCTGGGGAATGTTGATCAATTTCAGACAGTACGCGTCAGCCCGAGGACGCCAGAGCGAGGAGCGTCCATTCCCGTGAGCACACGAGATGCCGTCATTTCAGTTCTGCCTGAAGCATCACTTGAATTGCTCGGGGAGATTGAAGACTTCGCAAAGTTGGACATTACGTTTGAGCTAAGGGAAAAACCTGTTTCCAGCAATATCCCGAATCCTGACGCCTCGTCAGCAGTAATCAGCCACGATGGTGCTACGGTCAGCGCCCTTAAAGACGCAATCACCCCTTCAGGAATCACACACGAACTGCTGCACATTTATCGATATTGGGTGGAAGCGGTACCACAAGTGATGCCAATTAAGGGCGCTGACACTATGAATTGGAGAACCACTTCCAGCATTGAGAACGCATTAGAGCATCTAGTTATTGTGCCAAGGGGAGAAACTTATGGTGTGTACGACGAGGAGTTCTGGAACAAAATTTCCCGCACATTTTGGGACAAGTACCCATGGCCCGGCAATGATTATCCTTGGAGTCGCAGGAAAGACTGCCTGTTAGGCTGGCTGTCATGCATGGAGATTGTAACGGATGAAGCGGTTCGGGACCTTGCGAAGGAATGTATTGATAAAGAAGGTTATCTCACCGAAGCGATAAAATTTCATGAGAAAAT
>Ga0066376_10004570_pt1 | contig 11997 bp, 7 predicted proteins | sample Knorr_S15_td_Bot_FD_77009 | JGI IMG/M metagenome (GOLD analysis project Ga0066376, IMG submission 77009) | Marine microbial communities from Southern Atlantic Ocean transect - Knorr_S15_td_Bottom_ad_5009_LV_A | ecosystem: Environmental > Aquatic > Marine > Oceanic | place: Southern Atlantic... | reverse complement strand
GCTGGCGGCATTGAGAGTTGGCGCCATACACTCGGTAGTGTTTGCCGGATTCGGCGCAGGTGCTCTGGCCGACCGCATCAGGGCCAGCGGCTCCAAGCTGGTCTTCATCACGGACATCACCTATCGCAAGGGTACCGACATTCCTCTGAAGGGTATCGTGGATGCCTCCTTGGAGACCGGAGGTGAATCAGTGGAGCATGTTGTCGTACTGGATCGCGGCAGCGGCGTCCCGATGACCCCCGATCGCGATATAACTTGGGAGGAGTTCTTGACTCGCGGGCAGGGCCAAGATGACGGGTACGAGGTTATGGAGTCTAACGATCCTGCCTTTATTTTGGCTACTTCCGGCACTACGGCCAAACCCAAGCTTGTAGTGCACAACCACGGCGGTTATCAGGTCGGCGTGCACAGCATGGGACGCTGGACTTTTGATCTGAAGCCCGACGACGTGTGGTGGGCGACCTCGGATATTGGCTGGATAGTCGGGCATAGCTACATCGTGTACGCGCCGCTGCTGGCCGGGTGCACCACCATCGCTTTTGAGGGTGCGCTGGATTATCCAGAGCCCGACCTCATCTGGCAGATTGCCGAGGAGTTCGCGGTCACGGGAATATTTACGTCGCCAACGGCCGTTCGTCTGCTAATGCGGTACGGAGACCCCGCTCGTCCGAAAAAGCCGCTGCCCTCTCTGACCAAGATCTTCTGCGCGGGCGAGGTGCTAAATCCGCCGGCGTGGGAGTGGCTCCAGAAGGATGTTCTGGACGACCGCATCCCTGTGATCGACCACTACTGGCAGACCGAGACCGGTGGTCCGCTAGTGGGTAATCCTTATGGCCTATCCATGCTCCCAATTAAGCCCGGCTCCTCTGGCGTGCCCATGCCTGGCATAGAGGTGGCGGTAATGACGTCGGAGGGTAAGCCCTGCGAGACAGGGGAGAAAGGCATACTGGTCATCAAGAGGCCGTTTCCTAGCCTGACACCAGCCCTATGGGGAGAGCCGGAACGATACGAGTCCGACTACTGGGGCAAGATTCCCGGACAGAAGGTCTATTTCACCGGGGACTCAGCCCACATCGATGAGGACGGGTACGTGTGGTTCGCAGGGCGTGCCGACGAGGTCATCAAGATTGCGGCGCATCGCCTGGGCACCATCGAGGTGGAGTCGGCTTTGCTGACACACAAGGCTGTGGCAGAGGCGGGAGTAACGGGTCGCCCCGACGATCTGCGAGGCGAGGTCATCTCAGCTTTCGTTGTATTGAGGAACGACTACAACGCGTCGGATGAGCTTAAGGGCGAACTGCTTCAGGCGGTGCGACGCGAGCTAGGCCCTATCGCAGTTATTGGCGAGCTGAACTTCGTCGATATGCTGCCCAAGACCCGCAGCGGCAAGATCATGCGCAGGGTGTTCAAGGCCGTCGTCCTGGACCAGGACCCCGGCGACATCACAACAATCGAAGATGAGGGCTCGGTGGAAGAGGCCCGTCACGCGTGGCAGGCCATGAAGGCAAGCCTGGGCGGTAGCTAGTCTAGTTCGATTAAGCCTGTCAAAACATCTGACAATGAAGCCCGTGAACTACAAAGTTCGCCTTTGTTCCGTTAGAAATACGAGCTATGTCAAAACGTTGGCCTGATATCAAATAGTGAGATGCTGATTTATTGAGAAATTTTGAGTTTGCCAACGAAGCTGCAAAGCCTCGCCTCGGCGTTCTAATTTTCTCGTTGAAATATGCGGAGCAATACAAAATAATTGAAAATTTTTGAGTTTGGGTTGGTGTTGAGGGGGCAGTACCCGATAGGCGACGACATTGGCGCGCGGTTCGAGGAGGTCATGGAGCAGGCCCGGACCGCCGACGCGCTGGGCTTCGACTCCATCACGGCGACGTCGCACTTCAGCACTCCGCCATTTCAGTCCTTTCAGCAGGTACCCATGTTGGCCAGACTCAGCGCGGAGGCACCCAACGTTCGCCTGAACGCTGGCATAGTGCTTCTGTCGCTCTACACGCCACTAGAGATCGCCGAGCAGTTCGCCACGTTGGACGTCATGACCGGCGGCCGGATCATCTTCGGCGCTGCGCTGGGATATCGCGACGTGGAGTTCAAGGCATTTGGTGCGCCAATAAACCGGCGGGGCAAACGCTTTGAGGAGAACCTGATAGCCATCAAGCGGCTGTGGACCGAAGACTCGGTGGTCATGAAGGCTGAGCATTTCGAGCTAGTGGGTGCCTCATGTCTGCCAAAGCCTTTGCAGGACCCTCATCCGCCTATCTGGATTGGTGCGAACGCCGACGTCGCAATAGAGCGTGCTGCGCGGCTTGGGGACTGCTGGTACATCAATCCGCATAATCGTATCGGGACCATTCAACGGCAGATGGAGATATACCGTAAGGCGTTGGACAAGGCCGGCAAACCCTTTCCGGACGAGCTGCCCATGCGGCGTGAGCTATTCGTGGCTCGTACTCGGGAGGAGGCCCTGCGTATCTGCGGCCCATACATAGAGAAGAAGTACGCGGCCTACCACAGCTGGGGGCAGGACCGACAGATGCCCGAGGGCGACAACGACCTGGGCGGTGACTTCGAAGACCTTTTGGGAGACAGGTTCCTGATTGGTTCGCCGGACGAGGTTGCGGAGCAGATTCTCGCGCTGCAAGAGAGCATAGGCATCAACCATCTGATCATGAGCATCGAGTGGGGTGGCATGCCTCATGGCCTCATACTAGAGACCCTGCAACTGATCGCTGAAGAGGTAATGCCTAAAGTCCAGAAAGCCCTTACGGCATCTTGAAGAAAATTAGAGTCGCCCGAACGAGAACTCGAGCGACCCTCAATCGAAATTCTATAGAATTCTATCTATTGGCTTGTTCACCCAAGTGCTCATCTCATGAGGCATTGTCACCAGGTCTGCCTTGGTAACGTAGCTTGAGTTAAGCTGGTCTATGGAGGTAACGCCCATCAGTGCCATGGCGACGATCATCTCCTCTTCAAGGATTTCCAGCACACGGACCAGCCCGTCTGCGCCAGCTGCGCCCAGTCCCCAGCACTGGAGTTTGCCGATTGCCACGGCCTTCACTCCCATTGCCACGGCCTTGACCACATCGCTTCCCCGTTGAATGCCGCCGTCCAGCACGATGTCCGCTCGCCCGTCGACCGCATCAACGATCTCCGGTAACATGTCCATAGAGCCTTCGCCGTGGTCCAGTTGTCGGCCACCGTGGTTGGACACCCAGATGACGTCCACGCCATGCTCGACCGCGATCTTGGCATCCTCGGCGGTGGCGATGCCCTTGAGCATATATGGCAGGCCCGAGTGCGCTTTGTACTTGTCGATGGAATCCCAGGTGACAGATGCTGACCAGTACGGGTCGACGGCCCACGGCCCTGTCCGCGTGGGCGGATTCCAGCGGCCACGAAGTGGCCTCTCTCTGCGGCTGTAGTGGGCAGTATCCACTGTGGTGCAAAGGCCCACATAACCGGCGGCTTTTGCACGGTCAATCATGTCTTTGGTCCACTCCCAGTCTCCCCTAATGTAAAGCTGGTAGACCTTGGGATTGTCGGCGCACTCTGCAATGGCTTCCAGGCCGGGTTCGGTGACGGAGCTAACTACGTGCATTGTGCCGAACTCAGCGCAGGCCTTGCTGGTGGCGGCTCCACCCTCTGGTGTGAAGACCTGTAGCGAGCCTACCGGCGCAGGCATGACAGGAATTCGTAGCTTGTGTCCTAGAAAAGTTGTTGAAGTATCTACGCTGGAAACGTCATTCAGCACTCTGGGACGGAACGCGACTTTGTCGAAAGCCAGTCGGTTGCGCCGCATGGTCGTTTCCGATTCTGAGGCCCCTGAAAGATAGTCCCATGCGCTTTGGGGAAGCCTCTTTCGAGCGGCTTGAATGACCTCTTCATTAGTGACGTAATCTAGATTCACTGTTGCCTCCTAAGCATTTCGGCACGGTCAAACCCCGTGCTTGGTTTTTATTATGACAGGTCTATTTCAGTCTTCTAAATTTGGTCCCTTGATCAGTAAATGAATGAGTTTTCGGGACCCGTGCACATAGAAAACATATCAACCCTAATTGAACTCAGCCAGCGCGGTATGGGGCAACTGCCGGACTTGCCGTTCGATCTCTGAGGGTAGTGTGAATGTAACGTGTTTACCCATTAATAGCAACGTCGCCGCAAATTCTGAAACTTGCCGGATAACAGAAAACCCTGAAGGACTTATTCTTCCTTCGCCGCCATCAGTGGCTTGGTCGTAAGCAGATTCAGTCGCTTCGTCATCCTGGTCTTCGCTGGAACTGTCATTTATCACAACTGTCGTAATTTCTTAGCCTGCAAAATTGGCCAATGACAAAGGGGTCTCGCGCAGTGAATCTGCAGGACCGCATCCTGGCAATTTGCGTCCGATTCTCTAACGTATCAGTCATTGCTCGTCCCCAAAATTTCACTTGCATTTGACCTGGTAGCGACCCTACGGCCCCCGGGAAATTCAACCACGCAGGGGATGCTTGATATCAAAGACTTTCCCCAAGTATGCGAAAGCTCATTGGGACGTTGATGATGTAGATGAAGTGTTTGGGCTATCGCATGCCTTTAACAGGTCAAACGAAATTGGATTCTTTTGAATGTGGCTTAGCGCAATAGCAGTTCGACCACGGACCTTCTCGCCCATGGAAATACAGTGGATGGGCCTAATGTGGTCTCTGGTGCTTTCTCTTGGCATCATGACGTCAAAGAGCAATGCCTTTCGTTTCGGTGTGATGAGACCTAATTGGCTTTACTACTTTGAACGATGGATGGCATACGGGATTCTGGCGATGCCGATGCCGATTCTTTGTTTGCTAGGCTGGACAACCTGGAAAGCTGTTAGGGCACACGCGATCTAACGACTGGCGCGATTTTCGTCTGAATTTGCTTTAGTGATCAGACTGTAGGGGTCAAAGAATTATGCAATCGACGATAGCTAAAGGTTTTAAGTTCGGTTACGAACTAACTATATCCCTCGTGATATTCTCGATCGCCTTCGCCTTTATGGGCATAGTAAGCATGACGTTAATCATTCGCGCCTGGTACTTATTCTAGTGTTGTCACTGCCAGACGTTGGTACAAATTATCTGGTGCTCAAATGATTGTTCTTTGCGGTTGGCCAGTTTCTTTCGGATGGTTCTCTACAAACAACAACGTCTTTTCTCGTTAGCGCTGCAAAAGCCAATTTGATTGGTAGAACAGGCTTCGGCTGGGCGGGGAGCTCGCACCAAGTTCGAAGCTCAATCGCAGACTTATGCCCTCCAGATTTGTTAGCATGCCTGTGTGAAATGCTTTAATTTTGACCACAAACCAGACGGTTGCCGTCCATGACTCTTCTACCTCTGCATACGCCACCAATGGAGGACGTTTGGGTCTCCATTGACCTGGAAACGACAGGCCTGAATTCCGATACGGAAGTCATAATCGAGATTGGCGCCGTCAAGTTCCAGGGAGACACTGTTCTGGACACCTTTCAGACTTTCGTCAATCCCGGCCGTAAGCTGTCGCCTTTCATAAAGAGATTTACCAGCATAACTCAAGAGCAAGTGGACGAGGCCCCGCCCTTCGATCTGATCGTGGGTCGGCTAGCAGCCTTCCTGGGCAATGCGCCGCTCATCGGGCACAACGTTGCGTTCGACGTGGGCTTCCTTGCGAAGGCTGGACTCAGGCTGAACAACCCTCGCTGCGATACCTGGGACATGCTGTACGTTCTTCATCCTGACATGCCTGAGTATTCGCTGTCCCGACTGACTACTCGTATGGGCTTGTCTCACGACCGACCTCATAGGGCCATAGATGACGCGATAGCTACCAAGGACGTGTTTCTCCAACTGCTCAAGGACGCCATGAAGCTCGACCCCAATTCTGTGGCCGAGATGCAGCGTTTGGCCGACAAGTCTTCCTGGGTAATGGGATACCTCTTGAAAGGCCTTGAGGCTCACGCCGCCCAAGAATCGCAGCCCAAGTTGAGTATGCCTGGGCTCGTGATTCCTCCCACAGGCGGCGCAGGCATTAGCGGCTTGGATACGAGCAGCCTGGACAAGAGGCTGCAGCGAGAGCGTTCGTTGCGTCCTGCTTCTGAAATGACTCCGGTTGATGCAGAGCAGGTTGCCAACCTCTTTAGTGAGGGCAGCCCGTTAGCCGATTCGCTGCCTGGATTCGATCACAGGCCTGAGCAGGCTGAGATGGCCCAGGCGGTCACTAAGGCGATCAATGAGAGTCAGCGGCTGATAGTGGAAGCGGGCACGGGTGTCGGCAAGTCGCTGGCATACCTGCTACCGGCGGCAATGTACGCCTTGGCCAACAACAAGCGGGTAGTTGTATCCACCAACACCATCGCCCTTCAAGAGCAGCTTGTGGGTAAGGACGTGCCGATTCTCGTGAAGGCCTTGTCTGCCGTAGAAGGGCTCAACGCGGAAGAGTTGAAGTTCACGCAGCTCAAGGGCAGGGCTAACTACCTATGCTTGCGCCGCGAGAACCATAGGCGGTCCAGCGAGAGCATGAACGAGGACGAAGCCCGCATGCTGGCCAAGATTATGGTCTGGCTGCAAACCACAGAGACGGGTGACCGCAGCGAGCTGAACCTGGGCAGTCGCAACACTGCCGCGCCTTGGGACAGGCTTTCCGCTCAGGGGGCCACCGATTGCTTGAGTTCAGGGGGCTCTTGCTTCTTGAGGGCATCTCGGGAGAAGGCGGCGGCGTCCCACCTCGTTATCGTTAACCATGCTTTGCTGTTGTCCGACCTCACTTCAGGCGGCACCCTCATACCAGAATACGACCTGCTGATAATCGACGAGGCGCATCATTTGGAGGACGAGGCAACTCGACATCTGGGGTTTGAGCTTAGCCAGTCAAGATTTGAAGAGCATACCCAATCCCTTAGTGGTGAGCGCGGTCTGCTGAATGAGTCTATCAATGCCTTTAGAACGTCCACAGCGTCTGCCGGTCGCAGAGAATCCGTGGAAAAGCAGGCTGCCAAGATAACAGAGCTTCTGCCAAGAGTTCGAGATAACATGGCGCGTCTGTTCGCGGGCATTGGGTCCGTCATGGACGCCGCTTCCGAGAACGGCAGGGGCCAAGAGGTGCGAGTCACTGCGGGCGTAAGATCGCAGCCTGACTGGTCGGACCTGGAGATTCAGTGGCAGAACGCCGACATACTCATGGCCGAGTTGGGCACCGAGCTGCATGGCCTCAATATGACGCTGGATGACCTGGAAAACGCCAACCTTCTCAACTATGACGGCCTGTTAATGGAGATCTACAACAGCATTCAGACGAATACGGAGCTTCGGGAAAAGTTGAAAGAGTTTGTGCCGAATCCCAAGAGCGACGGCATCTACTGGGCTCGGCGTTTCGGCAGAGCGCAAGAGCTCACCCTTTATTCGGCGCCGCTTCATGTGGGCGAGACGCTGGAGGAGATACTCTTCTCGAAGAAGGACTGCGTGGTGCTCACCAGCGCTACCCTAAGCACCAATGGCAATTTCAAGCACGTGATTGAGCGCACCGGGTTTTCCGACGCGGAAGAACTTCTGCTGGGCTCGCCTTTCGACTACCCCAACTCGGCGCTCATCTGCGTCCCAGAGGATATGCCCGAGCCGAATTCAGCGGCTTACCAGGAAGCGATTGAGCAGGCTGTGAAAGACGCAGCCATGGCGGTAGGTGGCAGGACCATGGCGCTGTTCACATCCTATGCCGGATTGCAGGCCACGGCGTCCGCAGTGCGGGAGGACCTCCAGTCAAGAGGCATCACGGTGCTGGCTCAGGGAACAGACGGGACTCCACGCCAGCTGGTCCAGCGCTTCATGGAGAATCCCAAATCAGTTCTGATCGGCACCGCCAGCTTTTGGGAGGGAGTAGACCTGCCAGGGGACGTACTCAAGGTCCTGCTGGTAACCAGGCTTCCCTTCAGCGTGCCAACGGACCCGGTATTCGCAGCCCGCTCCGAGCTATACGAAAACTCCTTTATGGAGTACGCGGTCCCGCAGGCCATTTTGCGACTGCGCCAGGGTTTCGGGCGGCTTATACGCACCAAAAGCGATCGTGGCGTAGCCGTTCTTCTGGACAAGCGTCTCGTGTCCCGGCGTTACGGCAAGTCGTTCCTGAACTCACTGCCTCCTGCCAAGTTCGCGTCGTGCCAGCTTCACGAACTAGACAGCGTAATCACTGACTGGATGGCGAAATAAACGGAGGGCGATATGGGGCGAATGCGTTAGCAGCAAGCAAAGTTACTAGCGTAACGCTGCGCCCTATATGCAAAAATGCTAAAAAATGCTGATACGTTTTGATGGGATACTTGAACTAGAAGGCATGCTACTTGGCGGCCAGGCTTTCCGGTGGCGCTTTGAAGACGGCTGGTTCCACAACGTGCTGTTCAACAACTTCGTCTCCGCTCGTCAGGTCGACAAGGGGGTGGAGTTCGCCTGCGGTCCTGACGACGAGTCGGTCATTGCACCGCTTTTTCGCGACTACCTGCGACTGGATGACGATCTAGTGGCTATCGGCAAGACCATTAGCAAAGGCGAGCAGATCAGTGCGGCCGTCTCCAAGTACCAGGGCCTTCGTATCCTTCGGCAGGAGCCGTGGGAGTGCCTTGTGTCCTTCATCTGTTCTGCTAACTCCAACATACCTCGCATTTCAACAAATGTGGAGGACATGGCGCGTAACTTCGGGCATGCCCTGGAAATGAACGGTCACGTGCGAAGTGCGTTTCCAACTCCCGATGAGCTGGCCGACGCCGGTGAGCAGAAGCTTAGGGACCTGGGCCTGGGCTTTCGCGCCAAGTACGTCGCCGCTGCCGCTGTTTGCATCGCTCGCGGAGATGTCGACCTGTTTTCCCTACGAGAGGCCTCCTACGACGAAGCCTTGGAGGAACTCATAGGATTAGCGGGAATAGGCGATAAGGTCGGAAACTGCATACTGCTTTTTGCCCTGGATAAGAGGCAGGCCTTCCCGGTGGATGTCTGGATTGAGCGAGCCATCAAGGAGTGGTACCCCGAAGTGGTGGAGCAGAAGCTAACTCGAAAAGCCATGCGTCCTTGGGCTCAGGAATTCTTTGGCACCTATGCAGGGTACGCCAATCAGTACCTGTTCCATGGCCGTCGTCTACAAGGCAAGGACTGAAATCTGCCTCTAAAGTGTTCCTCATAAAGCATGTGCTCGCGAGGAAGCGCTCTTCAGTCCCACGCGCAATATCTTGAACGGCCTATGTGCCTGTGATATCCTAGCGATGTCCTAGGTCGGGGAGTGGCGCAGCATGGTAGCGCACCTGCATGGGGTGCAGGGGGCCGCTGGTTCAAATCCAGTCTCCCCGACCAATAAGATACTTGCACCCCGATACGAAGTCGTGGAGACCGCCTAGTGAGGCGGTCTTTTCTGTTGGTCTGGGGACCCCAAACCCCCTAATCCAACCCCCTACATATGCTAGGTTTCTGGTTTCACCATCAATTGCTTGCCTGACAGACTATTACCGTAGTGGAGGCCAGTAGTTACTATGGGAATTACCAGAATACCTGGGCAGGAAATGATGGATAAGGCCAAAATCGACCTCTCGGCACTCATTAGGCATTTTAATGTCCACAACAGGACCGAAGGCAAATCGCCTAGGACTGTAGAGTGGTGCGACGAGGTTCTAGGCATGCTCCACCCCTGGATTAAAAGTGAAGATCTGTCCACAGCGCTCAAGGATCTTGATGAGATGGTGATAAGACAGTTCATCCTTTATGTCCAAAGTAGGCCCGGCACAGAGGGTGCGAGCCTGTCGTCTCATTCCGTATACAACCGTGTTAACGCATTGAGGTCTTTCTTTAACTGGATATACCAGATGGGGTACTCGAACGAGAATATCCTCGGTAGACTCAGACAGCCAAGATGCATCGGAATTCTTGCAGGCGGCTGCGAGGGCGTCCGGAGTATCCGAACCTACTTCCGGCAGTCCAACTGTTGAAAGCAAACCAACAGTCGCACCTGACTCAGTCACAGAACCCACCTCCTTCTCAGACGGCCGCTACCAGGTCAAGCGTTTCCTTGGTTAGGGCGGCAAGAAGAAGGTCTACCTGGCCCATGACGAACTGCTTTATAGGGACATAGCCTTTGCCCTAATCAAGTCCGAAGGCCTGGACTAAGTCCACTTGAATGGCTTGGCCAAAGTCTTGTTGATATACTCAATGAAGGCCAGAATATTCTGATGCAACTCTTCTCTCGAGCTAAAGTTGCCTCCCCCGCTAGCACGCTTTCTCGCGCGTCCCCATCTGATGGAAAAGACGCGGGAGGCGGCAAAATCAGGAATACGAGGGTTTAAATATGGGGCTAAGTGACCGCGAACCGACGACGCTGGAAGAGTATGCCGACTACAAGGTACGGTTCAACAACTGGGGCCGATGGGGCGACGATGACCAGTTTGGCACCCTCAACCACATTGACCGGGAAGCGACGAAGTACGCTGTCAGTCTGGTTCGCGAGGGCCGGACTGTCTCCTGCTCCAACCCCCTTGCCACTGCAGCCGTCGTTCCCGACGACCGGCGCAATCGTCGGCCCGCCGATCACACGATGTCAATCAGCGCGACCGGCTCCGGAGACTACATTGGTGTGTCTTATCACGGATACGTCAATACGCACATCGATGCCCTGTGCCATATCTTCAGCGGAGACTCTGCGGAAGGAGGGCGTATATATAACGACAGAGACCCTGCGCTCATAACCGAGAACGGCGCGCTCACAAACTCGGTCGAGAACTGGCGCGATGGGATTGTGACCCGCGGCGTGCTTTACGACATCCCGAAGATGCGAGGTCAGGACTACCTCGACACGGATCACCCCGTGGAGGGCTGGGACCTGGAAGACTGGGCATCGTCAGTCGGTATAGAGCCCCGAGACGGAGACGTGGTGCTGGTCCGGTCTGGCCTGGACAAATTCTGGGCTGCCAATCCGGGGTTCGAGTTCTCATCTCCGCCGAATACGCCTGGCAACGCTCCCTCGATTATCGAGTACCTCTACGACACCAATGCTGCAATGCTGGGCTGGGACTTCCAGGAATCAGGTCATACGCACTACAACTACCCGGCGCGAATCGTGATCCATGAGGTCGTGATCCCGTACATGGGCATGCCGCTGCTCGACAACGCAAACTTCGAACGTCTGGCTGAGACATGCGCTGAGGTCGGTCGCTACGAGTTCCTGCTATCCATTGCGCCGCTGGTCATCAACGGCGGGACAGGGTCGCCGGTTAACCCGATAGCCACCTTCTAGATACGCCGATGACACCCTGAACCTCGCATCAGTCATCCGATAAGCGGGACGAACGCTCAAGGTTTTGGCGTCCGCATCGCCTCTATTGCTGAGTGTTCCCCACGCCGGGCGTGAGGCGCCGTCCGTCTCTAAAAATTGCCCTGCCTTGCGCCTCGTCTTCCCCCAGCGCGGCGGCGGCTCTTTCATTATCGCGGATCTTGCTGGCTACTGCGTCGTTAGCCCGGTCCCACGTCCCGCGATTGTCGATGACGAACTTATGCGACTCGCGATAGTCGTCCAGAAGACCATTGACCTCGGGAATTACGTATCGAGCGACCATGTCCCAGCTGCGCATGGTGTCTTCGCGATTCGCCCAGTCGTGGACGAAGCCTATGACGCAACCGAAGCCGCCGGTAAGCTCCATCATCTGACGTATCCTGGTGACCAGGTCATCAGGCGTGCCGATAACGGCGGTGCTCTCATCGGAGAAGGCCACGCCATCCACGGCTTCGTCCGGCGTCTTATAGGTCACGCCATCTCCGCCTGCCAGCACGGCAACGGTGTAATCGTTGTTGTGCCTCAACAGGCCGTCCCGCGCCTGCTCCCGTGCCTTTTCCCTTGTCTCGGCGATGTGCCAATTGAGTACGATTCGCCAGTTCTTGCGGTCGACCGTATTGCCGTGCTTGGCGGCCGACTCCTCAGCGAAACTCCATTGTAGCGGCAACGCTCTGATGCCGTCTTTCGACAGCGAACCTATGG
>Ga0066376_10004569_pt1 | contig 11998 bp, 10 predicted proteins | sample Knorr_S15_td_Bot_FD_77009 | JGI IMG/M metagenome (GOLD analysis project Ga0066376, IMG submission 77009) | Marine microbial communities from Southern Atlantic Ocean transect - Knorr_S15_td_Bottom_ad_5009_LV_A | ecosystem: Environmental > Aquatic > Marine > Oceanic | place: Southern Atlantic... | reverse complement strand
TCAAACCTCATTTTGTGAAAACATTTGACGATGTGCTACCTATTTGCTTTCCAAATTTGAAAGGAACAAAGAAGAATATTCCATCCAAGCCACAATAAATTCATTCAAAAGCATTGTTTTAAGCTTTTGCTGCAAGAAATTTCTATGAGTATTCACAGATCGGCACTTGCCAGTTAAAGTCCAGCATTCCCAAAATAAATTGCGCTTAAAATAAAAGAATGATCCTTCATGCAATTATCCATATTCAATCCTGAATTTATTTCTTTGCTGGTATTGATGTTTGTATCAGGAGCATTTGCAGGACTGTTAGCAGGACTCTTCGGGGTAGGCGGCGGAATTATTTTAGTACCTGCTTTACTCCATGCTTTTGATGAGCTTGGTTATTCTCCTGAAGTCACAGCTCACATGGCGGTTGGAACATCGTTGGCGATCATCGTACCTACTTCAATTACATCAACATGGTCCTATTATAAACGAGGATCGGGAAACATCATTTTATTCCGCAAGTTAGCATGTCCGGTTGTAGGAGGTGCGTTGCTTGGTTCGTGGCTTGGTGGTAACCTGAGTGGTGATGCACTGAAAGCGGTTTTCGCTACACTGACTATGCTAATAGCGCTAAATTTATTACATAAAAACTATCTAGTGCTGGGAACCGAACTTCCGGCATCACCAAAAATGTGGAGTACAGCAGGTCTGATCGGTCTTTTTTCAGCTTTAATGGGGATTGGAGGAGGAGTGTTTTTTACCTCTTATTTGACTGCATACAGCTTGCCCATGCTTAGCGCAGTCGGAACATCAGCAAGTTTGGGTTTGATGATTTCGCTGCCTGGAGCTTTCGGATACATTTTCAGCGGCTGGAGTAATCCTGATCTTCCTCAATTGAGTTTCGGTTATTTAAGTTTGCTGGGCTTTCTTTTTTTATTTCCTATTACAATGTTCATGGCCCCACAAGGTGCGAAACTGGCTCACCGTTTAGACAAAGAAAAACTCAAACGCTGGTTTGCCCTGTTTCTGGTGGTGATGTCAATACACATGTTTTACAACGTTTATAATTGATGGATACCATGGTTAAAGATAGATCAAAACCTTTTGTGATGGGTATCGGCGGCGGTTCCGGCTCCGGAAAATCAACCATTGTCCATGAACTAATAGAACAGCTTGGACCGGAGAAAATGTCTGTTCTCCACCATGACGCATATTACAGGCATCGACCGGAATTGACGATTGAAGAACGACACAAAATCAACTTTGATCATCCGGATTCACTGGAAACGCAGCTCTTGGTTAAGCACCTTGAACAACTTATTTCCGGAAAGAGTGTTGAAGTACCAATTTATGATTTTGCACAGCATTTACGTTCATCAAAGACAAAAGAGGTGGTGCCTTGTCCCATTTTGATTATAGACGGCATCCTTGTTTTGAATGATAAGCAACTCCGGAAAACGATGAATTTGATTGTTTTTGTTGATGTGCCGCCGGACCTAAGATTCATCAGACGTTTAGAGCGTGATTTGCGGGAACGTGGGCGTTCCGTAGAATCCGTTACTACTCAATACCTGGCCTCGGTGCGTCCCATGCACGAAAAATTTGTTGAGCCCAGTAAACAGTACGCCGACATTCTAATTCCCGGAGGAGGATATAATCTGCAGGCTGTTCAGCTTTTGTTAGCCCTTTTGCAAACTCTGCCTGCAAAATAATGTTTTGCTACCGCAACAAACAAGTTGTCTCACTGCAAATCAAATTGCTTTTCCAGTAACTGAAGAACGTCTTGACGCTGGAAATCACGTGCATAATCCGCAGCTGTTTTTTTATCAAAATCAATTACATCCGGATCACCGCCTTTATTGATCAATATTCCTACTGTACCTATTTTTCCTTGGCGGGCTGCCAGCATAAGGGCAGTTTTTCCTCTATTATTCTGCATGTTGACTCTGGCACCGCGTTCTAGCATTTCCCACATGGCATGAGTATTTCCCCTTTCAGCAGCCCACATTAGTGCGGTCCAGCCTTCGTGAGTACGAGCATTCAAATTTGCTCTGGATTGCAGAAACAATTTCAACATAGGCAGATTCCCGTGAAAGGCAGCCCACATAAGTGACGTAAAATTTCCTTTATCCGGATCAGCATCATGCTCAAGCAATATTTTTACAATTTCCACATTTTTCATTGATGAGGCCCAAATCAGCGGAGTGTCATCAAACTCGTCTGTTATATCCACGTTCGCTCCGTGTTCTGCCAGCATTGTAACCAGTTTCGAATTTTGTTTTTTGACTGCAAGTAACAACGGTGTATAACCACTTTTATCTTTTTTTTCCAGCTCAACTCCATCTGCTAAAAATCTTTCAACTGCTTTCAGATTTCCTTTTTTCACCGCCTGTATAAAGGAAATCTTCAATCTTTTTTGTATTAAAGGACTTTTATTTGACTCACTTATCACCGCTAATTTAGTCTGGTTGTCAGGTATAAAAAATTGCTGAATTTTTCCTGATTGATAATCAGGCCATAGCAAAACCAGTAGAGTCAGAGCCACTCCTGTCAATCCGAAGAACATACCCCAGCCAAGCATTAGCCAGCCTGAATATTTGTCTGCAACATTTTCACGATAAACAATTTCCACATCGTCAGGTTTTTTATCTTGAAATGGTTTTTCCAGTTCAACTGGATCAGAATGCCCCGTTTCAGCTTCAGGAACTAATGTCTGAAACACCACGGCATCTTTATCGGTGGAAAAGAATGGGGTTGAAAAACGGGAAAAATATTTTGGTTTTATCTTAAATTTGTCTTTTTTCTGTTTCTTCTGCTCAATAAGTTGAGGTCGGCCTTCTGAAATTGCCAGTAAAATTCCAGGGTCAAACTGGGTACTTCCTTTAATTGAAATTGGAATGTTTTGCAGGCGAACATGCTTGATAATTAAACCTAAAAGCTCATGTGTATCACGGCTTATGACTTGCAAATTTTCTAAATCAAGAGTAACCTTCCGCGTATTACTTGATGCTAAACTATTTTCAATAACACGCATTTCTTGCTGTATATCTACATGCCTCAACTCATCAACTACTTTCAAAGTCGCAATTTGATCTTTTTCTGTGAGAACAATTCGGTTCAACATCATATCTTTGTCAATATTGGCAGGAAGGTTGCAAAAGTTTAGTAAGTCTCTAAAATTTTTTCTCCTAAAGAGAATCAGCAATAAACACACCAAGTTTTTGACAATTTTCAAATGAAAAATATTACGTATAAATTGCTTTTGGTGCAGTTTATTTTAGCCTTAAGTTTGACAAGTGCAACCGCAGAAGAAGAATCCGTCTTTTGGAAAGATCGGCAGATTTCCCAACTGGAGCAACTCACTCCAAGCCTGGTTGAGTCAATTCAAAGCATGCAAACTAAAATCAGTTCAGTCGCAATTTCCAGTATTTCTTATGGAGATACACTGCCGAGCAGTTTTCGAAAAGTCGCAACTGCACGTTTACAGCAGACACTAACAAGTCTGATCAAGTTGAAAGTAAGCGTCTGCGAGTCATGCAGCCAAATTCGCACCAACATTTCTGGAAGTTTTTTAAAAATTAGTAGAGGAATCGCTGACGACAATTTTCGTAGAGAGACTGCCATAGAATTAAATGTTGAGGGCTTTCTTGATATTGCTGTGTTTACAAGTAAAGGTGATCAACTTTCGATCTCACTAAACGCATATGAAGCTAAAAGTGGCGAAATTGTTTATTCTAAAATTGTAACCGGTACACCACCTAAAAGTGGTTCTTACATACATGCGTTTTACGGCAAGATGACTGTACCTATTACTTTCACTAGTTCAACTTCCGGTGTTACCACAGTTGATCATCAGGCACGGGTTATAGGTGCGGAAAAAATGGTGCGGCTTACCAATGACTGGAGTTTTACCGGAGGAGGAGCATTGTTGAGTGATGACAATTCGAACTTGTCCGATAAATACGAAAAATCAATCACAGGATTTTTGATTGACGGCACAATTGGTTATGACGTTTTCAACTTTGGAGGTGAGCAAGTAGCATTATCACTCATAGCAGGGTTAGGTATGATGACTGTGACGCCATTTAACAATCCGTCATATTTCAAAACTGGGTTTAGTTTCTCTGTTGCAGAACAATTGACGCTCAATTACCATTACTTGCTTATGCTGACTACTGACGAAAGTGCTAAAGCTTCAGGTGCATCAATTATTTCCATAGGCTGGAAATTCTAAATTTTAATTAAGTATTTCAAAGATATACGCAGTATCATGAAACTAATTAATAATTTCAGATTAATGCATTTATTTTTTCAAAATATACTTTTTGTATGTTTTTTCTTGGTGGCTGCACTAGGTGGCTGCACTACTACAGAAGATCCTGTGGAACCTGTATCAGAACTTCCTGTTAAGAAAAAAGTGCTATTCAATCAGAGAACTGATGGTGGAAAAAATTCGGTTACAGTCATAGAAGAAGCGCAGGGTAATAATATAATTCTACGCATTGTTTTACAGCGTGGTGATCTGCAATCCAATTTAATCCATCCCATTGACAGCCCAAATTTTGTAATTGCAGTTCCGCTTCAGGATGCAACCAGCAAACGTTTGAGTTTAAAAACTGCTGCTTTTGAGCAAAGTCTTAAGCTGGATATTGATCAATTACTCTCACGTTATCTTTCGCCTGAACGTTTTAACGTTTCTGTAATTATTAATTGGGACAAAAAATTGTTGCAGGAAGTTCAGCTCAAAAACTTACCGCTCGCTGCGGATGCCTCAAAAGCGGATACAAGTGATGATGATGGTGATTCAGAAATCTCTGAAAGATTAAAGCGCAATCATGAACTGAAGGAAGCACTGAAATCGGTTCAAGTCGGTGTTTTGCTGGATAACACTTTACCTGAAACACAAGAACAATTTTTAATGAAACTGATTCCGGCACAGGAATTTTACAATACTGATCGTGGAGACACTGTTTCTGTTGAAAGAACTTCTTTTCCAAAACCTTTTTCGGACAGTATTGCGCCTTATGAAGAACAGATCGTCAGAAGGAAACTGAATGAGTTATTGATGAAATATATTGCCAAAACTGACTTTGTGGTAAATGTAAAATTTTCTTTGATTGAAAGCAATAAAAATAATAAAAACGCATCTCCAGCAGCGAGTAATATTAAAATGGCGATAAATTTACTGCTGGACGATACTGTTTTACCTTCAGTAGATACTTTCCTGAAAGAAGTAATACCGCTTGCAATAAATTTTGATAAGAAACGGGGTGATACCCTTTCAATTATCCGCAAGGATTTTCCTGAACGTTCCATCAATTCAATTTCTCCCGAACAACGGGGTGCACTTAAAGAGTATCGGGCAAAAATACTTGAAGCTTTCCAAACAGGAGATTATGTCGTGGGTTTGGAATGGGCTGCAAAGGGTTTGAAAGTCGCGGTAAAACGTTCAGATAAAATATTTATTTTGAAAATGAAAGGTTCATTACATTTCCTCCTTGAAGAAAAAGAGGAAGCCTTGGAGATGTGGGAGCATGTTCAACGTTTAGATCCTAAAGATGAAGAAGTGCGTCAAATGCTGGACAATCTGGAGTAAGGAATGAAAAAAAACAACGTTTCCGGTACTGAAATTTTTTTATATACCTTGCTGATTATTTGTCTTTTGACCTTTTTGTATGTTGAAAAGGTAAGAGCACAGGATACTGCTGGTACTGAGGATAAGGCACGGGTCGAAGATCCTTCTCCAGAAAAAGCCGCTGAAGCCGCAGAAAAAAAACAAACGCTGGAAGAACTTCTTGCGGTCCCATTTAATCAAATAAAGAAAGAACAAGAGGCTGAATCAGCTCCCTCCGGTGAGGGAAAAAGTTCCGGAAAGCAAAGCGAGATTAAAGACGGTGATGTAAAACTACCTTCACCTCCGGAGCAAAGAAAAGTTGAAAGGGATTTAGAAAAACAGTTGGATGATATTTTCCGGGAGAAATTACCAAAAGTGTACGTGGGTGTTTCTGTCAGTATTCGTTACATCCTGGAAACTGTTCCTATTACGAAACGAGATAAGACAATCTCAAAAATAAAGTTGCCTGGATTTGAAAATAATGTATGGGTGCCGACAGAAAAAAAAATAATCGTAGGGATTGTAAATCAAGTGCGGCCCTACACTACAATTTTTGCTGTCGTGAATACTCCTGTATCCCTCTTCAATGTGGAAGTCCTCAGGCAAACATTGGACGAGCGAATAAAGTTTCTCAATTTGACCGGTAGAGATGTGCTTAAAATGGTGCACGTACCGTTTACTACACCAGCAAATTCTTCTGTAACTACCCTCGAAAACGCCGCTGTTGAAATTGCGGAAGCAGATAAAAAGGAAGAAGATAAAAAGGGGGCCGAAACTGATAATAGTTCAATAATTGAGGATAAACCTGGTGTAGATGGTGAAGATGAGAGCCTTGTAACTGCGGAAGATAAACCGGAAGCCGTTTTGGAACCTGATCCGGAACCAAGACGGATAGACATGAAAGCCAGAGTTGAAACCACACGCTATCTATTGCAGGCAAGAAAGACTTATATGAAAGAAGATTATGATGCTTCTATCACTGCTCTACGCAGGGCAATTGAACTTAATCCATTTTCATCACAGGCTTTCGCAATGCTCGGTTCCATATACTACCGACTCGGTTGGAATAGAATGGCCATGGAAAACTGGCAACATGCCCTTGAACTTGATCCAACAAATGAGGGTCTGAAAAAATATCTCATGCGTTTGTCAAGGTAATGATGATCACAAAACAAGTCCCGAAGCCAATCAAGCCTAAATTCATAAATCCGCACAGATTATTTTTGCCTGTGTTAGTTAGCTCACTAATTTTATTATTGCTCGGACCTGCTCTCTCACTTGAAGCACAGGAACGAGTAAAGTCGCTCAGCATACGTCAATTTGAAATTGAAGAGGCTATCCGCAACGGACTCAAGTATTACCTTGAGCCAAAGGATTATGTGCTGCGTGTAAAACTGTTTGGAGAGGAACGCTCAGTAAGTATGGCAAACGAAACTCTTCCTGGATTCGGACAACTCAATGATCCTTCCAGAACGAGTGGTGCGAAATACTGGGAAATTACCCGGATGCGTGTGGATTTGGTTATGCACAAAGAAGTTTCGCCTTCTGTCAATTCTTATATCGGCGAAATTGTTCCAATCCTCAGCGGACTTGATTATGAGCGCGGAGATGAGCTGATATTTGTGCCGATATTACCAAGTGAGCCATTTCCGGAAAAGCTGGATGTGCCTGCTGACGCCGCTGATTTGCCGGATCCGACAGCGAAAGCTGTCCCTGAAGACGCGGCAACTGCAGAAGAAGAAAAGAAACACGGTGCTGAGACTGATGCGGAAGAGGCGGCAAAACTGCTGGAAGAAGAACCGTTTTGGCTGAGGATGAGTGACATTGAAAAAGTTCTTGCCGGAATGTTACTTTTACTCATAATTTTGTTTTTCTGGGTACTCTGGAAACTGAGAAATGTCAAAGCAGTTGGCACCGAACAAGCAGGTTTTCCAGCTCTGATGCCACCTGATTTGCAAACACCACAACTGCCATCACCTACTCAACAGGGTTTTGTTTCAATTCCGGATCCCATTGACAAATTGCTGGAAAAAAACGGACGACCCGATAATAGGTTCAATGATACTCTTATCAGGGACGACAACGAACGTCTCATTCAAGAAATAATTAAACAACTCATAGGACGGAACGATTGGAAAGAGGAGTTGGTCCATGAGATGTCGCGTGACAAACAATCGATGGAAATGCTGACCCAGCTTATTGCTACGTTGGGAATGAGTGCATCCAGAAAACTTTTTGCCGGAACGATTCCAAATAAAACATATTTGGATCTCGAAAAATTGGCGGAAGAAACCAATCCTTCTCCTGAAGACGCAAATGCGGTTTTAAAAGACGTACAGAAATTCTTGCTTACCAAACAGCTAACTGATCCGGAAGAAAACAAAACAAATCCTTTTGGATTCATGGATCAACTGACAACATCACAAATCGGTTTTTTGATCAAAGATGAGCCTGCAAAAATAAAAGCCTTTGTGATTGTACGTATGGAAAGTGAGGAAGCTGCTGAAATATTACGTGATCTTAAAAAAGATGAACGTACCAAAGTAGCTTTGGAAATGGGGAAGATTCACGAACTTCCGCTTGAACTGGTTGAGAAAATTGGTTACAACCTCGCTGAAAAAGCAAGACACGTTCCAGATGAAGGAACAGTTGGTGTTGATGGCATAAAATTCATGGCAGATGTGCTTAGTGATCTAGACAACACAACAAGAGAAGAATTGATCAATGGTTTGAGAACCTCAGATATTAAACTGAGTGAAAACATTGAGAGTAATTGTTTTATTTTTGAATCACTTCCGGATGTACCAAAAGATGTTTTATTGGAAGTTGTAAGGAAATTACAGCCAGACAAAGTGATCACCGCAATTTCAGGTTCTACCTCAAAAATTAAGGAAGCAGCTATCATGTGCTTTCCTGAAAAAAGCCGCTCTGCCCTGGTCTCTTCACTGAAAACGAAAACTCCGGATTCAGGAGAAATCCGTGATGCCCGCAAATTGTTTACTGAGTCCATGCGCGACATGGCAGATGCAGGCCGTCTGGATCTGAAAGAAGTTAATACAAAATTTGCACAACGCAATAGTGTTCCGGAAACTGCCGTATAGGAAAGCTAATCCGGAAAGCTCAAAACTTCAACTTTAACTCAGGTTTAATTCAGTAATTTATTTACAGGTTTCGGAATGAACTGCAAAACCATTTCCGGAGTAATTGTGGTCAAACAGCGCAAATAGTCTGGATTGCGGCATCTTCCGCGGCCGTCACGGGAACACGGACGACAGCTAAGAACTTGATTTGTTTCCAGCATTCTACTTTCTTGCAAAAAAGGTGCATAGCCAAACTCTCTAACCGTCGGCCCGAATAAAACCAATGCCGGTGTACGCATTGCTTCCGCCAAATGACTGACAGATGTGTCGTTTGTTACAACAAGGCTTGCATGTTTGAGCAATTCTGCTGATTCCAGTGGTGAAAACTGTCCTGCCGCACAGTGCACTTTTCCGTAAAATTCTTTCTCTAGTTGTACAGTTTCATTTTCATTCTCACCTCCGACCAGCACAACCGGCCAGTCTTTTTCAAGTAAACTGGAAACCAATTCATGAAAATAAGGCACCGGCCAGCATTTTAATGGATATGATGCCGATGCTCCCACTGCAATAAAACGCTTCGGAAGAAGACCTTTTTTATCAAGAAATTTCTGGACCATTAAAACAGCATTTTTATTCGGAAACAGTTCGGTGTGATTTTGCAGTTTCATTTCCGTGTGATCCTGAAAAGGTTGAAGCAAATGCACCCGCTGCGGAGGAGTATTATTAAGTAAGTTCAGTTTGAATCGAATCAGTAAACTCCTCCGCCAACTTCGTTTGTTGATGGACCACACTTCCGGAATTTTAAATAGTCCGATTCCGGAAAGATTCCAGACAATCCAAATACTTCTCAGCGAGCGGTGAGCATCGTAAATCAGGTCAAATCTTTCCCTTCGCAGTTTTTGAATCAAGTCCTTAAGTTGTGTGCGTGATTCGTTTCTGCTGTGGTGAATGACATAATCAATATGAGGGTTATTTTCAAGTACCGACCCAAGTCCGGAAGAAGTTAGCAATGTTATTTTTACATCCGGATAAACGCGCTTCAATTCCCGATAAATTGGCGTAGTAAGCACCAAATCACCTAGTGCACTGAAACGAATAATGAGGATTTTACGTGGATTATGCAATTAACCTTTAACAATTATGTAAAATTTTCATGAAGTTTGCATCCGGATTGAGCAAACAAAAAAAGCAAAATCACTTCCAATCAAACCGAAACGATGAATGTACATCAAACAAATTCCGCAATTCAGTTGAGAAAAACAGAGTCCGGAAACGAACAACTTTCTTCGGCATCAAGCAATCAAAGACTCTCATTTGAGAATATTCGCATTTTTCGCCAGCATTTTGAACAAGGAACCACTCTTTTGCGTTCTGTCCTGGGAGAAGACCAGCATCAGACCATGATTGTTGCAATGTATGAAGGTACCGAAAAATTGCTAAATCAGGATGTCTCAGAATTTGCTGTGCTGGAATATCTGGAAGAACTGAAATTGACAGCCAAAGAGTTACGCCAACAAGGTGTTTCTGGAGAACAATTTAGAACTACCTTGCTTGAGCATTCTGTCTCAACTGTCCGCGATCTAGTCCATTCCTCCTGATCCATTCAGTTTCCACTCAGTGCCATTTTATCAATTTTAAAAGCCGGTGTGAGAATAGAACTTCGTTCATCAACCTCACTGCCTATCATTCTTAAATTCATCAACATTTCAGAAAAAGTACCTGCTATAGTAAATTCACTTACGGGCTCCGCCAATTTACCATCACGAATCCATATACCCTGCGCTCCACGTGAAAAATCTCCTGTTACTATATTTGCTCCTTGCCCCGACATAAAGGTTAAATACAAACCGTTTTTAACACTTGCAATCAATTCCTCTTCTGGATAATCCCCAAGTTTCAGGATAAGATTTGAAATCCCACCGGAGTGACCATTGGAAATCATTCCCAGTTTGTTTGCAGAATAGGTGGAGAGCATATAATTTTTCAGAACACCATTTTCAATCAAAACCAACGGTTTTGCCTCAACACCTTCACTGTCAAAGTGACGACTTCCGAGTTTTCCTGGAAGCAAAGGATCATCAATTAAATTGATTTTCGAATCTGCAATAGACTCATTGAGCTTGTTCGAAAGGAATGATTGCTTGCGAAAAAGATTTTCACCCATTAGCGCAGACGCGATTTTGCCCAGAAAACTCTGAGCCATTTCTGAGCTGAAAACAACAGGTACTTCCTGACTGGCAGGTTTTATTGCACCTAGTTTGCGTAATGTTCTCCTGCAGGCCTGGTCAACAATTTCCTGTGATGGAGTCAAATTCTTGTGAAAGCGGGCTGCACTATACCAGCCATCAGTTTGTTTCCTGCCAACATTAGTTGAGTTACTTGTCACGTTGGTAGTTGATTCAGTATCATCAGCAATCATCGAAACTCCGAGACTAAAAAGTGTCTTTGTCTCACCTTCTAAAAAGCCATTTGAATCTGCATGAACCATGTAAGATATGCTGTCGGAATAAAATGATTGGTCGGTTCTCAACCTCTTGTCAGATTTTAGACTCAACTGCTCCAGATCCAGTGCAATTTTTATTTTTTCTTCTGAACATAGTTTGTCAAAATCAGGATCAAGAAATTCCAGATTTCCCGGCGCACGACCTTGTAATTTTGGATCAGGAAGGCTGTAAAATTCGTCCTCTCCCATGAAAGGCAACGCTTGCAAAGTAGAGAGGATTAAGGGTGCCAGTGTCTCTATTCTCAAATCATTAGAGGAAACAGTAGATCGTCGTTTGTTTTTGGAGACGGTGAGGTGAATTCCTGAAGAACCGGATTCCTGGAGTGATTCAATTTTCTTCTCTCGTACATCCACTTGAAATGAAGTTGAGTTTGCAAGCGACACTGATACTTGTTCTGCACCATATTTTTGTGCAAGCTCGATGATGTCTTTTGCTATGGTTTTATGTTTTTCTAACATTAATTCAATTATTTATTGCTTTATTTTTTTGTATAAATTTCAATTCGGTTATTTGTCCTCCAAACTGTTTTCAGCAAATGTCAGGTTTATACTTGGAGTCAAAGATAAATAAAGTTGTCTTGATTTTTCCATGAAAAATAGTGCCTAATAGCATCCCGACCTAATTCATCAATGGAGTTTACCTGACATTTTACTAACCACATCAAAACTCACAATGCTCCCATAGTTTAACTGGATAAAATAGGGGTTTCCTAAACCCTAGCTCCGTGTTCGAGTCACGGTGGGAGCGCCAGACAAACTGATAATTATTTAAGGCAAAAAAGGATTAAACTAAACAGATTTGACAATTCCGGAAAG
>Ga0066376_10004567_pt1 | contig 12002 bp, 9 predicted proteins | sample Knorr_S15_td_Bot_FD_77009 | JGI IMG/M metagenome (GOLD analysis project Ga0066376, IMG submission 77009) | Marine microbial communities from Southern Atlantic Ocean transect - Knorr_S15_td_Bottom_ad_5009_LV_A | ecosystem: Environmental > Aquatic > Marine > Oceanic | place: Southern Atlantic... | reverse complement strand
TGCCATTCCACTGATAATCTCCAATATTGCACTACCATTTTCTCTATCCAAACCGATTTGCTCTTCTAACCAAGGAGAGGACGGCGGCCAAGTACCTTGACCCACACCAATCGAATTTTTCGTCACCCGTGCAGACCATCCACCACCTTCTGTACCAATAGTGAAATTCAACGATTCCTCGACTTCGATTACCTCGCCACTCGCTGAATGGACAAGACGCAAGCCATTTGTTTCATCCCACTCTTGTGGAAACGTTAGATTGAAGACAGAGGTTTCATTTGCGATTGCTATAGTGGATTCAGCGGTACGATAGACGTGCCCACCGTCTCCGCTGATAATCAAATCGAGTCCACTAGGTGCTCTCACAGATGTAGAACCATTTACCTCGATTATGCTCGACCAAAGTGTTCCATTAGCCGTAAGTTCTACCTCACCGATTCCACTCAATGAAAACAAATCGGCGATTACTGGATGGGCGTTGATGACAACGCTACTACTACCGCTGGCTGGAATTGTAATGGGCATCTCCCAATCGACTGCATAATCCTCACACTGAGCCGCTATTGAATAGGTCCGTCCTCTTTCGATTTCAAACGAGGATGGTCCGTCGCTACTAGAGGTCGCTGTGATTATCAATGCTTGTGACCAAGCATCTCTGATATTGATTTCACAGCCGCCAAGGGCAGAATTGAATTGATCTTCAACCTCTACTTGTAGTGGAGAAATACCATCGGCAGAGACATCGGCCAACGCCATTGAAAGGACAAGAACTGAGATAAATAGTGCCCGGCGCATACCGCCTGCTCTCATCGATACCTCATCAATGGCATGGCCAATTGTGTGGCAATGTTCAAGGCCGTCTTCGGGACAAGCCTGTGGAGGGGAAGAGTGATGCCGGGCCTAATAACCATGGACGACCTGACCAATGAAGAGATTATCGCAATACTCGATGATGCCGAAAAATTGCTACCAATCGCCTGTGGTGAAAGATACTTACCACTTCTACGTGGCCGTATTTTGGGTAATCTCTTCTTTGAACCAAGCACAAGAACAAGAATGTCTTTTGAAACGGCGATGAAGCGATTAGGTGGCGATGTGATCAACCTTGGTGATGTCAAAAACAGTTCGGTGGTCAAAGGTGAGACCCTTTACGATACAATTCAGATGGTAGATGGTTATTCCGACATCATCGCCATGCGCCATCCGCGTCAAGGAGCTGCTCAATACGCTGCAGATGCCTGTAAAGTACCGATTCTCAACGGTGGTGATGGTGCAGGGCACCACCCAACTCAAACCATGCTCGATCTATTCACAATTCGCCAAGCACATGGCAAACTAGAGAACCTGCGAGTGGTATTGGCTGGAGATTTGCGTTACGGCAGAACGGTTCATTCCCTTTCACACGCTCTGGTTAGATTCGGCTGCAAAGTTATTTTTGCCAGTCCAAAATCATTGAGCATGCCCGCTGAGATCATCGCCGATATCGTTGGGCAAGGAGGGGATGTCGAGGAAACTGAGAATTTACTTTCAGAGATCGACCAAGCCGATGTAATCTACATGACGCGCATACAAAAGGAAAGATTTCCCGACGAGGATGAATACCTCAAGGTCGCAGATGCGTACAAACTCCATGCGAGAGACCTCGATGATGCAAAATCCGAGATGATTATCATGCATCCACTTCCGCGGGTAGAGGAGATTCATCCAAGCGTCGATGGGACTCGTTACGCTCGTTACTTCCAACAAGCATTCAATGGCGTAGTCACGCGAATGTCACTGATGTGTTGGCTATTGAAAGTCGCTGTTCCTGACGATGTCATCGCGTCCTCGGAGGTAATCGCATGAGTGCGAATGAGCAGAGCATGCGCAGGGTTACTGCCATTCGTAACGGTACGGTTATCGATCACATCCCTGGGGGGATGTCGCTGACCGTGCTCAAGATGCTGGGTATAGGTGGAGTGATGTCGAATCCGGTCTCATTGGTGATGAATGTGCCAAGCAAAAAACTCGGTTCGAAGGATATAATCAAGGTTGAGGATAGGGAGTTGAATCAAAACGAATTGGATCGCCTTGCTTTGGTTGCGCCCGATGCTTCGGTTTCCATTATCAGAGCCTATTCGGTGGCTGAAAAATTAACCATCAACTTAAGTGAAGAAATTCTCAATGTCGCTCGCTGTGCCTTCTCGAATTGTATTACTTCCAATAGCAGAGAGCCACTACCTCATAGGTTGGTAATCTTAGCGAGAGATCCTCTTGAAATCAGGTGTCACTATTGTGGAAAATTGCAGGAAATCGATGATTTAGTCGAACGACTAATCTGAAGTTAACCCCAAAGTATCCTTCATTTCACAGGATTTGCAAATACTCATACTGCTCATTTCACCACATCTTTCACAAGGCATTGGATCGCTGATGGTAAATGCAGTCTCACCACGATACAATGCCTTGACCCCATCTGCAAAACGTAAGAGACCATGCCTAGTTCCAGGAATATCCGCTTCCATTCTAGCGATGTTTTCACGGTGCCTAAAGCGTAAAGCAATTCCACCATGAGGGCATTCCTCATGATGTATCGGTAGATTATTGAATAGGGCAAGTAAATAGATCTCTTGTTCTGGTATCCAACGTAGTGGCACGATTCTAGGTATCATTCCATCCTTGGGACTACCGGTATGGGGAGCTAAGCGCAAAGTTCTCTCGACCTCACCATTTTGCACATTCATCAATATCGTTTGCGCCATATCATCGAGGTTATGGCCGAGTGCTATCACCTCTGCTCCAATGCGTTTAGCTAGATGATTTATCCCTTGACGCCTAAATACTCCACAATAAGAACACGGTGATTTTTTCTCTCCAATCTCGGCCATTGTCACCACCACTTTGTCCATTTCCTCAAAACCGAGTTCAGGATAACTTACTGTCACAAATTCGATTCCAAGATCGATACACAATTGACGTGCGCATTCCAATGATGGCAAGCGATAACCGGCTATTCCCTCATCGACACAACCTCCGACCAGTCTTACATGGGGGATTTTTCCAATCGACTCAACCAGACTCTTGAGTAATACCGCTGAATCCTTACCCCCTGATATGGCCACTAGGATTGTAAATTGCTCAACCTTGGGAATATGCAGTTGCTCTCGCAAGGCCCGATTGAATTTCTTGCGCATACTATCCTCAAGATGAATACCACACAAACTCCTACCACTGTAAGCCTGATGAACAAGAGCATCTCGAGGACATTTGCAGCATCGAGGAATAACGATACCACCGGACATAACCGTGCCAAGTGATTGTCGATAAGATACCTCTGGTCTGGCTTTTTCCAATTGCAATAATAAATAATTCAATTGGTAAATCCATTAAAGATAGTGCAGTGATGTAAAATGTAGTCCAGTTGGCCATTTGAAATGGCCCCTCAAATCGCCCTACGGGCGAGGATAGAACCCAAACTTCTTGAAGCCGGTTGCAACCTGCCAAGTCTTGAGTGACGATGTTACACAGGGTTCTCGCTGGTTTTTGCTCACTACCCGGCGTTGAGCAAGCATTCCTTTTCGACAATCTTGGTTGCTTAATCGCATCGGTTGGTGATGCTGGTGAAGTTCCCTCAACAGATTCGGCAGATGGTTTAGTGAAAAGTTGCAAAATGGTAACGGAAGCAGCATCGGCAGGAACCCTTGAGGAGATCTGGTGTGAAGGAAGTAAACGGATGATTATCGATCGGATTCGAAGTGATTTAATCTTGGTATTGGAAGGCAAAGGTGGCCAGTTAGCTCGTTGGCGCCATAGCATCGATAGAGATAGAGCCCTAATTGCAGAAATCGCATGAGGTGAAAAGATGTTTGACCTACCATTTGGAATGCCTGTCGAGGAAGAAATCAACCCCAAATCGGGGACGATAATGCCATTTGATCACGGGGTAATCAGCACTTTTCTTGGCCGTAGAAAAACCCCTACTGGCCATCGCCTTGTTCGCTCTGGCCGTATCGTTGGCTGGTTGGCTGAAGCAGAGCAGGGGAAGAATCTCCTCTGCGCAGGTGAAGCGCGTTCACGTCTAGAGGAACTAGAGGGTGAACAACATCGCTTGATTGCAAAAAGTTGGACCCTGCATGGACTTGGATTGGTTGCGGATATGGTGCCAGAAGCATTTGAACACGCGGCAGATAGGCTGGGATTGAGTACAAGCGGGGATATATTAGAGAGATTACTATCACGCGATATATCGATGATTCTAGAATTGCTTTCACAGAGAGAAGAGGTGCGTGGAGCACTTGCCGCCGATCAAGGTATGTTGGTAGATTCGACAGGTGATTTACCCGGAGATGGCAAAGAACTCGCCACTCAAATCGGTAACACCTTGACCGATAGAGCAGCTATGGCAAGTAATCTGGGTCTTGGTGAAGCAGGTCATTGGACATTGCATACAGGAGATGCTTCATTGCTTCTCGCCGAAGCGGGTGATTTGGCACTTGCGGTGTGGACAGAGGCAGCAGTTGACCATTCTCGCTTAATCAATGCGATTTCAGCATTATTGGATGGTAAGGTTGGAGCGGTCAGCGCCCACGATGGTCTTCTTCCACTAGGATTTGTGCTGCGAAAAGGGAAAAGTGGCACCGATGCTGTACTCTCGATGCTCGGCGATGCCTGTAAAGAAGAGGTAACCGGTCATTTGATGTCTGGCAAGAGTGCAAAAGCAATCCAAGTAGCCTTGGTAAGAGGTATTCCTGTTGCGATTCGCGCACCCGAAGGCCATGACCTAAATGCAGCGCTTGACGACCTTACTCAACCGCGAAGAGTTCTCGAGTTACATCGACTTCCAGTCGGAACAATACTATCTACAGAATCGGGTAATGTTTCTGGATTTACCTTGCAATCATTCTGTGAGGGGTTGAGCACCATCCGCACTAGAACCGAATCGCGTCAAAAGATAATCAGAAAAAAGCTAGATACTCTGCTCGGCTTTGAAATCGGTATTGAAAAACTAAGAAAAGATCGAGCAAATGTTCAATTCGATGTCGAGATTAGCACCGTTAGTAGCGGAATCGATGCCGAGGCCGCAGTGGCAATCGATAGTGGTTTACGCAGATCTGTAGAGAAGGCAGAACACAAGGTCTCAAAATTAGAGCAGGAAGTCTCTGCCCTTATCGTAAAGCTCGAGGGGGCCGAAAAAGCGAGAATGTCAGCAAAGGTTTCGGCAGATGAGGCAAATAATCACAGCGCTGAATTGCAAAAAACTGTCGAATCGGCTCATTCAAAACTCGACTCTGCCCAAGTTGACTTATCTGAAGCAAGAGCGATCAGTGAAGATTCATCCTCCAGAGCGGAAAGGTTGTCTAAAAGAATCAATGAATTAGAACACCAACTATCGTCGAGGGCGGCGGAATTAGCACGTACTCTTGGAGACGCAAAAGCAAGTTCGGAATTAGCAGCCCAAATCGAAGAGATGGCGACTAAAGAAGCAACTCTCTCGGCAGATATCGATACATTCTCTAGCCGATTGAAGGAAATGCGTGACTTGGTAGATAATGAGGAGCGAAGACTCAGAATGCTCAACGACCAGGTCGAAGCCTCGAGAGATCGTCAACGAAGGGCACAAGCTGAACTAATAGAACTCGAAACACGAATCAATTCCAGTGACCTACATCTAAAGAGTTTGGAAGCGGAGTCGAGAATCGCGGTAGATAAGGCCGAGGATAGTCGTAGTCGTATTTCCCAAGACGAAAGTCGTAGGGACAACCTCCATTCAGAATTACGTGAATTGATGGATGAAAGACGCAACGTATTACGAGAAATTGGTGATTTAGGGGCGCGACGTGGTCAGGCTGAGGCGAAATTATCTATTCTAATCGACCAAGCTGAAGCATTGGCTGACGCACACGAGGATGCTCTTGAAGATATCAAAGAAGCAGAAAAATTACGAGCGAGGCTTTCGGAGGAACCTCTGGCTCAAGCCTTGCTCGATGATGAAGGTACCTTTGAAGCACTGGGGCCAATACTAGACCGACTCGAACATGCGAGAACCCTAGGCTATTCGGTTTCCTTGCTCGACCGCGCCGTGGAGAGAGCCCTACAGGTTATTCAGCAAACCGTGGACCATGTGGCTAAGACACCACGCCATCTTCTCTCCAATGAGGTGATGGATTTACTTGAACGTCAAGTTCCATCAACTGCAGGAGTGGTTAGAGGATTGGCGAAATGGAGTGTCCAACAAAAACTAGAGCATCAACTCGGCGATACCGTCAATCACTTGATTTTGGATCTGGAGAATTTATTGGAGGATCACGACCGAGCGATTACCATGTTACGCAGGATTAAGGGTGTGCTAGAACAATTGGAGGAATTGGGAGCACCAGGTGAACAAATCGAGGCATTGAAAGCTAATTGTCGAAGACCGGAATCACTGCCGCACTTGGCTAAGGAAACGAGAAAACTAATCCGTATCGCACTTGATGACATTCATCTCGAAAGCGATTTACGTGATGCGGGTTCAGCGGTAAAGCTCGAAGCAACTACTCTTGCACTTGAGGAATTGATTACCCAACTCGATGCCACAGGTCTGACTGAAGGGATTCCAAAGGGAGCGCTCTGGGATTTCCAAAGAGATGGTCATCTTCCCTTTGAAACCGGTTCGGTTCCAGCCGGAAAGAGATTGGCTGTTTCAGAGGATTCGCTTGAGGAGATGGACGGTGAGTTAATCGATCAAGAGGCAGCAATTCTAATCGAGGATGAAGAGATTCCAGTTGAATGGGTCGCACTCGAAGCGCCGGTAGACAGCGATGAGCCCAAGGTAGAATTCATGGCTTCTGCTACCCCTCTTATAGCCAGTGATTATGATGAGCGTGCTGCTCTCGAAGAAGAGTTGGCACGACTCGATGCCAGATGGCAAAGAAGACAGGATCCAGTGATAAGTAGCACAAGTGATGTCGCGCTATTAAGCCTTGAAGCAGACCTAGCCGATATCGATTTGTGAGGGATTATCGTGCGGGTTTATCCACTGTGGATTGAAAAGATTGTTTTCATATTACTAACTGCGACCGGGATCTGGTATCTTTGGACTCAAAGTGGATTAGAAGGATATCGATTATGGCTCAGCCTATGTTGTGGCTTGCCATTTGTCGGACTGATACTTACCGAAGCGATTGGCAGAGTGGTACAAGTAGGCCACATTTCACGAACGACTAAATGAACTCTCGACCAAACCCCACAATCTCTGCCAAGGTACGAAGAATCGCAAAATCGCCATCAATGCCAAGAAGAGCAGGGCTGAAATCACCAGACCATAGGTCAATGTCAATTCGATAGATTCAGAAACCTGTGATGCCCATTGACTTCCCGTCACCCCTTCGACAAAGTCCAACAATACCGAATGGAAGCCTAAAGCTACCATCGTACTCAATGTGGTAATGGTTAGGAAAATCACGGTGTGGCGAAGATGGCCATTGAGCACATTATCTACCTGTTTCACGTATTCTGGATCTCTCTTACAGGATTCTGGCAAACGGAATGCATATTCTAATTGACGGATTACCCCGAATGCTGATTCTTGGAAAATCATGATCAAACAAGCTATCATTATCAATGAAAATTGTTGTTCGGTTACAAGGTTCATGCCAAAGAAACCGACAGTTGGCGCACCGACCAATACATCTAGAGTAGCTAATTTATCCCCATATCCTCCCAATTGAGCCTTCACCACGGGGAAAGAGAGGATTGCATGAATCGCGAGGAAAAGCAGAACAAAACCAATACACCACGCTACTCCTTTCCGGGAAAGACCCCATATTCCGCGAGTGCCCATTATCACAGGCAATAGGTAGAGCATGAGAATAACCATCGAGAGAATCATCAACAATGGCCATTCAAGTGTGGCCAGAGCATTATCATCCGGAACCGTCCATCCCTCACCCCATAATTGCCACAGATAGTTCATTACGAATCTTCCCGCGAGAATTACAATCAAACCTATTACAAAACCGAGCTTTATCTTCTGCTGACGCTTTGGTGGCTGGAATGCCAGCAGTGACATCCCTCCGCCGATGGAAAGCCCTACGCCGATTGGAACGTAATAACTGGCAACCCCTTCTTGATCTAGTCCGGTTAACCAATCACCAACCGGCAATTCGGAACCTACTTTTTCTTCAAGCATTCTGAATAGGATGGTGTGGTCAATGCTGCCGACGACATATGTGGAAACGATTTCCATGTACATCCAAACAAGAGCGACTGTAGCGATAATCTGTAGCGTGATGATTTGCCATTGCTTGCGTAATGAACGCAAATGGAGGGTGCGATTGCCTTCTTCTTGGGGGGAAACATCGCCTGCCATTATCTCACCACCTAATACCCTCTCACCTGCAATAACGCTTGACTCAAGTCCATATCCGGCATCCAATCTATTACCTGAGAACCGAAACCCGCTAGACTGGTCATTCGGTTTTGCCTCTCTAGTTTGAGAACCTCATAACTCATCCTTGGAATGCGACTAACCAATCTTTCGAAATCGATACTCGATGGTGAGAGCACGGTAACCTCGTGCCCACGTCCAACCAAATCCCTTATCGCAGCTGGAACCGTACCGTCACCCTCACAACTAGAGATGATGAAGATAGGACTTCCACGACTGAATCGTGCTGCTAAACTATTGGTCACCGCCTGTAAAGGCATTGCGCCTTTTGGTGCTACACCAGCGAGTGAACTAAGAATTTTGAAATGCTGCTTATCACCGGTATCTGGAGGTAGATAACTTAGTTTCTCATCGTAGATTATCAGTGAGACCGAGTCTCGACGTTGGAGGAAGAAATTCGCGAGACTAGCTGCGGCAACCGTACCCACCTCAAGTGGATTTTTGAGCACGGTGCCGATTCTAGAGATATCCCTGCTGTCGAGAATGACATAGAGATCGGTTACCGCGTCGCGGCATTTCTCATTAATCATTAAATCGCCAGTTCTAGCGAACGCCTTCCAATTGATATTCTTGAAAGGGTCCCCGGGAACATATTCTCTCAGTGAATAGAATTCGGTACCAGGACCTGGGGTTCTCAATGTGGTTGCACCGGTGTACATCTTTGGAGTGCGAGAACGGATGAATGCCTCTTCGACATCACGAAGTTGTGGGAAGACAATCATATCAGAATGGTGATCGACAAACATCTCCTCAACGCTGAGGTTGAAGGTATTACGATAGCGTAAAGAGACCGGGCCGATTGAGAAATGACCACGCAATGGGCAGCGCAATACATAGCGAATCCTCGCACTTTCACCGGGACCGAGATTCATCTGCATTTGGTTTAATCCGCTCCGCAATTTCATCTCGTGTGGTACGTTGTCGTAGACCTCTAAAGTCTGAGTTCTGCGACTACTGCGATTGGTCACCAACAACTCGACGTAGAGGTCATCGCCCTTGTAGAGATTATCAGCAGAAAGAGTGCGCTGAACCTCGACGTCACCATGACCACTAATCCATGAATTGACGACGATGAAAGCGACAAAGGAAAGACCTAGAATCATCATTTGATGATTGGATATCATCATTCCAATCAAAATCAGTGAGATACCTCCGGCGAAGGTAAAGGATGCTTTGCGTGTCCACATGGTCAGACCCGCCCCCACAATTTGATTCGTTTGACTATGGCCACGGTTTGCTCAAGGGTAAAATTTCTGTTTTCAAAGACGAATTTCACCAAAACCGGGTCGGCGATCATCGCCTGTAATTCCCGAGCTGGCATCGAATCGAATTCCTCCCTAGTCAAGCCGTTTTGATTGCGAACCTTCGACAGGAAAACCTGCTTGATCTTATTGCTTTTAGCATAATAAGAATAGCGATTAGCATCACCAAATCCATAGTAGATAATTGAAAATACGTGACGCCAAGGATCAGGGTCTTTCTTTTTCAACAATACACCTTCAAATAAAACGAATAAGCCAATGAATAACAATAGCTTTGCTAAACCCTCACCGGTAAAATAAACCAAGACGAAATAGAGCATATTGTAGGTGTCGGTTGCAATATTGGATTGCACGTGACGACTCTCATCGAATATCACCATCGCCGTTGGCGCTGGCTGTCCCGAAGGCATTCCGGTAGCAGGATCTAGTTCCATCAAAGCCTCGGCGATTACATCCAAAGCCCATTTGCGATTATCATTAGCTGGTATCTGCTTGGTGATTGGGCCATATTTCCCCTCATTATAGCCCTCGTAATCGTAAATAGCATTTATCAGAGCCGAGCCATCAGCGATGAAATGCACTCTCCCTCCACTCTCGAAAGGACTACAGGTGACCGATGCGCAAACCTCTACTGAAAGATTGAATTGTCCCCAGAGGTCGGGGGTATCGGCATTGAGACCACTGCCTATCCAAATCTCACCGTCACCATTCATATCGATTGTGGCTTCACTACTACTCACAGCGCGTATCGCCTGAGTAATCATCGCTGAATGTTTACTACTTTCAGTGATATCGATCGCAGTGATATTATTCAAAAGCATTTGATATGATGCATTGTATTCAATCACACCGTTTTGGTGATGTTGAGCACATAAACCAGCTTCATCAGCACTAACCGTGGTCCCATTCAAGGCCATTAAATCAGCCCAAACCGCACATATGTGCCTTCCCGTGAGAGGATCGCTACTATTCCAACGAGAATGGGATTCAATGGTTCCTGGATCTATTACCGTACCATTCATTCCACAAGGCGAGAGTTGCATGCAGGTCCAGATGTAATTATAGTCCAATTCGTGGACGTAAACCGTATCATAAAGTTGAGCTCTTTTGAATTTCACACCAAATTTTTCGGCGATGGTATTGGCATAGCCATAATCCTCAAACACCATTACCGTGCCACCCTTGATGACGAATTCGACAATCGCATCGACTTCACTGGGGGAATAACCATCCTCATTGGCAAATGTGATTATGCTTTCACCACTAAATTGTGGAAGTGAAAGTGTATCCCTCTCGACTCCTGCGATTACAAAGGTGACATTGCGAGGGTCCTCAAGTTCCTCGAGAAGCAATGGACTTGAGACCAAAGATTTGGTTTTTATACCCATATCGTTGATGTCTTGTCTAAAGGCAGAAAGGTCATCCCAGTCGTCATCATAGGCTGAAAGTTGATTTGGCTGGCCGAAATTGATGAAATTCACCATCAAGGTGCCAAAAAGAATGACGAGAACTCCCCAAAAGGCGAATTGCAGGCCAATTCGCTTCAATTTGGAATTTCCTTCAACCGCCACTCATTCACCTCTGGTGCACAATTCAGACGGGACACTCGCATTCAGGTTTAGAAGGTTATGTGCATTTGAATAATATTCATCGCCTCAGATGGATACGTGATGAGATTCTTTCGACCTCAGCAGCAGGCACGTTGCAAACACCTTTTGTCGACGGCCAAGGAAGGCGTGAGGGGTCGAGATCCTCCTCTAATTTAACCAGCAATTCCGATATTACTCCCGACCTGATATCGATTACCATATCGTCGAGTATCCCAAGACTATCGCCATTGGAATCGATTACTTGACGACCAATGAACTCGCGACCGAAGCTTGCCATGGTATTCCGCCACTCCCACAATGAGGGCAAGCGATGTATCAAGCAATCGGCGAAGTAACTCATATCGATTCAATGCCGCGACTGGTATCACGACTGCGTTTGATGTTGGAAATGCCTGAAGTGAGCTTTGCCTCCATCTTGGAATAATATTCAAGCATGTCCGGGGTTACCGTTGGCCTAATCCTCGAAATCGCCTCAATAAAATTTGATTTTGAAACAGTTTTCTTATTGCCTCGCATCGCTATCAATGCCGCTTCTCGACAAATAGCCTCGATATCAGCACCGGTTAAACCATCTATGCCGGAAAGCAAGTCCTTGGTACTGAATTTTCCTAAAGGCATTTTTTCGATATGAATATCAAGGATTGCTGCTCTCGCTTCCTTATCTGGCGGTGGCACGTGTAATACCCGCTCAAACCGGCCACTGCGAAGTAATGCTGGATCGAT
>Ga0066376_10004565_pt1 | contig 12006 bp, 10 predicted proteins | sample Knorr_S15_td_Bot_FD_77009 | JGI IMG/M metagenome (GOLD analysis project Ga0066376, IMG submission 77009) | Marine microbial communities from Southern Atlantic Ocean transect - Knorr_S15_td_Bottom_ad_5009_LV_A | ecosystem: Environmental > Aquatic > Marine > Oceanic | place: Southern Atlantic... | reverse complement strand
TGCAACACAGGCTGTGGCCAAGGGGCAGTGAATGGCGTTTTTGAAGTAAACGGATTGTGCGGTAGGGTCAAGAGAGAATTGTAAGTGGCGTGAGCATGGTCGCAAAGCGTCTTGATGGTAAGGCATGCGCAGAGAACGTCGAGGCTAATTTGAAAGAACGGATTTCATCTTTGAAATCAAAAGGAGTCAATCCTCACTTGGTTGTTATCATCGTTGGAGAAGACCCAGTGAGCAAGGTTTATGTTGGCGCAAAAGAGAGAGCATGTGAACGATTAGGAATCGTCTCAACTCGACATTCTTTAGCCGCAAATACTTCTGAAACCGAATTGAGGGATTTGCTTTCAAAATTAAATGCTGATGATGCTGTCCATGGAATTCTCGTTCAATCACCTTTGCCAGATGGCTTAGATGAATTGGGTCTAACAGATATGATAGATCCTAACAAAGATGTTGACGGTTTCCATCCAGTGAATCTTGGACGCTTAGTTCAAGGACGTATGGATGGCCATTTACCTTGCACTCCTGCAGGTGTGATGCGAATGCTAGAATGGGCAAATGTGGATTTGAATGGAAAGCGGGCCGTGGTAATTGGTCGAAGTAGAATTGTCGGAATGCCTCTTTCCTTGATGTTGGCCGCAAAAGGCAGTAACGCCACAGTTTCGATTGTTCACAGTAGAACTGAAAACATTGAAGCACAGTGTCAACAAGCAGACGTCTTAATTGCGGCTGTAGGAGTTGCCGGATTGGTCACTAATAACTGGGTAAAAGATGGCGCAGTGGTTATTGATGTAGGTGTAAACCGAGTTGATGATTCTTCTCAAGAAAGAGGTTGGTCACTTGTTGGTGATGTCGCTTCGGATGTTTCAGAAGTAGCGTCTATACTATCTCCGGTTCCGGGGGGAGTTGGTCCAATGACCATTGCAATGTTAATGTCAAATACGGTTAATGCTGCTGAAAAACTCTCTCGTTGATGATGGAAAGGATTGATGAAGGGATGAGGTTGGTGCATCAGACGTGATAGAGGGTGAGCGACGCAATCCCCTTGTTGGGATGATTGGTTATTGGATTGGCGGCATGTTGTTGTTTTTCACAATTGTAAACATCCATTTCGCCCCTTGGCCAGGCCATTGGGGAATGAAATTCTATGGACTCCCTTTCTTAATTGACTTATTTGGTGATGCCAGCGGCCAAGTAATCTGGGGCTCAAAACACACCTACAGTGTTCAAGATTGGGCTTTACTTTTCCTCTCTGCTTGTGGTTTTATGGCCGGATGGTGGGGCCAAAGATTCCGGCCTCAAATGCATGTTCCAGATGTTGGAGACGAAGAGAGTATGCGCTTAGCGATGGAATCCCAAGCAATTTCTATATCATCCACTTCAACCACAATCAATCCAACTACTGCGTCGATTGTGGCTGGAATAGTTGATGAGATGGCAGCTCAAAGTGAAGATGCAATCAGCGGTGCATTGGGTGCTTTATCGAAGGGTGAGTTCGGAGAAGAGGCGGCAAGAGTAGTTGCTGAAAACCCTAAGATCGAAGGAGAAGTTTTATTGCCTACAGAATATATTCCTTTAACCACTCCTGTTCCCCTTCCTAAGACCGAGAAAGATGAATCCGATATTGGCGAGTTAATTGAAGAGTCCATTGAACCCAACGAACCTGAGGATGCACAAGAGCCAGTAGAGAGAGTGGTGAGTGGCGGAATGGATGTGTTTTCATCCGGCTCAAAACCCGGTATCATCCCAGAAGCAATTCTTGATGAGCCAATCGCATTGCCTCTACCCCCTCCTGCTTTGCCAAAACTTCCAGAAGTTGAAGAGGAGGAAGAAGTTGTTGCTGCTTCACTTCCATCACTTCCTTCTCTACCCAGCCTCCCCAGCCTACCTTCCTTAGGAGATTGATTCCGTCGATTTGATGTGAACTACCTGCTCCGGTTGACTTGATGGCTGTTCCAAAGGAGCAAAGTCTTGAGGATTCCACGAGGGATTTACTTGAAAGCCCCGGTGGGCAAATATTAGTTTCTATTCGTAATCATTTGAAGAACAGAATGTATATTCTATTCGGCCTCTTTTTGCTTGGATTTATCTTGGCATTTCCATTTGCAGGCAGCGCGATTTCATGGTTAGTTGAAGGTTCAGGTTTTGTTCCAAAAGACACCGATATAGTCATCCTTTCCCCAATTGAATTGCTAGCATTAAAACTTAGAATCGCTGCATTCGCTGGCCTCTCTATTAGTTTCATATTATTGGTTATCGATGCATCTTTGAATGGATTCCGCCATCCAGCAGTGAAGGCAAGAATCGCCGAGGCAGGCTTGGAAATCCCCAAACCCGGTGCGTCTGTATTATTGACTTTGACTGGAATCTTATTTTTAGTAATTCTTTCTCAATGGTGGACTTTGAGTTTCATCATTCCCTTGGTACTGGAGTACCTTGCCTCTGATGCTGCTGCTGCTGGACTTGATACAACTTGGAGATTATCAGCCTTCATTGGCTTCATTATCAATTTATGTTTTGCCGGCCTTATCGCCTTTCAAACCCCACTTGTTACTCTAGTTGCAATACGTTCAGGGGCAGTTGAATCAAGGGTTATCAGGAACCACCGTAAGCATGTTTGGTTTGCCTCGATTGTGATGGGTGCATTGCTTTCTCCTCCTGATCCATTATCGATGATTTTGGTGGCTGCACCGATGCTTTTATTGTTTGAAGTTGCATTGTTAATAGACAAATTATTCGGTGATTAAAAAACTTAGTTTTTGCCACAACCTCGATGGCCAAGCATTCTGGTGGATTGCCAAGGAAGGCTGGTGCTGCTTGATTGATTTGATAATTCGTCAAGGCTGGTTTGCCAACTCCATTTTTTCCTCCATTCTGAGATCTGTTCTTTTCTTTCGGAATCATTCAATTCATGCCAAGGTGTCTTGGAATTGGATATTGTTGCAGGTCTGAATTTTCTCTTTGTTCCATCTTTCCTAATCTTTGAGGAAGGGTCAGCATCATCTGTTAACGGGCTCATCCCAGCATTGAGTAGGATTTCTTCATGCCGTTTTTCAACTTGCCAAACGATAACAGGCAATCCGTTTCTCAATCGGTTAAACCTTTGAAGGCCTTTTCCTTGTAGTGAGCCTGCTCTACCGAGTGGAAGATGGCGAGTCCAACCTTCAAGATATTCTATGGCAATGGGCAATAGATTGGAACCTGAATTTTGTTGACGCCTAATTAGGCGCGATAAGGGGTTAAAGATGAATTGAGGTAATGAAATTAGTCTTTGAACAAATGTTGAGCCATATGGGGGTACAATTGGTCTTAGGGAAGAGGCATTCCAATATCCTCCAATTTTTTTGTTAACTTGGTTAATCTTACCATGAAATGAATAGAAAACAGTGTTTTGTGGGTCAATTCCCACATTGGAAATTTTTTCCATTGTATTTTCCATTATTGTCTGCAAATGAGCTAGCCGTTTTTTTGCATTCATCCATCCACCTCCTGCCTTTGAAGCAGGATGAGGGATTTTCAATTCAAGACAAACAAATTTTGCTTCTTCGATCCATGATTTAAGAAATTGACGATTGGAAATTAAATCATCAAAGGAGTCAAAACCATGGGATTTCACTTCATCTAAAGTACAATCTTCAACGAATTGCGAGGTGCCTTGAACTGCTAGTGTTCTATCATGATGTAGAACCAATTCTCCGTCACAGGTTAGCCTGAGGTCTAATTCAACGCCATCGAACCTATCTATGCCTTCGGCTAAAGATGTAACACTATTTTCTGTCGGCTGACTCCAAGTCATTCCATCAACGGGTATTTGATGTAGGGTCTTGTTATTGAACCTCAAGCCGGACGATGAGCAGAAGGCTCATTTGCTGAAGGTGTTCATCAAGGCTTGGAGAGCAGCATGACTGAGATAACTACCGCAGTCAGCATTAAGCAGAAGATGAAGGGCCTTCCTGATGAACAGAAGCAAAAAATCAAGGGTTGGTGTGTCTATGATTGGGCTAATTCTGCTTTTTCAACTAGCATAACAGTTGCAATCCTTCCTATCTATTCTATGGCATTGATTAATACATTTCTAAAAAACAATCCTGATTCTTTCTTTGCTAACTTTTCTGCTAGTGGGATGTGGGCATTCGTAGTTGGTTTTTCCACCCTATTGGTAGCATTATCATCACCTCTTCTTGGGATTATCGCAGACCGAATGGAAATAAAGATGAAATTATTGAAAGTCTATACAATTGTTGGTGCAGGGGCAACGGTAATGATGTTCTTTTCGGCCTTTTTTGGGGGTTATGACTGGTTATTCTTACTACTATGTTTCTTCGTTGCGAATACTGGTTTTGCTGGTGCCAATGTGTTTTACAATGCTTTACTCCCATATATGGGGGATGAAGAATTGATGGATGAGATCAGCAGTCGTGGTTTCGCCTATGGCTACATTGGTGGCGGTCTATTACTAGCGGTTCATCTTGGCCTGTTGATGGCAACTGAAAATTCTGATTTGATGATTAGGTTATCTTTAGCATCTGTTGGAATATGGTGGTGGGGATTTTCTGTTTACACCTTCAGGCATGTTCCTGAACCAGTCATTAAAGATGCAATTACGGGCATGAGGGCTGCTGCTCTCACAAAGATGGCTTTCAAGGAACTGAAGAAGACACTTAGAGAATTGACCAAGTTCAAGATGTTGGTGATTTACTTAATCGCCTTCTTGATGTTCAATGATGGAATTCAAACTGTGCTTGCAATCGCTGGAGCATTTGGAGGGGATGTGCTCGGCGTTTCAATGATTACCAATATGGTAGTTATATTGATGATACAATTTATTGCGGCCCCAAGCGCCATGGCCTTCAGTCGTTTGGCAGAAAAAACCACTACCAAGAAAGCCCTGATAGTCAGTTTGGTAGGTTGGTGTTTGGTTATTTCTATGGCCACAGGTTTTTGTGCATTGGAGCCCGATGCAGAAGAGGACTTCATCTATCGAGCACATTGGCTAGAAAGTGGTGAAACTTATGTTATTTCAGTGATGGATGGTCATGAGTTAAACTTGGAAGATGATGATGTTCATAGACAATGGAATTCCACCTGGGGTCTTGCTGATGGAGTTAACATTAATGCCTCCGAAATCCTACTTTTATCTACGGCTACCGAAGATACTGAATTTACGTTATTCATCGCCGATGGGCCTGCTTCTGATGGAGTCGGACCAAAGCGAGTTTATGGTAAAGAACATCCAAGTCAAATTGGCGAAGGCACAATGGATTCTTGGCCTGAAACATTGAGAGAAAAGGTCTGGAAGCCTTTGAGTCTTGGAATTGATGGCCAATGGCTTTTCCTTGGATTGGGTGTGGGAATTGTGATGGGCGGAAGTCAAGCCTTGGCTCGCTCAATTTTCGGGATGATGGTTCCCGAAACTAGAGCCACAGAATTCTTTGGATTCTTTGGATTCATTGGCAAAGCAGCGAGTGTAATTGGCCCATGGGTCTATTTCCTTGTTTCTACAACCATGGATGACAGGGTCGCTGTATTTTCGATTCTTCTTTTGATTCTAGTTGGTACTGTTATGATGCACTGGGTAGATGTTGAAGAAGGAACAAGAGTGGCAAAGCAAGAAGATGCCATTAAGCGTGGTGGGGCGGAAGAAGCCTGAATCCAAGCATTTCACAGAAATGCAGATATAATTACTTTAATTCTTGCTCTATTGCAATGTACTTTGGTCGATAGAGTGGAATACCCTTCCCATTGCGTGCGATGGTTCGTTCATCGACAATTTGAGCCCCAATTCCGATCACTCTTGCCCATCCGAAAAAGGTGGTATAGTATGATGGTTTTTTGAAGCCGACATGGTTTAACAATGTACCAGAAGCGATATCGACATTTGCATTCGGGTTGCTAATTCTCGGATTCTCCCTTAACACTCTTGGGGCGACTTCACGCAGTGTTCGGATGATACTGAAGTGTTCATCATCTGGGCAAATTTTCTCACCTAATGAAAATTGGAAGGTTGCCCTTGGGTCTTCGACCCTTAAGACAGCATGTCCGAAACCATAGATTGGTCTTTTAGCGGCTAGTTCGGCCCTAACGAATTCTTCTACTTTTCTTGGATCGTCAGTACCGATTCTCTGAACGAATTCAAGACATGATTGATTGGCTCTACCATGGAGTGGGCCTGAAAGAGCATTCATTGCTGCTGCCATCGATGCATAAAGGTCAGCATGACCGCTGGCCACTGCTTTGCCGGTAAAAGTTGAGAGATTTCCTCCTCCATGGTCCATGTGTAATACCAAAAATATTCGCAAAACTTTGACCATGTTTGCGACTTGCTCAGGTTCAGGTTCAAGCATTGCAACAAATGCCTCAACCATTCCGACATTTGGCTCAACATCTGGCAAATCTCCACTCCTTCCTCCACGGATTCTGAAAATAGCAGCCATCAAGTAAGGCATTCGGGCAATAAGGTTGAGTGCATCTTCCTCCCACTCTTCGGTTTTACCCAACATACCAAGAGCATGGATTCCGACTGATAACCAGTCCATCGGATGGCCATCACGGGGAAGGTTCTCAAGCATCTTTACTAAACCATCAGGAATTTTTGCTCTCGAAAACAAATCCTTTCGAAATGCGATTGATTCTTCCTCAGTAGGCAATCTTTTTTTGAACAATAGGAAGACAATATCTTCAGGGTCCTTATCTGCAATCGTTGCAATTGGGTAGCCGACGTAATGGACCCCTCCTTCAGGACTGACTGAACTTGTTCTGCAGGTACCAACTGGAATGCCCCTCATACCGATATCAAGATGCTCTTCCGTGAGTTCCAAAAGCACCTTCTTAGAATCGCTATCATCTGACATATTCCTTACCTCGCACCCGCCGACTTCCCTCTTTGGTATAAGTACGGTGGATATTTGTTGAGTTCGGTGTATTTAATTCCAATAAGGTGTGGCAAATACACCAAGTGTAGCCCACCTGCGCAACAGAAAAGTCACTTTTATTCTGCTAAGTGTCGAAAGCCTTTGGCCGAGTGCCTATCTGCTTCTACCCACTTACTAATAATTTCTCCAGGGATGATGGGTGCTTCGTGAATTTCTAAACCTGGGCAGGTGCGAGCAGTCTTTTTCCAAGTTCTTTCGCTGCGTAAATTTTCACCCCACCAAGGGAATGCCGAACACTGGTTTGGTTTAGCCGAATAAACTGTACAACTCATATCCTTATCGAGATAAATGCAGATACCATCAGATTTTCTACTTCTTAAGATCCATTTGCCATCCAATTTACGAACACAATCTCTTTCTAACCAATCACTTGTTGTCATCTCAAAATATTGAGCCAACCTTTTTGCATCTTCAATCGAGAGATTAACGATACCACCTGGTTCATTGCAACATTTCCCACAGCCTTCAATACAAGTGAATTGAAGCCCATCCTGCCACCAAGCATTTTCCTTTCGCCAGCCACTGCGTGTCAATTACTCTTCCTCCGAAATCTGTTCACTAGTAGGTTGCAAAATCCTCAAAGCTCTAATCGTTGCAACAGAACGGTTTCCAGCCTGTGGACTGTTGAATGTTTCCTCAACTTCAGGTTCAGGCATTTTCCGCTTCACTGGTCTTCTATTTTCTGGCATTGATGGAACAGGCCAACGTTCTGGGTCGAGTTGATGCAATTGCATTTCGATGTTATATAATCTGTCAACCATCCGAATAAGGTCTCTTGCACCCGCATCGATCATTGATTCGGATAGATATTGCAATTCATCTAGCAATGTCATTAATTGTGATTTTTCATCCGCGACTTTGTTATAGGCCTGATCAAATTTTGCATCAATTCGCAAATCAAGAGTGGATAGATCGTTTTTGACTTTAATCAATTCATCAGAACTTGGAGTACGTCTTTCATCAATGAAATGGCGTTCTCTTTCATGTACACTGATAGCATCTCCTACCGGTTCTGACATTCTCCGCAATTCCTCGCCGAGGTGTCTATCAAGGAGGTTCTTGACCGCAGTTTCAGAATTTGCAGGCATTAAATCAGGAACTTGATAATCATCATCTACTATTTCTTGCATCGATGAAACCAATGTAATATCTGGTTCCAATGGTTGATGAATTGCTGATTGAATAGCCTCTTCTATCAACTCTGTTGCAAGTGAAGCAGAATCTAATTGGGCATCGCTACGGATTTCCTCCGGCTCATTGGGAACTGTAGAGAAAATATTTCTAATATCCTCGCTTGAATCAAATGCAGCCCCCCTTTCAATACTCTCGGCAAGAACTTCAATCGATTGTGAAAGAGATCTCCAATCACCTGGGCTGCACTCTTCCACAACTGCAAGTGCAGAATCATCGATGAGCAAACGCCTAGTCGCAGACCTTTCTCTCAGGTATGTCATCCGACTGGCTTTTCGGGGTCTCCTCAACGAAACCCACCTTGAATCAACTAAGACATGTTTTAGTCGAGATGGCGGTAATTTACGATGCTCAAAACCATTAGAAGTTATTACCACTTGACAACCAGCATTGATTGCCCAATCGATTATTTCTCCAAGGTTTTGGTGATTGGCATCGATTATTTCATGTAAATCATCTATCAATAGCATTGAGGTCGAAGTCAAAGTTCTCTCCCACCCTTCAGGCCTTTTGTCTGAGCATTGACTGGAATTCAAAATTCTGACTTGACGAAGTGGGTCTTGTAGTTTCATTTGCTGACCACAGGCCCAAAGAAGGTGACTTTTCCCTGTCCCATGCCCTCCTTCTAATAGTAAGGGATTCCATCTACTACATGGCTCATCAAGAATGGTATCAACTGCTCTTGCTGCTCTCAAATTTTCTGGGCAGACATGGAATCCTGCAAAATTATATGGTGAATGGCTGGGGATTTGAGATGGCCAATCAGGGCCAATTATCTCCTGTGGTTGTATGGTTTTAATATTGTCAGCAACGCTTGATGGTTCCAATGCCATTAGCCGTTTTCGGTGTTCACCTACGACCTCTCTCCAAATCGGTTCACCATCTTCTGTGAATCCAAGGGCGGTATCAGAATCGCCGCTTCTTGAAGGTATTTCTCCACTCGGAGTTTCCAACCATTCCATCCTTGATCTCATAGCAGCAAACCTTTCACTGACTATATTGCTTAATTCTCGGTCAGCAGATGCTCTCATGTCAGGCATCAAATCTATGGTTTTCCAATCAACATCCTTTTTGGGACCAAGCACTCTTTCTGAAATAACAGATGAAGTATTGCGGGCAGCAGGAGATGAGATATCCAATAAACTACCTCGCCTTCCTTTCGTTTTTGTTTTCTCACCACCTGAAAGAAGCAGATATTTTGCCTCTCCGAGTGCATTAACTGCTTTGTCAACAGCCGCGGATAAACTACTACTAACCATTAGTCTTCAACCTCTGGCAGATTTCCACGGGATATCTTTCCTTCCATCCGAAATTCTCGATAGGCTTTCATTTCTGCTTCCCTTACTTTTCTCTCAATCGTCGCAGGGTCGCTGGCTCTTTGCCGCCTTTCTTGGATATCCTTGCTGTTGTTTATTTTATTTTTCAATTCTGACCCCGGTCTGGCTTTCATCGGACCCATACTTTTCCGATTAAGATTATCATCGAGGTGAGGAGGATTGATTGCAGCCTCGGTTGCTGCTTGCAATTTCTTGGCGACGATTTCATCTAAATCAGTATTAGGGGGCCATTCTGCATTATTCTTAGCCCTACTTTGTTCTGCAGCTTCATTCCACGCATCTACATGAGTCTTTATTTTTTGAGCATCAACTAATTCGGGAATCTTGCTTGAATCAATCCTTGTTCCTGCATGTTCACTTCCTGCCTTCAAGGCTTTTTGAAAGGCCCTTGCTGATTTTTCAATTTCAGGTAATTCTAATTCTTTTTCAGTAGCATTGCAAGATGCATCTCGTAGTTCATCGGTTAACATTTTATTCGTTTCAGGAATGCTTTCAGCGATACTAACCTCTTTTGCTGCAACTGCTTTGAGGATTGATTGAGGACTGATATTTGTTTTTTGAATCGATTTTTTCACACGCCTCTTTCTTTTCACTGCTGGTCTTGGCTGAATAGATTTATCGACAATTTGTACTAATTCTTCTTCAACTTGTTCTTCGACATGTTCTTCGGTTGTTACAATCTGTTCACCGGTTGCTCCAGAATGGAAACTAGGCGTCCATTCTACAGCGCTGGAAGTTGTTGAGATTTCGTCTTCTTGAATCGACGATTCTTTTGCCCACCCTTTCATCAATTCATCGAGGGAGGTATCATTGCTCGTTCCAATTGCAGGGGTAGATCCATGTTCTGAAATTGGAATCTCTTTATCAACACCAAGTTTTTGATTTAATGCAGCCTCAACTGCTGCTGCTTCTGAATCATCCAATACCAATTCCATGAAAGGATGGTCATCGAGGACATCAGGGTCGATCAACCATTCCTCGATTAGTTCGGTTGACAATGGGTCGGTTGCTCTCAATAATTGATTCTGTATTATTTCCTCCCAAGAATCTAGGATGACTGGCATTAACATGATGTCGTCGCTATCCCTGACCAAATCTGCTAAGCGCCTCAAGAAACCGATTGTCCTGCTATCACCGTGGGTTCCTGATAAGAATTCAAATCCATCGAACAGGATGACAGCGGAACGGTGTTCCTCTAGCCAGCCTTCGATGAGTCTCAATAATCCTTCAAGAGAAGGTCCGATATGTTCTGCATCTTCTGGCCTTTCAACCAACCAAAAACAAGTATTGCCCTCTTCTGGATAAAATTCTAATTGCTTTTCTACACGTAATCTGGAAATTGAAATGAGTGGTCTTCCTCGTCGGTTTAGTTCACCTGCCAATTTCATCACCAAACTTACTTCTTGACAATCGATTAAGTGCAGATGTCCCCCCATAAGAGTCTCTCCAGAAGAATGTCCACCAATCCTCGCTTCTCCAATGCGCCGAATAAATTCAGGAGCCTGCATCGAAGGAATCAAGTCAGGCAAGTCGGTTGCTTTTCTCCAAGACAAACTTTGGATTTTTTCTTCATTCCACCATTCTCCAGAGAGCGTGTCATTTGTTGAATCAGGATCGCTTTCTTCAATTCTATCGAGATGTAGGATTGCCTCTGAATGTAATTCGATTATGGTTCGAGTATCAATTCCTTGGTGCAAAGTTAGTAAGGCTTCAATACTCATTGCATCCTCTTCTAATTCCATCAATGCATCCAATCCTAAGCGCATGATTTCGCCTTCGTGTAAGGCCATCGCTGGTTGTCCCTCTCGAAAAACAAGATATCCAATTCGGGGTAAACCCGATTCCGGTCTGCGCTCACTTCGGATGTAGCCATCGGCTGAGGATGAAACGATATCTTGGACCATCACCTGCAGCACATCTGGTCCTCCGCGACGGGTTTCTTCGATGTTCCCGCTCGGTAGTTCGACCATTTTTGCACCGCCTTAGGTTAGGACCGCTTCTTTCCCATCATTTGAATGTCTGCCACGCCTCCACTAGTGGAGGCGGAAAAACAACCCCTAATCTCTATGCGGGATGCCCATCCTCAAGAGCATTAGATGGCCTCCGCTTCACCCCTGAATGATGTCGAAATGGCTCTATTATTGGCGGGGATTTCAGAGTTTAATAATGGCAGATATTGGCAAGCTCATGAAGAATGGGAAGATTTGTGGAAGCGGCTAAAAGTTGATTTTCCAGAACCACAATATAAGGCACTTCAAGGTTTAATCCAATGTGCTGCCCTTCTCTATCAATATCAAAAGGGAAACCCTCGTGGAGTTTCTAATATGTGGTCAAAGTTGTGTGAAAAAATGGGTCAACCAGAGAACCTGAAATTCACTAATTTATGGGGCATAGATGTTGGTTATTTATTGGCCAAAATTGAATCTTACTTTATCGCCGCAAATAATGCCGATTGGAATCTAAATTGCAATCTCGTTCAGATACATTTGTCAGAGGAGTTGAAAGTTGATGAAAGTTGATGAAATACCGGAAGGATTTATCCTATTTAG
>Ga0066376_10004564_pt1 | contig 12009 bp, 14 predicted proteins | sample Knorr_S15_td_Bot_FD_77009 | JGI IMG/M metagenome (GOLD analysis project Ga0066376, IMG submission 77009) | Marine microbial communities from Southern Atlantic Ocean transect - Knorr_S15_td_Bottom_ad_5009_LV_A | ecosystem: Environmental > Aquatic > Marine > Oceanic | place: Southern Atlantic... | reverse complement strand
TTTATCTGCGCTACCGCGACTACATCGATTTCTACCTCGTCTATATCCAGGAAATTCATCCGACCGATGGATGGCAGATACTGACCAATCTCTCCGATGGCGTCCTGTATCAGCAGCCCAATTCGCTGGACGAACGGGCGGAAATGGCAGGCTTGTGCCTGCTGAATCTGAAATTGGCAATGCCGACCTTACTCGACGGCATGGATAACGGCACCGACCGGAAATATGCGGCACTGCCTGAACGGCTGTATGTGCTGGATGCCGAGGGGCGCATCGCCCATCGCAGCGGCATGGGGCCGTGGGGCTTCGATGTCGATGCCTGGACGGACGCGATTGTGGCGCAGGTGGCGGAAGTTTAGGCGCTGCCGCCGGCGATGCCGTAGGGTGCTGCCCATCCAAGCCCGTCCAGGGTTGCGCCCTTGGGCCGGTATTCGCAGCCGACCCATCCGGTGTAGTCGAGGCTGTCGATAACATCGAACAGATAGGGGTAGTTCACTTCGCCGATGTCCGGTTCATGGCGATCCGGCACGCCGGCGATTTGGAAATGGGCGATATGCGCGATATTGGCGCGGATTTTCATCGCCACGTCGCCTTCGACGATCTGGCAGTGATAGAGGTCCATTTGCAGCGCCGCATTCACCGCGCCGACCGCCTTCAGCACCGCGATCGCGTCGTCCTGACGATTGAGATAGAAGCCCGGAATATCGCGGCTATTGATCGGTTCCAGCAGGACAGTGATGCCATGCGGGGCAAATTGTTTGGCGGCGTGCTTGATATTGCGGATATAGGTGGCGCGGCACGCCGCCATTGGGGCATCCTTGGGCTTGATGCCAGCCATGACATGCAGACGTTTGCAGCCGAATATCCGGGCATAGTCCAGCGCCTGATCGACAAGAGCCTCGAACGCCGCTTCGCGACCCGGTATGGCGGCTAAGCCGCGCTCGCCATTCTCCCAGTCTCCTGGCGGCAGGTTGAACAGCGCATTTTCCAGTCCGGCATCGTGCAGGGCATGGGCGATGTCCGACGCGCGATAATCGTAGGGAAAAAGATACTCGACCGCCTTGAATCCGGCCCGCGCCACTGCGGCGAACCGTTCCATGAAGGGCACCTCGGTGAACATCATGGAAATATTGGCGGCGAGCTTCGGCATCGAGGATGTTGGGCCGCAGCTATCCGTTAAAAGGGCTGATATCGGCTTCTTCGGTCGCGGCGAATTGAATCTCAATGTGGTTGCCGTCGGGGTCGTATAGGTTCACCTGGCGGATTTCAACGTCTGGAATGACGGCGACCTGATAGGCGATCTTTCGCTCACGAAGATTGTCGAGAAACACGGCCAGTTCGCCGCCGCGAAAGGCAAAATGTTCGATCTGGGTTTCCTTGATCTCAACCGGCCGGTCGACTTCGACTAGATGCACCGCCGCCTTGCCACCGCAATAATGCCAGGCACCGTCGAATCCGCGAAACGGTGGCCGCGGACCCTTTTCGAGCCCGAGGACATCTTCGTAGAAATCCGACATGGCGGTCAGATTAGCGGTGCGAATATTGACATGATCCAGCGATTCAAGAGGCATGTTCGGTCTCTTGGCGCGGTCAGGTGGTGGATTGGGTTTCGATACCGTTGGAATTCAATAATTCGGAAAGTTCGCCGGTTTCGTACATTTCGCGCACAATGTCGCAACCACCGACGAATTCGCCTTTGATATAAAGCTGCGGAATCGTCGGCCAACTGGAAAATTCCTTAATACCGTCGCGCAAGCCCGGATCCTGCAACACGTCGATGCCCTTGAACTTGACGCCGAGCAGGGTCAATGCCTGCACCGTCGCCGCGGAAAATCCGCATTGCGGAAAAACCGGCGTGCCCTTCATGAACAGCACCACGTCGTTCTCCTCGACATCGCCGCGGATGCGGTCGAAAACCGGGTTATCATCCATTGTCGTCCCCTTTATTGCTATCTGCCTTTATTCAAGCTCGGCGGTCTGGAGGGCGAGGGCATGGAGTTCGTTACCCATGCGGCCCTGCAACGCCTTGTATACCATTTGATGCTGCTGCACGCGGCTTTTTCCCTTGAAGGCGGCGGAGCGGACATAAGCCGCGTAATGGTCGCCGTCGCCGCGTAAATCTTCGATCTGGACTTCCGCGTCGGGAATCGCTTCCTTGATCATCTGTTCGATTTCCGACTGGCTCATTGCCATTGCATACTCTCCCTTGCCACGCCGCCGCCATTATGACGCCGCCATGTAAGTGGGCAACCATGATTCATGCGCCGCGCGCAACTCATTAACCGATATGGTGTATGCGTCATCGACTGTCAACGATTCCCCGCCGGTCCTGCCGATCACCATGGCGGCGACCCCCGCCGCGCGCGCCTTGGCGAGAAGGCTGTCCGCATTCTCGACCGTCAGGACATAACGCGCCTGATCTTCGCCATACAGCCAGGCGAAAAGCGGCAAATCGGCCTTTGGCGATTCGATCCGTGCGCCCAGGCGCCCGGCCATCGCCATTTCCGCCACGGCGACGATCAGGCCGCCATCGGAGATATCGTGACAGGCCGTCACGTCGCCTGCGTTGATGCATTGGCGCACGAAATCGCCATTGGCGCGTTCCGCCGGTAAATCGACCGGAGGCGGTGCGCCTTCGTCCCGGCCCTCGATTTGCGCCAGATAAGCCGATGCGCCAAGCCAGCCTGCGGTATCGCCGATCAAAACGATCGCCTGGTCCGGTCCAGCGAACGCCACGCGGGCGGTGCGGTCCAGATCGTCGACCAATCCAAGGCCGCCGATGACCGGTGTCGGCAGGATCGCTTCGCCATTGGTCTCGTTATAGAGCGACACATTGCCCGAAACGACGGGAAAGTCGAATGCGCTCGACGCCGCGGCAATGCCGGCGACGCAGCCAACGAACTGCCCCATGATCGACGGGCGTTCCGGGTTGCCGAAATTCAGATTATTGGTCAGCGCCAGCGGCCGCGCACCAACGGCGCACAGATTGCGCCAGGCTTCGGCGACTGCCTGTTTACCGCCGGTCTCGGGGTCCGCATGGCAATAGCGCGGCGTGCAATCGGTGGTAATCGCCAGGCCGCGCGTGGTCGCGTGAATACGAATGATCGCGGCGTCGCCGCCGGGCCGCTGGTTGGTATCGGCCATGACCATGTGGTCGTATTGTTCCCAGATCCAGCGCCGCGAGCAGAAATTCGCCGACCCCAGCAGATCGGCCAGAACCGCCAGAGGATCGTCCGGCGATGCGATTGCGCCATGCGGCAACACGGCGCGCCTTGGGGTTGTTTTCCAGGGCCGGTCGTAGAGCGGCGCTTCATTGACCAGTGGCGCGACCGGAATATCGGCGACCGTCGCGCCGTCCACCTTGAGGACGAAATGGCCGCTATCGGTAACCCGGCCGATGATGGCGAAATCCAGTTCCCATTTCTCGAAGATCGCGCGGGCCTGCGCCTCGCGGCCTGGCTGGAGCACCATCAGCATACGTTCCTGGCTTTCCGAGAGCATGATTTCGTAGGGTGTCATGCCGTCTTCGCGAGTCGGAACCGCCTCCAGGTTCAGCTCGATGCCAACACCGCCCTTGTCCGCCATTTCCACGGTCGAACTGGTCAGGCCGGCAGCACCCATATCCTGTATCGCGATGATGGCGTCGGTTGCCATCAATTCCAGGCAGGCTTCCAGCAGCAGCTTTTCGGTAAAGGGATCGCCGACCTGTACGGTAGGGCGTTTTTCATCGGTATCGTCATCGAACTGGGCCGAAGCCATGGTGGCGCCGTGAATACCGTCGCGTCCGGTCTTCGAGCCGATATAAACCACCGGGTTGCCGACGCCAGCGGCGGCGGAGTAAAAAATTTTGCCGGTCGGCGCGAGGCCCACCGTCATGGCATTGACCAAGATGTTGCCATTATACGCCGGATCGAAATTGACCTCGCCGCCGATTGTCGGCACGCCCATGCAGTTGCCATAGCCGCCGATACCAGCAACGACGCCGGCGACCAGATGTCGGGTTTTCGGGTGGTCCGGATCGCCGAAGCGCAGCGCGTTCATATTGGCGACCGGCCGCGCACCCATCGTGAACACGTCGCGCATAATGCCGCCAACCCCGGTTGCCGCACCTTGATAGGGTTCGATGAAGCTGGGATGGTTGTGACTTTCCATCTTGAAGACGGCGGCCAGCCCATCCCCGATATCGACGACGCCAGCGTTTTCGCCGGGGCCGCAGATGACCTGCGGTCCGCTGGTCGGCAGTGTCTTCAGCCATATGCGCGATGATTTATACGAGCAATGCTCCGACCACATGACCGAGAAGATACCGAGTTCAGTCAAATTCGGTTCCCGGCCCATGATCGACAGGACGGTCTGGTATTCGGACGGGCTGAGGCCATGTTCGGCGGCCAATGCCTGGTTGACATCGCTCATCGCGCCAAGGCCGCCACCAACCCCTCAAACATGGCCACGCCATCGGTGCCGCCATGGGCCGGATCGACCGCCCGTTCGGGGTGCGGCATCAGTCCCAGCACGGTCCGGGAATGGTTGAAGATGCCGGCGATATCGCGGGCCGAGCCGTTCGGGTTGCCATCGGCCGACCCATCGCACGCCGCATAGCGGAACGCGACCAGCCCTTCGCCTTCGAGCCGGTCCAGCATCGATTCTTGCGCACGGTAATTGCCCTCATTATGGGCAATGGGAATGCGCAACAGCTGGTCTTGGGCGTAGCCTTGGGTGAAGACGGACTCGGTACTGGCGACGCGGACATGAATATCGCGGCAGATGTATTTCAGCCCGGCATTGCGCATCAGCACACCCGGCAGCAGGCTGGATTCGGTGAGAACCTGAAAGCCATTGCAGATCCCCAGCAGCGGCACGCCCTGGTTGGCCCGCTCGGCGACCGCCCGCATGATCGGGGAACGCGCCGCGATTGCGCCGCCGCGCAGATAGTCCCCATAGGCGAAACCGCCCGGTAGCACGATAAGGTCGAGCAAAGGTAGTGTCGTTTCCCGGTGCCAGATCATTTCCGGCGCAACCCCGCTGGCCCGCCCCAGCGCCACGGCAATATCCCGGTCGCAATTCGATCCGGGAAAGACGATGACGGCCGACTTCATCGATCCAGTTCGATGTCGTAATTTTCGATCACCGTATTGGCGAGCAGTTGGACGCACATTTTTTCGATTTGGGCGCGGGCGGCGTCCGGGTCGGTTTCGTCGATTTCCAGTTCGATGAATTTCCCCTGACGGACATCGCCGACGCCCTTGAAACCGAGTGCTGCAAGCGCATTGCCGATGGCCTTGCCCTGCGGGTCGAGAACCCCGGCCTTCAAGGTGACATGGACCTTTGCCTTCACGTTGTCTCCTTTGCTCAGCGCAAAATTCACTGAATCGTAGGCTGTCCGGCGGCCTCGCCGATATCGGGCAGTACGCCTAGCCGGCGCGCGACTTCCTGATAGGCCTGCGCGGCATCGCCCAAATCGTGGCGAAAGCGGTCCTTGTCCAGCTTCTCATTCGTGCGCGCATCCCAGAGCCGGCAGGTATCGGGGCTGATCTCATCGGCGAGGATAATCCGCATGTCGCCATTTTCATCGTAAAAGCGCCCAAATTCGGTTTGGAAATCGACCAGCCGCAACCCGACGCCGAAGAACAGGCCGGTCAGAAAATCATTGATGCGCAACGACAGCGCCAGCATATCGTCGATATCCTGTGGCACCGCCCAGCCGAAGGCGGTGATATGTTCCTCGGAAACCAGCGGGTTATTCAGCGTTTTGTTTTTCCAGTAATACTCTACGATCGATCGCGGCAACGCCGTGCCTTCCTTGATGCCAAGCCGTTCGACGATCGTGCCGGCGGCGACGTTGCGGATGACGACCTCAATCGGAATGATCTCTACTTCGCGGATCAACTGCTCGCGCATGTTCAGACGACGCACGAAATGGGTCGGCACGCCGATTTCCTGCAACCGCGTCATGAGCAGTTCGGAAATTCGGTTGTTGATTACGCCCTTGCCGGTGATCGTCCCGCGTTTTTTATCGTTGAAAGCGGAGGCGTCATCCTTGAAGTGTTGAACTAGCGTGCCCGGCTCCAGACCTTCATAGAGGTCCTTGGTCTTTCCTTGATATATGAGTCTGCGTTTGGCCATGCCCAAATTTCCAGGCGGAAGGGCGCGCGCCGCCGCGCGCCGGAAAGGTCATATAGCAACTGTATTGCCGCGGTACAATGCGCGACTGTTCTCTTACAGGGAAACCGCTTTGTATGGCACTGTATCGGGCCGCCCATCCGCAAAGCGCCAATGCGCCCGCGCCGCCGGGGCGGGTGCTGGCAAAGCGATCAGCGAACTGGAAACCGTGCCGTATCCGCGCTCGGTGATAATGCACATGGCGTCGTCGAAGCGGGTCTGGTTGTCCTCCAGCCGGGTCGCCATCAGCGCTTCCCATTGGGACCATTCGCCACGCGCCGGGTCGGGAATTGCAGCGGCCTCGAAGCGCGGCAAATAGGCGCCGATGCGTGGTGCGCGAACTTCGTTCCTGTCCTGCGAGGTGAATATTGAATAGCCTTCAGGAATAGGGTGGGATTCAATGGAAATTGCGCCGTTGCGGGCCGCCAGCCAATATCCGTCCCGGTTATCCGCAATCACCAGATTGAAGCTGCGGTAAGCAGTCGGATCGATGTTGGCCAGGGCTTGCGCGGCGGATTGCGCGTCCGCATGGTCCAGGGCTTCGAGAACCAACTCGCCCCGGCTGCGCTTGTCATCGGCCGGTCCCAACGATCCAGTCCGGTTCAGAACCGCCGCGACGACGCCGTGATCGTTCAGACCGAGCCAGCTCCCGTCGGATAATTCGTCTTTTCCGGCGACGACGTCGGGTCGGTCGAGCCAGTGCCGCGCCGGTGGAGATGACGGACGGTCCGTCATCTCATCGCGGTTGGCGGCTAGAAGAATTGGCCATTCGTGACCGGATCTGCGAAGGAGGATAAGCGTGCACATGGGGGGGGCGTCGATACCATGGCGGCCCGGCAAAATCCAATCGTGGAGAATTTGGCAATTTGCTCATTCACCATTCCGGAGCCAGCCCTTAATATAGAGGGCGGACAATACCGGTATGACCGGCTCGCAGGGAAGGATACAGGACATGACGCAATTCAAGGACCGCGGACAGGGCTTCGAGAGCAACTTCAAGCGCGAACAGGAACTCGATTTCAAAATTGTTGCGCGCCGCAATAAGCTGTTGGGTCTGTGGGCCGCCGGTCTTCTGGGTCTCGACGATGACAGCGCCAATGCCTATGCCAAGGAGGTGATCATGTCGGATTTCGAGGAACCCGGCGACGACGATGTGTTGAGGAAGGTATTGGGCGACCTTCAGGGTAAGCAGATCGAGACTTCCGAACAGCTTGTTCGCAAGGAAATGGAACGGTTGCGCGCTACTGCCCGCGACCAGATCATGTCCGAAAACTAATCACGATTGCGATATACCAATGGCGATGGCGGCCAGCGCTGCTGCGCGTGACGCCGGATCCTTGATTTTGTGCGCCGCGCGAATTGCAAGCTGTATCTTGCCCAAACGGGCCGCCGCCTGCGCAACCAGTTTGAGGGAGCGGTTGCGCGGCTTCTGGCTGGCGCGGATTTCGTCACTGATTTCAGTTTCGGGGATGCGGGCGGCGGCGTAAAACGCGTCCAGCAATCGGCCGGCGGCCAGCAGCGCCTCGACGATGCGGGCGACCGAACGTGGATAGTCCGGCTCCCGGCTCTTGCCCCAGGTCATGCGCCACGCGGCCGCGATGACCCGTTCGGCGGCTTCTTTATCGTCGCTTTGCGCATGCGCGCGCGCCAAGGTCGTCAACAGACGAACCCGCTCCAAATCGCCAGGCAAAGAGTCGATCATGCTTTGCGCGCGCTCGAACAAGGCCGCCGCGGTATTCGGATCGCCGACCTTGATCTGGGTGTCGAGGACAAGATCGAGCGCTGATTCCAGGCGGTCCGCATCCGGCTTTTCCCCAACCGGCTCCAGCGCCTTGGCGAGAAGGGCGCTGGCTGCGATTGCATCGCCGCCTTCGCCGCGGGCCAGCGCGACGCGCGCGAATATCGACCCGCGCATGCCGATATAGGGAATGTAATCGGTCAGGCGCAGTGCTTCGGCGAAACGGCCTCCTTCAAGCAGAATCTCGCTCATGGCGAATATCGTTTCTGCCTGTAATTGTTTCTCGCGGATATATCCGGCCGTCTTGAACGCGTCGGCGAGCCTGCCGACGCGGGTTTGTTCGACCGCGATATGCGCCATGAGGCTGCGCCGCAGCGCGCTATCGCTTATTCCGGAAGTCGTCTCGAAGGCAAAGGTAAAAAGGGTTACCGCCGCGTCCATATTGCCGGATTCGCCGATTGCGCGGGCGATCGAGGCGAGCGCCCGGACACGCTTTTCGGGGTCTTTGATGGTGCGGACCAGGATCATCGCCTGGGTCTGATCGCCGGCCTGGGTCTCCGCCGCCGCGAGCTCCGCCAGGGCCAGGTCGCGGCCGGAAAATTGTCCCTTGAGGATCATGCGCCGCGCCTGCTTTAGCGTTGCGGTGGCCTGTTTGGTGTCGTTCAATTTGGTTTGCGCCTGGCCGATCAGAAGCAGCAGCCGCGCGACCTCGGAATCGTTGCCCTCGATCGCGCGCACCTGACGCGATGCCTCGCTCAGCACCCGTTTAGCGCTGGCGCTGGGTTTGCCATTGGCGTCGCGGCGGCCGAGTTCCCGCAATACGTCGATCCGTGGCAAAGGTTCGGAAATGGTCTTGGCGACGGCGATGGCGCCGTCGATATCGTTCAGGTCTTTGTGACGCAGGGCGATATCCCGGCGCAAAGCGATGGTCTCGGCATTGACCGGTACGCCGCGTATGGCCCGCGTCGCCCGGCGTAACGCGTTCAATGCCGGTTTCCGGCGCTTCTTGGCGCTTTGATAGTCGCTCAACTTGACCAGTGCGGTCGCCAGCCAGAACCCGTCGGAGATGCGTTTCAGCTCGCCGACGGCATCCTTCAGTTGGCCGCGCTGGAGTTCCGCCTGAACCGGCCCCGCCAGCGCTTCGCCTTGCCCGGCTGGCGTGTTCAGGGACAATGCCGCCAGACGGACCAGGATAAAGGGGTCCTTGCGCGCTTCCCTGGTAATCGCATCGACTTGCGCGGTCGCCAGGACGGCGGCGAACAGTGCGAGTGCTAGACCGGCACTACGAAGCGCCAAAGACGCGGTTGAAAATCGTATCGACATGTTTGGTGTGGTATCCAAGATCGAACAGGGATTCCAGAGTCGCGGTGTCGAGATAATCGGTTATATCGCAATCCGCCTTGATCTGGTCCAGAAACGACAGGTTTTCCCGCCACGCCGCCATCGCGCAACGCTGCACGACCCGGTAGGCGTCCTCGCGGCTCATGCCCGCCTGGGTGAGGGCCAGAAGCAACCGTTGCGAATTATGCAGCCCCCCGGTCGCATTCAGGTTGTGCGCCATCTTTTCGGGATAGACCACAAGCTTGTCGATCAGGCCGGTGAGGCGGCTGAGCGCGAAATCCAGCGTTATCGTGGCGTCGGGTGCGATCATCCGCTCGACGGAGGAGTGCGATATGTCGCGCTCATGCCAGAGCGTCACGTTTTCCATCGCCGGCGTCACCGCGGCGCGGACGATTCGCGCCAGTCCAGTGAGATTTTCCGACAACACCGGATTCCGTTTATGCGGCATCGCCGAAGAACCCTTCTGCCCCGGCGAGAAAAATTCTTCGGCTTCGTGCAACTCACTGCGCTGTAAGTGGCGGATTTCCACCGCCAGATTTTCGATCGACGACGCAATTACGCCCAACACCGCAAAGAACATCGCATGACGGTCGCGCGGAATGATCTGGGTCGAGTGAGGTTCGGGCGTAAGGTTCATCCTGGCCGCCACATGGGCTTCCACCGCGGGGTCGATATTGGCGAAGGTTCCGACGGCGCCCGATATGGCGCAGGTGGCGATTTCCTCGCGCGCGGACAACAACCGCGCCTTGCCGCGCGCAAAGGCGGCGTAGTGGCCGGCCAGCTTCAAGCCAAAGGTTGTCGGTTCGGCGTGTATTGCGTGGCTGCGGCCGATGGTAGTGGTGTATTTATGTTCTTCGGCCCGCCGCTGCAGCACCGCTAGAAGCGCGTCCAGGTCGTCCAGTAGAATATCGGCGGCGCGCGATAATTGCACCGAAAGGCAGGTATCCAGCACGTCCGACGACGTCATGCCCTGATGCAGAAAGCGGGCTTCGTCGCCGACATGTTCGGCGATGTTGGTCAGGAATGCGATGACGTCGTGCTTGGTTTCGCGCTCGATTTCGTCGATCCGGTCGATTTCGAATTTGCCCCGTTCCCATATCGCCTTGGCCGCCGATTTTGGGATGACTCCCAGTTCGGCTTGTGCGTCGCAGGCATGGGCCTCGATTTCCAGCCAGATCTGGAACCTGGCTTCGGGTTCCCAAATCGCTGTCATGTCGGGTCGGCTATAGCGCGGTATCATACGGGCGGAATTCCCATCCCTTGCCGTTGTTTCGTTCACTGGACTATAACACAGGCCAATTCGACGCATTGAAAGGCCGGCAATGGCTACACTGAGTACCGGCGAACTGCAACAGGCGCGAATCGATTTGGCGGCGGCGTTCCGCTGGGCGGTGCGTCATGGCCTGCATGAGGGCATCTGCAATCATTTCAGCCTGGCGGTCGGCGACGACCAGTTCCTGATCAACGCGCATGGCTATCACTGGTCGGAAATCACCGCCTCCAGCATCCTGCTGGCGCATTACGACGGCACCGTCATAGAGGGCGACCGGAATGTCGAGCCGACCGCGTTCCATATTCACAGCCGCATCCATAAGGCCTGTCCACAGGCGGTCTGTATCATGCACACCCATATGCCCTATGCGACGGCGCTGACCCTGGTCGAAGGCGGCCGGCTCGAACCGGTTGAGCAAGGGGCGCTGCGCTTTCACGGCCATACTGTTTATGACCATGACTATAACGGCATCGCGCTCAGCACCGCCGAAGGCGACCGCATTGCGGCCAAACTGGGGAACAACGATATCGTCTTCATGGCCGCCCATGGCGTCACGGTCACGGGGGCGAGCGTCGCCCGGACCTTTGACCGTCTGTATTATCTGGAACGCGCGTGCCAGGTTCAGGTCATTGCGCGCTCGACCGGCTTGCCGCTGCGCCGGCTGCCGGACGATGTCATTGAAGCGACGGTGCGGCAATTCGCAACGTCCAATACTGACAGCGTCCCGCTACATTTCGACTCCCTCAAACGCATCCTGGACCGCGACGAGCCGGACTATAAGAGTTGAGAGAGTGTGGGGCCGATTGATCAATCGCCGCCGGCGCCTAGGATTCCAACCGCCTCGATCTCGACGCAAAGGTCGGGAAGGACCAGGGCGCTGGTCTCGATCAAAGTCGATACCGGATAATCGCCGCTGAAGAATTCGCGCCGCGCCCGCCAAATCTTGTCGCGGTCGTTGATATCGGTGAGGTAGATCAGCACCTTGACGATATCATCCATCTGGCCGCCGGCTTCTTCCATCAAATGCTTCATTTTGGTGAAAATCGCTACCGCTTGGCTGTAGGCGTCGCCGGGAGCGACTTCGCCGTCGAATTCCATGCCGCGCGCTATCAGGCCGGCGATATAGACATGGCGGTCGATGACCAGGCAGTTCGACCAGGTATCCGCCGGCGGTTCGCCGACATGTTCGTTGACGATACGTCGCTTCTTCATGACCTGCTCCCAAATATTATTGACCGGCTTTCGCTGAGCTATAGCTGAATCTTGGTGATGGGGGAATTGGGTGGCGTATCCTGGCGTAGTCGCCGACCCATTGCCCGGCCGACCAGGAATCCACGAAGGCGACCCGTTGCCGGATCACCAGCGCCACGTCCTCGCCTAGAGCATCGTGTAAATAGACTGAATCGATAAGGGGGATTCCCAAGGCTCAGGAATTGTGATTCAAGATAAAGGCTGGACAAGGAGGCCAGCCTTTATGGCAAGAGCATGTTCACAGGAT
>Ga0066376_10004562_pt1 | contig 12011 bp, 5 predicted proteins | sample Knorr_S15_td_Bot_FD_77009 | JGI IMG/M metagenome (GOLD analysis project Ga0066376, IMG submission 77009) | Marine microbial communities from Southern Atlantic Ocean transect - Knorr_S15_td_Bottom_ad_5009_LV_A | ecosystem: Environmental > Aquatic > Marine > Oceanic | place: Southern Atlantic... | reverse complement strand
GGCGGTCTGGATTTCTCAACACAGACATGGAGGTCCGTGAGCTATACGCCCATCTGTTGCAGGAGACCAGAGAGGCCGGATTCCCAAGGAAGGAGTGGCAGACGCCCTTCGAATATCTGGACACGTTGAAGCGCCACGTCACCCCAGAACGTGATGAGTTGGAGCGCATAACGGAAGACTATGTCGCTGTACGGTATGGAGAGCAGCCTATCTCCGATGAGGAGAAGGGACTGATCAATAGGCTGTGGAGAGACTTGCAGGTGCGGATCCGCGGGAAGACAGCGGAAGACGATGACACCGGACCTCAGTAGCTCCCGCCACGCAACTTATACACTGCTCTGGGCGCCTTAGACATCTCAGCGGGCATACAGGACTGAAACGTGGAAGCCCCCGCCTGAAGGCGGGGGCTTCCTTACATACGGATATCTGATGACCGATAGATCGCTACCCTTCAGCAACCTCCCCGGCGTCACTCTCGTTGCTATTTCCATCGGTATCACCGTCCAGAGAGTCCGTGAAACCCTCTGAAGGGCCGTTGCCGGAGACCAGTTCAAGTTCCTCCGGGACCGCCTCTTCCAACCCTAAGGCTTCTTCTTCCACCTCCTCGGTCTCAAGCCCCTCTGACAGTACGGTTAACAGAGAAGGACCTTCATTGAGAGGCGGGAGGCCCAATCGCTGACGCCCCTCTTCTGAGAGATCCATCCGCGCAGGAATGAGACGCCCTATGATGACGTTCTCTTTGAGGCCCAGGAGCGGGTCGGTAGCCCCGTTCACGGCCGCCTCGGTAAGGACCCTGGCCGTCTCCTGGAAGGATGCGGCGGCCAAGAAGCTCTCCGTATTTAGAGAAGCCCGGGTGACTCCCAGCAACTGAGGGCTGGCCGTAGCGGGCTCTCCGCCTTCTGCTAGGATCTTGGCGTTGTTGTCCTCAAATGTGAACCGATCCACCAGCTCCCCTGGTAGCAATTCCGTATCGCCAGGTACGTCAACCCGGACCTTGCGCAGCATCTGTCTTACGATCACTTCAATATGCTTGTTATTGATCGTTATGCCTTGTGACCTGTATACGGACTGCACCTCTGAGGCCATGTACCGCTGGACTTCGTCCTTGCCCAAAATGCGCAGGATATCTTGGGGATTGAGCGGGCCGGAGGTCAACGGATCGCCGGCGCGCACCGCATCGCCCGTGTCCACCGTCAGGTGTGCTGTAGGCGGCACCGGGTACTCGCGTTGCTCCTCTTCGGAACCCAGCACGATGGCTGTGTCTTTATGCCGCTCCACCTTACCTGAGATGCGGGAAATAATCTCCTGGGCGGGCAACAGGGCGCTCTCGCCTTCAGAGGCCTTTGCTGATCTCTTCTTCGGGTGGGCAAGGGCGGTCCCGACATCCACAATGTCACCGGACTTCACAGTCCAGGTGTACCCTTCGGGAAGAGCGTGCTCCTCCTGGTACTCCTCCCTGTTCATTACCCTCACGTGACGACCTTCCGAGCTGTCGTCCACCTCCACGGTGCCGTCTATCTCAGCAAGTATCGCCATCCCCTTGGGAGACCGTGCCTCAAACAGCTCTTCTACCCTAGGGAGGCCGCTGGTAATGTCTACGCCAGCTACGCCGCCGGTGTGGAATGTCCTCATGGTAAGCTGCGTCCCCGGCTCACCGATGCTCTGTGCCGCAATGATACCTACCGCTTCACCCATCAAGACCCGCTTGCCGCTAGCCATGCTTCGGCCATAGCACAGGCGACACAGCCCCCTGCGTGCATTGCACGCTAGGGCCGAACGCACGTGGACGCGCGTGACGCCCGCGTCGATTATAGAGTCCACGTTGGCCTCGTTTATCTCCTCGTTATGATCCACCAGCACCTCGCCGGTGTTGGGGTCAGCAACCGGAGTAGCCACGAGGCGGCCAACTAACCGGTTCTTGAGAGGAGGCAGCAATGATTCCTCGGACTCCTCTTCAATCCAGACACCGCCAATGGAGCCGCAGTCCTCCTGGAGGATGATAACATCCTGTGCGATGTCTATGAGCCTGCGAGTAAGATAACCGCTGTCCGCTGTACGCAGTGCGGTGTCGGTGAGACCCTTGCGTGCGCCGTGGGTGGATATGAAATACTCCAGGACACTAAGTCCTTCCCTGAAGCTAGACTCGATAGGCAAGTCTATAATCCGTCCCCTGGGGTTGCTCATCAGGCCACGCATACCAACCATCTGTTTGATCTGCGCAATATTACCCTTGGCGCCGGAGACGGCCATCATATAAATGCCGCCGTAGCCGGGCAGCGCCTCGTTAATTACCTCTCTCATCCGTTCGTCAGCCTGGGTCCATGTAGACACCTTACGGTCATACAGTTCCTCCGGTGTAATCAGACCCATCTGGAACTGCTCCTCCAGCTCATCTATCTGACTGTGGGCCCAATCCATGACATCCCATTTCTTGGGGGAAACCTCTATGTCATTGATGGCTATGGTCGTCCCGGACTGGGTAGCATAATGGAACCCCAGCTCCTTGAGAGAGTCCAGTACGGTTGCCGTGCCTTCATTACCCAGCGTGTTGTAGCATTCAGCCACCAACTTAGTCAGATTGCCGGAATCCATCACCTCATTCCTGTACCCCAGCTCCTGAGGCAGCACCTCATTGAAGATAAGGCGGCCAACACTGGTCTTCAGCCATCCATCTTCCGCCTCAATGTCCCGTACATAGACCTCCTGCCGCAGGGACACCAGCCCGGAGTCAAAAGCGAGGTGGGCCTCATCTTTGTTGCCGTACCGTGGCGCACTGCCGTTGGCCCCTGCCTCGATCTCGGTCAGATAGTAGCAGCCAAGCACAATGTCCAGGGTGGGAGATACTATGGGGTCGCCAGAGCTGGGAGACAGCATGTTGTTGGTACTGAGCATCAGCATCTTCGCCTCTTGTACGGCTTCCCGCGAAAGGGGCACGTGAACGGCCATCTGGTCACCGTCGAAGTCAGCGTTGAATGCCGTACACACCAACGGGTGTATCTGAATGGCGCTCCCTTCCACCAGCACAGGCTGGAAGGCCTGGATTCCCAGCCGGTGAAGGGTCGGTGCACGGTTCAGCAGAACAGGCCGGTTCTTGATGACATCTTCCAGGATATCCCAGACCTCAGGCCGGACCCGTTCCGCCATGCGCTTGGCACTCTTGATATTGTGCGCGTGGCCATCCAACACAAGCCGGTTCATGACAAATGGCTTGAACAGCTCCAAAGCCATGCGCTTGGGCAGCCCACACTGGTTCATCTTGAGGTCAGGTCCCACTACGATGACAGAGCGACCGCTGTAGTCCACACGCTTGCCGAGCAGGTTCTGACGGAACCGGCCCTGCTTGCCTCGCAGAAGGTCGGAGAGTGACTTGAGCTTATGGTTGTGACTGCCGGTTATGGCGCGACCCCGCCTACCGTTGTCTATGAGTGCATCCACAGCCTCCTGGAGCATGCGTTTCTCGTTCCGTACAATGATTGCCGGTGCGCCCAGGTCTATCAGGCGTCGCAGTCTGTTGTTGCGATTAATCACCCGACGGTACAGGTCATTGAGGTCGCTCGTTGCGAACCTTCCGCCGTCAAGCTGAACCATAGGCCGAAGGTCCGGGGGCAGCACAGGAAGCGCCGTCAGGACCATCCACTCTACCTTGTTGTCGCTCTTACGGAAGGCCTCAACCACCCGCAGACGCTTGATAGCCTTCTTCCTCCGCTGGCCGGAGGTGGTTAGCACCTCGTTCTGAAGCTCGTCTCGCAGCTTCTCCATATCCAGGTTCTGCAGGATCTCCAGAACAGCCTCGGCGCCCATCGCTGCTTGGAACACATCGCCCAGGCTCTCGCGGAGCTCACGATGCTGGTTCTCGGTAAGTAGTTGCCGGAGTCGCAGGTTCTCCAGATCGTCTATCCTGGATTGAAAAGCCTGCTCCAGGGCCTGCTGGGATTTCTCGAGATCGTCTCTGGCATCCTCGCCCTTTGCCGCCGTATCCTCAGACGACGCCTCCTCCGTCTCAGCCGCCTCGGTGCCCTGTTCATCATGGGCCAGTTGAAGGCGCTCCATCTCCGCTTCATGTTCCGCCTTAAGCTGGTCATGCATTCGCAGACGCGCATCCTCATCCACGGATGTCACAATGTATTGAGCGAAATAGAGCACACGCTCCAGGTTCCTGGGAGAAAGGTCCAGAAGCAAACCTAGTCGGCTGGGCGTACCTTTGGAGAACCAGATATGCGCCACCGGGGCTGCCAGTCGAATGTGGCCCATACGCTCCCGACGCACCTTGGCCCTAGCCACCTCCACACCGCACCGATCACAAACCACACCCTTGAACCTTATCTTCTTGTACTTTCCGCAAAAGCACTCCCAGTCTTTGGTAGGACCAAAGATCCGTTCGCAGAAAAGGCCATCCTTTTCAGGCCTAAGAGTCCGGTAGTTTATCGTCTCCGGCTTGGTAATCTCCCCATAAGACCAACTCTTGACCTGCTCCGGAGATGCCAGAGATATCCTGACCGCGTTGAAACCGACGCTTTGAACCATGTGTAGGTGTCTCCTTAAATAGAGTCTCTGCTACAGTGCCGATATGTCCGGCTATCCGGGCAGACTCGCCTCAACCTCCGCATCTCCATCCTCAGCCTCCACCGATTCGCCCTCCAGCACCTCCGGTTCGTCCATGGTGCCTACAATATCTAGAAAGCCGAAAGACATCTCCTGGTCTTGAGCAATGACGACTCTTTCCTCCGCCTCATTCAGCAACTCAACTGATAGATTGAGGCTCTGAAGCTCTTTGAGCAGGACGTGGAACGACTCCGGTACACCAGGCTGCACTATGTCCTCGCCCTTGACGATGGACTCATAGGTCTTCACCCGGCCAACCACATCATCGGACTTGACCGTCAGCATCTCCTGTAGGTTGTGCGCCGCGGAGTATGCCTCCAACGCCCACACCTCCATCTCACCGAACCGCTGGCCACCGAACTGCGCCTTACCTCCCAGCGGCTGCTGGGTGATAAGAGAGTAGGGGCCGGTGGAACGGGCGTGAATCTTATCCTCCACCAGGTGATTCAGCTTCAACATGTAGATGTAGCCCACCGTCACCGGGCGGTCAAACGACTCCCCCGTCCGGCCGTCTAACAGCATGCTCTTGCCGAATATGGGAGGAACGTCCTTCCCCTCCTGGTTCATCTTGAAGACCAGATCCCGAGCCGCATCGGCCTCCATCTTCTCCGTGTTCACTCCAGCCACTTCGTTCAGCCATATCCTGATACAGGCGTCCCTGGCCTTACCCGGAGATTCGTCACTAAACAGGTTCTCGGCATCATACCCACGGTCCTGAAGCCACTCTTGCAGACGTGAGTCATACCTGTCGCTGTTGGCGCTGTTACCGTTGTGGCGTACGTTGGTGAGCGTAGCGCCGGACCGTTGGACAAACCAGGCCTGAGCAAGAGCGTCGTGAATCCTCACATCCTCCGCACCGTCAAAGACCGGTGTAACGGCTGAAAGGTTCAACGCCTTGGCTGCCCACCCCAAGTGCGTTTCCAGCACCTGGCCCAGGTTCATTCTGGATGGCACGCCTATGGGATTCAATATGATGTCCACCGGAGTACCGTCAGGCAGGTATGGCATGTCTTCCACAGGAAGAATGCGAGAGATCACTCCCTTATTACCGTGGCGACCGGCCATCTTGTCGCCCTCGGCTATCTTCCGTGTCTGGGCTATCCATACCCTCACCAGCTTGTTGACACCGGGGGCCAACTCGTCCTTACCCTCTCTGGTCAGGACCCTTACATCAATGACCTTTCCCCGCTCCCCGTGGGGTACGCGCAGAGAGGTGTCTTTTACATCTCTGGCCTTCTCCCCGAATATGGCGCGGAGAAGCTTCTCCTCGGCGGTAAGTTCCGTTTCGCCCTTTGGCGTTATCTTGCCAACCAGGATATCCCCAGGTCCGATCTCGGCGCCTATCCTGATTACCCCCTCCTCATCCAGGTTGCGAAGACTTTCCTCTCCAACGTTGGGAATGTCCCGCGTTATCTCCTCGGGGCCAAGCTTGGTGTCCCTGGAATCGCTCTCATGTTTCTCGATGTGTATGGAGGTGAACTTGTCCTGCTCAAGGAGCCGCTCGCTGATGATGATAGCGTCCTCGTAGTTATACCCCTCCCAGCTCATGAAGGCCACCAGCACGTTCTGGCCGAGCGCCAGATCGCCGTGGTCCGTGGACGAGCTGTCCGCCAGAGTGTCTCCGGCTACGACTTGGTCCCCCTTGTTGACAATAGGCCTCTGAGTCATGCAGGTGCCCTGGTTGCTGCGGACGTACTTCTGAAGTGAGTAGGTCATCTCCTTGCCGTCCTTGTCGGTAACTGTTATCCGAGCCCCTGACACGGAGGTAACTATGCCGTCCTTCTGAGACAGCACGACCTGACCGGAATCTGAAGCAACTCTATGCTCCATCCCTGTGCCAACAATGGGTGCCTCAGGGCGTAGCAACGGTACAGCCTGCCTCTGCATATTGGACCCCATCAGGGCCCGGTTAGCGTCGTCGTGCTCAAGGAATGGAATGAGCGCCGTAGAAACGCTGACTATCTGCATAGGTGAAACGTCCATGTAGTCCACTAGGTCAGGTGGCTCCAGGGCAAACCGCTCACCCTGCCGGATCTCTATTCTGTCATCTGTAAACTGGCCCTTATCGTCCAGAACGGAGTTTGCCTGGGCGATGACGTACTGCTCCTCCTCATCGGCGGGAAGATAGTTGATCTCAGTCTCTACCAGGGGCACAAAAGACCTGACCGGCACCATATACTTGGGCAGATCATGGATCTTGGCCGCCGCCGGTCTAGAGATCTTCCTGCCTGCCTTAACCACAACATTCCCGTCGCTGTCCAGGATATCCTCGCGTGGAATCCTTCCAGCCAGGTCAGCTGAATCGCTGGGGAACTCGTGAAGCACCTTCCTATACGGCGTTTCTATAAATCCGAACTGGTTGGTGCGTGCATAGGTGGCCAGAGAGCCCAGCAGACCAATATTGGGACCCTCAGGCGTCTCAATCGGGTATATCCTGCCGTAGTGAGAGTGGTGAACGTCCCGCACATCGAATCCTGCCCGCTCCCTGGAAAGGCCTCCAGGACCCAGGGCAGATAGCCGTCGCTTGTGGGTCAGTTCCGCCAGCGGGTTGGTCTGGTCCATGAACTGGGATAGCTGTGAGCCGCCAAAGAACTCACGCACCGCGGCCTGAATCGGCCTCACGTTTACCAACGCACTGGGCGTAGCCTGTTCGGGATCGTTTATGGTCATTCGCTCCTTGACCACACGCTCCATGCGCAGCAGGCCCACTCTAAGCTGGTTCTGGATCAACTCGCCTACTGCCCTGACACGGCGGTTGCCCAGATGATCGATGTCGTCTAAACGATCGTTACCATTGTTTATCTGGATCATTTTCCGGATCACAGAGACTATGTCATGCTGCGTGAGAGTGCGCTGGCTCAGATCCAGATCCAGTGCCAGTCGGCGGTTCAGCTTATACCGACCCACGCGGCCAAGGTCGTACCGGCGGGGGTTGAAGAACAGGCTTTCCAGCAGCGCCTTGGCGTTGTCGAGACTGGGAGGCTCCCCCGGACGCAGGTGCCGGTAGAACTCCAGTAACGCCTCCTCATAGGTGTGTACATTGACATCCCGTTCAATAGTGGTCTGGATGTATCGGTGGTTGGTGCCCGTGTCAACGTCCGCAAACGTTTCCATCAGCTCCTCGTCGGTGGAGATGCCGATGGCCCGCAGCAGAGTCGTGGCCGGAATCTTACGCTTCCGGTCAACCTTTACTGATATGACGTCCCTGGAACTGGTTTCGAACTCCAACCACGCACCGCGGTAGGGCACGAACTTGGCAAGGCAAAGAGGCCTGTCTGTGGACGGGTCCCGCGTGGTGGTGAAATACACACCGGGCGAGCGTACCAACTGGCTTACTACTACACGCTCAGCTCCATTGATAACGAATGTGCCGTTGGCTGTCATCAACGGAATATTGCCCAGGAACAGCTTCTGCTCCTTCTTCTCGCCGGTGGCCTTCACATCCAGGATAGCGGCAATATAGAGGGGGGCCTCATAGGTGCTCTCCCTCTGGCGGCATTCCTGATCGGTATACGGTGGCTCCAGAAATTCGTGCCCTGCGAAATGGAGTACGAATCGATCGCCGGTGAAGTCCTGAATCGGCGATATCTCTTGGAACAGCTCCTCAAGGCCTTCATTCTTGAACCAGGCAAAGGAGTCCGTCTGTATCTGGATCAGATTCGGGACTTCCAGCACGTTGGGAATACTGGCATAGGACTTCTTCTGATGGGCCAGAGAGTTGGTACGAACGAGAGACAGATCAAGCATTTACGCCACGCTCCTTCAGCGCCACCGGAGATAGAACTACCTAATTAGCCCCTGGAAGAGGGCAATAAACTAATACAGAGGGTAAAATAGCAAGCGGAATGGTTGAAATCAAGCTTGGGGGCATACAAAGACCAATTGCGTATTTTAGCAGGTAATTGCAGTCCTGTCAACCCGCTTTCGCATGAGGGTTGTTACCAATGCTCAAGGAAAAGGGCGATCCTTCCCCTTGAGCGCCTCAAGGGGCCTCTGCTATACTTTCTCAAATAACTTTCTAGATAGAGGCGACTATGGCTATACCCCAGTTCAAAGAGATCCGGCAGGCTTATGGATTTGAAGAGGTGGCCATTGTACCGGGTGATGTGACAATCAACCCGGATCAGACCAACATGGAGATGGAGATAGGCCACCTGCGCCTGCCTACACCCTTGCTGGCTTCCGCCATGGATGCCGTGGTAGACCCATCCTTCGCCGTACGCATGAGCGAGGCAGGTGGCCTGGGCGTAATGAACCTTGAAGGCGTCTACACTAGGTACGAAGATGCCGCCGCCATCATCAGCGAGATCGCAGAAGCGCCCGCGGAGTTCACTACGAGCCTTCTCCAGAAACTCTACACCGCACCCATCAGGGAAGACCTAATCGGCAAGCGAATTCAGGAGATCAAAGGCGCGGGGGCAACCTGCGCCGTTTCAGTTACACCGCAAAACACCAAACAGTACTCACCCGCTGCCGTAGAGGCTGGTGCTGACATGCTGGTGATCCAGTCCACCGTAACCACAGCACGCCACATCTCCTCAAGCTACCATGGCCTGGTCTTCTCTGAACTCATTGGCCAGATCCGAGTACCCGTCATAGTGGGTAACTGTGTAACCTACAGCGCCTCTCTGGAACTCATGGAGACAGGCATAGACGGTATCCTTGTAGGCGTTGGCCCCGGAGCCGCGTGCACCACGCGGGAGGTGGTAGGAGTAGGTGTACCGCAGATAACGTCCACTCTGGACTGCGCCGCCGCACGGGAGGAGCACCTGCGCCGCACGGGTAAGTACGTGTCCGTAATCACCGACGGCGGTATCCGCACCGGCGGCGACCTGTGCAAAGCATTTGTCGCGGGTGCCGATGCCGTAATGCTCGGGACACCATTTGCCCAGACCAAAGAGGCGCCCGGCAAGGGGTTCAACTGGGGCATGGCAACACCTCATGCAGCGCTTCCCCGCGGCACTCGCATCAACACCGGCACTGTAGGTACGTTAGAGCAGTTGCTCTTTGGCCCCACCAGCAAGACAGACGGTACCCAGAACCTGATAGGTGCTCTCCGCGCCTGCATGGGCATGTGCGGCGCATTCACTATCCGTGATATGCACCGTGCCGAAATGGTGGCCGCTCCGACAATACGGACTGAAGGCAAGATATTCCAGATGGCTGGGCGTCTGTAGCCAACTCTCCCCTGAAATCAGGTCAACCGCCAGCTTCGCGTGACGGCATCCTGCTAATAGTTCGCCCCTCCTCTTGGACTTGTCAGCAAGGGAGCCAGCACGGTTCCTTGTGACTTAGTACCTTTGCATTGATGCCAAGACTCTTGCACCCTCGCCCTGGATGAGCCATGACACTTGGCTTATCGTCATGGCCTGTGCCATGCGAGCTTTCGGCCAGGGTACCGTCTTTGTGCTGATAGCAATCTACCTGCATCTTGTGGAGTTCAATCTGGTGCAGATCGGCCTGTTCCTCAGCGCCGCCCTGGCGGGAGCCGCCGTCTACACCCTCTCAATTATGTTCGTGTGCGACACCCTGGGCCGAAGGCGACTACTTATCGCCTTTGCCATCATTCTCGCAGGAGCATCCGCGATGGTCGCATCCATGGAGCAGTTCCCCGTCCTCTTTGCCGTCGCCTTTCTGGGCGCTTTCAGTGTCGCCGGAGGAGGAGCTGCGGGAGCCATGCAGCCCCTGGAACAGTCGAGCCTATCTGAGACAGTCGCCGAGGGCCAGCGTACAGACCTCTACGCCATCTACGGCATCATGGGGACTGGCGACTGGCGGCTGCCCTCCAGCCGGCTGATTTTCACCCTGTCAGGCCTGTTCAGCGTGGACCATTTCGCTGGGGGGCTGGTGGCCCAGAGCTTGGTGTCCCTCTGGTTCTTCACCAAGTGCGGGATCAAGCTGGAGTCCATCGCTCTAATCTTCTTCGGCTCCAACCTGATAGCGGCGGTGTCGCTGTGGGTTGCGGCCAAGCTCGCCAATCGTATCGGCCTCATCAACACAATGGTTATCACCCACATCCCTGCCAGCGTCATGCTGATAGCAATACCATTCCTGCCAAAAGCCGGGATGGCGGCGTCCTTCTGGTTGGTGCGCAGCTTCTTTGGGCAGATGGACGTACCCACTCGACAGCCCTACACCATGGCGGTGGTCGGACCCAACGAACGGAGTCCAATGGCCGGGGTCAACAGCGCGACCATGAGCGTCACCGGCACGGTGAACCCCTCAGTGGCGACTGCGTTGTGGAACATCGGGGCCACCAGTATCCCATTCGTGTCATGCGGGGTACTGAAAATCAGCTACGACCTAGCCCTATGGTTCATGTTCCGTAAGGTTAAGCCGCCGGAAAAGGCCAGGCGAGCCGCGAGAGCCGGGGCGGGCGATAGTCGCGGTTAGACGCCGCCCTATTCCACGTCCAGGCTCACGATGATGGCGGCGTTGGCAATGAGTGTCGAGTCGCCGCCTGAGCCGGCTGAAGGAATCTCCAGCCCACCTTCAACTACATTGATTGTCTTGATACCGTAGGGCAGTTCTTCAAGAACCTCCTCAGGCCTTACCGTATTGTGGTGGGGAACACCTATCGTCACATCCACGTACATCACGTCATGCCCGAATACGCGTGGGAACGCGACGCTGCAGTGCCGCAAGGCGTCGAACACGGCCCGGCGTGCAGCTTTAGTGGCGTCCTGTCCATGCAGGTCCACTCCCATACCCATCTCCAGAAGGCATCGTTGCTGTGGCATGGCTCTCCTCTCTCAGTCGGTGCAGTAGATGGAGCGATTACATCACTGTTGAGGCCACGGGTCAAGAGATAACACGTCCCATCTTTTGAACCTTGGGAGCCACTGTTATACTGTGTCTGGCAGGAGCAGATTTTGAGTAAACGAGATTTCCTATCGATAACAGACCTATCACCGCAAGAGGTGGCTGGCATCATACAGCGTGCCGGAAAGCTGAAGAGCGGCATTCAGGATAAGCCGCTGACCGGAAAGAGCATAGCCATGCTCTTTGAGAAGCCTTCACTTAGGACCAAAGTCAGCTTCGACATCGCTGTGCACCAGATGGGCGGCCATCCCATCTATATGGGCCGCGATGAGGTCGGCCTGGGCGGGCGCGAATCGATCAGCGACGTGGCCAGGGTCATTTCACGGTACGTTGACATTGTGGTGGCACGCACCTACAGCCACCAGACGCTGGAGGAGCTGGCCGCCTATGCCTCCGTACCAGTGGTCAATGCCCTCTCGGACGTGGAACACCCCTGCCAGGCCCTGGGCGACATGCTGACCATGAATGAACATATGACCAAACTGGCCGGCCTCCGCATCGCCTACATCGGCGATGGCAATAACGTCGCCGCCAGCCTGGCCCTGGCCGCCGCCAGCGTGGGCGCCAGCTGCATCATCGCCACGCCG
>Ga0066376_10004561_pt1 | contig 12012 bp, 11 predicted proteins | sample Knorr_S15_td_Bot_FD_77009 | JGI IMG/M metagenome (GOLD analysis project Ga0066376, IMG submission 77009) | Marine microbial communities from Southern Atlantic Ocean transect - Knorr_S15_td_Bottom_ad_5009_LV_A | ecosystem: Environmental > Aquatic > Marine > Oceanic | place: Southern Atlantic... | reverse complement strand
GTCGCCGTTGATCGCGGCGGCGACCGCCAGTAGCCGGGGGTGGCCGTAGACCCGCAAAGACGCATCGGAGAATTGCAGCGACCCGAGGATCAGATAGACGATTTCCTCGGGGGCGTCGGGGTCCGGAACCGGTTCCGCCATCTTCACCGGATGCCGGCCATTGGCCAGATCGGTGCCGCCAAAGGGGTCGCCCAGCGGTTTGGACCAGAACAGCGTCGATGCCTCGCAATCGACGCCCAGCGCCGGGCGGCCCTTGGCGTCGACGCGCGAATCCCGCCCGGTCGGCAGCCGTTCGAGGATATCGAACAAATCTTTTTCGATATCGGCCAGTTCTCCGGCGTCCAGCACGCCTTCGAAAATATAGAAGCCGTGGCGCCAATAGGCGTCGAGGATGCCGGCATCCAGCGAACCATCGGCGTTGAAGCGCAGCGGCCCGCGGTTGTTCAGGGCGCGGGCGCGCTTCTCACCATCGCGAAGATAGGCCCGCATGAGGGCGTCATCGCCGTCTGTCCCGCGCGCCGTAATCGTCGAAATAGCCATTTATTCCGCCCTTCAGCCACCCATAACGCCACATCTTATAGCAAAGCGCGCCGATCCAAATCAAAAGCGGACAGGCCGCCAGCCGGTCATTATGCTGGCCGTGCCCCGAGTTTCAGTCAGGAGAGCCGATCGATGCCGCTAGCCGCGAACCACAATGCCACGTCCGAATTCGATGTCATCATCGTCGGGGCCGGCGTCAGCGGGCTCTACGCACTGCATCGCCTGCGCGCCATCGGACGCAAGGCCGTGGTCTTCGAGGCCGGCGGCGACGTGGGCGGCACCTGGTTCTGGAACCGCTATCCGGGCTGCCGCTGTGATGTCGAAAGCATGGAATATTCCTATTCCTTCAGCAACGACCTCCAGCAGGAATGGCGGTGGCCGGAACGCTACGGCACGCAAAGCGAAATCCTGCGCTACATCAGGCACGTCACCGAACGCCTCGATCTGCGCCGCGACATCCGCTTCGACACGCGCGTCCGTGCCGCCAAATTCGACGATGCGCATAACCGCTGGATCCTGGAAACCGACCGGCACGGCGTGGTCTCTGCGCCGGTCTGCATCATGGCGACGGGCAATCTTTCGACGCCGCGCGTGCCGGACTTTCCCGGCCTGGAGAGCTTCAAAGGCGACTGGTACCACACCGGCCTGTGGCCGCATGACGGCGTGGACTTCACCGGCCTGCGGGTCGGCGTTATCGGCACCGGCGCGTCGGGCGTACAATCGATCCCGCATATTGCCAAACAAGCCCGTCATTTGCATGTCTTCCAGCGCACCGCTAATTTCAGCCTGCCGGCCCGCAACGGCGCGATGGACCCCGGCATTGAAAAGCGGCACAAGGCGCAATATGTGCAACGCCGCCGGGCCGCCTACGACACGCCGTTCGGTATTTCCGGCTATCCGCCGCCGGATAAATCGGCGCTCGACGCCACGCCGGCCGAACGCGAAGCGCTCTACGAGGCGAAATGGGCCGAAGGCGGCTCGATCAGCTTCCTTTATGCCTATAACGACCTGCTGGTGAACAAGGAAGCCAACGACACCGCGTCGCAATTCGTGCGCAACAAGATCCGCAAGACCGTCAACGACCCGGCCGTGGCCGAACTGCTGGCCCCCAAAGGCCACCCCATCGGCACCAAGCGCCTGATCCTCGACACTGGCTATTACGAAACCTACAACCGCGACAACGTAACCCTGGTCGATGTCGCCAGCGCGCCGATCGAAACGATCACGCCGTCCGGCCTGCGCACCGCGCAGGCGCAATACGCGCTCGACGCCATCGTCTTCGCCACCGGCTTCGACGCCATGACCGGGGCGCTGCTGGATATCGATCTGCAGGGCACCGGCGGCGCGCGGCTGAAGGATAAATGGGCCGACGGTCCGCGCACCTATCTTGGCTTGATGATGGCCGGGTTCCCCAATCTGTTCATGATTACCGGACCGCAAAGCCCGTCGGTCAAGATGCAGATGATCCTGGGCTGCGAACAGCACACCGACTGGATCGTCGATTGCCTGCAACATATGGAAACCAACGGTATCGCGCGTATCGAAGCCGACCCGGCTGCGGAAGACCGCTGGGTCCAGCACAATAACGAGGTGGCCGATGCGACCCTCTATCCGCTGGCCAATTCCTGGTATATGGGTGCCAATATTCCCGGCAAGCCGCGTATTTTCATGCCCTATGTCGGCGGTTTCGACCGCTACAAGCGGATCTGCGACGACATCGCCGCCAAGGGCTATGAAGGCTGCATCCTGACGCCGGCCACGCCGGCGCGCGCGGCTGAATAGGTCCGGCGCGCATATTGACAATCCCCGGCCCACCGAACAAAGTTCCGCCGTACCGGCGACCGGTTGGCGGCGCTTGATCTGAAAGAACTTGTCGTATGGCGTTCGATGAGCTGCACAAAGAATACGAGGCGCGGCGCGGCAAAGCGCTGTCCATGGGCGGGGCGGCGAAACTGGAACGGCGGCGCAATGCCGGCATCCTGAACGCGCGCGAACGCATCGCTTACCTGCTCGATGCCGGCAGCTTCATCGAATCCGGTCTGTTGGCAACCTCGCTATATCCCGGCGACCGCGACAAGACCCCGGCCGACGGCAAGATCACTGGCTATGGCCGCATCGACGGGCGCGAAGCGGCGGTCGTGGTCAATGATTTCACCGTCAAGGGCTCGTCCTCGGCCGCGACCAACATGAAGAAGATCGCGCATATGCAGCGCACGTCGGTGGAACGCGGCATACCGATGGTCTATCTGGGCGAATCCTCGGGCGCGCGCATCCCCGACAATATGGGCGCAATCGGCATGGGCACCTTGCTGGCGGGAAACCCGTCGCAATATGCGCGGCTGCGCGAATGCCCCTGGACATCGGCCATATTGGGCATGAGTTACGGGTCCGCGACCTGGTACGGCTGCATGGCCGACTTCAATGTGATGCGCAAGGGCGCGGTCATGGCGGTATCCAGCGAACGGCTGGTATCGATGGCGATTGGCGAAAAAGTCGACGCCCAGGAGCTTGGCGGCTGGCGGCTGCATTCCGAGGTGACCGGGCTGATCGACATGGCCGTGGATAGCGACGAGGAAGCCATCGACGCGCTCAAGGCCTTCTTATCCTACATGCCGAGCCATAACGCCGAAGCGCCGCCGCAAAAGGCCGTGCCGCGCGGATCGGATGACGGTTCGCGGGCCGTGGCGTCGCTGGTGCCGAAAAGCCGCACCAAGGTCTACGATATCCGCAAGGTGGTGCGCGCGATCATTGACAAGGACAGTTATTTCGAACTCAAGCCGCGCTTCGGCAAGACCGCAGCGACCGTTCTGGCGCGGGTCGACGGCCGGGTCGCCGGCATCATCGCCAACAATCCGTTATATAAGGCCGGCGCCATGGACGCGATGGCCTGCGACAAGATCATCAGCTTCATGGTGCTGTGCGATTCCTACAACATCCCGTTGATCTTCCTGGTCGACAATCCGGGTTTCGTCATCGGCCTGGAAGCCGAACGGCAGAAGGCGCCAGGCAAGATCATCAATTTCATGAACGCGCTGCAACTGGTCACGGTGCCGAAACTGACCGTGATGCTGCGCAAGAATTACGGTCAGGCCTATATCAACATGGCCGGCGGCCGGAACGCCGCCGAGGTCGCCGCTTGGTACACCGCCGAGGTCAGCTTCATGGACCCGGCATTCGCCGTGAACGTCGTCCATGGATCGGAAGGCCAGCGGCTGGAAGAAAGCGACCCGGAACGCTTTGCGCGCGAATTCGAAGCGTTCCAGAAGAACAATAGCGTCTGGGATCTGGCGGCGACCTATGCGGTGCAGCAGGTCATTGCGCCGCAGGAGACGCGGGCCTGGCTGATCCGTATGCTGGAAGTTCACCGCAACCGCCGCACCGGCGATATCGGCCAGCACCGATTGCACAACTGGCCGACCAGTTACTGAAGATTCCATCCACACAGGAGAGAGACATGGCGCGCGAGGAGATTGAATCGGAGGTCACCGGGACCGTCTGGAAAATCGAAACCAAGGTCGGCGACAAGGTCATGGAAGGCGATGTCCTGATGATTATCGAATCGATGAAGATGGAAATCCCCGTCCTGGCGACCGAAGCCGGCACCATCGCCGAATTCACCACCGAGGAAACCGAACCGGTCTCGGAAGGCCAGGTCGTGGTCATCCTCGAAACCTGACCTGCCATGGGCTGGGAGGAATCGGTCGCGGAAATTCGGCGGCGCCGCGCCTGGGCGCAGGCGCAAGGCGGCGCGGACAATGTCGCCCGCCAGCACGCCGCTGGCCGCCTGACCGTGCGCGAACGCATCGCCGGTCTGGTCGATGATGGCTCGTTTCGCGAAGTCGGCGGGCTCAGCGCATCTGTCACCTACGAAAACGGCGTCGCAGTCGCCGCGACCCCGGCACCCTATGTCTGTGGATTGGCGAATATCGACGGCCGGCCGGTGGCGGTCGGCGGCGAAGATTTCACCGTGCGCGGCGGCACCTCGGCCGGCCTCGACAAACGCAAGGGCGGGCAGGGCGGTTTCAGCGAAGACCTCGCCTATGAATACAGGATTCCGCTGGTCAATCTGATCGACGGCGCCGGCGGGTCCGTCGCCTCGGCCAAGCAGCGCGGCCATGCAGTGTTCCCCGGCGTCGACAGCTTCGACCGGTCGGTCCAGCTGCTGAGCGAGGTGCCGGTGGTGTCGGCGGTGCTGGGTTCGGCCGCCGGCGGCCCGGCGGGGCGGGCGATCCTGTCGCACTGGTCGGTGATGGTCGAAGGCACCAGTCAGATATTCGCCGCCGGGCCGCCGGTCGTCGCCCGCTCGCTTGGCCAGAAGATTACCAAGGAAGACCTTGGCGGCGTGCCGGTCGCGGTCGCCGCCGGCGGGACCATCGACAATGCGGCCCCATCGGAGGAAGCCTGCTTTGCGATGATCCGCCGCTATCTGAGTTTCATGCCGCAAAACGTCCATGAGGCGCCGCCGCGCGTGGTCGCCGGCGACCCGGCCGGGCGCATCGAAGAAGCATTGCTGGACGCCGTGCCGCACGAACGCCGGCACCCCTACGACATGCGCCGTATCATCGAATTGGTTTTCGACCGGAACTCAAGCTTTGAAATTCAGCCCGGCCACGGCAAGGCGCTGATTACGTCGCTGGCCCGGCTCGACGGTCATGTGGTGGGGATCGTGGCCAACAATCCGATGGTCTATGGCGGCGCGATGAACGTGGCCGAGTCGAACAAGCAGTGCCATTTCATCGAACTCTGCGACACCTTCCATATTCCCCTTGTCTTCCTGGTCGATGTGCCCGGCTTCATGGTCGGCGAACAGGCGGAACGCGCCGGGGTGCTGCGCGCCGGGATGCGGGCGGTGTATGTCGCCTCGCAAGCGCGGGTGCCGGTGATGACCGTGGTCATTCGCAAATGCTATGGGATGGCTGGCATGGCGACCTGCCATCAGGCCGGGCTGAATTTGCGGATTGCCTGGCCTTCGGCGGAATGGGGCTCGCTGCCGGTCGAAGGCGGCGTCGCCGTCGCCTATCGCCGCGAGATCGCCGCCGCCGCCGATCCCAAACAGCGCGAAGCGGAACTGGAAGCAGAGCTTCGCGAATACGCCTCGCCGTTTCGCACGGCCGAAGCCTTCGGGGTCGAGGACATCATCGATCCGCGCGAAACCCGCGCCTATCTTTGCCGCTTCATCGGCGCGGCCCAGGGGCGGATCAAAACCGATATCGGCCTGAAGCCGCGCGCCGGCGTGCGCCCATAAAAAAGCGGCGGCGCCCGGTTACGGGACGCCGCCGCACGACCGCCAAAAAGCGTGGAGATTACGGCTTGATATAAGCCCAGCCCTGACGTTGCAGTTCAACCAGTTCAACGACGCCGGACGTGACCATTTTCGCTTCGGCAATGATCGGAACCGGTTTCCCCGATTTCTTCATCATTTTGACCTTGGTGTTGCCGCAAGCGGCAAACGAAATATTGTCGAGAGTCAGCGCCATCTTCGCAATCCGCGCCTTCACCGGGGACGTGTCCGCGCGAAGCATATGCAGTCCGGGCCCGTAGGCGACGATGCGGATTTCCACTTTCTGGCCTTTCGACTCGTAATATCGGGTCACATTTTCCGCGTTGTTGAGCGCCAGGTTCATTTTGAACTTGTCGTTATCGTCAACATGGATTGCGATCCGGATCGGATCGGACCCGGCCGCCGCCGGCATCGCCGGAACCAGGATGACCAGCGCCAAGAATGCCGCGCCGAGTGCTGCGGTAAATTTGTTCAACATGTTTTCGCCTCCCTTAATCGCTGAATATCAATCGCTGTTTCGCCACGCTTGAAACCTGCACCGAAGCAGGATTCCTGAACATTCGTATTTACCCTAGCATGCCTGCGGGTATTCCTTGGTGCCGATCGACCAACAGTAGGGTTCTTATGAGTTCCGCCAAAGATTTTACGTCGATTTGCGAATGTCGGGACGGTCCGCGCGCACGAATATGACCGCGCCAAAGACGTTGCCGCGGGTCGCAAAACGAAGCGTCTGGGCATGGTAATTGCCGTCGGCGGCTACTCGGCCGCCATCGGCGTGCGCGACAAGGTAATCACCGGGCCGTCCTCTGGTTCGCAGAATAACTTGTACAAAAGCTGTATGATCAGGACGACTTCTCCGCTGGCCAGGGAATAATAGATCGTTTTGGCCTCGCGGCGGGTTTTCACGAATTTTTCGGCCCGCAACCGGGCGAGTTGCTGCGAGAGGGTTGGCTGCCGGATACAAAGCAGCGCTTCGAGTTCGGCCACCGATTTTTCACCGTCCGAGAGATGACATAAAATCAGCAGGCGGTTCTCATTTGCGAACACCTTCAGGAATTTGGTAGCGTCCCGCGCGCTTTCGATCATCTGTTGGTTCATGATGGCTTCAGGCATGTCAGGCACCCGCTTTCTAAAATCCTAGGTAACCGCGCTGTCATCCACGCTATTTTTCACATTCAATATTTGTTATTTTCCATATTTTATTGGAATCCTGCTTAGAATACCATGTGCGTCACCCGACCTGGCCAAGTGACGGGAAGGCTTCCAGCAGCCAGTACGCCATGGTCGACATCATCCCGGTCAGGAACAAAATACCCGTGACGACCAGCAACCCGCCCATAATCCTCTCAACCGTCTGCACGCCACTGCCGAAGCGCCGCATCATGCGGGTAAAGGGCCCCGCCGCGAATGCCGCAGCAATGAACGGCACGCCGATGCCAAGGCTGTAACTGCCCAGCAGGGCCGCGCCGTACAGGACCGAATCGCCGCCGCTGCCCGCAACCATCAAGATCACCGCTAGCACGGGGCCAACGCACGGCGTCCAGCCAAAGGCGAAAGCCAGCCCGATAATATAGGCACCGACCAATCCAGCCGGGCGCTTTTCGATATGAAACCGCGCCTCGCGCATCAAAAAAGCGAATTTGAACAGTCCCAGGAAATGCAGGCCGAAGATGATAATGACGACGCCGGCGATCTTGGCGAGGATATCGAGATATTCGATCACGAATTGACCGAGAAACGAAGAACTGGCCCCCAGCGCAACAAAAACGGTGGTGAAGCCAAGTACGAACAACACCGCGGCGCAGAGCACCTGGCGAGTAACGCGGGCGGGCCGGGCTTCGGTTTCCCCGGTCAACTCGTCGAGGCTGACACCGCCGATATAACACAGATATGGCGGCACCAGGGGCAGGACACAGGGTGAAAGGAAGCTCAGAAACCCAGCGCCCGCCGCGCCCAACAGGGTTACATCGAAGTCACCCACTCACCCTACTCCTCCCACTATCTTAATGGTGTTCAGACACCGCTCACCTTGATGCTGTTGTTTGCTTCGATCCGGACGGTTTTGTGGCGTTCGATATAGCGGCTTACCACATCGTAGATCGGCGGACCTTCGGTCCCTTCATTGACCGACGCCCAGCCGGCGACGGTGTAATTCTTGGCGGCGTCGATCCGCTCGCCACTGTCGAGAAGATGCATGTCGGAGATACGCGCGCCGATCGGTTTGGAGACATCGATCGCATAACCAAGATTCCCGGTCCGCACCATATCGCCGCCCTGCTGGTAGTACGGATCGGGGTTGAACAGATTATCGGCGACATCCTCCAGCACCACCTTCAGGAATTCGCCGGTGAACTCGCTGCGATAGGCGCTCGGATAGGTGATCGCGGTCTGGTTATAGAGGTCCTCGACCCGGATATCCTGGCCCGGCAACAAACACGCCCCCCAGCGGAACCCCGGCGACAGCGAAATCTGCGCGTCGCGTTCTTCAAGCAATGCCTGACAGATCAATTCATCGAAGGTGCCGCCGAAACTGCCACGCCGGACCAGCAGCGTTTCGGTCTGCCCCAGAACCCGGTTCAGTTCCGCTTCATACGGCGCGCGGAGGTCGCCGATCACCTTGGCCATATCGGGGTCCGGCGTGATCGCGTCGGCGAATATCGGGATCAACCGATAGCGGAAATTGACGATCCGCTTGCCCTTGACCTCGATATCGAGCCGCGAGAGGAATTTGCCATGCGAACCCGAAGCGACCAACAGGGTGCCATCGACCACCACCGGGCGCGGCACGGCGTCATGGGTATGGGCGGTCAGGATGACGTCGATGCCCTTGATGCGGGACGCAAGCTTGCGGTCAACATCGAAACCGTTATGGCTCAGCATGACAACCAGGTCGGCGCCCGCCTTGCGCGCCGCCGCCACATGCCCCCGGACCAGATTTTCCTGAATGCCGAACGTCCAGTCCGGGATCAGATAGCGCGGGTTGGCGATCGGCGTATAGGGAAAGGCCTGGCCGATCACCGCGATCTTCACGCCCGCGCGCTCGAACATCTTGGTCGAGTCGAACACCGGCTCTTCCCAATCGGTATCGCGGACATTGCCGGCAAGAAACGGAAAATCCAGCATGTCGATCAATTCGCGGACCCGGTCTGCGCCGTAGGTGAATTCCCAATGCGCGGTCATCGCTTCAACGCCAAGCGCGTTCATCGCCGTGACCATGTCGGCGCCGCCGGTTTTGAGCGCGCTATAGGAGCCCTGCCAGGTATCGCCGCCATCGAGCAGAATCGTGTTGGCTGGCCGCTCGGCGCGGATCGCCTTGATCAGCGTCGCCATGCGGTCAAGACCCCCGACCCGCCCATATTCGCGGCCCAGCGCGGTGAAATCCTGGCTCGACAGCGCATAGGCTTCGGGTGTCCCGCCACGGATGCCGAACATATCGAGCATCGCCTGCCCGGTCACATGCGGCGGCAGCCCGCGAAATTTGCCGACGCCGATATTGGTCGCCGGCTCGCGGAAATAGATCGGCGCAAGCTGCGCATGAATATCGGTGAAATGCAGCAACGTGACCTGGCCCACCGGGTCGAACCGCAATAATTCGTCCTGGGTGATGGCCTGCGCCACCGCCGCGCGGCCGAGCGTTCCGGGCGCGGCAAACGCCGACGCCGCCAGGGCAACCTGAAGAAATCCGCGGCGATCGAACATCGGCTTTAACAAACCTCGTGGTGACGAATTAACATATTCACTTTATCGCATTTGAGAGCGATTGGCGACCCATACCAGGCGAATTCCGCGCGCGGCCTTATCCGAACACCTCGCGGGTGATATTTCGGTACCAAACGGCGGCGCTGGCCGCATCGGCGGCGGGGTCGCCGGGTCCGTCCGGTTTTTGCGGCGTTTCGTCCAGTTCGAACGCGCCATTCGCGGCCCGGTACGCGCCAGCGATCTTGATCCCGTAGCCGGGGCCGACAAGACTGTAGCAAAGGCTGCCGAAGACCGGCGACCGGGGCGGCGCCTGGCCGCCAAGCAGGGCGGCGACGGCCAGCGCCACGGCTTTTGCCTCGCTGTTTGCGGTATAGGCCGATTTGGGCATCGGCGCGGCCTGCGCCGAATCCCCCAGGACATGGATATTCGCCGCCAGCGTGGACTCGAAGGTGACTGGATCGACCGGACACCAGCCGCTCGCATCCGCCAGGCCGGCCGCGCGCGCGATGTCGCCGGCCCACTGGGCCGGAATGAAATTGATCACCGCCGCTTGGTACGTTTCACCGAAATCGGTTTCCACCGTCATCGTTTTGGCGTCGACGCGGATAATCTTGCCATCTTCCGACAACGGCAGCCACTCGATCATGCCGCCATAAAGCTGTTCCCAGCCGGGCCGGAATTTTTCCTGCTGCGAGAATTTTTCCTTCGGATCGAGCACCAGTATCTTGGCGCGCGGTTTTTCCCGGCTGAGGTAATCGGCGATCAGGCTGACGCGCTCATACGGGGCCGGGCCACAGCGGTACAGGCCCGGTGGCGGCGAGACGATCACCAGCCCGCCATCTTCCATCGCCCGCAACTGGCGTCGCAGCAGCATCGTTTGCGGTCCGGCATTCCAGGCATGCGGCATCGCCAGGCGCGCCGCCGCGTCATAACCGACCACATCGCCCGACCGAAAGCCGATGCCGGGCGCCATCACCAGCCGGTCATAGCCAACCCGGCCACCGCCCTTGAGCGCCACCGCGCGCCGTTCCGGATCGACCGACACGGCATGGTCATGGATGATCGTGACGCCATGTGCGTTCCGCAGCGCACCATATCCCCGCGCAATCGTTTTCATTTCGGCCAAACCGGCGACGACATGGCTGCTGAACGGGCAGGTATGATAAATCTTCTTGGGTTCGATCAAGGTGACGGCGATGCCGGGATCGTGGCGGCGGAGATATTTTGCAACGCTGGCGCCGCCAAATCCGCCGCCGATCACGACAAGGCGCGGCGCCGCGGCCAAAACCGGCGGGCTGGAAATTGCGCCAACTGCGGCGCCCAGGACGCGATGAAACGCGCGGCGTGAAATATTGACCATGGCGAAATTTACCGCAACGCCGCGACCCATGACATTTAAACTTTTCGTGATATATAGCGTTGCCTAACGATGCCGATGCGAATAACCGGGCAACGCAGACCGACCTGTTCATGGAATTCGCCGCGCCGTCCTTCGCCAAGGGCGGTGTTGCGCAACGCGGCGGCAAGCGGCTCGAACTTCGCCCGCCGCCAAACGCCCGTCTGCGCGAAGGCTGGCTGGCCCCGCTGCTCGACAAAATCCTCTCCATCGCCACCCATTCCCATTCATTCAAAAAAGCGTATATGATAATGCAAACCATCACGCGAGGAGTTCAGTGATGATCAGCAGACGAGAATTTGGCGCGTTGGCGGGTTTGGGAACAGCACTTGCCGCCACGACGCGCGGCGCCGGTGCGGTGGGTATGCCCGAAAAAGCCTTCCTTGGCGAAGACGGGATGTATCACCAGACCTGGTTCCTGGACAGTTTTTTGATCCTGACGGAGGATCTTGCCGCCACGAAAGAAGCCGGCAAGCGTTTTGCCGTCGTCTGGGAACAAAAAGGCTGCCCTTATTGCAAGGAAACCCATCTGGTCAATTTCGCCAAGCATGAAATCCAGTCCTATATCCGCCAGAACTTCGAGGTCCTGCAACTCGACCTGTGGGGAGCGCGCAAAGTCACCGACTTCGACGGCGAGGTCATGGAAGAACGCGCGCTGGCCCGAAAATGGGGCATCTTGTTCACCCCGACCTTCATGTTTTTCGACGACGACATGGCGAAAGCCAAGGAAAAGGGCGTCCGGGGATTGGAAGTGACCCGCATGCCGGGTTACTTCAAACCGTTCCATTTCCTCACGATGTTCGAATATGTCAAGGACCGGGCCTATGTGGACCAGCACTTCCAGAAATACCTGATTGCCAAGGGCCGCCGGATGCGCGCCGAAGGCAAAGAGGTGAAACTCTGGTAGCCGGACCGCCTTGAACCTCACCCCGACGCGGTCTCCATTTGTTATCTAGAGCATGTTCCGATCAAATTTAGACGTATCCGGCGTTTCTGAAGTAATTGCTGCATTCCTGTGGCGGGAAGCGATCGAGCAAGTGGCCAATCGTGTCCCAGAGGTCATCGATGGATCGCTCGGCGGCTTTTCTGAGGAGCG
>Ga0066376_10004559_pt1 | contig 12014 bp, 11 predicted proteins | sample Knorr_S15_td_Bot_FD_77009 | JGI IMG/M metagenome (GOLD analysis project Ga0066376, IMG submission 77009) | Marine microbial communities from Southern Atlantic Ocean transect - Knorr_S15_td_Bottom_ad_5009_LV_A | ecosystem: Environmental > Aquatic > Marine > Oceanic | place: Southern Atlantic... | reverse complement strand
GACCTTCGACGAGCGTCAGCAACTCCTGCGCCTTGTCATCGAACGGATCACCGTGGAGAATGGGGTCGCCCGTATAGACACGGTGATCCCACCTGACCAGGATCATTTGCGTAACCGTTACCCTGAGCTTGTCGAAGGGTCTTGTAACAGGAGGATGGTTCGACAAGCTCACCACGAACTGGTTTGGGGCTCGCTGGGAGCGGGTGCGGGGGCCTACCGTGATCGGGCGCGGGGCTTCACCTCGGACACGTGCAGGGGCTCAGCGCGAACAATTTCGACTTGATTCAAGCGGCGGTGATTGGCGGGACATTCCTTCGAGTTATCCAGGGAGGCAATATGCAGGAAAACACTTTGAAACAAAAGCTGGAACAGGGAAAGGCGGTGTTCGGCGTGATGATTACTTTTCCCTCTGCGCCGATGATTGAAATGCTTGGCTACCTGGGCTTCGACTGGGTTCTAATTGACAATGAGCACGGTTCGATTACCGTTGAAAACTCCGAGGACCTGGTGCGGGCTGCCGAGTTCACCGGCATCGCACCCATCATTCGCCCGGTGAGCAACAAGCCGGAGATAATAGCGCAGTTCTTGGACCGGGGCGCTTGGGGTGTGCAGGTGCCCCATGTGAACACCGCCGAAGAGGCATGGGCGGCGGTGGACGCAGTCAAATACTACCCCGAAGGCCACCGGGGAATCTTCAGCCGCAGCCGCCCCGCGGGTTACGGTTTTTCCGGCACTACTGGCGATTATGTGGCTGAGGCCAACCGCAACACCCTTGTCTGCCTGATGCTGGAAGAAGTAGAGGCCATCGACAACTTGAAGGAAATGGTCAAGGTCGACGGCGTAGATGTGTTTTTCATCGGTTCGGGCGACCTGTCTCAATCAATGGGATTTCCCGGGGAGCAGACCCACCCGGAGGTACAAGCCATGATGGAAAAGGGGGTGAAGGTCATCCGCGATGCTGGAAAGGTCGCTGGCGTAAGCTGCCCAGATTCCTACGTCCCCAAGTTTCTGGGCATGGGTGTCCAGTATTTCCATGGGAACGTCAACAGCCTGCTCCAGAGTTCCAGCCTGAGCTACTTGAAAGAGATGCGCGAAGCAGCAATAGCCTCCGGCTTGTAATCTCTAAGCTCCTTTCCAGACCGGTGGCCGGTTCTCGGCAAAGGCCTTGGGCCCTTCCTTGGCGTCATCCGAGTTCAGGACCCGGTGACCCACCGCAGCATTGAGCCGGTATGCCTCTTCCAGGCCATACCGGCGCCAGAACTGGGCGACGGCCTTGCTGCCTTGGACTGCCAGCGGGGCGTTGGCCCCAATCATTTCCGCTATCTTCACCGCCCTGGGCATCAATCGCTCCGGTTCCAACACCTCATGGACAAACCCCAATCGGTGGGCTTCTTCCACGCTAAGAGTGTCTCCGGTCAGCATCAGATACATAGCTTCCCCAAAGGGCATCACTCTGGCCAGATGGTTGATGGCGTAGTTGGGCAAGATTCCCCGTTTTACCTCAAACAAGCCGAAATAAGCCTTGGTGGACGCTATTCGGATATCGCAGTCGGCCACACGCTCCATCCCGGCGGCGATCGCCAGACCGTTGACGGCGGCGATGAAGGGCTTGGGGTTACGAGCGAATGGCTGGTTGCCCCGGAAGGTCTCTATCAACTGTTCCTCGGTCTGCTGCGCCCTTACATCCGACTGACCTTCGGCCATTTCCTTCAAGTCAGCCCCGGCGGAGAATGCCCGTCCCGCTCCCGTGACGATTCCAGCACGCATCTCAGGGTCTGCCGAAAACTCGGATAGAGCTTCCCGCAACTCCTGCCGCATCACCGCCCCTTGGGCGTTCAACCGGTCGGGCCGGTCCATGGTGAAAACCGCATAGTGTCCGGCAGGGAACCTCTCGTACCGCAATTCCGGCATCGCCAACCTCCATCATTAGCAAGAATGGAACAAAAAGGGAACAAGCATGGAAAACTGTTTGTCGTTTCGACCCAAACAAAAAGCCGAACCAAGTTGGTCCGGCTTAAATCTAAGTCTTCACAGGTATGAGCCCCAGGGTGGTTCCCACCAATCAGTCTAGGCTTTGAAGGGGCACTCTCCACCACTATGGGCTGGCTTGGCCGACGAATCGGCTGAGGCTGCGGATGGCAGCACAGTGGTCAACGTAAAGGCCATTGCGACTAGAAACACGAAAACCACAGGAACCAGTATTCTTCGCATAATTCACCGCCACGTAAAACGTGTCAATAATTATATGCATTCCCAAAGCCTGCGTCAATGGATTGTACAATCGTGCGCTGGCAAAATCCTGCTGCGACGCTGAAATGCTAGAATTGCCGGATGCTGAGTATCAACGGTGGCCGGATTACAATCATCGGCGCTTGGCTAATCATCTTGGTCGCAGTAATAGCCTGTGGCCAAACGCAGACTCCAACTCCTGCCACCGAACCTGCTAGCAGCCCTCAACGTCAAGCAAGTCCTATCTCTGAGCCCAAACCATCCCCGACGCTAACGTTATCACCTGTTGACGATGCCCAATGGAGCTCATACCGGAACGAAGAATTTCGTTACTCTATAGACATACCCCCCGGATGGACCGTAAATGACGCAGCCAAAGACGAGATAATCATCACCATTGGTCCATTAAACGGTCAGGCGGGGCTACACGTTCTGGCTTTCGATTTTAATACCACGGTTGAGGAGTTCATTCTGGAGAATCACCTGTTTAACCAACGGCGGGCGGCGGCATTGTTCGAATCATTGTCCAGCACGGAAATCGAGATGGATAACGGTGAGACGGCCCGCAGGGTTGCCTACCGGGTGCAGAATGACCCCAGCTTCTGCATAGAATTCTTGTTGGACTATCTGTTGCAGGCGGGCAATCTGACCTATGCCCTGCAAGGTTCTGTCTGCGAAGACGCTGGGGATTTGTTTGGAGTGGATTTGGAGATGATGCAACGAAGTTTCCGGTTGGATTCCGACTTGGCCAAGGCACCCGCCGGTTCATACCATTCCAGCGGTGTTCATTAGTCAAACTATTTAACAATAAGTTGAATCAAGGGCCTTGGGCATAAGCACCGAAGGTCATAGCAAACAGGGCGAACCGGTCTGATTTCGAACTCATCTGTAGATCGTGGCCGCCAAATTCGGGCAGGGCCACGACTTCGTACAAACGCCCTTCCTCAACTCGGAAAAAGCTGCGATTTTCAGTCACCACCACGTCTGCTCCGGCTTCTTCAGGACGCAGGGGCCTACCGTCCAAAGTTACTTGTACTTCAAATGGGCCGATACCGTGGGGCTTTATCACGGCATTTACGCTGGTTGCAACAAATCTAAGAGCGATGTAATCGTCATATCCAGGGGTTTGCCGAGCGTGGCGCAGGGACTCTGTCCCGTTAACCCAGGCACCATGTAGATAGAAAGACTGGTTTTCGTGTTCACCCGGGTCCTGGTAGACCAAGGTCTGGTTTACCTTCTTGTAGTACTCGCTCTGCGCAACGTACCGGCCACCCAAACCGGTGTTCCGCTGGTAGCCGCCGTATAGCTCCCGGGTGATCCGCTCCGACGAGTTCCCAGAAGCAGCCCGGATATCGTACTCCGGGGCTGGAGCAAATCCTGCGGGGATACCGCTAAGGTCCGCACCGCCCGCTTCCAACAGCTCTCGTATTCTGTTTTCAGTTTCGTTGTAGGCGCCCTCTCCAAAATGCGTGTAGCGGACCTTGCCCTGACTGTCCACCAGGTACTTGGCTGGCCAGAACTGGTTGTTGTAGGCTCACCACGTGGCGAAGTTGTTGTCTTGGGCGATGGGATAGGCAAGACCGAAATCTTGGGCCGCGGCGGTCACGTTCTCGGTGACCTTCTCAAACTCAAACTCCGGCGAATGCACCCCGATTATCACCAATCCCTTGTCGGCATACTTGGCATGCCATTCCTTCAAGTAGGGCATGGTGCGGATGCAGTTGACGCAAGTGTAAGTCCAGAAGTCCACCAGCACCACTTTCCCTTCCAGCCCAGCCGCGGTCAAAGGCTCCGAGTTGATCCAATTCGTTATGCCTTGGAACTCAGGCGCCCGACCGCCAGACTGGCCACCGGGATAACAGGCAATAAACAACAGAGCCAACGCAGCTGCGGCCATGGCCATCCGCACCCGGTTCATGGGCATGATATAAAGTCGCTCAGCATTATTGTTAAGTACGAATAACTGGGTACGTCCGGTTCCACCTAAGTCGACGCCGTACTACCGGTTTCAAACGCCTGGCTCCAAGTTAGCCCCCGCCAAACTCGGCAAGCAGGTTTGATATGGACTGAGGCCTGGCCTGCACGAATTCGGTCTCCGCCACGGCTGGGACTGGGGCGGATGAGCCCTCGTCTTGGGGGCCCCGGATGTTGGGAACGGTTTTAACACAAATCAAGACCGGGCCCTCTCGCTCCATCACCTCTTCCACTTGGCTGGCAAAATCCTCCAGATCGTCGAATTCATAGCAAACCGGGTAACCGGCGGCCTCCGCCAACTGGGAGTAGGAAGCGGGATTCGTGCCGGGAGTGTCCTGGCCTCCTGTGGTGGCATAAACTCCGTTGTCCATTACAAAGTGGTAGAGGTTTTTGGGCGCCTTGTTGCCCACGGTCACCAAGCTGCCCAAGTTCATTAGTAGGCTGCCATCACCGTCGAAGAGAATGACCTTGGTTTCCGGTCTGGCAAGGCTCAAGCCCAAAGCGAAAGAGGAACCTATGCCCATGACCGCCGGGAACTGCCCGGTGCCTATGGGGACATCCCGTTTCGGGTTGTTGGACACCTGATTCCAGGCTACGTTCGCTCTAAAAACAGGCATGACAACGGCATCGCCCCGGTATTTCTCCAAGACCCGCATCAAGTCAAGCTGGTCTATCATTGTTCATCTCCTTTTTGTCTAATCCGCCGGTATTCTCCGCCCGTATCCTCTGGCTATGTTCTCCGGCTATTTTCTCTGGCAAATCATACCGTGACAATCAAGCATTGCCAATCAGGGTGGCCCATCTCTAGAGTCTCAACTGCAAGTTTAGGCGGAGTGTGGCATCGCAGTGGCTGGAAGACTGTCCGGGATCCAAAAAGCCAAAGGGTTGAGCAATACCCGAATCCCAGTGCGTTTCCCGGTAAATGTGCAAGTAGGCGAGGGCGGAGTCCCTCAGGCCGTATTCGTTCGCGGACGGTGGGAATCGGTCACGTCGGTGATTGAAAGCTGGGACGTGTCGGAAACGCTTATGGGGGAAAAGCGAATGATTAAAAGCTACTTCGAGATAGTCACCAGTCGGCCCGCCAACCTAGTGCTATTCCTCAATCAGGTCACAGGGAGCTGGTATATGGAAGAACCTGTGTCGGAGGGCTAAGACCCTCCGGGGAGCGAACTCTGGTTTGGCCTTGTTTTTCGCCGCAGCCCCCATCCTAGCTTTCCCCCGAAATGAGGGAAGGGACCGGTTCTCTCCTCAGAATGACAGATTTAAGGCAAAGCGCCGCTAGGAAGAAAGAACTGGTCCCCTCCATTTTGAAAGGGGAGAGTTAGAGTGGGGGTCAAAAACTTAGCAATAGCTCCCGTATAAGTGCCGAAACGGGATTAGTCTGCGGTTTAACCCCGCAAGAAAGGCAACATAGCGTCCACTACTGCTGATGGCCTCTCGTCTTGGGGCAGGTGGCCCGCCTTCTCAATGACTTTCAGGCTTGAATTCGGCAACAGGTCTTTGAAGGCCTGGCCATAATTCATGGGGACCATACCGTCCGAGTCACCCCAGAGGAGCAGCGTCGGCATGGTAATCCGGTGGATGCGCTTGGTTAAACCCTTATCGGGTATCGGCCAGATGAACTTGCCCACAGCAGCCAGCGTTTCCGTCCTAGACAGGTCCGACTCCATCTTCTCTTCAGGGTCGGAGGGTTTAGCAAAGGCCGCTTTCGCTGCTTCGCAACCTGCGTCAAACCAAAACATCTTGGCCCGCTCTTCAGCAGTGAGTATGAAAAAATCGGCGATTGGAGCGTCGTCCAGCCACAATCCCAGGGAGTTAATCAGGACTAAACGGCTCACCTTCTCGGGCCTGTGGGAGGCCAGTTCCGCAGCAAGCAAACCTCCGTATGAGTGGCCGACGGCATGAACCTGGTCTATCCCCAGTTCCTGCATTAGTTCTTCGTAAAAGATCACCAAGTCCCACAGATCGTCCAGATACTGCAGGCCATTAGAACCACCCTGACCGGGGTGAGCGGGCGCATAAACGTGGAAATGCTGGGCCAGCAGGTCCAAAAACGGGGTCCATTCCGTGGCTCCGTCCTCGCCGTGAAGGAAAATCAGGTTGTCGCCAGTCCCGCCTTCAACCATTTGAACCTGGAATTTTCCGCCCCTGACCGGCACCGTAACGTGCCTATATTCCACCATGCTTAGTCCGCCGCCGTCGGGATTGCCTGTTCGCCAACACCCTGGGGCCACCAAGGGTCGTCATATTCCTGGTATATGTTTTTCAGTCCGGGCATCACTTCCTTGGAAAACAGGTTCATGTTCTTGAAGGTTAGTTCCTTGGGCATGGTTCCGATGTGCAGCAGGCACATCAGGTGACCGACTCGTAGCAGTTTTATCGCTTCTTCCATCCTATCTCGCACCGTGGCTGGGCTTCCGGCGATGATGTGACCCTGCTCCACGAAGTCCTTCCAATTCAGCTCAGAGGCGGCTTTCATGGTCTCTTGACCTAGCTGTGGGCGTAGCGACTCCCTTATGGAGTGAATCGAGCGATATCCCGGAGACTCGGCGAAGGGGGCGTAAATCCGAAGCATCTTCTGGTAGAAGTACTTGACGTGCTCTTCGTATTCTTCTTGAGCGGATTCGTCGGTTTCGGAAACACAGACCAACTGGAGGAAGCCCAGTCTGTGGGGGTTGTCATCCATGCCGCGCTCAGCGGCCCTTTCCCAAAAGCCTTGCACCACCCGGTTACCCCTCTGGTAGCCGAAATAGCTCAGGTAACAATAAACGTAATTCCGGTCCAGCACCCAATCCCAGGTTTCCAAACTGCCGCTGCCGGGCACCCACACCGGTGGGTGAGGTTGTTGCAAGGGCCTGGGCCACACGTTGACGTAGCGCAGCTTGTTGTACTTTCCGTTGAATATAAATGGTTCGCGCTCGGTCCAAGCCTTGATAATCAGGTCATGGGCCTCGGTGTGCCGTTCCCGCAATTGGGCGGGCACTTGGCCGTAGGAGAACGTAGTGTCCATGGAGGTTCCCACCGGGAATCCCGCTACCAGACGGCCTCCGCTCATAATGTCCAACATGGCCATCTCTTCCGCCACCCGTATGGGAGGTTGATACAGAGAAAGGCTGTTGCCCAACACAATCAGGGCGGCATCCTTCGTGTTGCGGGCCAAAGTGGCAGCCATGATGTTCGGGGATGGCATCAGGCCGTAGGCATTGCTGTGATGCTCGTTTACGCACACGCCGTCAAATCCCAGAGTATCGGCATGTTCCAGTTCGTCCAAGTAATCGTTGTAGTACTGTCGGCCCAACTCAGGGTTGAAGTTTTCGTTGGGCAGGTCTACCCAGGCGCTTCGGTGTTGGGTCTCGAAGTCCGCTGGCAGGTCCTGGTAGGGCATCAGGTGGAACATTGAAAGTTTCATACTAACCTCCGGTCTTGATTGCCCAAGCTTGGATTCTTGGTTAATAGTTGATTTAGCTCGTGATTAGACCTGTGATTAGGCTCGGCCTAAAAAGGATAGCACATATACCCTGCGGTAACTGATGATTGGTCCCGTGATTGGTCCGGTGATTGATCCGGCAATGATAGGTCCGGATGCCAACATTATGTGATTAATAAGTCTATCCAGAGCGAATGGCACAGGCGTAAATGGTAGAATCTAATCCATGGATGACCCACGCATTGCCCTTCTGCTTCAAGCCCGAAACATGGCCCTGTCCATGCCGGAGGTTGTCGAAACGTCCCTGTACGACGGTTTCTGCAAACATTGGACGCCCGCCTACTATTTGGGCGAATTTCAACTGTTTCATGTTCACAATTTTCGGGCCGGTCTGAGAGCAACCGTGTTTCTTGGTCCCAAGAGCGCTGGACCTAAAAGCGGCAGCGCAAAGCTGGTTCCCATGATTTTGGATTCGGATACGATACCCGAGGATCGGCGGCTTCAGGCGGCCAAGGCTGCCGAGAGCCGGGGCGTGAAACAAATCAAGGTTAACTTGGACGCCATGGAAGATGTCGCCGTATTGATGGAGTTGGCCAGGCTAAAGAGTATGTCCCTCAAGCCTTGTCCCTGACGTAAGCGGCTGGCGTCAATTAGGCGATAACGCCGCAAACGGATAAACTGTTATAGTGAACTAACTACCCGGTAAATCTTAATACCACCAAGGCTTACCAACCAAGGCTTGGCAAAGAGATTCCCTCGGCGAATAGGAGTAATGACCCATGGCCGATGAGTTGGTTAAATTCGATACCAAACCTTCCGCCCAATACTTGATTGCCGGCTGGCGTCGGCAATGGTCTGACGGGGGCGGAATTTCGGGCGGTCTGCCTAGGTACCTCATAGAGAAAACCAGCGCCAAGAAGATTGGGGAGCTTGGCTCCACGGTGTCCCAGCTATGCTATCCATTTCAGGTGGCGGGCACCCATGATACTTTTCGGCCTCTGGCCGCATTTGAAGACGGCCTACCCTCTCAGCCGATGCACCGGGAGAACAATTTTTACGATGCGGGCAACGGCTTGATTATTTTCAGGGGCCAGGAACCGTGGTTTCGCATCGACATATTCGCCGAGGCATTCTTTCAAGCCATTAAAGACTTGGGTATCACCCAGACCGTAGCGGTTGAGGGAGTCAACGGGCCGGTACCACCGGAATTGGAGAGGCGGATAACCTGCGTTTACAGCAAGGCCGAGTTGCGGGAAAATCTGGATAAGTTCGGGATGCAGTTCTCCAGCTACGGCAGCGAGGGACGCAGAGGACCCACCATTGCCATGGCCTTGGTGACATTGGCCCATTTCCAGTACCCCGATATCGAACTGGTGCGCATCGGCGCAATGGCCCCTATGTTCCCTTTCCTAACCTCCAATAATGAACAGGTGGGCATACCTCGTGACCACCGGTCTTACTACGACATCATGCGAAGAATCAAAGCGATGTTTGATCTTGACATCGACCTTTCGGAGTTGCAGACCTTGGGCGACACCGAGTCCAAGGATTTGGTTGAGCGTTTGGAGAGAATCGCTTCGTCTAACCCGGACGCCAAGCAACTCATTGACGGCGCCAGGAACGATTACACCTACACACCCTTTGAGCAAGCTGTCGAGTTGGACCCGTCCCTCGACCAGACCCTTGAGGACATCCTGCGAAATATGCCCGAATAAGGCTCTGTTTGCCGGTCAGACTCCCTGTCCGGTAGGTCTAATATTTCCGGCGCCATGAGTCTATTTCTTAACTCAATCCCGTAACATACCAAGAGTCACAGTTTCAGTCGTAACCAAAGCCATCCTTACGGAACACCCAACTTGCGCCTACTTCTCCTCGCTCTGGCAATAACCATATCGTCATTGTCCTTTGGCTGGCCCGGAGCACAAGCCCGAGCCGATCAAGGTGATATTGAGGTGACCAGCCTCAGCGCCGAAAGCCACTATCCCAACGGCATGACATTCCACGTCAGCGCCCGCAGTTCCGCGGAGATTGACGAAGTCAGGGTCTACTTTCGCAAGACCGGGCGAGTCACCGCTGGCGCCTACCGGGAAGTGGAATTTCAGACTACCAGCCCTGACTCGACTGGCTCAATTCCCGGTGGCTCAAATTCTGGTGGCTCAATTCCGGGTTACTCTATTAGTGGTGAAGCAATACTGGTTACCGGTCTGGGTGGGGGTTATATCCCACCGGGAACGGAAATCACCTATTCCTTTGAGATCCGCGACGAATCCGGGTCCGTGTATCGCACGCCGGACCAAGTGGCTGTTTACAACAATTCCTCCTTTGCCTGGGAGTCATTGACCTCCGGTTCGATAACCGTACTGCACTACGGCGCAGGTTCTCGGGAAAAGGCCCAATTGGTGTTGGAGGCCGCTGCTGAATCACTGAAGCGCATGGCTCCTGTGTTGGGGTTTGACCCCTCAGAACCCGTGAGAATCGTGGCCTACCGGGGACCCTTGGATTTGCTCCAAGCCCTGCCACTGCGCATGCAGGCCATGCAGGGCCAAGTGCAGACCGAAGGTATGGCTTTTGCCGACGAGCGGGTTGTGCTGATTGACGGCTTCGACCCCAACTACCGGGGTATCACTTCCCACGAGATTACCCATTTAGAGGTGGCTGAGGTGACGGGCCGGGCTCACAACCGGGTTCCTGGCTGGCTAAGCGAAGGCTTGGCCGAATACGGGAATATCGACCCAACGACCGAATACACCCTTGCGTTGAACCGCGGAATTCGTCGTGACCGGCTATCGCCCTTGTCGCAACTTAGATTTTCCAGTGGAAGCGGCGAGGACATCGTTCGGGCTTACGGTCAAGGGCTTTCCGTAGTGGAGTATCTGGTCGATAACTTCGGAGAATCCAAAGTAGCGGAGTTAATGGCGGAGATTCAGGGTTCTCTGGATATCGATGAGGCCCTAGAGGCCGTCTACGGATTCAATCAATATGGCCTGGACACGGCATGGCGGCTTTCCAATGGGCTGGATCCATTTCCGGAACCGGAAGAAAGGAGCTCAATACGGGATTTGCTGCCGACCATAACCCCATCACCGGCTCCGCCACCGACAAAAACCCCAACCGTTGTGCCCACGGCAGAGCCCATCCTCGCTTCGACATCGACAGCAACGCCCCTTCCAACGGCCACCGCCACGGCCTTGCCGCCGGTTATTAACCCGAGTCCTCAAGCGCCTGTGGGAGACTCCGTTCCTGGCGAAGACTCACGTGGCGGAGATTCAGGAGAAACTCCGATTTCTCCAGGATGTTACAGTCCTAGTGCCGGAAATTACGGCGCATTCAGCGGCGACCTCTCTTTCCTGGCCATCTTGGGCTTGCCTTTGGCGATGCTGGCGATAAGGCACCGACCCAGCCGCTAGTAGACCGGAGTGCACCATTCGGACCTAGTGAGGTCGTTGCCCAGCACCACATCCCGAAAAAGTTCCCTGAGCCGACCCACCACTGGCCCTTGCTCACCATCGCCGACCTTGTAGCGGTCTACCGAGCCGACGGATTGCAGCTCTACTGCAGTGCCACAGATAAAGACTTCATCAGCCAGGTAAAGCTCGGTGCGGTCCACATCTCGCTCAATCACTTGGATGTCCATCTCTTTGTTCAACAGGTCCTTCAGAGCCTCTCGGGTGATGCTCTCCAGTATCCCGGCGCTGAGCGGAGGAGTGATGGCCACTCCATCGCGAATCAGAAAGATGCAAGCATAAGCAGCCTCGGACACCTTGCCGTTGGGGTTTAATATGATGCCGAAGTCGTAGCCATTTATGAATGACTCGGTGGAAACGTAACGGCTGTTCTGATAGTTGGTGATGGCCTTGGCCCTAGGCGGCATCACGTTATCCGTTATGCGGCTCCAACTGCTGACGTTGCAATGGACCACCTTTGCCTCATCAAGCCCGGACGCAGCGGCGCGTGTAGTTATCACAATCTCCCCGGGTTGTTCCAGCATCGCCATGTAACCAGGCACACCGCCACCGAAATAAGCCAGTGGTTGGATGTAGGTATCGCCCTTGCATTCGTTAGCTTTCAAAAGCTGAAGAAATGCAGCCGTAAGCTCATCCTTGGAGAATGCGCTGGTCATTCTCATTATTTTCATGGACTGAAAAAGACGCTTCAGGTGGGCATCCAAGTGGAAGATGTAGAGTTGCTCGTTTTCCGGGTTCCAATAGGCTCGTACTCCTTCAAACACCGCGGAAATGGCGCTCCACGCCAGGTCCGACAGATGCACCGTCGCCTTGTCCCACTCCACCATCTCCCCGGAACGCCACAGGAATTTGGGGTTCCCTTCCGGCCGAGACTTGCCAGTCGCAGTTTTCCCGGTAGCAGTTTTCCCGGTAGCAGTTTT
>Ga0066376_10004557_pt1 | contig 12019 bp, 10 predicted proteins | sample Knorr_S15_td_Bot_FD_77009 | JGI IMG/M metagenome (GOLD analysis project Ga0066376, IMG submission 77009) | Marine microbial communities from Southern Atlantic Ocean transect - Knorr_S15_td_Bottom_ad_5009_LV_A | ecosystem: Environmental > Aquatic > Marine > Oceanic | place: Southern Atlantic... | reverse complement strand
TATATCTCTTCCATATCATTACGACTTTCAATTGCAGCGGCAATATCAACAAAGACGTCGTCGCCATAGCGTGACTAATAGCTGGCGCAGATATATGGTTTCGGGGGCGCGCAACCGGCGTTACTTGCAGCTTGATTACGCCCATTTATGATTAAGCTCGCTGACTCTTAATCAGCGGGTCGCAGGTTCGAATCCTGCTGCGCCCACCATTTAAAACAAAGGGTTAGATAGCGATAGCTAGCCCCTTGAACTTTGGATATGGCAGTTGCGGGGGCATGCAGCCGCCTATATCCGTTTCAATGGTCTGATAGGATGTGGTTCGTTGACGGTTCACAACAAATTTCTGAGTTCCCTCATGGTCTTACGAAACCGCTTTTCAATACCATGGCGGTTGATGTGACGTCCTTCCTTAACCATATGGCGGCCTGCCGACCATACGTCGCTCACCATTTGACCCTTTGACGCAAAAACCCACGCGTCAAGCAACCGGTCTTCTTTCAGGCCGGCAATGGAAAGTGCGTTTCCGTCAAGAGCCATGAAGTCCGCCCACGCCCCTGGTGCAATTTTGCCGTTGTGGCGTCCGGTAGCCTGGGCGCCGCCCCGGCATATCTCATCGAACAAATACCGGCCCGTTGATTTTTCCTTTTCACACAAAACAGATCGGGCCTGATCGCGTAGGCGCTGGGAATATTCCAGGGTTCGCATTTCCTGAACCAGGTCGATGGCAATATTGGAATCCGTGCCCAATCCAATCGAGCCGCCACGGTTTAGAAATTCATTGGCCGGAAAAATGCCATCACCGAGATTGGCCTCGGTGACCGGACAAAGACCTACAACCGCCCCCGACGACGCCAATAGGGTGATTTCATCATCGTTCATATGGGTGGCATGGACGAGGCACCAATTATTATCGACGGCGGCATTGGCGAAAAGCCAGGCAATGGGCGGTAGACCGTAGGCCGTCGTTACCTCTTCGATTTCGGCGGCCTGTTCGGCGATGTGGATATGGATAGGCCCTTGCGGGTAGGCCTCGGCCAACTGGTTTAAATCGAATTTGGAAACCGCCCGAAGAGAGTGCGGCGCGATCCCCAGGGCATGATCCTCGCCCAGCTTTTCTATTGCCCTCCTGGCACCCGACCAGATGACGGCAAAACCATCCAAATCGTTTCTGAAACGCAACGGCCCGCCTTCCAAAGCACGGCCATCAATACCACCTTGTGAATAAAAAACCGGCAGGAGAGTTAAGCCGATACCCGTTTCACCGGCCGCCGCGATAATACGCCGCGAGAGTTCGGCGGGATCGTCATAGGGTCGCCCACCATTTTAATGGTGCAGATAGTGAAATTCGCCGACACAGGCATAGCCGGATTCCATCATTTCAATCTGAGAAAGGGCGGCAATCGCCTCGACCTGTTCGGGCGTCAACGCGTCAACAAACTTGTACATCAACTGGCGCCAGGTCCAGAAACTGTCCTGTCCCGTAGCGCCGCGCGCCTCGGTCAATCCGGCAAGGGCGCGCTGAAACGCGTGGCTGTGCAAGTTACTGGGCGCTGGCAGAAGAACCCGGCCCGTCAACACCGTATCCCCGGCTTGCGGTTGCGATTCCGGCTCGACGGCCCCAACCCGCCCGGCGTCATCAATCTTGACCCTGACATTGGTCGCCCAACCATCGGGAAGCAGCGCCGTTTCCGCGAATAGATATTTCATGTTATTTTCGTGCGCCATGTTTATGGAGTTTAAGGTATTTCCACCGATAAGCGCTAACCCGCTTTTTCCGCGAACCGCGCAACGGAAAAAGCCTCTATGGGCAGGTCGGTTACGCCCTTGGTGACAAGGTCGGCGATGATCTTGCCGACGATGGGCGCCAGCGCGAAACCGTGCGCCGAAAACCCGAAAGCGTGGAAGGCGCCCTCGGCGGTGCTGGGGCCAATCACCGGAATGTCGTCCGCCATGCGTCCTTCGATCCCGGCCCAGCAGCGCACGATCCGGGCACCCCGCATGGTCGGAAAGATAACCGCCGCGTTGGCGGCGTTCGCGGCCAGCCCTCTCGGGTCCAGGTGGGTGCGGTTGTGCTCGGCCCGGCCCCGGAACGCGCCGCCGATCAGCACGGTTCCGTTGTCGAACTGTTTGAATGACAACGAGCGGCCCTGCACGCCGATCACCGGCTTGACGAAAGGGGCCAAGCGATCCGTGATCATCAGCATCAGGGCCTGGGCTTCCAAAGGCACCGGGTCGCCGATCATGGCGGCGACATGACCACCCCAGGCCCCGGCGCAATTGACCACGACCGGCGCTTCAAAATCGCCATGCGCCGAGGTTATGTGCTACAGGCCGCTTTGTTTTTTTAACGATACCAAGGGATTATTTTCGACAATGCGAACGCCCAGTGACAGGGCTTTGCGCCTGAAAGCCTGGACGGTTTGGAAGGGATCGGCGTACCCGTCGCCGCGCACCACCATGGCGCCGACGCAGTGCGGGGCCACCGCCGGCACAAGGTCCCGCAGTTCCCTGGCATCAATCATCTCCTCGTGCTCAAACCCGTAATCGACAACCGTCCGGCGGCGCGCCTCGAGCGCCCTGAGGCCGGCTTCGTCCTCGGCAATCCTGATCTGGCCGGGGCTGACGAAGCCGCAGTCGTCATCCAGCAGACCGCGGATGGTGTGCCATTGGGCCAGGGCGGCAACGGCGAGCGGGATTTCCGGCAACGCCCGGCCCAGACTGCGCACCCCGCCGGCGTTGACGCCCGAGGCGTGCCGGCCGACGTGATCTTTCTCCAGCACGACCGCCTTAAGCCCCGCCTTGGACAGATAGAGCGCCGTCGCGCAACCATGCAGGCCGCCGCCAATGACGACGGCGTCGGCGGTGTGGATGGGCCGCGCCATCGGTTCAGTCTCCAGTTTGCGGCGCGAGGTCCGCGAGTTCCCCCAGTATCAGGGGTTTCACCGGCGGCCTCAGGCGCATGGCGTCAATCTCCGCCGCCGGAACGCCACGCGCATCGGCAATGATCTCATTGACCGTCAACCCACAAAACCGGCCCTGGCAGGGTCCCATGCCGCAACGGCTGAAGCTTTTTAACTGGTTCGGCCCGAGGCAACCCAAATCGACGGCCTCGCGGACCTTCTCCGCCGTAACCTCTTCGCAGCGGCAGACGATGGTTGATAAGTCCTCGGGAATACGGAATTGCCGCGCCGGGCGGAACAAGGCGTCGAGGAAGGGGCGGATGCCCATTTCCTTTGCGTAGGCGCGCCGGAACGGCTGGGCGAGCCGATTGCGCTCCGCCTCATCCATCCGTCCGCACCGGTGCAGCGCGCCATAACCGGCAATCCGGCCCATCAATTCGGCGGCCCTGGCACCCCCGATGCCGCCCCCGTCTCCGGCAATGGCGATGCCGGGGATAGTGGATAAGGCCCAGGCATCGGTTTCGGCGTGCCAGCACAGTTGCGCCTCGTTCCAGCGGTGGGCGCAACCGGCGGACATGGCCAGGTTGATGTTCGGCACAACGCCTTGATGCAGGAACACGGTGTTCGCCTCGATTTTCCGCGACTGGCCCCGGTGTCGGAATTGAACGCCTGAAACAGCCTCTTCACCGATCAGTTTTATTCCCTCGACGCCCTGGAGGAAGGGGATGCCCCCGGCTCGAAGGCGTTTGATCCAGCGCCGCCCTTTCATCAAGACGCAGAGGTGGCCGAGCGCGCCCGGCAGGTGGGCCATGGCGCGCAGCATGTTGGCCCGTGGCGTGGTGTCGAGAATGGCGCGGATGGCGACGCCCGCCTTGAGGTACTGATAGGCGACCAGATACAGCAACGGGCCGGTGCCGATGAAAACCGCGTCGGGCATGGCGACGCCCGAAGATTTGAGCAGCACCTGTGCGCCGCCGGCGTTCATCACGCCGGGCAGCGTCCAGCCGGGAACCGGGAAAGGGCGTTCCTGGGCGCCGGTGGCGATGATGACCTGGTCGGCTTTTATCAATCTTGCGACCCCATCCCTGGAAACGCCGATTTCGCGATCCTCCGAGACCTGCCAGACGGTGGCTCCATTGATGGTTTCAACACCGCTGCCGCGCAGTTCGGAAACCAGCCCGCGGCCAATGTAATAATCGGGCCCGAGAATGTTTATATCCTTGATGGTCTGGCTTCCAACGGCGCGGTAGATTTGCCCTCCGGCCTCGGGTTGTTCGTCCACCAGCAATACGGATGCGCCATGGTTGCCGGCGACGGTGGCCGCCGTCATTCCAGCGGGCCCAGCCCCGATTATGGCGATATCGTAATGGTCCTTCACGGCGCGGTTCCAGGGCTGATGTCATGGGCGCCCTGCTGACGCTTGACGCGCATCCCGGCCCGCACCTCGGTCATGCAGGCCTGACGGTTGGCGAGGCCGTCGATTTCGACCAGGCAGTCGAAACAGATTCCCATCATGCAAAACGGCCCGCGCGCGCGGCCCTGGACCGGCGTCGTGCGGAAATTCCATTGACCGGCCCGAAGCAGGGCGGCGGCAACCGTATCGCCTTGCTCGGCGATGACCGGCTGGCCATCGAATTCTATGGTGATTTGCGCCGCCTCTTCACGTTCAATTTTATGCACTATTAAATCTCTGCTCACTCATCGGGGCCAGGGTCTTAGGGTACGCGCCTTCGGCGATGTGTTTAGCCAAATGCAGGACATGGGCGGCGGCGAGGGTAACGCCACTGTGGCAAACCGCGGCGAAAGCGCCCGGATGGCTCTCGGAGCGCGCATAGATGGGATGACCATCCGGCGTCAGGACGCGAAGCGCGCCCCAGGCGCGAACCACGCTGGCGCGGCGCAGATGGGGAAATATTTTGACAGCCCGTTTGGCGATGCGGTTCATCACCGAGGATGTTGTCCCTTCATTGAACCCGACCTCTTCTTGGGAATCGCCCAGTTGCACGCTGCCTTCGGCGGTTTGGCGAACGCGGGACAGGGGCAGGGACAGGAACGGCCTGACCCGTTCGGTGACCATGATCTGTCCGCGTTGTGGGCGCACGGGAATATCCATATCGATCATCGCCGCCAGTTCGGGGGTACCCAGTCCGGCGGCGAGAACCAGCTTTGCCCCCTGATATTCCGCCTTCGCGGTGGTAACGCGGAACCCATCGCCCCGGCGCCGGATGGCGGTGACCCTGGCGCCGTTGTCAATACGCCCGCCTTTCGCCAGCAGGCATTGGTGCAGGCCGCGCAGAAGAAGCAGCGGGTTAACGTGTCCGTCGGCCGGGGAATAACAGCCGCCGGCGACACCCGGGCCGAGGCCGGGCACCAGGTCGGCCATTGCCTTGCGGTCCAGCATCTCGAACTTGAAGTGCCTGGCGTGAGATTGCAGGCGAAGCATCTTTTCGCGCTTGGCCTCGAATTCCCGCGCATCGATGCAGATTTCGGCTCCTCCGGGACGGCTGTAGCCGATATCCGCGCCGATGATGGTGTTGATTTCGGCGCTCAGTTCGGACCAGGACTCGGCGGATTTCCATGTCCACCGGGCGTATGGAGGGAAGTCGATGCCTTTGCTTTGCACCCACACCAGGCCGAAATTTCCCCGCGCCGCACGAAAGGCGATATCGCCTTCGTCCAATATGATGGTGGATAACCCCTGGCGTTGTAGGCCGTAGGCAAGGGCCGATCCGACAAGGCCGCCGCCGACGACAATGGCGTCAAAATTCGTGCTCATGTGAAGCGGTCAATGCGGTAGGGCGTGATATCGACATTCGGTTGCTGGCCGCTGACCAGTTCGGCGACAATGCGCCCGGTGTTGGGGGCCATGCCGAACCCGTAGTGACTATGACCGAAGGCCGAAAACAGGTTGACTTGGCCGGGCACTTCGCCGATGCACGGCAAACTGTCGGGAAACGAAGGCCGCGTCCCCATCCATTCCTCGGCATCGTCAACATTCAGCCCAGGAAACAATTTCCGGCCCAGACGCTTGAACACCTCCGCCCGGCGGTAATCGGGCGGCGCGTCGAGACCGGCGAATTCCGCCGTGCCGGCACAGCGCACGCCGGCCAGCATGGAGCTGGCGGCGAACTTGCCTTCCGTATCCATGATCGAATTGTTGATCGTGATGCCGGGGTCGCGAAACACCAGATGATATCCGCGCTCGGCTTCCAGCGGGACCTTGATGCCAAGGGGTTGCAATAGCCGCGCCGACCACGCGCCCGCCGCGATCACCAGTTTATCGGCGCCAAACTCGCCTTCCCCGGTGTGTAATATCCACCCGCCTTCGGGCGATGGGCTGATACGATCGACGCCGGTCTGGCGAAAGGTTGCGCCCATGGACATGGCTTTTTCGGCCAGCGCTTTACCGATCGCGCCGGGATCCAGGGCGCGGGCCTGCCCCTTGATCACGACGGCGGATGTGTAGTCCCTGGACAAGGCCGGTTCGATCTCATGCAATTCGCCGCTATTGACGACCCGCAGGGGAACGCCGCGCTCTTCGCGTATGCGCCACCCCAGTTCCCCAAGGTCGGCGCCGGCCGGATCTTTGTAGACATGGACATAGAGCGAGTCGCTGAGCAGATGCTGCTGTCCCGTGCCCGACAGGTGATGGCGGTAAAGATCAACATTGGGCCGGTTGAGCGCACGCATGGCGTCAGCGATCGCCGGCAGGGCGGCGAGGTTTCCGGCGCGCAGGAACTTAATGGCCCAGGGCAAAAATCGCGGGAGATACCCCCAGCGAATGGTCACCGGGCCTTCCGGGTCCAGTGTCCATTTGGGGATGTGTTTCCACAGCCCCGGCAGGGATTGCGGCACGCAGCTCCAGGGCGAGACGATGCCGGCGTTGCCATGGCTGGCCCCTTCCGCCGGAGGGTCACGGTCAATGATATCTACGGTATGGCCCTTCTCCAACAGAGACAGCGACGTGCAAATGCCGACGATGCCGGCGCCGATGACCGTCACCCGTTCAGCCATGAGCGGTCTCGCGGGGCTCATCCATGGGCGGCCCGAGAAGCCGGAGCAGCGGTTCAATGGGACCGCCGCGGAGACCATCGACGGCGGCGATGATGGCGTCAACCCGGCTATCGGGGATACGTCCGGCGGCCAGTGCGCGAAACTTGGCGATCAGGTCGTCTCGTCCCACCGGTCCGTCCGGTTCACCCCAGGGTCGTTCAATCAGGACCTCAAAGTGTGCGGACCCGGTATGGAGAGTGACCCGGGACGGCACGGTTGCCGGATAACCGGCGGCCAGGTCCTCATCACAAACCACCGTTACCTTTTTGGCGAAAGCCACCGCCGCCGGATCATGGAGTTCGCCGGCCGCCATCGGCATCAGGGCTCCCTCCCCTTTGGTCGCGGCGAGACCGAGGCAGAAGGGGATGCTGTATTGCGCGCTTTCCGGAGACGGCGGATCAACCAGATTATTGAGGTCGGCGGCCTGGCGGAAGGTTTCCACATCAACGCTTTCGATGTCATTGGCCACCAGGCCCTGCGCGTTCATCATTTGCAGCAGGGCTTCGACGGCGGCGTGAACCCAACGGCACGCCGAGTACCGCTTGAAGTACGTTCTCATGATTTGAAAGCCGTCGCCGAGACCGGATGTGGCGTGGCCCGCCTTGAACCGCTCGTCGATATCGAGCGCATCGCGGCAGCCTGAAAATCCCCGCGCCGCCAAATCCGCCGCGTTGAGGCCAACGACCACGGACCACGGGATGGACTCCTTGACGTTGGAGCCCATATCCGCGCTCAGGGTCAAATCCGCGATCCGGGGCCCGTGGTAGGCGGTAATGGCGAGCGCATGGGCAAGCTGTTCAGGCTTGAGGCCGCGAAGCCGCGCCGCCGCCGCCGCCGCGCCAAAGCCGCTCCAGTTGCCGGTATGATAGGCGAGCCGATGTTCCGATGCGCCTATGCGGGTGCAGACCTCGTAGCCGGCGATGATGGCGCCAAGCAATTCATCTCCGCTGGCGTTGGTTTCCTGGGCCACGGCCAGCGCCGCCGGAATAACCGCCGCCCCCGGATGACCACAGGGACCACGATGGCCGTCATCCAGGTCAAGGATCGAGGCGGCGGTGGAATTGACAAACGCCGCTCCGGTCGGGTGCAGTTGGCTTGTGCTGAACCAGACGTCCCCGGGCCCGTCACGGTATTGCCCGCAAGCGACGTCCATGACGCGGGCCGTGCCCTCGGCATGACGCCCGGCCATGGCACAGGCGAGCCCATCGAGAATACAAGACCCGGTCTTGGCGATCACCGCATCCGGCACCTCGGCGGGATCGAGCGAAACGCACCATTCAGCCAATACGTCCGTGGTCCAAACCTGGCTCATGGTTGAGGTCCCCCGCGGGTCAGGCGCTCCCGGTGACGGCTTCGTTTTCCCGTTTGCGGGCCGCCAGTTGCTGGAGCAGCACGGGAAGCGCCAATACCACGGCATACATGTCGCTGGTATAACCCGGCGCGACCATGAACAGGGCGGCCACGGCAATCAGGATTCGGTAGGGTATCGGCATATTGGTGAGGAAGTAAGCGCTGACGGCGGTCGCCATCATGAACACGCCAAGAGCGCAGGTCAGCGTGGTTTCCAGGAAGGCGCCCCAGGTGAAGTATTCCTCTAAAACGATCAGCATCGCCGGCGAATAGACGAACACCATGGGCACCAGCAGCTTGCCGATGCCGAACGTGAACGCGGAAACGCCGGTCTTGAACGGATTAGCGCCGGCTATGCCGGCGGCAGCGTAGGCCGAGGCGCAGACCGGCGGCGTGATTTCCGAAATGACGCCATAATAGAGCACGAACAGATGCGCCGCCAGCGGCGGAACGCCCAGGTCGGCCAGGGCCGGTTGGGCGACGGTGACGAGCATGATGTAGAGCGCCGTGGTCGGCAGTCCGGCCCCCATCATGATGCAGGTGACGGCGATCAGGACCAGCGACACAAACAGGGTCAGATCCTTCAGGGTCAGATCCATCAGAGGAATCCAGGAAATCAGGCCGAAAATGTTTTCGGAGATGGTTAACGCCCCCTCGGTGACCATGAAGCCGAGGCGGAAACCGAGTCCCGTTGAGTTGACGACACCGACGACGATGCCGATGGCTGCGCAGACGGCGCCGACGGCGAGGGAGTATTTGACACCCGTGACACAGCCGTCGATGAGGTCGCGCACGGTGATCCGGTGCATGGGATTGAGGAAGCCGACGACCAGCGCCACGGTGATTCCCCAAAACGCCGCCATATGCGGCGAGTAGCCGCTGAACAATACATAAATCAGCGCCACCAGCGGCAGGGCCGTCGGCCATCCCTTTTTGATGACCTCGAACAGCTTCGGAATTTCTTCTTCCGGCACACCCCTGAGGCCCAACCGCTTGGCCTGGAAATGGACGATGCAGAGAACACCGACGTAGTGCATGGCGGCCGGCACGGTGGCGGCGATGACGATAGTGGTGTAGGGAACTTCAAGGAATTCCGCCATGATAAAGGCGGCAGCGCCCATGATTGGCGGGGTGATCTGGCCGCCGGCGCTGGCTGCCGCCTCGACGCCGCCGGCCATGTGACCGGGGTAGCCCATTTTTTTCATGTTGGGGATGGTCAGCGAGCCGGTCGATACCGTGTTGGCGATGGAAGACCCCGAGATGGTGCCGAAGAAGGCCGATGAAACGACGCTGACCTTGGCCAGACCGCCGGTGTAACGGCCGGCGATCACCGTCGCCATATCGACGAAGAACTGGCCCAAACCCATCCGCTGCGCCAGCACGCCGAAGAGGACGAAATGGAAGACCACTGTGGAAACGATCCACAGCGTAATGCCGTAAATGCCTTCGGCGGGGAAATACATGTTGTTGATGTACTGGGCCCAGTTGATCCCCGGATGCTTGAGGATCTGGATCGGCATGTATGGACCGAACACCGCGAAAAGAGTGAACAGAATAATGATGATCGGCACCACCAAACCCAGGGTCCGGCGCACGGCCTCGAGAAGCACGATAATCAGCACGGTGCCGAACACCACGTCGATGGGGTAAGGATCCCCCTGGCGCATAACCTGTTCGGGCAGGAAAAAACGCTTGCCCAGGAAATTAAAATCAATCTCGTACCAGGTGATGCCGATGTACATGGATGTGGCAACGCCGGCAACAATGAACAACCAGTCCCAGATCGGCACATTGGCGTAGCGCCACCAGATGTTGGGATGCAACTTCCAGACATCGCCGCTCTTGAACGCCGGGTAGCCGATAAATATCAAAATGATAAAACCCGACATATGGGAACCCATGTGCCAGTAATCGATGGGAACGCCTGTGCCGGCGGTGATGTAGTGGTAGGCGGCATAAATGATGGAAAAAATAATAGTGAAATTTATCAACCAGGGGCTCAGGGCGCGTGTGTGAAGGCTGGAATCGTATTTTACTTCCAGTTCCTCGGCCTTTTTTACATCGAATTTTTCCATCACCCGTCCCTTGGCGCTGAATTGAATAAAAAAATATTTTGGACGTGCCTGATGAGACGTTGGGCGGAAACGAGCGCCATTTAGGGCCCGTTTCCGCCAACGCGATGGGAGATTACTTAATCATGCCCACTTCTTTGTAGTACCGCTCGGCTCCGGGATGCAGAGGGATGAGAACACCCTTGAGCGCCGTCTCTAAGCGAATGGCCTTGCCCTTGGCATGACCCTTGTCCAAAAGACCGCGGGTCTTCTTGCTCCACAGCGCCTTGGTGATGGCATAGATGAGTTCCTCCGGTTGATCCTTGGAGGTAATTAACTGGCCGTTCACCGCGACGGTCGGGGTGTCGGTTTTGATATTTTCGTAAACGCCACCCGGAATGTTGGATTCGACGTAGTAAGGAATGATCTTGTTGATCGCCTTCTGCTCGGCGGCGGAGAACTTATAGAGTTCGAAACCCTTGGTCGAGCCCAACTGGATCAACGACGCGAACGGCGTGCCGCCGGCGTAGAAGAAGGCATCCAGTTGACCATCGGCGAGGCGTTGCGTGCTTTGCGAGAGACCCAATTCCTGCTCATTCGCCTTGATGCCGTAATGTTTGAGGATCATCCGCACCGAGACCTGGGTGCCGGAACCGGCCGCCGCGACACCGACTTTCTTACCCTCCAGATCTTTCAGGCTGTTGAGCTTGGTGCCTTTCGTCAACACCAGATGCATGTCTTCCGGATAGAGGTTGGCGATGACGCGGATATTGGTTTTCTTGTTGCCGGCGAATTTTCCGGTCCCTTCATAGCCTTGCGTGACGCTTTGCGCGCCAGCCAGCCCGGCATCAAGTTGGCCAGCGTGAATGGCGTTGACGTTGGCCACCGAGGCGTTGGTCGAAACCGCGATGGCGATCAGGCCTGGCACGCCGCAGGTGCCGCCCTTGTCACACGAACGCGCGCCCGGAGGGCTGGAAATGGCGTTGGCGATCAGCCCGCCGATCGGGAAGTAGGTGCCGCCGGCGCCACCGGTGCCGATGCGAAAGAACTTCATTTCCTGTGCCTGGGCGAGACCGCCGGCCAAGGTAAGCCCTACAACGACAGCGGCTAAGAGTTTTGCTTTGAACTTCATTTTTAATCTCCTGTTGATGGTTAACTTATCGTACTCCCTTTAACCGCGTTCTTATCCGCACGGCATTGGGTTTTTCTCAGAAGACGGTTTTGGCGCATGGCCTCGAACCTCCCCTGGAGAACGGATGGGGCGTTTCACCCTAATTCTGGTGCTTCCTGTCGCATCATTTTTTTGACATCGCTCCGAAGTGGTCTTGCAGCCCGTACAAGAGCAGGGCCGCCGGCAGGAACCAGGGCGTTCCCGTATAAAACGGCACGGCCCTCGGCGGCGCGCCGGCGAAGGCGGTTTCGGCTTTCGCGTCGCCGATCAGCTTGAACGCCAGTTTAGAAGCGATCCACCAAGCCCAAACGACGCCGGACCCGCAAAACCCGGTGGCGTAATGAACGCCATCACGCTCGAACAATCGGGGTAGGTAATCCAGGTTGTAGGCGACGAAACCGAACCAGGTGTGGCTCAAGGGAACATCCGCCAGTTCCGGAAAAATCTCGGCCAGATCGGCGCGCAGGTTGGCGGCGAATTCGCCTTTTTCGCCG
>Ga0066376_10004556_pt1 | contig 12021 bp, 9 predicted proteins | sample Knorr_S15_td_Bot_FD_77009 | JGI IMG/M metagenome (GOLD analysis project Ga0066376, IMG submission 77009) | Marine microbial communities from Southern Atlantic Ocean transect - Knorr_S15_td_Bottom_ad_5009_LV_A | ecosystem: Environmental > Aquatic > Marine > Oceanic | place: Southern Atlantic... | reverse complement strand
GAAGGCCGGATGAGGGTGAGCGCGGAGTTACCAGTTTTCAGTTTCAAGTTTTCAGAGAGACGGCAATCGGGGAGGGGCGAGTTCCACCTCGCCCAAAAAAAAATGGAACGCGTTCTCCCTCTCCCCAACCCTCTTCCGCTGGGAGAGGGTGCTGCGCCGGGGAGCACACGCGCCTCGCGTGTAGCTTCCGGCGCCCCGCCGGAATCATCCGGCGGCTCGAGCCTTGGGCGGGGCGCCCGAGGCAGCACGCGGGGCGCGTGCGCTCCCCAGAAACCAGCCGGAACCGTCAGCGCGGCAATGTTTCCTGCATCTCCTGCAGCATACGGCTGAACTCGCCGCTGCTGAAAAACCAGATGAGACTGAGCAAGCCCAGCACAAAACTCAAGATGCACATCAGCTTGGCCTTGGACGCAACGAGTGCTGCGCCGTCGATGTCGCCCTGTTGCACCTTGGAGTTGGCCTGAACGGCGAACAGAATTCCGGCAATGCCAAACGGCAGGCAGCAAAAGAGGGTGCAGAGAATCGCCGGGACGAGGTAGTTGATTTGGAGCATGCCCTTGGGCCGGGCGGTTGCCATCTTGGGGAGGGCGCCCGCAACGTCCGGCAGATCCCGGAGCTTGATCCACTGGTTCCCGTCCACCTCGCAAACCAGCGTGTTGGCATCGGCTCGGCCCTCGTCGATCCACTCGCGGATTTCGTCGATATCCACCGGGCCGTATTCCCGTGAGTTTGCTCCGATTATTTTGTAGGGCATGAGATTGGTTTAAACATAAAGGGCTTTTCGGAGTTCGGCGACGAGGTAGCTGATATGCGGGTATCGTTTGTCGGCCTCGAACTCGATGCACGTGAGGATGATGCGCTCGACGGCGGCGGGAATGGACGGATTCAGGTCGCATGGCGCGGCAAAATGCGAGTCGCGGTTCTTCTGCGCCAGCAACACCTCGCGGCTCGTCCCGCCGTTGAACGGCTTCTGGCCGGTCAGTGTCTCGTACATGGTCACGCCGAAGGCGAAAATATCGACGCGCTGATCGATCTCGCGCCCGCGCAACTGCTCCGGCGCCATGTAAACCGGCGTGCCGGGGTTGTCCGACATTTTGGTCGGCTTATCGGGGATGGGGCGGGAGAGGTCGAAGTCGCACAGGCGGACGTTGCCGTTGCGGCTGACGAGGATGTTCTCCGGCTTGAAGTCGTAATGCAGGTAGCCGCAGTTGTGCACGTGCTCGAGCGCCTCGGCGACGTCGATCAGGATGTTGCCGACGAACTGCTCGAGCACCGGGTCGGCGCGTGAAATGAGAATTTTGAGATTCGGGAACTCGCAATACTCCATCGCGAGAAAATGGTCGCCCTTGATCTTGCCGTGATCGATGTAACTGACGATGTGGTCGTGGTCGCAGACCTCGGCGAGAATCTCGCAGCCACGGACGAAGCGTTTCCTGGCCTTGGAATCCTTGCGCAGCTCGGGGTGCAGCCGACGCACGGCGATCGGTCGCTTGTCGGGATCGGTCGCCAGCCAAATGTCGGCCATGCCGCCGCTGTTGACGACTTCCTGCAGGTCGTACTCGCCGAAATGCCCGGACTCCCCCGGCTCGGGATTTTTACCACCAAAAATATCCAGCAGTCCCATCGACTTAATTTTCCGTCGATCGGCCAGACCGAAGAAAATGAGCGACTACAGCCGCAAGGATGAACACGCCCACCGCAGTCACGCCAACCCACTGTACCTTGCTCCAGATCGACCAGCCGGCGCCGACGGTGGCGGCAGCCAGTGCCACCAGCATGGCGGCGTTGAGCGCGATGCGTTTGTTGCCCCTCGGCAACGCGTCGCCCATGAGGCTTTTGCTGTTGATCATCAGGAAAAAGGTGATGTACGCGATCGGCAGCAGCACCATGCCGAACACACTCGTCGGCACCGCGAGCCAAAACCGCGCGTCGCTGTCGCCCCACAAAAACAGGAAGCCAAGCGCGCCGGTGATGCCGGGCAGGATGGAGCCGATCCGGTGTTTCATGCCGCCGATCTCGGCCCCAAGCATCTCGGTGACGGTGAAGCCGTTGATCAGCATCAAAATGATAATGGTCGAGACCGCCATGCCGAGCACGCCGATGCCGAAGACCGTCTGCGTCACAGCCTTGTTACCGGTGAGGTTTTCCAGCGACCCGGCCAATTGAAAGGCGTCCCGGCTCACGAGCATCGCGGCGAGTTGCTTGTCGGTCTCGTTTGGTTCCTTGCCTTCGCCAAGCTTGGCCTGAATGCCGGACAAATTCTTGTCGTAAGCGCCCTGCAACTTTTCCGTCAGCGCGGTTCTCTTCGCGGGATCGAGCAGGCCTTCGTCGTATTTGCCGTGGAACTGGCTGGCGGAAGCGATCACCACGCAGGTCGTCGCGAGGAAGAATGGCAGGAACAAACCAAGCGAAAGATCGAACGTGGCCAGCCCCCGGTGTGCCCTGCCCCAGCCCTTTCGCAGCATCGAGTACGGCAACAGGAACGTCATGTTGATGCCCACGGCGGTGGCGGCGGCGGTGACCATCCGGTCGCGCTGCGAGCCGAGAATGACATCGTTCCAGTAACTTGGGTCGCTCGATTTCGCGATGATTTCCGTGAACTTCGACGCCGGCTCGGAGAGCAAACTGAAGTTTGGAATGAAGCCGGCAAAGATCGCCCCCCACTCCAATTCGCCAGACATCGCCACCACGACGCCGAAGAAACTCACGACCACGACGGCCACCATGATTTTCAGGATGATCTCGAAGACTTTCACTCCCTTGCTGCCCCTGTCGTACGACCACACCACCGCGGCGCTGATGACAAACAACAGCAGCGCGCAAACGTACTTGCCGTTGTCGCCGGCGAGGAAACCGAAATTTTGCTGGATGGCCGCCGTGCCGAGCGAGAACTGCGGCATGGCCCACACGAGGTTGGCCAGCATCGCGGCGATGAGCCAGCCCCAGCCAAGCACCGGGTTGATGTGTTTGTTGATGGCGCGAAACGGCTTCTCGCCGGTGGACAGCGTGACGTAGCCGATGACCGAGAGCATCAGCACGCCAAAAATCATCATCAACGGCTGCAGCCAAAGCAGCTCGTAGCCGCCGATCACGCCGAGGTACAGGCTGCCGGCCAGCGAGCCGCCGCCAAGCGTGATCGCGCCCTGCAGCCAGCCCGGCCCTGACAGCTTGGCGTAAGTGCCCAAGCGGGCGGGAAACGGTTTTTTGCTGGCCTCGGCGAGGAGGGTCTTTTCGGCGTCGAGAGGGTTGTTCGGATCGCTCATGGGTCAGTTTGTGTTGCGCTTGGCCAAGCGCTTGGCCGGCCAGAGAACGCACGGAGTCTGGAGAAAACCAAGCCTGAAACAAAGGCAATTCTCCCGCCAATCGCCAAGTCGTTGGGCCGACTAGGCGGTCTGCCCCTCGTTGATGTCGATGATATTGGCCCGATTGGTCGAGCGGGTGTTCTGCGGCGATAGGTTGTCGGTGTTCATTGATCAGGCCGTTACCGGTGTTGAAACCTCCCACTTTGCCTCGATGGTGTCTGCGGACAGATCTGCGCCGCAATCCCATTCGATGAAGTATCCGCCGTTGGACACTCGCTCAAACTCGTCGTCCCTTTCAAGCGCGGCAAATGCCTCGTATTTAAGATAGGGGCGCACGTCAAATAAACCGACGCGCCCATCGTCAGCAACGACGCGAAGGCGGTAATCTAATTCCGGATGCACTTCTGCTATTTTCATTGATCAAGTCCTCCGCTTGACGCGTATTTTAGCTCTCTTCTCTCAAGGACATTGCCTTGCGGCTTGTTTCCTCAACAGAAAGCTCATTGGAAAGACCACGTCGCCATTTGGTGTAGTCGAATGGTTCTCTTTGGATAATCGCAACAAAACGCTCCATCTCAATGTCGCCCAAGTGCGTCGCCAAAAGCTGAATCCCTTTCGTCTTAATTTCAGTATCTGTGATCATCGGATTGGCCTATACGACTTATCGGTCTTATAAGTCCTATTGCCTCGCCCGTTAAATCTTCGTGCTGCCGTAGATGATGCCGGCGTCCAGCGTCTTTTTGATCAGCTCGCCCGCCTCTGAAAGGTGGGCGGCGGTGTAGGGGTCGAGCGTTACGCCCTCGATTTTTTGCGCGGCACTGATGCGCTTGGCCAAGCTGCGGAGTTGTTGGCTCGCCAAGTTGGCCAACGGCCGCGAACTGGCGCCACGCCACGAGCCGGGCATGCTGAGGCTAACCAGGCGCTCGAGGTGCTCGCGCTGGAGGTTGCGGCGCAGGCTCGATATCAGCGGCTTGCGGGCGGTGTACTCGCCCTTGGCCGGAGCCTTCAACTCCGTCCAGATGGCGTCGTCGAGTTTGCCCAGGATTTCCGGCAGCGTGATGGCGTCCTTGTCGGCCTCGACGAGGAACTCGTTGTCGTACACGCGGCCCAGCGAGGTCGGGTTGAGGATCATCGTGAGTGTGGAGGCCTGAATGCCCATGACCTTCTCGTGCACCGGCCAGGTGGTGTCCTTCATTGAACTGGAGAGGTTATCGATCCAGCGGTCACCGCCCATTCGACGGAGCAACTCGGTGTTCAGTCCGAACGCCTCGTCCTTGAAGGCGTTCTCAAGCATGAAATCGAGCGCCTCGCGCTGCCGCTCGGCCGGCACCGGGGTGATGGGGTAGCGGTTGCCGGGATCGCCTTTTTTGTCGCGGTTCACGAATGAGCCGCCGATCCAGTTGCCCATCATGCTGATCGCGCGCGCCTGCAGCGAGAGGGTGAGTTGGTAGCCGTAACGCGCCTTAGCCCAGCTTTGGCCTTTCTTCACGAAATGATCGAGCAACTGCCCTCGGTGATGCTTCACGATGTTCATCTGGTTGTGGGCGTATTGGAGCGGGTTCGAGGCGAAGTCGTACCGGCGCGCGAACGGGTCGGGGCCGATCGTGTCTTCGTCGGTGGCGAACTGTAGATTAGGTTCGGACACGCGGCTCAAGATTTTCTGCAACTCCTCCGGCTTTTTGATGATGGAGTAGCCATACTCGATGGCCCAGTGGTCGTACGGGCCGATGCCGGTCATGGTGTGGTCACCCTGTTTTTCGCCGATACCCATGTGCATGTTGATCGGCAGATAATCCATCACCGAGCCGGCGAGTGTCTCCTTGCCCTTGATCTCGTCGCTGTTGATTTTTTCCAGCGAGTGGATGCTTGATGCCTTGAAGTTGTGGCGCAGGCCAAGCGTGTGGCCGACCTCGTGGGCGACCAGCTCGGCAACCAGCGGCCCGATGAACCACTCCGGCACGCCGTCGAGCGTGACCTCGGTTTTTTCCGGCTTCGGCTTGTCGCCGTCCTTGTCATCCTTATCGCCTTCCTCATTGGCCAACTCGGCGGCCAGCTCGAGTGAGAACCGCATGGCGGCCAAGTCGAGCGACAGGCCCTCGGCGGCCCGGCAAAGGCCGTTCACTTGGCTGATGCGCCCGTACAATCCGTCAAACTCGTTGTCACCGATCAATTCGCCATCCACCTTGGCCAAGGGATGCCCGCCGTAGGCCTCCGCGCCGTGGGAGGCCAAGTCGGCCTTGATGGCGGCGCGCATCGACGGGTGAGCCAGACGTACGCGCGGATCCCACTCAGGATGTTCCTTGAGCCAGGCGAGTGTTTCCGGCGCGAAGCCCTGCATCACGATGCCCGGCAGGATTTTGTTGAACTGCATCCAGTAATGGCGAATCCAGCCGTCGGTCAAAATGATGTCGGCGTCGAGAATCTGGCCGGTCAGCGGATTGACCCGGCTCGGCCCGATGGCGGTGCCGACGTCGTTGTTGAGCCAGCGCACAAAATTGTATCGCGCGTCCTCCGGGTCTTTCTCCATGTGCGCGCCGGTCGTGGCGTCCTGATAGTAAACCTCGATGGCGTTGGCCAAGCCGATCTTCTCGTAGGCATCATTCCACATCAGGATGCCCTCGCGAACCCAGCGCCGATAGCGCACCGGCGTGGTGTGCTCGATGTAAAAGATGATCGGGTTTTTCACCGGGCTGACTTCGAGCTTGGGATCGGCCTTCTCGAGGTGCCAGCGGTTGATGTAGCGGATTTTTTTCTGGTCGTCGGTGTACTTGCCGAGATCGGAGAAGCTCGTGGTGAAGTAGCCAATGCGTTGATCAGCGACTCGCGGCTTGTAGGTTTTGCTCGGGACGATCGAGCTGATCGAGTAGTGCAACGTCTTGAGCACGCCGTTCGCCGCCGGCGCGGTGAAGGCCAGCTCGACGTTGTCGGGGAACGCCTTGGCGGTGCGGATCTGCACCAGCTTTGCGTTGAAGCCAGCCCCTTTGCTGCCAAAAAATTTCGACGCTTGGCCGACGAGCAGCGCGTCCAGGTCGATCACCGGCCGGTTCTTCGGCAGCAGCGTGAGGATCGGCACATCGACAATCACGCGGTCGGTGAAGAGCCGCTTCACGGAGGCCTTCGACTCGGCGTCGCCGCTCGAGCGCACCTTGAGGTTGGGCTCGATGATCAGCAGCCGCTTGTCGAGCCGCTTGAAGTAAACATACTTCTCGCCCGCCTGCAGCCCGGCGTACATCTCGCCGCTGGCCACGGTCGTGGCGATGAAAAATTTCTTCGACTCAAACCCGGCCGGCAGCGCGCCGAGCATCTGCTGATCCTTCTTTCGCACATAGATCGAGAGCAGGCTCGATTTCTTGTCCATGCTCGAGATGACCTGCTCGTACCCCTTTAGCACCGTCGCGGACGGCGGGAAATCCGGCTTGACGGTCGGCGGCTTGGCGGGCGGCTTGGCCGGGGGTGGGGTTTGTGCGAATGCGGCGGCTGTCACAAGGCCAAGCGCAACAACGATGAGTATGCTTTGTTTTTTCATGATAAAAAAGCGGTTCAGGCCGGAGCCTGTCAAAAACATGCCCTGCGGTGGGCAACGGGGAATGTGCCTCACGCTTGGCCAATTTCAAGTAAGAATCAGCCATTTTTTAGCCAACCGGCCGTCGGCTCTCGACCGCTTGGCCAAGCGCGGGTAGCCTCTCGAACGGGCGGGTAACATGGCGGCAAAGAAAATCACGGGCAAATTTGACCCCATCGAGGCGGTGCTGCGCGACATCGCGCGCGGCAAAATGGTCGTTGTCGTCGATGACGCCGATCGCGAAAACGAGGGCGACCTAATCATGGCCGCCGAGAAGGCCTCGGCCACGACGGTCAACTTCATGGCCCGGTTCGGCCGCGGCCTCATTTGCGTTCCCACCGCGCCGGAGCGCCTGCAGCAACTCGGCATCGAGCGCATGGTGCTCAACAACCGCGAAGGCCATCGCACCGATTTCCAGATCAGCGTCGACGCCGCGCAAGGCATCACCACCGGCATCAGCGCCGCCGACCGCGCCCGCACCATCAAGACCTTGGCCAACCCCACCTCGATCGCCGACGACCTCGTGCAGCCGGGCCACGTCTTCCCGTTGCGCGCCAAGACCGGCGGCGTCCTCCAGCGCGCCGGCCACACCGAGGCGGCGGTCGATCTCGCCCGGCTCGCCGGCTGCCGGCCGATGGGCGTCATCTGCGAGGTCATGAACGACGACGGCACGATGGCCCGCCTCCCGGAGCTGCGCCGCTTCACAAAAAAACACAAACTCAAGCTCTGCTCCATCGAGCAGCTCATCGAGTTTCGCCGCAAGCGCGAGAAGCTCGTCGCCTGCGAGGAGATCGTCCAGATGCCGACCGACTTCGGCGAGTTCGACCTCCACCTTTACCGCTCCACCATCGACGGCCAGCACCACCTCGCCCTCGTCAAGGGCAGCATGAACGCCCGCCGCCGCACCCTCGTCCGCGTGCACAGCGAATGCCTCACCGGCGACGTGTTCGGCTCGCGCCGCTGCGACTGCGGCCCGCAGTTGCAACAGGCCATGAAACAGGTTTCCGCCAACGGCCACGGCGTCATCCTCTACATGCGGCAGGAAGGCCGCGGCATCGGTTTGGCCCCGAAAATAAAGGCTTACAAGCTCCAGCAAAAAGGCTACGACACCGTCGAGGCCAACGAGAAACTCGGCTTCCCGATGGACCTGCGCGAGTACGGCATCGGCGCGCAGATCCTCGCCGACCTCGGCATCAAGAAAATCCGGCTGCTCACCAACAACCCGAAAAAAATCGTCGGCTTGGAGGGGTACGGGCTCGAGGTTGTCGAGCGGGTGCCGATCCGCGTCAAGCCGAACAAGCACAACAAGAAATACCTCAAGACCAAGCGCGAAAAACTGGGCCACCTGCTTTGACGCCCCGCCCCACTTTCACGCTTGGCCAAGCGCACGCGGCATGAACCAGTCGCTCCCCATCTGGGACATCCACAGCGAGATCGCCGACACGCTCGCCGTGCAAAACCGCCTCGTGCTTGCCGCTCCGACCGGCTCCGGCAAGTCCACTCAAGTCCCGCAAATCATCCTCGACGACGTCCTCTGCGGCAGCGGCAAAGTCGTCGTCCTGCAGCCGCGCCGCGTCGCCGCCCGCTCGCTCGCCCGGCGCGTCGCGTGGGAACGCTCGGCCAAGCTCGGCGGCGAAGTCGGCTATCAGGTTCGCTTCGAAAACCACACCGGCCCCGAGACCAAAATCGAGTTCATCACCGAAGGCGTGCTGCTGCGCCGCCTGCAGGACGACCCGCAATTGGCCAGCGTCGGCGCGGTGCTGTTCGACGAGTTTCACGAGCGTAACCTGATGAGCGACCTCGCGCTTGGCCTCGTCAAAAAACTGCAACGCACCGGGCGCGACGACCTCAAGCTCGTCGTCATGTCGGCGACGATTGAGACCGGCCCGATCGCCCGCTACCTTGGCCAAGCCGACGACGACCCGTGCCGCGTGCTCGCCTCCGACGGACGCACCTTTCCGGTCGAGATTCGCTTCGGCAAATATCGCAATCGCGACCCCATCACCGAGCAGGCCGCCGAGGCCGTCGAGCAAATCATCCGCGACAACTCTCCCGGCGATATTTTGATTTTCATGCCCGGAATGGGCGAAATTCGCGGCACAATCGGCGCGATCAGCCGCCGCCGACTGCCGGAGCCGGTCGAGATGATCCCGCTGCACGGCGACCTCCCGCCCGCCGATCAAGACCGCGCTTTCGCCGATAGCGACCGCCGAAAAATCGTCGTTGCCACCAACGTCGCCGAGACCTCGGTGACCATCGACGGCATCCGCCACGTCATCGACAGCGGCATGGCCCGCGTCGCCCGTTTCGACGCCGAGCGCGGCTTCGGCACGCTGTTGATCGAGGAGATCAGCCGCGCCTCCGCCGACCAACGTGCCGGACGCGCCGGTCGCACCGCGCCGGGAACGTGTCACCGGCTTTGGACCGAGAGCGGCCACCTCAATCGTCCCGGACACAACACGCCGGAAATCCACCGCACCGATTTATCGGAGTCGGTGCTGATGCTGCACGCCGCCGGCATCGGCGAGGCCACGCAGTTCGACTGGCTCGACAAGCCGGACGCCAACGCCGTGGCCAAGGCCGAGTCGCTGCTGCACTCGCTCGGCGCCTTGGCCAAGCGCAACGGTGGTGGCTTGACCGATGTCGGCCGCGCGATGCTGCGCCTGCCGATGCACCCGCGCTTGGCCCGCATGATCGTCGAGGGCAGCCGGCGCGGCTGCGTGAACGAGGCGGCGTTGTGCGCGGCGTTCATGAGCGGGCGCAACATTCTTGTCCGCTCCGCTCGCGACGACAAAACGGTGCAGGCCGCGCAGGAGCCGTTCCGCGACGGCGCCGACTCCGACTTCGAGGTGTTGATGCGCGCGTGGCAGTTCGCCTCGGCGCGCCGTTACAATATCGACGACTGCCGCGCACACGGCATCCACGCCGGGGCGTGCCGCGAGGTCGAGTTGGCGTACCGGCAAATCCTCCGCTTGGCCAAGGCGACCGACGCGCAACCGGCGACCGACCGTGCGAAGTCCACCGCCCTGCGCCACTGCATTCTCGCCGCGTTCGCCGACCAACTTTGTGTCCGGCGCGACAGCGGCACGCTGTTCTGCAACCTGACGGAAGGCCGCAGCGGCACGCTCGTCCGCGAGAGCGTCGTGCAAAAATCTCCGCTGCTCGTCGTCGGCGAGATCCGGCAGATTGCCGCCCGGAGCGACCGTGCCCAAACGCTGTTGAGCATGGCCGCCGCAGTGGAACTGGACTGGGTGCGCGAGCTGTTTCCCGGCGACTTGGCGACCGTGGCCGAGTGCAGGTTCGATCCCGGCACGAAACGCATTGAGGCCCATGAAATAACGCGTTTTCGCGACCTCGAGCTGGGCCGGACGCGGGCGAAAGAGGCCGATCCGCAAGCCGCCGGCCAAGCGCTGGCCGAGGCTTGTTTGGGCGAGTGGTTCACGCCGAAATCGTTCGACCACTCGATCCGGCAACTCATCCGGCGGCTCAACTGGCTGTGCGCCGCCCGGCCAGATTTGGAGTTTCCGCCGCTGGACGAGGCGGCGATTTTGAACTGCCTGAGTGCCGCGTTTGCGGGCATGACCTTGGCCAAGCAGGCGATCGCCGCCAACGTAAAGCCGGCGTTCCGCAAACACATGCCGGGCGAGCAGTGGGAGTGGCTCGACGAGTTCGCGCCGCAAACAATCCCTTGGCTGGACGACAAGCCGAAGCGCTTGGAGTACCCTGACAAACCGACGGACAAACACGGCGACGTGCTGCCAGTGGAACTGCACGTGAAACTGCACGACTGCTTCCGCTTGGCCAAGCATCCGCGCATCTGCGATGGCGGACATATCGTGCGGTTCAAGCTGTTGACCCCGAAAAACAGGAAGATCGATTACTGCGACGACTGGCCGACTTTCAAGCAGCGTGAATACCCGAGAATCCGCAAAGACCTCTTGGCAAAATTCCCCGGCGTAGGGTGGGTATGATTATTAAAAAAAGCGTTTGGCCAAGCGGCGCGGGAGCGTCTTGGAGTGCGGCCGTCCCTGCCGCTTTTCGGAGCCAAATTGATGGCAGAAAAAAAGGAAACATGGATGGGCAAGATGGACAGGATGCAAAAAGTGAATATCGAATGTCGAACAAGGAATGTCGAAATCTGAAGTGAAAGAGGCTGCCGCGATCGGCGCAACACCCTCTCCCAGCGGGAGAGGGCCGGGGAGAGGGAGAGAGCGTAAAATTATAAAGACGTTCGGTACGCTACTAAATTGCGAATTAATAAAATGATAAACAACATCCGACGGATCGCCGCCGAGGCCGGTGAGGCGATCATGAAAACCTACGACGGCCCGGCCGAGGTCGAGACGAAAGAGGACGACTCGCCACTCACGCAGGCCGACCGCGCCGCGCACAACTGCATCGTCGCCGCGCTGGAGCAACTCACGCCGGACATCCCGGTTTTGTCCGAGGAATCGGAAGGCATCCCCACCGAAGAGCGGCTGGGCTGGAAACGGTTCTGGCTCGTCGATCCTCTCGACGGCACCAAGGAGTTCATCAAGAAAACCGGGCAGTTCACCGTGAACATCGCGCTGATCGAGAACGGCGAACCAACGCTTGGCGTGGTGTTGGCCCCGGCGTCCGACTTGGAATATTTCGCGGCTCGCGGCAGCGGCGCGTTCAAGCGGCTTGGCCAAGCGGAGCCGGTGGCGATCCACGTCTCGGAAGCCGACAAGGCCAAGCTGCGCATCGTCGCCAGCCGCGACCACGCCGGGCCGAAGGTCGCCGCCATGCTCGAGAAACTCCCGGACGCCGAGCTGGTGAGCATGGGCAGTTCGCTGAAATTCTGCCTCGTCGCCGAAGGCGCGGCCGACCTGTACCCGCGCTTTGTCCCGACGATGGAATGGGACACCGGCGCGGCCCAATGCATCCTGGAGGAAGCCGGCGGCGCAGTCTGCACTCTCGACGGCTACCGCCTCACCTACGGCCGAGAAGACCTCCGCAACCCCTCCATAATCGCAGCCGGCCACCCCACCATCGACTGGAAGTCACTCCTGCCCTGTTGACTCATTTAGAAAGGACACCGAAGGGGATGCGCTAGACTGGGGTTAGCGGACTCTGTTTAGGGGACTCCGTTTTGCTCTTTGTTCTTTCGGTTTTTGTCTCTGCTTCTTCCCCGGG
>Ga0066376_10004555_pt1 | contig 12021 bp, 9 predicted proteins | sample Knorr_S15_td_Bot_FD_77009 | JGI IMG/M metagenome (GOLD analysis project Ga0066376, IMG submission 77009) | Marine microbial communities from Southern Atlantic Ocean transect - Knorr_S15_td_Bottom_ad_5009_LV_A | ecosystem: Environmental > Aquatic > Marine > Oceanic | place: Southern Atlantic... | reverse complement strand
TCGATTCGCCCATAAGCCTGGCCCAGACGCCGGCTAGCGAATTACATCCAATCACTGTTTAACCAAATACCGTTTAACCAATTACCGCCCAGACTCTGCCCGCTGTTGATTAAACAGCAAAGTTAGATTTTGGAGGCACTAATTCAATGACAACAGTCGGCACAGGCAAGCATACCTATGAACTAATCGAGGACTGGGCCAAATTGCCGCCGGGCGAAAGTTTCGGCATGGTTAGCGCAATCACCACCGATGACCAAGACCGGGTCTTCGCTTTTCAGCGCAAGGACCCGCCGGTGCTGATTTTCGACCGGGATGGCAATCTAACCGACTCATGGGGCAACGGCTCGTTCCTCTTCGCCCACGGCATATACATAGAGAAGGACATCGTTTATGTGACTGACCGGGATGCCTCCACGTGCCTCATGTATACATTAGACGGCAAGCCGATACAGATGTTGGGCAGGCATGGAGAGCATTCTGACACGGGTTGCGAAAAACCGGGAGACCTTTGTCCTAGGGCTGCTGGGCCGTTTAATTACCCCAGCGAGTTGGTGCCATCGCCATCGGGCGATTTGTACGTTTCCGACGGGTATCGCAACGCCAGAGTGCACAGGTTCAGCCATGACGGTCAACTTATCTCGTCTTGGGGGCAACCCGGCAAATCCGGTCCTAGCGAATTCCACCTGCCCCATAGCTTGATTGTGGACGGTGACCGCATCTTGGTCTGCGACCGCGAGAATCACCGCATCCAACTATTTACGTTGGACGGCGAGTACATCACCATGTGGACCGACATCAAGCGGCCCATGGACATCAGCATGGACAAAGATGGCCTGTACCACGTGAGTGAAGGCCAGGTTGATGGCGCTTCTGCCCGCATCAGCGTTTTGGACAAGGACGGTGGCGTGGTGTCCCGGTTCGAGTGCCGTGGGTCCGGTCACGGTAGTTGGGTTGATTCCAGAGGCGATATTTACCTGGCGGGGATACCGGACACTATTGATAAGTACGTTAAAAGGGGTTAACAATCGTTGTTTGGTAATTGACTAAGGTGCCTCAGGGTTGGTCAGGTCTAGAATGTCGCAGTTCAGTGGAGCGACATCTACACCCAACTTTATTGCTACGGCTTCAACCAATGACGCACCCAGGCCTTTCAACTCTCGCTGAGTTAATTCCGGCAGCCAGTCGAGAGCCTGGGCCAAATCTATCCGGTATCGTCTCGGAAATTTGGGGGTCAAGGCTCCGATACAACTGAACCGAACGGGAGTGGTTGGCATCACTCCGAATTGATTGGGCGCGCAGTTGCCGCGACGTTCGTCGCCCCTCCACCAATGGACGGTTGCCTCAACAAGCACTGGAGCGGCGCGCTCACGGCTGCGGTAATCGGATCGTTGCCTGCACCCAGGGGGTGCGGATACAGAAGCTCCGGGGGCCTCGCCTAGAGGCGTGAATGAAGTTTTAAAGCTAGTAGTGTCGTTTTGAATTTCCGTTGAGCGCATGTTAGCCTCTGCTCTCTAAATATCTGCTGAGTTAACGTTGATCAAAGTTTATAAGGCTTTTAATTACCGAAGCATTACTTGAGCAAAGCACGCCCGGACGGATCTGTGAAAATTAGGACGATATTGCAACCGAGAGGTGTAAATTGACGACTAGAGCAGTTTTCCTGACCGAGCCGTACAGCGCCTACAAACACACTGCGGTACCTCGAGAAGACAGTGAGCTTACCCATGTTGGGCCCGGAACCCCTTGCGGGGAGTATCTTCGTCGCTTTTGGCAGCCAGTTTGCCTAACCAGCGAACTCACAGACCTTCCGATGGCTATTAAGATTATGGGGGAGGATTTGGTCGTTTTCCGGGATTTTAGCGGCCAAATTGGCTGTTTGGAGCTTCATTGTCCCCACAGAGGCACGTCCTTGGAGTTCGGTCTTGTGTCTGAAAAGGGAATTAGGTGTTGCTACCACGGATGGTTATTTGATACCGATTTCCGCATAGAAGTCGAGGTCATTGCCGCTATCTGACATTGGCAGGAATTATCTTGGTCGGGTGTCACCAAAAACAGAACGGGAGAATTAGGGAATGGCAAGAAACGGATTTAAGGTCATGGACTCGGATATGCACATCGTGGAGCCGGCTGATCTGTGGCAAAAATACATGGAGCCCGAGTATTTAGATCGGGCGCCCGTTGGTCTGAACCGTCATTTTCGAGATTTGGGCGTGGAAGTAGAAGGCCGAGTGTTTCCCACACCCAACCGCAGCTACACCAACGCTATAACCCCAATCATGGAAGAACAGATGGTGGTCTACAAGGATTCCCAAGCAATGGACTGGAACAGCGATTCCCAGGTGATGGCCATGGAAAATGAGGGCATTGATGTGGCTATTCTTTTCCCCAGCCGCGGCCTTTTCACCTTGGGGATGGACGATATGGATCCAGAACTGGCGGCGGCTATCTCCCGTGCCTACAACGCTTGGCTATCGGATTTCTGCGGGCAAAACCCCGGCCGGCTCCATGGCTCTGCCATGATTCCTCCTCACGACGTGGACGAGGCGGTCAAAGAAGCCCGGCGGGCGGTGGAGGAGCTCGGTTTCAGGACTGTATTCATGCGTCCCAACCAAGTGAACGGCAAAAACTGGCACGACCCGTACTATGATCCTCTGTGGGAGGAGATTCAGCGGCTCAACGTCCCGATTTGCTTCCACGAAGGCGGCAAGGTCGACCTGCCCCAAGTAGGCACTCAGTTCGAGACCCACATGATGTATCACACCTGCACCCATCCAATGGGTATGATGCTTGCGGTGGTGGACATAGTGGGAGGGGGCGTTCTGGAGCGTTTTCCAAAGCTGACAGTGGCGTTCTTGGAGGGCAACTGTTCTTGGGCGCCCTGGCTATTGTGGAGGCTGGACGAGCACCAAGAAATGAGCGGGAAGTACGACCATCCGGACCTAAAATTGACGCCCAGCGAGTATTTCCGCCGCCAATGTTTCCTGTCCGTGGAATGCGACGAGATGCCAGCGGAGATTGTCACGAAGTTCGGCCTTGAGGACAACATAGTGTTTTCCACCGACTATCCTCATGCCGATTCCAAGTATCCCAATTCGGTGGACAAGTTTTTAGAGATGCCCCTATCCGATGAGACCAAGCGCAAGTTCCTGTGGGACAACTGCGTCCGCCTCTACGGATTCTGATGGATAGCCCTTAAACGCATCTCGGCATGGTGTGCCGTGTCATTCTGAGGAGCGCAGCGACGAAGAATCTCATTCGTAAAGTAGCGAGACCATCGAGCCTCTTCGCTACGTTCAGAGTGATAAAGCAGCAGAGTGGGGACGCAGTTCACTTCCCGACTTTAATAAAATCAGCGATCTTTTCCGCAATCATGATGGTGGTGGCCGCCGTGTTGGCCCGTACTACATCAGGCATCACAGAGGCGTCTACCACCCTCAGAGCCTGAACCCCACGCACCCGACAATATTGGTCGACCACGGCCATTGGGTCCGAATCGGGACCCATCTTGCAAGTCCCTGAAATGTGGTAGGACGTGCTCACCGTGCGCAACATCCAAGCGTCCAGCGCATCATCGGTAGCCAAGTCCTCGTCGGTGGGTGAGAGTCTTTCTTCTACCCATGGGCCGAAAGCGCTGTCTTCCAGCAGTTGTACGGCCAGTCGCACCGCCTCCCTCAGCCTCTGGCGGTCCCAAGGATCCTGCAAGTATCTATAGTCCATCTGCGGTTTCCCTTGCGGGTCGGCGGAGGTCAGCCGCAATTCGCCGAAGCCTTTGGCTAAGTAAAGTCCGCAACCGATGGTGTGAGTTGGGTCTTCACCTTCGGGAATAACTGTGTTCAGAGAAGACGGCGAAAGTATCATGTCGTTGGGGGTAGAGGAACCTTCTGCAGTATATCGAAGGCGCACCGCCCGGCGGCCAATGGTGTCATCCGGCAAACTTTCTCTGGCGCTGAACTTGACCGACAGATTGGGATGGTCTCGCATATTCTGACCCACACCGGGGAGATGCTGGACTATCGGTATTCCCAGGGGTTCCAATTGGTCTTTCGGTCCCACGCCGGACAGCATCAATATCTGGGGCGAGGCAACGGCGCCGGAGCACAGGATTATCTCTGCTCCGCTAACGTCGTATTGTTCAGAACCACTCTCTACACTGACGCCCACGGCTTTGGCCTCGGAAAACAGGATTTTCGTGACAGACACGCCAGCTCTGACTGTCAAATTGAGGCGATGTCGCACGGGGTCCAAGTAGTTCAAAGCCATGCTCATTCGCACGCCTTCGATATTGTTTTCCGCCCGCATGCTAATTCCGGTGGAGTCTGGGTGGTGGTTATCGGGGTACTCGGGAAAGCCGTAAGTCACACAGGCTTGATAGAAGGCTTCTTGCAAAGGGGGCCAAGTTTCCCGGGGGTGGCGGCGTACCGGGATGGGTCCTTCGGTCCCGTGGAAATCGTCTTTAAAATCCTGGTCCGTCTCCATCTTGCGAAAATAGGGCAAGACATTCAGGTAGGACCACTCGTCATTTCCCCATTCTGCCCAAGTGTCGAAATCTTCGGGTGCGCCGCGGATGAATGTTTGGCCGTTTATGGAGCTGGAGCCGCCCATGACCTTGCCTCTTGGAACGGGCATAGGCTTTGCCTGTTGCGGTGTGGCGGTTCCCGTGAAGGACCAATTGAAAGGAGAGTCGACGGCGCGGGCTTCCAGGTTTATCAAGCCCCAACCGTACTTGAGAATCGACGGCAGTTGTTGAAAAGCGGGGTAGTCCGGCCCGGCTTCCAGCAACAAGACTGAACGCTCTGGGTCCTCCGATAGCCTTGAGGCAAGAGCGCATCCTGCCGTGCCACCGCCTACGATTACTACGTCATATTCCACGCCAAGCTCCCAGCCCAGTATTTATCAAACACCTTATTCGAAGGGCGTCGGCATCGGCCCCACGGGTACTTCAATCAGTGTAGGAGCGTCATTGGCAGCCAGCACGTCCCGCAGAGTTGCTTCGAGTTCTTCCGGACCGGAAGCTTTCAATCCTCGGGCACCGTAGGCTTCCGCCAACTTAACGAAATCAGGATTATGCAACTTGGACCCGATAATCCTGCTCTCGAACCGGTTGACTTGGTCGCGCATAACGTTGCCGAATGCGTTGTCGTTGAAAACAACAACTACGGCGTTAATCCCGTGCTGAACGGCGGTTGCCAGTTCTTGAGAGTTGAATAGAAACCCACCGTCGCCGGACAGCGCCACAACAGCCTTGTCCGGTTGGGCCACTTTGGCGCCTAGGGCCGTGGGGTAAGCAAAGCCCAGGTTGCCGGAGTAAGAGGACGTTAGGAAAGTCCGCGGTTCATAGACGGGGAAATAAGCCCGGCTGTAGTAACCCACCTGGGTCATGCCAGCCACCAGAATACCGTCGTCGGGCATAGCTGCCCGCACTGCTCCAAGCAGAGAAGCCTGCGGCTCCCTGGTGATAGAAGCGTCCGCCCTGGCAGCCCTTTGGTCCGCTACCTCAGAACTGCGGTCCGGCCGAGCCGAGCTTTGAGCAGATAGTGCTCCATGAAGTTGTTCCAAGGTATCTCTGGCGTCCCCCAATATACTGAAAGTGTCCTCGTAATTGCGGCCAAGTTCCTCTTCGTCCACGTCTATCTGTATGATTTTCTGCCCGCCTAGCAGATTTGGAGCTGCCATCCTCGTGCCCACCGCCAAGATTACGTCGTGATCAAAAGCCTTGGCAATGTTGTCGTTTCGCAGCCATAGCGCACCCAAAGCCAAAGGATGTTTGTCCGAGATTGCGCCCTTGCCTTCCGCAGTAGCGATGACCCCGGCCTGCAGATGCTCAGCAACTTTAACCAGAGCTTGAGATGCCCCCGAGGAAACAGCTCCTCCGCCCACCCAAATCAATGGGTTCTTCGCTTCGGTCAGCATCTTAGCGGCTTGTTCGACTCTTTCACCATCGGCCTGAATCCTTTTGGGTTCTTCAGGCTCTCTCAGTTCCACATCTGCCAACTCAGCCAGGGTCTCGGGCGGAACTTCAATCTCTACGGGGCGGGGCCGGCCTGTCTTTAGTTGACGAAAAGCTTCATGGACCGCCTCCGGGATGTCGGTCGGGTTCAGTACCCGCTGGGCCCATTTTGTAACCGGCTTGATTGATTCCAACTGGTCGTTTACCTCGTGAAGCATTCCCCGGTCGCCGCCAATCATGTCCCGCTCTATCTGGCCGCAGACCACCATCATGGGCGAAGAAGCGGCATACGCAGTACCTATTCCGGCAGAAGCGTTCTGTAGTCCAGGGCCCGGCACCATCAAAGCGGTTCCGATGCCTTCGCCGCCCGCCCGGGAATAACCATCGGCCATGTAGCCAGTGGCTTGCTCGTGTCGGGTTGTGATGAAACGGATGCCCGGCTCCTTATATAGGGCGTCCATGGCGTGATAAAGCTGGACTCCGGGAAGGCCGAAGATTACTCTTACGCCCTCCAGGTACAAGGATTTCATCAGCGCTTGTCCACCGGTCATTTCAGCCATAAGTTTTTCCTCTATCAATTCGAGTTGGATAATTTTGATGTGCTTTGGAAACGTCTAGCCAGACATGTCGGTACGTGGAAATCTATGTTGAGGACCGAACATCCGTCAATGGGGGTACCGTTCGCCGCAAGATTTCATGAGAGGCAGCGTGACGGGTTGCCTGACGATTTGCCAAACAATTTGAAAGATGCGCAGCTAGATGTAGCAATACCTGAAATCAAGCTGATACTTAGACAGAATCTTCGTCGAGTTTTGTTTGACCTGGCAAGGTTTTTAACGCCCGTTCAACAGCGTCGGCGGCTCGGCGCCTCAACTCTTCGGGTAGTTCCGTCGTAAACTGATGGCGGGGGATAAAGTTGAACTGAGGACGGCGCAATTCCAGCCTGGCGCACCAGCGGCACACGCCAGCAAAATTGTGCCACCGCTCTAGGTGACCACACCAGCAACGGGGCTCTGTGGAGGTAGTCGACATAAAATTAAGCCTGTTTTTACCAGCCCTTGATACTGAATCACGATGCTGGTTAGGGTGCTTGAAAGTTGGCCCGGAATAAAACCGGAAATCAATTGGTTTGCAGATTCGATGATTGGCGCCTGATTTAATCAGTGCCGGCGGCCAGAGCGTAACCGACACCCAGTTGCCACCACCGGTCTCTAATCTGATAGCCAAGAAGGGCAATAGGAAGTGCAATCCAATTCCCTTGGCAGTTCCCCTGCATTTCGAGCCTAGGTTATCGCATTTGGCTCATCCAGTCTAGTCCGAAATTGGAGGACTAGGTGAAGAATATCTGACCACTAACATAGGCTGGGTCAGTGGTTTTCTCCCATCTCATGGGAAGCGTGGGCTTCCCGCCGCTGTGCCGCATCGGCAAATGCTTGAATCACATCTTGCCGCCTCAGCACTCCCAGAAGCAGATTAGGATGGTCGCGGTCTACCACCGGGATGTAACCAATCTCTTGGGCCCCAGGTTGGCCAAACACGTCGAAAATAGTCTGGTCTTTGAAGGCGGTAATCAAGGAACGGCTGGCTATATCGAAGGCTTGGCCCCCTTCATATCCATTGCTGATCGCATGTCCCACGTCTGTAGCCGTGACGATTCCCACCAAACGGTCTTGGTAGTCCAATACCGGAAGACCGTGTACACCCTCACTAGAGAACTTTCCCGGAATGTCTCGAATGGGAAAGTCAACGTAGACGCTTGGATAAGAAGTGACCATGATGTCTCCAACCGGGATATTGTCCGCACCCTGCTCATGTGAAGCGCTGGTGATAAATATCCCCCGCCGGATGAGTTTAACGGTATAGATGCTCTCCCGGCTGAGCAAGCGTGAAAAGATCGTGCTGACCACCACCGCCAGCATCAATGGAAGAATAATTTCGTAATCCCGGGTCATCTCGAAAACGATGATGATTGCAGTAATCGGGGCCCGGGCGGTCCCGGCAAATACGGCCCCCATGCCGACCAAGCCAAAGGCGGCGGCGGGGCTCACGAGGCCCGGAATAATAAACCTTGCGGCGTTCCCAAAGGCGGTCCCAGACATGGCGCCGATGAATAGCGATGGAGCAAAAACGCCCCCACTTCCGCCGCTGCCCAAGGTAAAAGATGTGGCCAGAATCTTTAACAACGCTATTACAACCAGTATCTTGAACGTGTAGCTGCCTGTAAGCGCATCGCCGATACTGTCGTATCCGACGCCAAAAACCTCCGGGTAAAATACTCCAATCGCGCCCACTGCCAGTCCTCCCAACATGGGCTTGGCAAATTTTGGAAACTTGGGGATATTATCGAAGAGGTCTTCCATGAGGTAGAGCAGACGGATCAGACCTATACCCATCACCGCCCCCGACACACCGAGAAGCGCATATAGACCGAATTCCCAGTTTGCGTTTAACGCATATGCTGGCACCAAAAACACGGGAGATTCGCCCAAAAACGGTTGCGAGACCACCAAGGCGGTAACCGAACTAATCACGACGATGCCAAAATTTTGGACGGAAAAGCTTCGAAGGATCAGCTCTAAGGCAAAGAACACACCGGCGATTGGAGCGTTAAATGTGGCCGAGATGCCGCCAGCTGCTCCGCAAGCAACCAGCACTCGGAGCCAATCCCCGCTCAAACCAAATCTTTGCCCCAAGAACGAAGCGGCAGAGGAGCCTATCTGAACAATGGGGCCTACGCGCCCGGCAGAGCCTCCACTGCCTATGCATAAGGACGATGCCAGGGCTTTCATGATGGAAACTCTTCCCCGAATCCTCCCGCCAAACCGGGATACCGCTAACATGACTTCGGGGACACCATGACCTTCCGCTTCCCGAGCAAATAGCTGGACGAGAATGCCAACGCCGATTCCGCCGAGAGCCGGAAGGAGAATCACATCATAGCGACCGAAAGAGGACAGCGCACTCACAAGGTGGGTGAAGAAAAGGGTATGGAAGAAGTCGAGCAATTCTTGGAAGGCAACCGCTCCCAAGCCTGATACCGCTCCCACAAGCACCGCAAGCACAAGAACCCGGAAGAATGGGGAAGGTGTTAAGCGGATTTGCCCGGACAGTACGTACCTGGCCCGCAGCTTAAATGCTATTAATCTCTGTGCTATTAATCTTTGGAAATAGTCTAGGTTTTGAATCCGATTAATCAGACGAAACCCGCCAATCTGGCCAAAACCCTCGCTCGCAGAAACGCTGGGTGGTCGTATTTCAAAACCATGTTAGCACGGCTGGGATTTATTTTGTTTTCCGCCGGGTTGGCTAGGGAACAATCCCGTTGGAATGTCAGGGTCGTGACTGTTTGGTATCGTCAGATAACAATGCGAGTTATACTATGCGAACCCAATTCACCGCCCATTTCACGGGGAAAAATAGGAGATGTTGAGATGAACCGCGTCACCAAGAATCAGTTAGTCAAAAGCTTTGATGCCAACAATACTCCCGCCCTGAAGGTTCAGCTTGGCGAAACCTTCGTAATGGAGACCAACGACCGGTTCGCAACCTACGAAGGTCCCAACTCCACCGCAGAGGCGATGGAGACCCTGAAAACGATGGCAGGTCCCGTCTACATCGAGGGGGCAAAACCCGGAGACACCCTAAAAGTTGAAGTTATAGATGCGTCTCTTCCGTTGGATTACGGCTGGATTGGCGCAACACCGGGACGAGGACCGTTGGGAGACAAGATTCCGGAATTCCGAAAGACCAAAGTGACCATCACAGATAACGGTGTCCTCTTCGGCGATAAAATCACGTTACCTCTGAGACCGATGATTGGGCGAATCGGAGTGGCTCCGAAAGATGGATCGAGGGCAAGCAACGAAAAGGGAGAGTTTGGCGGAGGCATGGGCAACTGCCAGATCACAAAGGGAGCGACGGTGTATCTCCCGGTGTTCCAGGATGGCGGCTTACTGACGATTGGCGACTGCCATGCGGCCATGGGAGACGGAGAGGCAACTGCTTCGGCCGTCGAGTGCGCTTTCGACGCGACTTTCAGGGTCACCATCGAGGAAAAGTTTTCTCTGAGCCGTCCGGTGGTGACCAACGAATCCGAGGTCATGACCACGGGAGAAGGGGAGACCATGGAAGACGCAACCAAGATGGCCGTCGGCGCCATGGCTGATTTGATGGTAGACCGGTTAGGTGTCGACTATACCAGTGCCGCAATGCTCATTGCCAGCGCCGCCGATGTCCGTACGGGTATCGCCGGGCATCCGCCTTACACAATAAGGGTTGCCATACCAACATCTGTATTGACGTTGTAACTACCATTGATTCCGGCAACGCGTGCCCTTAATTGCCTGCCCTTAGTTGATAAAAGTGGCGAGTATGTCTGTTGCTTGGATCTTCCACCAAAGCGGGCATATCGGGACAAGCATGTCCTGTGGCATCGGGTTGGTTTGACGTGGACAGGCCATACGGGGCCTTAATCCATTGATTGATAACGACACCTAGAATTGTCCGTAAAGAGGTTAGCTAATGGACGAAATCCGTCTTGGCGTAGAGCGACATACATTCACGATTTTGGCCAAGTGCCCGCGCACCGGCGCTTTGGGCATCGCCATAGCTACCTACTCCTTAGGAGTAGGCGGCTATTGCCCGGCCATAAACCCGCAGGCCGGGGTTCTTGCCAGCCAAGCCTTCGCTGACCCGCGGCTGCGTCCGATAGGAATGAAAATCCTGGAATCAGGGTCGTCAGCAGAGCAGGCTTTGAAAGGGATGCAAGACGCCGATTCGTATGCCGACTACCGGCAGATTGGAATCGTGGACGCCAAAGGCGGCGTGGCAGCATATACCGGGCCGAAGGCAAGAGACTGGGCCGGGCATGAAACGGGGGTGGGTTACGTGGCCATGGGCAATGTGATGGTCGGCCCTAAAGTTGTGGACGCCATGGCACGCACTTTTGAGGCTAAGGAGACGGAAGATTTGGAAGAACGGCTGCTTCTATCTATAGAAGCTGGCCGGGATGCTGGTGGGCAACCCGAAGGGCAGCGGTCCGCAGCGTTGATTGTTTACCGCCTTGAGGAGTCTTATCCATGGATGGACTTGCGAGTCGATGCCCACGATGAGCCGGTGGGTGAGTTGCGACGGGTATATGGGCTTTACCAGCCCATGGCCGACTATTATTACTATTTACGACCTCAGGACCCTGCCAACACCCCAACCCAGCAAGAATGGGTCGCGAAGCTCAGCATCTGACGTTAATGTCATAGACGGGAGTAAGGCGTGGCAAGGCCGATGAGGCGCGCTAGGGTCAACACAGTCGGACACGACTATGCTCATCTGCTCCTTTGTTGGTAACAAACGCTCGCCGGCCTCTTCGTGAATGGCATGAGAGTGGCTTTGCCTACATAGATGTCGTCAAAAATAAGTTTGGTTTGAGCGTATATCAGATCTATCTTAGTATCTTCGGTCAACGGGTTTATCGACAAATGTCTATCAACAAAGAATGACTTACCTGGCTTGCTGAGCGTGATCGCTAAAGCAGGCAAGCGCATCTCAGAAGAGTTGCTGCCAGCATTTCGAAGTGGTTAGCCCCAAGTGTCGAATCCAGGATACTGTTTCCAGCCAAAGGAGTTGTCTATTAGCTCTACGTGTTTGACTTCCCTGTCTTCCGACCCGTAGGATTGGGGTCCAGGTACCTCCGCTAAGACTTCCACGGAGTGGTTTAATGCAACCCCTGCTGACGAATAGCACCACAGAAGCCACGGAGATGATGCCAACCCATGACTTAGCGTGAATTGTACGAGCGAGACACTGCTAAGCTAGTAACCCTCAGGATGCGCTAATCACAACCATAATCGACTAGATCGTCCGAGGGCCGATTCTATTTCCCGGGTGAGGAGCCTGACGGCCAGCCTATGGAAGTCCAGCAGCATGTCTCGCCTTCGGTGCGGTTCCCTTAAAGGTAGATAGTTTTGTAAGGAGGGTCAAAATTGCAAACCAGGGAAATGACAGCCAACCCATCGCATCTCATAGTCGAGCAACTCGTTGCTTCAGGGGTCAAATACGTTTTCAACAACTCAGGTTCT
>Ga0066376_10004553_pt1 | contig 12023 bp, 9 predicted proteins | sample Knorr_S15_td_Bot_FD_77009 | JGI IMG/M metagenome (GOLD analysis project Ga0066376, IMG submission 77009) | Marine microbial communities from Southern Atlantic Ocean transect - Knorr_S15_td_Bottom_ad_5009_LV_A | ecosystem: Environmental > Aquatic > Marine > Oceanic | place: Southern Atlantic... | reverse complement strand
CGGCGGCGGCGCAAACCGCCACGTCGACGGGAAGTTCGGCCTCGCACGCCGCCAGCATTTCCTCGGCCGTCTCGACGCGGATGACGCGCGCCGCCGGCGGGTCCGGCTCGTTACTCGGTCCCGACACCAGCACCACCTCGGCGCCGAGGTCGCCCAGCGCCGTCGCGATGGCGTGGCCCTGCTTGCCCGACGAGCGGTTGGCGATATAGCGCACCGGGTCGATGGGCTCATGGGTCGGGCCGCTGGTGACCAGGGCGCGCACCGACGCCAGTGGGCCGTCCGCGCGCTCGGCGAAGAACCGCTCGATCGCCGCCAGGATCTCCGCCGGCTCCGCCATGCGTCCCTCGCCGACCTCGCCGCAAGCGAGATCGCCCGTGCCCGGGCCAATACGGCGTAGGCCATCCGACGCCAAGGTGGCCAGATTGCGCCGCGTCGCCGGGTGCTCCCACATGCGCTCATTCATGGCCGGCGCGATGAACACGGGCTTGTCGGTCGCCAGAAGTACCGTGCTGGCCAGGTCGTCGGCCAGACCCGCCGCCATTTTCGCGATCAAGTCGGCCGAGGCGGGCGCCACCACGACCAAGTCGGCCTCGCGCGACAGGCGGATATGGCCCATGTCGCTTTCGTCGGTCAGCGAAAACAGTTCGGTATAGGTTTTCTCGCCCGACAAGGCCGCCACCGACAGCGGCGTGATGAACTGGCCGCCGCCGGTGGTCAGCACGCAGCGCACGCGCGCGCCCCGATCCTTCAGGCGCCGGATCAGTTCCAGGCTCTTATAGGCGGCGATGCCGCCCGAGATAATCAGCAGGACGCGTTTGCCGGTTAGCACGCTTATCTCCACAAATGGGCCATAGGCCTGTACCTACGTTAGGTTCGCCGCCGCCATTTGGCAATATGGCGGCCTGAAATCACTTTCAGTACTCGTACACCAACGAGGCCTTGGTCAGCGTGTCCGTGTTCTCCGCGCCGGGCGGAACGTTGCTGTCATGGCGGATTTCGAACGATAGCCGCGCCGCGATGGGGTCCAGCACGGTGGCGGTCAGGGCGGTGGTGTTGGTGGTCGTGGTGCGTTCGCTGCCGAAGATCACCGAGGTATCGTTGGTCAAACTGGCGGTGTCGGATATCTCCCAGACGAAAAAGGCGCCCAGGTTGGCCGTGATCTCGCTTTCGGTCTCGTCGGTGACGTTGAGCCTGCTTTGCCGCGCGCCGGGGCCCGCCTCCACGTCGAAGGTCAGGTTGCGCCGGTCGAGCAGGCGGTAGCCGAGGCCGAGAGTTTCGGTAAAGCGATACTTGAAGCCGCTGAAGCGGTCGTCCTCGTATTCGACGAAACCGAAGGCGTAAAGACGTTGGCCCAGGGCGTAGCGGCTTTTCAGGTCGATAACCAGGCGCTGGGTGGTGGTCTCGTCGTCGCTGCTGGCGAAGTCGAAATTGACATGGGCGTCCTGGCGCCAGTTGCCGTACTGGGCACCGAGATAACCGGCGACACTCAACTGCTCCTCCTCGGTATTGCCCGTGCTGCGGCTGCCGCCCAGTTCGACCTCGCCGAACCAGGACTTGCGCTCGCGCCGCTCGGCGCGCGGCCGCGTGGGCACCGCGCTCGGGGCGCGTTGGCCTACCCGCGCCGGCCGGCCGGCGCCGGCGTCGGCAATGGTGGCGGCAAAACCGGGATACCAGCGCGACGTCGTGGCGACCACCGCCGGGGCGGCGTCGGGCGCCAGGCGGACGGCCTCGGCGACGATGTCGCGCGTCGAGTCCGGATTACTGGCGATTGCCTGGACCACCGCCATCTCCATGGTTTGGGAACCCGGTTGCGTCGCCGCCCACGCGAGCCGCGCCGCTACCTGTTCGGGAAGCGCCGCCTCGGCTGAGGCGGCCACGACCACGAACCACATCAGCCCGGCCAGCCACGCGGCGGCACGTCGGTGATGGTTCGTCATAAACATATTAGCTCCCCCTTCATCGTTCCGGGTCGACGAGAACGCCGGGATTCAAAAGGCCATTGGGATCGAGCCTTTTCTTGGCTGCGATCAGGGCGTCCGCGAACAGGTCGGGCCGTTGCTTGTCGTACCACGGACGGTGGGCGCGTCCCACCGCGTGATGGTGGGTGATGGTGCCGCCGTGGCTGATCAAGGCTTCCGACACCGCCTGCTTTATGTCGCGCCATTGCTCCAGAAGTGCGTCCTGGCGGCCCACCCCGTGGAAGGTGAAATAAGGCGCCGGGCCGTCCGGATAGGTATGGGTGAAACGGCAGGAGACGCGGCCCCCGCGCCCGGTGACGCGGCGCACGGCGTCGGCGGCGGTCTCCATCAAGGTGGCGTGAAAATCGGCGAAACGGTCCCAGGTGATCGCGGTCTCGAACGTATCCTGGATCAGGCCGCGCCTGATCAGCGCGCCTCGGTAGAACGGCGCGCGAAGGAAGGCGTTGCGCCAGGCGCCGGCGGCGCCGCCCAGATGACCGGTATCGTCGGCGCGCCCGCCGTGGTCGGCGCAGCATTCCAGCGCGCGCGCCATCCACGGCTCGACCGGGTGGTCGGCTGATTCGAAAGCAAGCACCACCAAATGCGCGGTGCCGTCGCCGGCTTGCGTCATGGCCGCCTCATTGGCGTCGATCAGCCGGCAATTGGATGGGTACAGCCCGGCCTGGGATACCGCGCGCACCGCTTCCGCCGCCTCGTAGAAATCGTCGAACAGCACGCTGGCGGCGGCGCGGAAGGTGGACCGGTCCTGTAGCCGCATCCAGGCCTCGGTGATGACGCCGAGGATTCCTTCCGAGCCGATGAACAGGCGGTCCGGGCTGGGGCCGGCGCCCGAACCGGGCAGGCGGCGGCTTTCCAGCGTGCCCGCCGGCGTGACCACGCGCAGCGATTCGACGAAGTCGTCGATATGGGTATACAGCGTCGCGAAATGACCGCCGGAGCGAGTCGCGATCCAGCCGCCGAGGGTGGAAAATTCGTACGACTGCGGGAAGTGGCGCAGGGACAGCCCGTGCGGCTTCAACTGCGCCTCCAGGCCGGGGCCGAGCGCGCCAGCCTGGATACGCGCGGCGCGCGAGGTCTTGTCCACCTCGAGCACCTGGTCGAGGCGCCTGAGATCCATGCTGATCGTGCCGCCGTAACCATCGCCGACGGCGGGTTCGGTGCCGCCCACCACCGACGAGCCGGCGCCGAAGGGGATCACCGCCGCGCCCGCGCCGTCGGCCCAGTCCAACAGATCGACCACGTCGGATTCGGTGGCCGGAAACGCCACCACGTCGGGCGCCGGCGAAAAATCGCGGGCCAGCGTGCGCGCGTAGTCGGCGTAGGATTTGCCATAGGTGTGCGCGGCGCGATCGTAAGTGTCGATCGAACAGATGCCGGCCAAGCTGTCGGGCGGCGAAAGCCGGGGCGGGGCCAATGTGAGTTCCTCGATCCTGGGTTCCGGGACGGGCTCCAGCCCCGCGACCCCCAGGCGTTCGGTAACGCGGGTGACGACCCGCGCAACTTCGTCCGGGTCCAGCGCCTCGTCGGCATAGCCCCAGCCCCAGAAGTTCAATCGCCGTACGTTCATCCCGCCCCCCGATTTTATGGCCGCCAGCCGATCAAATCACGAAACGCCCGTCGCGGCCAATGGCGCTCTCACTTACCGGCGCTCTCCAGCGCGTCGCTGGCCTCCAGCCACGCGGCCTCGGCCGCCGTCAGGTCGTGAGCTAGCTTACCCTGGCGTTGCGTGAGCTCGGCGACGGTCTCAGTGGGACCGTCGTAAAGCGACGCGTCGGCCAGCTTTTCGTCCAGCGCCGCCTTTTCCGCTGCCAGCCGCGCGACCGCGGCTTCCGTGTCCTTGACCCTGCGGCGCAGCGGCGCCAGCTCGGCGCGCAGGGCGGCGGCGGCGCGGCGCGCGTTCTTGCGTGTCGTCTTGTCGGCCTTGGCGGCGCCATTGCCGGCCGCGCGTCCCTCGCTCAGCACCAAGCGGCGGTAGTCGTCCAGGTCGCCGTCGAAAGGCCGGCAGGCGCCGCCGGCCACCAGCCACAAACGGTCGGCGCAAAGTTCGATCAGGCTGCGGTCATGGGTGATCAGCACCACCGCCCCGCCATAGGCGTTGAGCGCTTGCACCAGCGCCGCGCGCGCGTCCATGTCGAGATGATTGGTGGGTTCGTCGAGCAGCAGGATATGGGGCGCGGCGTGACACATCAGCGCGAACATCAGCCGCGCCTTTTCGCCGCCCGATAACGCGCCCGCGGCGACCTTGGCGTGGTCGCCGGAAAAGCCGAATCGGCCCAGATGGGCGCGCAGCCTGGTCTGTTCGGTGCCTGGCATGAGAGCCGCCAGTTGCTGCAGCGGGCTTTGCGTCATGTCCAGTTCGTCGGCCTGGTCCTGGGCGTAATAACCGACCGTGAGCTTGCCCGAGGCGATGCGCTTGCCGGACAGGGGCGCGAGGCGCCCGGCCAGAAAGCGCGCCAGCGTGGTTTTGCCGTTGCCGTTGGCGCCCAGCAGCGCGATGCGGTCGTCCATGTCGATGCGCAGGTCGAGCCCCGTGAGCACCGGCTGGTCCGGCGCGTAGCCCACGGCGACGCCCTCGGCGCGCAGCAGCGGCGGCGCCAACGGCGTCGGTTCGGGAAAGTCGAAATTTGGCGCGCGGTCCTCGACCACGGCGACCGGCGGTTCCAGTTTAGCCAGCGCCTTGATGCGGCTTTGCGCCTGGCGCGCCTTGTTGGCCTTGTAGCGGAACCGGTCGACGAAAGCCTGCATGTGTTGGCGCCGGGCGTCCATTTTGGAGCGCGTCCGCGCGTCCAGCGCCAGGCGTTCGCGCCGCGCCCGCTCGAACGCGTCGAAGCCGCCGCCATAGACGGTCAACCGGCCCTCGGACAGGTGAATGGTCTGGTTGGCGACCTTGTTGATCAGGGCGCGGTCGTGGCTCACCACCAACAGGGTGCGCGGCCAGCGCGCGAGATGGCCTTCCAGCCACATGGTGGCCTCGAGGTCGAGATGGTTGGTCGGCTCATCGAGCAGCAGCAGGTCGGGGTCGGCGAACAGTACCGCCGCCAGGGCGACGCGCATGCGCCAGCCGCCGGAAAACGTTTCCAGCGCCCGGCCTTGCGCCGCCGTGTCGAAGCCCAGCCCGTGCAGGACGGACCCGGCGCGCGCCGGCGCGGAATGGGCGGCGATATCGGCCAGCCGCGTATGGATATCGGCGATGCGCCCGGCGTCGGTGGCGGTATTCGCTTCCTCCAAAAGCGCCGCGCGCTCGGTGTCGGCGGCCAGAACGAACGCGAGCGGCGATTGCGCGCCGCCAGGCGCGGTCTGGGCGACCACGCCGAGGCGCGCGCCGGCGCGCACGCCAATCGTGCCGGAATCGGGTTGCGCCGCGCCGGCGATGAGCCTGAGCAGCGTGGTCTTGCCGGTGCCGTTGCGTCCCACTAGGGCGACGCGCCCCCCGGCCGGAATCGCCAGGGTGGCGCTGTCGAACAGCCGCCGCCCGCCCACATAATGGGTCATGTCGTTGATATGGAGCATCGCGGGCGGGTGATAGCACGGCGCCGGGGTGGCGAACAGGCCGGTTGCCGGCCACCGCGCCTGCGTCTATAACGCCGGTCTTTCCTCCCACAACACGGTGAAATCGCGATGGCCATCGAACGGACATTGTCCATTATCAAGCCCGACGCGACGCGGCGTAACCTGACTGGCCAGATCAACGCGCGCCTCGAAGACGCCGGTTTGCGCATCGTCGGCCAGCGGCGCATACGGCTGACTCGCGACCAGGCCGAGCGATTCTACGACGTCCATAAGGAACGCTCGTTTTTCGATGATTTGTGCACCTTCATGTGCTCGGGCCCGGTGGTGATCCAGGTGCTCGAGGGCGAGAACGCGATCGCGCGCAACCGGGAGGTCATGGGCGCCACCAACCCGGCCAATGCCGACGAAGGCACCATCCGGCGCGATTTCGCGGAATCGATCGAGGCCAATTCGGCGCACGGCTCCGACAGCCCGGAGACGGCCGCGCGCGAGATCGCCTATTTCTTCAGCGACACGGATATCGTCGGCTGATCGCGCCGCCCCATTGCGCCCCCCACTGCGCCAAAGTCAGTGGACGGCGCGGACTTCCGTTACCTCGGGGATATAGTGGCGCAACATGTTCTCGATGCCGTTCTTCAACGTGACCGCCGAACTTGGGCAGCCCGAGCACGCGCCGAACATCTCCAGCATCACCACGCCATCTTCGTAGCCGTGGAAAATGATGTCGCCGCCGTCTTGGGCGACGGCGGGGCGCACCCGCGTTTCCAGCAGCTCCTTGATCTGCGTGACGATCTCGGTGTCCTCCTCGCTGACTTCGGGCTTCTCGGCCTCGGCCGCCGGTTCCGCCTGGTCGTTGAGCAGCGGCGCGCCGGAAACGTAGTGTTCCATGATCACGCCCAGGATGGTGGGTTTCAATAGCTGCCATTCCGCGTCCGCCCCCTTGGTCACGGTGACGAAATCGGAGCCGAAGAACACGCCCGTGATCCCGTCGACCTCGAACAGCCGTTCGGCGAGCGGCGAGCGGCTGGCCGATATCGCGTCCGGGAAATTGCTGGTGCCCTGGGCCATGACCGGCTCTCCGGGCAGGAACTTCAGGGTGGCGGGGTTCGGTGTCGGTTCGGTCTGGATAAACATTGCGGAGGGTCCTTTTTCGCTGCCGCGCGCGCGGCGAATCGCTATTTATCGCCATATCGGCGAATATCATACTAAATTACTTGGTTATACGCCACAACGGATCAAGGGGCGCGGAAACGCTATTTCAACAGAATATTGGTGATTTCGCGAAGCTGTGTGCGGGCGCGCAGCAGATAGAACCCCTGCGCCACCAGATGGCTGGGCACCATGCCGTCGGGCGTCCCGTTGACGATCAGCATCGGGTCAAGCGCCGCCGCGACACGCAGGCTGTCGTGCATCTGCGCCCACGCCGCGTCGATCTGGCGCTCAGTGATGACCTTGGAGAAGTCTTCCCGCAACGCGCCCAGGATCATGGTGTAGCCGTACAGGCGGCCCTTGACGTTGAAGAACAGGTCGTCGGCGGCGAAATCGAGAAAACCGCCGTCAAGGCCGCCCGCGTGGTCGCGGATGTGGTGGTCGAGCTCGGCCGATGCGGAACCCAGGTCGGCGGCGAATCGGTCCATGGTGGCGAGCAGGTTGTCGGCGCGCCGGTCGAACACGGCGTCGCCAGCCGCCAGCCGCTGGTTGTAGCTGTCAAGCAACGCGATGGCCTTGCGGTAATGGTTTTCCGACGCCGCGGTCGGAAAGATCGAAATCGACGGCGACCAGACCCAGACGTCGCCGGGAAACTTGAGTTCTCCGGCCGCCGAATCGAGATCCTTGTCGGCCTGGCTGGACCCGCGCGTGCGGCCCATCTGGTCGGTCATTTCGATGGCGAACCGGAACAACGCCGCCTGCAGGCCAAGCTGGAAGTTCGGCATGTTGTCCAGCGCGGCGGAGGGGAAGATGAACGGGTTGTTGGCGACCCAGGTCGTGTCGTTGACTTCGCGGTCGATCAGAGCGGCCGTCATCGCCACCGCCGCGCTGCCGCCTGGCACCGCGTGGGCCGCCGGCGCGGCGAAGTCGACGTCGTCGTTGATCTGGTGCACCAGCGCCATGCCGACCGGGTAATACAGCGCCGCGGTCGCGGCGATCAGCCAGGCCAACGCGCGCAAGCTGGCCCGCCGCGCGCCACGGCCGGGGGCCGCCGGTTTGGTCTGGTCGGGCTCGCGCGGTTCCGTGGTCTGGGGCGGCCCCGCTAGGTCGTCATCGAACATATCCACCTCCGGGCAATGCCACCTTACGTGGGAAGCCGCCCCGCCGCCATCAACCGCCGGGCCTTTTCGGGGGCTTGAATCCATTGATTCATCGCGCCGGGCGCCGCATTTCTATTACATGACCAAACGGATCGCGTTTCTCGCCGCCGTGCTGGCGCTATTGGCGTTGCCGGCGCGGGCGGATTATTCGGATGGCGTTTCCGCGTTTGCCCGTGGCGATTACGCGACGGCGTTGGTGGCCTTCAAGCAGGCCGCGCGGGCCGGCCATGTCCGCGCGCAGTTCACTTTGGGCTTCATGTACCGGGGTGGCCGGGGCGTCGCGCGCGACAGCGCCCAAGCCGCGCGATGGTACGCCATGGCGGCCCAGCAAGGTCATGTCGTCGCCCAGTTCGCGCTTGGCGTTATGTCGCAACGTGGCGACGGGGTCGCGCGCGACCCGGCGCGCGCCGTCCACTGGTACCGCCGCGCCGCCGCGCGGGGCCATGACGGCGCGGCGTTCGCGCTGGCGCGGCTCTATCACGACGGAGACGGCGTGCCGCGCGACGTGACGCAAGCGCTGCCCTGGTACCGGGCGGCGGCGCTGGTAGGCCATGTCGCGGCGCAACGCGCGCTGGGTCTGATTTATCTCGACGGCGACGGGGTTCCCGGCGACCTGGCGCGGGCCTATCCGTGGCTCGATCGAGCGGCCCGACACGCGCCGGATTTGCGTGCCCGGCGCGACGCGCTGGCCGGCCGGCTCACGCCCGCGCAGCGGGACGAAGCGCGGGAGTTGGCGCGCGAAATGCCGCTACGCGGCGGAATCGCGGCCACGCCGCCGCCCCGCCAAACGACGCGCGCGTCCAAGGGCCGCGTGAAAGTCCTCGGCCGTCACCAGCGCGGCGCCGCCGATACGACGCGGCAGCGAACCGACCTGGGCGCGGCGGACCACGGCAGCACCGTGGGCGTGGTGCCGCATTCCAGCACCCTTGAGACCCTCGGCCGTCACGGCACCCTCGACGCCCGCGCGGAACCGCTCACGGCCATGCCTTAAAGGGGGGCGGATCAGCGGTTCAGTGAAGTCCCGGAATCGGCGCTGGTCAGTCGCTGCTTGACGGCGACCCGCAGGCGCGTGAGCAGGGTCTCCGTCACGGCTCCCGTCCGCTTCATTCCCACATCGGCCTGGAACGCCATCAAGGCATTTCGCGTGCGCCAACCAGGGATGCCGTCCGCCGGGCCCGGCTGATAACCCAGTTGGCCCAGCAGCTGTTGGCCTTGGCGAACCAGTTTTCTTTCCGCGTCCGATATCGCGGGGGTGCTTGGCCCGACCTCGACAACTTCGCTCACCGTCAGCTGGTCTTGAAACAAACCGGACGTCGCCAGCCAACCGATACCGAAGGTGACGGCAACCACGATGGCCAGCATCGGCAAACCGACGCCGCTGTTGCGGCCCTTGGCCTTCTGTTTGCGACGCTTGCCGGAGGCGAGCTGTTTTTCGAGCCGTTTGAGCTTGTCCTCGGCGTGCTGGCGTTCGGCGATCTCCGTCTCAAGCCGCCGCCGGTCGCTCTCGGCTTGGTCCTCTAGAAGCGCTAGATCATTGTTGAGCTTTTCCTCGATCTGTTGCCGCGCGGCCGTTTCCTGTTCGAGCTCCGTGGCATGCCCCTGTTTCAGCGCTTTCCACTCCGCCCGTTCCAGTTCCAACTCGGCCTCGATACGCTCGCGCCCGGCGACCGCCGTGGCGAGCTCGACGGAATGGTCGGCCGGCGCCGGATCGGCTGGCGTGGACTCGAGTTGGCGGTGCCAGTCCGCGGCCTCGCTCTCGGCCTTTTCGCGCGCCGTCATCTGTGCGGCCAACGCCGCCTTGTCGTCCCCGGCCCGAGCCTTAAAGGCGTCCAGATGCTCGTTGAGCGTGGCCTCGGCGCGGTCGCGCTCGGCCATTTTCGCGGCCAGATCATTGTTGTGGCCGGCCGCCAGCGCCTCAATTCGGTCGCGCAGGGTGGCGGCTTCGCTTTCGGCCTTGTCGCGCTCCGCGACGTGCGTGTTCAACGCCGCCTTGTCGGCCTCGGCCTGGGCTTTGAGGGCGTTTAGATCGCTGCCGTTGTCGGCCGTTAGCGCCTCGATCCGGTCGCGCAGGGTGGCGGCTTCGGTTTCGGCCTTCTCGCGCGCTGTCACTTGCTCGTTCTGCGTCGCCTTGTCCGCGTCTGCCCGGGCCTCTAGCGCGTCCAGGCTCTCGTTGAGCTCGGCCACCGCGCGATCGCGCTTGGCGATGGTATCGGCCATGCCTTCGTTGTGGTCGCGCGCCAGCGCCTCGATCTGATCACGCAGCTCGGTGGCCTCTTTCCGGGTTTGTTCGAGCGCGGCCCGCTCCTGCTTCAAGGCCGCCTTGTCGGCGCTGGTCTGGAACCTGAGAGCCTCCAGATCTTTATTAAGTTTGGCCTCGGCGCGGTCGCGCGTGGTGGCTTCCCGGGCCACGCCGTCGCCGTGGTCGCGCGCCAGCGTCTCGATCCGGTCCCGCAATTGCACGGCCTCGCCCTCGGCCCTTTCGCGCATCGCCTTTTCTTCGTCCAACGCCGCTTTATCGGCCGAAACCTGAGAGTTAAGGGCGTTCAGGTCTGTGTTGAACTTGGCCTCGGCGCGGTCGCGTTGGGCGGTTTCCGTGGCCAGGCCATCGGCATGCTCGCGCGCCAGCATCTCGATCTGGCGGCGCAACGCCATGGCCTCGTCCGCGGCCTTTTTGTGCGCGGCCTGTTCTCCGTTCAGCGCGGTCCTGTCGGCCTCGGCCTGGGATTCGAAAGCCTCCAGGTCTTTTTTAAGTTGGCCTCGGCGCGGTCGTGCTTGGTGGATTCCCTGACCAGATCGTCGTCGTGGTCGCGCGCCAGGGTCTCGATCTGGCCCTTGAGGACGTCCAGGTCCTTGTTGAGGCACGCCTCAAGGCGCGCGCGAGTGGCAATTTCCTTGGCCAGTTCCTGGTTGCGTTCGTCGATCAGCGATTCCAATTGGCCGGTGTCCGTCGCCGCCCGTGTCTCGGCGCGCGCGCATTCCGCCAAGGCGTCCACGGCGCCGGCCTCCAGTTCGGCGCGCGCCGCCGCCCATGTGGTCTCGGCGACGTTATGCTTGGCGCGTTCGTGCTCCCGCGCATCGGTCTCGCGGGCCAATTCGTCGGACAATCGGTCGCGTTCCCTGGCGGCCTCGCCGAGTTGCGCCGCGAGCGCGTCACGCTCTTCGGTCAAGGCGGCGCGCGCGTTCTCCAACGCGGTGATCTGATTGAGCACCGCGTCCACGCCGGGTCTTAAATCCGGCGAGGCGGCGAGATGTAGCGGGGCGACGTTACCGGGGTCGGTCTCGTCCGGACCGTCGGTTTGAAGCGGCGCTTCGGACGGGACGCGTAGCAGATGGATTTCGGCTTCCTCGGCCGGCGCGCTTTTCGGCGCGCGCGTCGCCGGCCCGCGGACAAGCGCCTCGGCCCGCTTCGCGCCGCGTTCGAGCAGGTAAATGACGATGTCCGGATCGCCCACGTCGGCGGCGATATCCATCGCCGTATTGCCATATTGACTGATCAGGTTGACGTCGGCGCCGGCCTCGATCAGGGCGCGGATGGTGTCCAAATCCTTGTTGAACACGGCCATCATCAGGACGCCGCTGCCGTCGGAGTCGCGGCAATCGGGATCGGCGCCCTTGGCCAACGCCTTGACCACGGCATTCAGATTGCCCTTTTCGATCGCCTGCGCGAGGCGCGAATTCGCTTGGGAAACCCCGGAAACGTCGCCGATCAGACGCGTTAGCATGGACACTTACCTCCCCGGGCGCGCGCGGATATACCGCCCACGCCGGCTGATGAACCCTCGACGGCGTTAGGCCGTCGAATTTCGCGCACATCGGTTGTTGGTAACGCCCTTCCGAAAGAGGCGTGGCGCTAGCCTGCCTCTCCGCTCCCCTCGCTGCCGAACCTTGCGGCGCGTTGCCGCGCCCCCCATGGCGCGGACAAACGAATTCTTAGCATGATGGCGGACGCGCGCGCATGAAGCAAACGCACTATCACGGGGCCGAACCGGCCCCACGCGCGGGTCGTCATGTCATTGGAACAAAGGGTGGAATCGGATCGGACGAGTGGCCATGGTGGCCGGAATGGGGCGGTGCCTGGAAAAGCGCCGCGCCGAATAGAGAGACTCAGTTAACCCGTACGTCGGGCGCCGCGGCGCGAAGTTCGTTCACCAGGTTCTGGTCGATGGAGCCCGTCACCGGCAGGCCGGCGTCCTTTTGGAAAGCGCGAATCGCGGCGCGTGTCTTG
>Ga0066376_10004551_pt1 | contig 12027 bp, 10 predicted proteins | sample Knorr_S15_td_Bot_FD_77009 | JGI IMG/M metagenome (GOLD analysis project Ga0066376, IMG submission 77009) | Marine microbial communities from Southern Atlantic Ocean transect - Knorr_S15_td_Bottom_ad_5009_LV_A | ecosystem: Environmental > Aquatic > Marine > Oceanic | place: Southern Atlantic... | reverse complement strand
TATTGATTATCTGTAATGCATTGTTTAATCGCGATATTTAGTTAATTATCGACAAGGATCAAAATACATCGAAACACATGCACATGTGACTCTTAATCAGCGGGTCGTAGGTTCGAATCCTGCTGCGCCCACGATTTATATCAATAAGTTAGTCTTAATGAGCGAGCTCATTTTTTGCCTGGGTTAGCAACTGGTGATACCAGGGAACGAGCGCATATCAACGAGAGAGCTCCTGTCACGACTGGTTGACAAGCCTCTGGTAGCGAGGCGCGGTCAAGTCGGGTTGCGCGGGACCAGTTTGGTTGGGGTGTAGCCGACCCTTCAAAATGGGCTGTTAGTGCCAAAAAAGTTCCAGGATCACGAAGCGAGGAATCGCCGTAAGGTCGCGTTGTACGTTGCTGGATCCTCGATATAAGGGGTGTGGCCCACGCCGCGCATTATCACGCGTTGGCACCCTGCGATCACGTGAACCAGTTCATCTGCCTGGGTAGCCGAAGCGATCTGATCCTTGTCGGCCGAGATCACCAGCGTGGGGACAGCGAGGTTTCGAATGCCTGCTGTATTGTCGGTGTTCATGAGCATATGGCATGCCATGCCATAGCCGGAAAGACGCGCCTCCGAAGCAATGCCAGCGACCTTAGCCCGTATGCTCGGGTCGCAGTCGTCCGCTACCATCGTGGCCCCACGCGCCGCTCCGAATTCAGCCGCGGTCAGAGTACGAAGTTCGTTCAACCGCTTCTTGTAGCCCGCTGCCCGCGAGGCATGACGGGAGTTGCCCCATCCCACAGAGGTGCATGAGAGAACCAGATGATTGACGCGCGCAGGCTGCCGGGCAGCCAAGCGACTTGCGATGACGCCGCCCATGGAGTGCCCAAGCAGCTCGACCGTCTCGAACCCAAGCACATCGATCAGGCCCAGAACCGAGGCAACATAATCGTCGACACATGGGGTGGGGCCGGCGAGGTCATCCGACGCGCCATATCCCGGGCAGTCCCAGGCAACGACGCGAAACGTATCTCCGAGGTTGCGATACTGAAACTCCCACGACTTCGAAGAACCGCCGAGCCCATGCAACAAGACCAGCGGTGTGGCCTGGCCGGCACTTCTCCAGGCCAGCTTTCCGTGGGCCAGATCAGCCGTGGACAAGGGAGGAATTGACATAGTCGAATCAGTCGACCTTACGCCCAAGGCGTACGGCCGTCTGCCCTTTGTAAAGACGCCGACTGGGCATGATCAGAATACAATCGTCCCAAGGCGTGCGGACTTCGTCATCGCCATCCCACCCTATTAACGTCCCGGCTTTTTCAAGGCATTCAAATCCGGTAAAGCGTTCGGCGAAGCGAAATTCCTCGGTTTCAATCGTGACCGGGATTGTAACCTCAATAAGCGTTTGTTTTTCCGGAAGAGGCAGCTGGTCGTCTTCCAGCCAGTCTTTTTCGACACAGCCGTGGTGCTTCAGGAACCGGAGCGTCGTGTCAATCGTGACGGCGGCACTGGATTTTTCCCAATGTTGTCCGGCTTCCAGTAACAGCGCATTTTTGTGGCTGTCCGGGTCGCCAAATCCGCCATAGTCGCGCATCCTTGTGCCAGCGGCGTGCCCGCGGTCGGATACAATGTAGGCCGGCGTTGCCAAATCCCTGGCAAACTGACGCCCCTTGGCCAATGGTCCGCAGATCATCAATGCCGATGTTGGATGCTGCATGGAATGGAGGTCCAGCAGAACATCCGCCTGCTCAATGATCGGCCGTAATTGCCTGGCCCGTACGGTCTCGACGGTGTTGCGGTCACCTTCCAGGACATCGATACCCCATGTCCTGTTCATATCTTCATCGACGAACCGCGACGCGTCGGGATCGTCTGCGTCGAATATGTTATAGGCCTCGTGATTCGAAAATGCCAAAGTCAGTTTCCCGGAGAGTGGCCGAACGTCATTTTTGAACAAATAATCCAACGCAATTGCGCCGCAAAGCTCGTTTCCATGCGTAACGGCTGTGATCAGCACATGTCGGCCCGGATTTCCGCTGTCTAAAGTTGTTACATACTCGACGCCGACATTGCCTGATTTGTAGGGCGTAATATCGACGGGGAACAATTCTACCGGGTAGTCAGCGTTTTGATCTGTCATGAGTGCGCCTGTTCGTTTGATGTGCTGGCCAAATCGAATTTCTCGGAAATAAGAATGAATCGTTTGAGAGATTGTTCGCGCACATATGTGCCAAAGGCCGGTGCGAGACGGCTAAGGACGGAAGGAAACCCCGGTTGTTACCCATGGCGAGAACGACGCCGGCCCATTCGACGCTCGCTTTGGTGAGGACGCACGGTTTCTCGACGAAGATGTGCTTGCCGACGCTGGACGCGGAGATCTGTCTGCTCGGCATGCCGCGAGTGCAGCGTGGCGATCACGGCAGCATCGATCTTTGTGTCGGCGAGCACCGCATGATAGTCGTCGACGAGGGGAATGAGGTGGACCGCCGCGATCTCTGCCGCCTTGGCGTGCATGCGGGTAACGCCGGCCGTGAACCTGATTGCCGCGCTCTTTCCCTCGACCGATGCGACAATTGTCTGGCCCCAACGTCCAAGCCCCACGATCGCGGCATTGGCCACCATAACCTTATCTCCCATGACCGTTGAATGAAGAACCGGGGGCTGCCAAGTGCGGCCCTTGTCGTCGCACCGATCATAACAGACTGTCCTCAACGGCAACATCTGTATCGCGATTCGGGGCCTTAACGTCTGCATCCCATTCGATAGAGGACACTCATCACAGAACGGTCAAAAGTCCGCTTTTAGCTACCGCCCCAACCGGTCGATGCAGCGGTCAGCCGGTCGCCGGAAGGCGCCGCCGGGCCTTTGATAAAAAAATGATGGTGCCGGGTTCAGGAGTGGGTCGAGCGTTGCGCCTCGTCCGACTACGAATTCCGTGGCCCCAAGATTCCCGTCTCTACCCGCGCGGCGGTGTCCATGTGGTCTCCAGGTCGAGCGGATAGACGGGGCGCGGCAGCCTGGCAAACCGGATGCGTGAGAGTATCGGCGAGACCAGACCGCCGGCATCGACCTCGGTGATTTGTGAATCATCGAAAAACTCGTCGAAGCCAGCCCGGAAATGTCCGCGCGACTTCACCACCACCGCGCGGAAGGCCGCGATGTCGAGCCCAAGAATTTCGAGGAAGGCCGGATCGGCGCACTGCACCCGCCGGCTGGCGACGGCCACGGTGACGTCGCCCATCTTCAGCGCGGCGCATGCGCCGAGATCGATCGCGCGTCCGAGAAAAGTCCCGCGCCGGCCGACGACCCTGCCGTCGCTGAGTTTCAGAACCGTCGCCGAGGCGGTGAAACTGTTTGCGTACTCGCCCGCTCCTGAAGAATTGAATGTCGCCTGAATCGGGCTGCCCTCGCCCGCGGCGTGGCATTGCATGGCGAGCGCCGGATCGATGAACAGACCGAGCAAGGCGCTCTTGGCCTTGGCCGCGATCAGGGCCTCGAGGATCTCGGTGGTGTTGCCGCGCCCGCCACCGCCCGGATTGTCTGCCACGTCGGCGAGACAGACAGCGGGCGCGTCTTCGTTCAGACCTGCGTGCACCGCCGCCGCAATGGCTTCGGACACGGGAGTCAGTCGGGCCTGAAATCGCTCGCGGTCGGTCCAGGCCCGTCGTGCCAGGTCGGACGTCACTTCCGCCGGACGGGCGCCGGCTCCATAGGCAAGGATCGCGAGACCGTTCTTCGGCGTATCCGAATAGGCGAAACCGCCCACCACCGAGACGATATCGAGACCGTCGCCGATGGCCGCCTGACCAGCCGCGATGAGGTCAGCGTACGGCCCGCGCGCGCTCAGAAGGGTCACCGAGGGTGCGACAATGGGCAAGCGGACGAAGCTCGTGGTGAGCAAATCGCCGTCGAGCAACCGGCGCAACAATCGCGCCGCCTCGGCCGCGCGCTCAGCCTGATCTACGTGTGGGTTGGTGCGGTACGCGATGATGGCGTCGGTGCTGGCCGCCATTTCATCGCTGATATTGGCGTGCAGATCGACCGTTGCGACCACCGGTACCCGGGCCCCAACGACGTTCCGCACCATGCGAAAAAGCTCGCCATCGGGATCCAGACTGGTGGTGGAGGTCATGGCGCCGTGGTTGCTGATATACACCGCGTCGAGCGGCAGTTGGCGCGCCAGGCGGGAGCGAATTGCCTGCATCGTCTCCGTGAAGAAGCCATGGTCCACCGGACCGCCCGGCTCGGTCCCGGTGACGATGATTGGGACAGGCTCCCATGGACAGGCCCGGTCCATCTCGGCGATGAAGCCGGGTATCTCGGACGGCATTGCCGGCGCGGGCTTTGCCGCCTCCGCGATGATCTCGTCATCGACCAGATAGCACGAAGCGCGGAAGTCTGCGTCAGTGGTCACCGGCGCGAAGGCGTTGCTTTCCAAATGCATGCCGAGGATCGCGATGCGCGGTTTGTTCATCCCCAGGAGTCCCCCCTCACAGTCATCGTCATTGGCCAAAACGTCGACCCACCATAGCAGGGCGCGGCAGGGCCATGCACCATTCGGAGGGCAACGCGGTGCTTGATCGCGGATTAGCGCACGACGAGATGCGTGCAAGATATGGGCAATTTGCGGCTTGGGCGATATCGTAGCCATCCTCGCCAAGCGTCTATGCGCCGCTGACATGGCGGAAATATCAAAAATCGGCTAGACTGTGCCAATCGTGCCCTCGCTAGAGATTTAACGGGGATAGGAGGGTTCTTGAATGCGTATGCTCAAGTTCACCGGCTTGATTGCCGGCATCGGGTTGCTCGCCATGGCCGCCGGCGGCCCTGTTGCCGCCGCACCGCAGATCCTGGCCGTGCTGCCCAGTGACGCAGGTGTGCCGTTCATCTGTACACAAGGTCGATGCCGCGCCGAGCTATCCACTTATTGCCTGCAACGGGGCCGTCCGGCGCCGAGCCACGGCACTGTCTATCTGCCGGCCGCCGCCGAGGACTTCGCGCTGATGATCAAGACGCCGAAGGGCGAACGCACGGTCGGTGCGGCGGAGCACGTCAGCTTCGTCGAAAGCCGCGGTTTCATGGCCGTCACGGCGTTCATTGATCAACGCGCGCTGGAAGACCTGGGTGGGCTGGAGGCCAGGATCCTGGTCGGTACGGCGGCGTCGCTGCTGCCCGAGGCCAGACCCTTCGACCCCAATCCGCTGACTGAGGAAGAAATCGCCTATGTGACCAAGTGGCGCCGCGATCAGGGCACCGATCTGGTTGACAGCAAGCCACAGGCGAAGGCAGCGCAACTGCTGGCCGGCATTACCAATCGCATGCCCCGGCAAGGGACGATCACGACGAGTGCCCTGGAGAGCGTCTGGGAACAGGTCATCGGCAACGAGTTGACCGGCGTCGCGCCGGCCACCGCCGGGCCGGCGGTCAGCCGGGCTCGCATGGAGTTCATGGAATGCCGTGACGGCGCCGGCCTACATTCCTTCGGCGGTGTGCGCCGCTGCCTGGACTACCGTCACGACGACATGATCCGAGATCTGAACATCGATTACTGGAACTCATGGCCGGGAAGCTGACATTTTCACGATCAATTCCGGAGCGCCGCAGTCTCCTAACCCGGCTGCATGAAAGCCGATAGCGCAACCGAAAGTTTGAAAAGCGCAATATAGAATAAGTCCTGCAAAAGAAGGGTAATTCCGGCTGCGACATGATGACGGCGGTTGTGGATGGATCGGAGATTTGTGAGGGTGCGCCTTTACCCGGAGGGTGATCGCACATGGTGACCATGACGTCAATTTCCTGCCGGGCACCCGTGTAGCGGCCACCTCGCTGGGCGTGTTATAGACTTCGGCCAAAAAATTTCGAGGGTCTGGGCCACCTTTTCATACTTGGTAATCGATATATCCACTACCTGGACGAACGTCGGATACACGAAGCTTTCTATGCCGAGCCAAGAAGTGCGGAAAACAATTTGCATAAAATTATAAATCATGAAATGTATCCATCGAAGCTGCAAAAAGTAAAAATCAAACTTACGATCCGAGAAGTATCAGTAGAGGCTTTGTTTTTGACAAATAAGCTTTTGCAACAACCGGGCAGAGTCAGGCTTATCATATTGAATTCTTAAGCTAAAATCGGCTGTTTGAATTCAGGAAACGTAGCAGGGAGACAAAAAATGTATATTCGAAATCAACTTACCGCGGTGACACTTGCCGCTTCTATTGCGTTGACCGCAACGGCATTGATGGCCGCCGATTTGAGGGTTGGAATGAATGCCGAACCTTCGGCCATCGACCCGCACTACCATAACTTGGGGCCCAACAACGCGATGGCGCAAAATATCTTCAGCCGATTGATCGAGCAAGATGAAAAGCAGCGCCTGAATCCAGGACTGGCCACGTCGTGGAAGGCCATTGATGACCTGACGTGGGAATTCAAGCTGCGTAAAGGGGTCAAATTTCATGATGGTTCGCCTTTTTCCGCAGACGATGTGATCTTTACTTTCGAACGGGCGCCGAACGTGCCGAATTCTCCGTCCAGTTTTGGGACATATACCAAGGGCAAAACGGCCGTGAAGATTGACGATTTCACTGTTCAGTTTAAGACTGAGAAGCCGTTCCCGCTCATGCCGCAGGACGTATCCAACGTTCATATCATCTCGAAGAAGGCCGCCGAAGGCGCAACGACGGCGGACTTCAATTCCGGCAAGGCGGCCATAGGGACAGGCCCGTTCAAGTTCGTTAAATGGGTTCCCGGCGATGTCATTCTATTGGCGAAAAATCCGGATTACTGGGGTGATCCGGTCGAATGGGACCATGTCACGATTAAAACGATCAAATCGGGTCCGGGCCGGGTCGCGGCATTGTTGGCCGGAGACGTTGACTTTATTGATAACGTTCCGCCGACGGATATCTCTCGTTTATCGAAAGATCCAAATGTTCTGCTTAGTCAGGGGATCTCCAATCGTGTGATTTATTTGCATATGGATCAATTTCGCGAGGATTCTCCCTTCGTCACGGCCAAAGACGGTTCCAAGATCAAAAATCCGCTTCTCGACGTCCGGGTTCGTCGCGCAATTTCCAAAGCGATCAATCGTGACTTGATTGTCGAACGGGTCATGGAAGGGGTCGCGGTTCCTGCCGGGCAACTGTTACCAGAAGGTTTTTTCGCCGTCAGCCCGAACATGAAGCCGGAAAAATATGATCCCGATGGCGCCAAAAAGCTGCTTGCCGAAGCCGGTGTCCCGGATGGTTTCAAAATGACGCTTCATGGCCCCAATGACCGCTACATCAACGACGCAAAAATCGCCGAAGCCATTGCGCAGATGCTGTCCGCCGTGGGCATCGATACGACGATCGAAACAATGCCGAAGTCGGTTTATTTCAAACGTGCATCAGGAGGCGGTCCGAACAAAACACCTGAGTTCAGTTTTATTTTGGTTGGCTGGGGGGCCGGCACGGGCGAACCCTCATCGCCACTCAAGTCCTTGCTTCACACCTACGACAAATCGCAAGGATTTGGGGCCTCCAATCGTGGCCGTCACTCCGACCCCACCACGGATAAGTTGATCGAAGAAGCCTTGGCGACGGTCGACGATAAGAAGCGCAGTGACTTGCTGATCAAGGCGACGGAACTTGCCGTCGGTCAGCGCTTGGGGATTATCCCCTTGCACTATCAGGTCAACACCTGGGCCGCGCGCAAGGGAATTTCCTATAAAGCACGCACCGATGAACGGACGGTACTAAACCTCGTCAGCTCGTCGAAATAATAAAATTATTCGGGCGGTCCGCATTCGGACCGCCCGTTTTCCTTTGTCGAAACGGTAAACGCTATGTCAGTGTTTATTATTCGCAGATTGATGCAATCCATTCTGGTGGTTTGGATCATGTCCCTGATTGTGTTTGTCGGGGTCAACATCGTCGGCGACCCGGTAGACATGCTGATCAACCCGGAAGCCGATCAGGCGGAAATCGAGAGGTTCATTCGGGACCTGGGCCTTGATCGGCCATTACATGAACAATATTGGTATTTTGTGCTCAACGCCCTCAAGGGCGATTTGGGGAATTCCTTTATTTTTAATCAACCAGCATTGAAACTTATCATTCAGCGAATTCCGGCAACGTTCGAACTAGCATTAGCCGCTTTATTGATGGCCGTCACAATCGGCATTCCGCTAGGCGTTTATGCGGGTTTGAATCCGGATTATCGCATTTCCAAAACGATTATGGCGACATCCATTTTGGGCTTCAGCCTACCGACGTTCTGGGTCGGTCTGATGATGATCATGGTGTTCGCAGTTATGCTCGGGTGGCTGCCGTCCTTTGGCCGTGGCGAGACAGAGATGTTATTTGGAATTGAATTTAGTTTTTTGACGAGGGATGGCTTGGCCCATCTTTTGCTGCCGGCGCTAAACTTATCGCTGTTCAAAATGTCGCTGGTCATTCGGCTGACCCGAGCCGGGACACGCGAAGTTGTGCACCAAGACTACATAAAATTTGCGCGCGCCAAAGGCATCAGCCAAAATCGAATTATTTTTGTTCACCTTATGAAAAACATCATGATCCCTGTGGTGACTGTTCTAGGCCTCGAATTTGGCGGTCTGATCGCCTTTTCCGTGGTCACGGAAACCGTCTTCTCGTGGCCCGGCATGGGTAAGTTGATCATCGACGCACTACACAATCTCGATCGCCCCGTCATCGTCGCCTATTTGATGATTATCGTTATCATTTTCGTTTTCATTAACTTGGTGGTCGATGTTCTCTATTCTATTCTCGACCCTCGGGTCCGGTTGCAGGAATTGAAAGGATGAGCGAAACAGTCCGAGTTGCCCATACCCATGAGCCCATTGTAAGAGAGGTGGAAACACCCTTCCGGCGCTTTTTGTCGGACTATTTCGAAAACCAAGTCGCCGTTATTTCTTTGTTTGTGCTCGGGGTAATCATTTTTATCGCACTTTTAGCTCCGTTCATTTCGCCGACCAATCCCTATGATCTGGCGTCCGTCACCATTCTGGACAGTAAATTGCCACCGGGCGGCCAAAGCATGGCCGGTATTACTTACTGGTTAGGCACCGACGGCGCCGGACGAGGATTGCTGAGCTCGATTTTTTACGGACTTAGGATCAGCCTAGGAGTCGGCGTCATGAGCTCATTGATCGCGCTGTGCATCGGCGCGACCGTTGGGCTTATGGCGGCCTATTATGGCGGGCGCACGGATACCGTCATCATGCGTATCGTTGATATTCAACTAAGCTTTCCCGCCATCCTGGTAGCGTTGATATTGCTGGCGGCGCTAGGCAAGGGCGTTGATAAAATCATCGTCGCCCTGGTCATCGTGCAATGGGCCTATTACGCCCGGACTGTTCGCGCCAGCGCGTTGGTCGAGCGCAACAAAGAATATGTGGACGCTGCCAGGTGCCTTGCACTGGGCGACAAACGCATCCTGTTCCGCCATTTGTTGCCAAATTGCATGCCGCCGCTGATTGTTGTGGTGACGGTTCAGACTGCGCACGCCATATCGTTGGAAGCGACACTCAGTTTTTTAGGCGTTGGATTGCCGATTACGGAACCGTCCCTCGGCCTGCTTATTGCCAATGGGTTTGATTATATGTTGTCGGAAATGTATTGGATAAGTTTTTTCCCAGGCGTGGCACTGCTCATCACCATTGTCAGTATCAACTTAGTCGGCGACCAATTGCGGGACGTACTGAACCCCAGACTTCAAAAATAACTGTTCAGATGACCGATACAGTTACTTTATCAGTCGAAAATCTTGAGACCCATTTTTTTACTAAGGACGGTGTCGCCAAAGCTGTGGACGGCGTCAGCTTTACCGTAGACAAAGGCGAAATTATGGGGTTGGTGGGAGAATCGGGATCGGGAAAATCTGTAACCGGTTTTTCCATAATCGGTCTAGTGGACCCGCCAGGTGAGATCGTTGGCGGCAAAATATTATTCAATGGCGAAGACATCGTGGGCGCGCCCGAAAAACGTATGCGGAAGCTGCGCGGGAACCGCATTGCCATGATCTTCCAGGACCCGATGATGACACTCAACCCGGTTTTACGCATCGATACACAAATGATCGAGACCGTATTGGCCCACGAAGACGTGGATAAGGAAACGGCGCGCCAGCGGTCCCGGGACGCACTGGCACAGGTCGGCATCCCCGCCGCCGAAGAACGCATGAAAGCCTACCCCCATCAGTTTTCCGGCGGCATGCGCCAGCGCGTTTCAATTGCTATCGCATTGTTGAACAAGCCCGACTTGATCATTGCCGATGAACCGACCACGGCACTGGACGTGACCATACAGGGGCAAATTCTGTACGAAACACAAAAGCTGTGCAGAGAAACTGGAACGGCATTGATCTGGATCACCCATGATTTGGCCGTCGTCGCGGGTCTGGCGGATAAAATCAGCGTCATGTACGCCGGCCGAGTGGTCGAACAAGGGGGCATTGACGACGTGCTGGATCATCCTGTCCACCCCTATACCATTGGATTGCTGGGCTCTGTTCCCGGTCACAATACGCGTGGTCAAAAGCTCCATCAAATTCAGGGTATGGCGCCGTCCCTATACAGTTTGCCGCGGGGATGCGCCTTTAAGGCCCGCTGCCGGTTCGCGGATGTCTTTTGTGATCAGCCCCAGGAGATTTCGGAACCTGTTCCGGGCCGGGCCGTGCGCTGCTGCCATCCCCAGGTGGAGGCCACCGAATGAGCCATCCCTTGTTGGAAATCAAGGACATTTCGAAGCAGTTCGTCAAACGCCTGGACATCGCGGCCAAGATTGCCGTGCGCCTGGGCGCCGATGCAAGGGAAGAAATCGTGCACGCGGTTGATGGCGTGTCCATATCCATCACCAAAGGTGAAGTGGTGGGTTTGGTGGGGGAATCCGGGTGTGGCAAGACCACGTTGGGTCGCATGGTCGCGGGCATTATGGAACCGACTGAAGGTAAAATTTATTACAAAGGGAACGCGGTCTCTGCAAAAACGGGAAAAGACGCCAAGGATGCCGCCCTGCAGATCCAAATGATATTTCAGGACCCGTTTGCTTCGCTGAACCCCCGCATGCGGGTCAAGGATATTATTGGCGAAGCGCCCGTGTTTCATAGGATTGTTTCGGCGGCCGACAGCGCGAAATATGTGGAAAAAGTTATGTTGCGCGTCGGCCTGGACCCGGAATTCCTCCGCCGTTATCCGCACCAATTTTCCGGAGGTCAACGCCAGCGAATTGGAATCGCCCGGGCGCTCGCCGTCAACCCGGAATTTTTGGTTTGCGACGAGGCTGTTGCTGCGTTGGATGTTTCCATTCAGGCGCAAGTCATCAATTTATTCATGGATTTACGCGCAGATTTGAATCTGACATATTTATTTATCAGTCACGATCTATCCGTCGTCGAACATATATCCGATCGCGTCGTGATTATGTATATGGGGCGTATCGTCGAGATTTCGCCGACCGATGAATTATTTGAAAAACCCAACCATCCATACACGACAGCACTTTTGAACGAGGTGCCCCGGATCGATATGCGACGTCTGAACTACCACCCCATATCCGGCGAAATACCGTCGCCGCTTGACCCGCCATCGGGATGTCATTTCCATCCGCGTTGTCCTCACGCCTTTGAGCGGTGTCGCGTCGAACGGCCTGATTTGAAAGAAGTTTCACCGGGCCGCATGTCGGCCTGCCACCTCAACGACAAATAAAAGCCCATGTTTCGGCGTTGTCAGACAAACGTTAACTGGTCAGTAATACTCCTTAATCGGTAGATCTCAGGCCGCGAGTTGACGCCACTCCGCCAAGGCGGCGGAACGATTGAGTTTGAAATTCTGGCGACTGTAAAGATGACGCTCCTGATTGAAATGATTGTGGATTGAAGAGTGGATCGAGGCGAATTTCTGAAGCGACTTTGCACTCCTGAATTTTGCCATCGCTCGTTCTCGTCGCCGGAACGGCTGATGTGAATTCTCGGCCCGATTGTTGAGCCAACGCCCGGTCTCCTGGCGTTCGGCATTCCCGATGACTTTCATCGCCGCGCGGT
>Ga0066376_10004549_pt1 | contig 12029 bp, 9 predicted proteins | sample Knorr_S15_td_Bot_FD_77009 | JGI IMG/M metagenome (GOLD analysis project Ga0066376, IMG submission 77009) | Marine microbial communities from Southern Atlantic Ocean transect - Knorr_S15_td_Bottom_ad_5009_LV_A | ecosystem: Environmental > Aquatic > Marine > Oceanic | place: Southern Atlantic... | reverse complement strand
CATGGGCCTCGGTTCCACGTCTGGGTGAATAAGAAAACACATGCAGGTAAGAGAAGGGAAGTTCTTCAATCAGTTTACGGGTGTTTTCGAACGCCGTATCGGTTTCTCCCGGAAAGCCGACAATGACATCGGCACCCAGGCCCAGATTGGGAATGGCGTTGACAGCACGATGCACCACATCTTTGTATTGCTCGCTATTGTAGTTTCGGCGCATTCTATGCAAAATTTCGTTGTCGCCACTTTGTAAAGGGATATGTAGATGCGAGCAGAGCTTTTCTGTTTCTGCGATGAGCCGGATCAAATCGTTGTCGATCTCCATCGGATTGATCGAGCTCAGTCGGACTCTGAAATCGCCCGGGATCTCGGTGATCTCGTGAACCAGAGAAGAGAAGGTTCCCCCCGAATCCATTCCCCAAGTACCGAGGTTGATTCCCGTCAGGGTGATTTCTTTGAATCCGATGTTAATGGCTTCCTGCACATTGTTCAAAATATTTTCGCGACTGTCGCTGATGGATTTTCCGCGTGCACGTACTACTGTGCAGAAAGAACATCTTTCATCGCAGCCGGTTTGAACCTTGATGAATGCCTTGGTCATGCCGTTAAAGTTTTTGACCGGGATAGTCCGGAAAATCCTTTTTTTGTGGATGTCCGACATGACAATTTCGGTCGTTTCGGATTTTTGCCATTGCCGATCCGGATTGAGCAACTTGTTCTTAAGCAGTTTTGCAATTTCAAGTTTGTCGGCGTTGCCCAGCACGATATCGAGTCCGGGCAGTTCAGCGGCTTCTTGCGGATTCAGTTGCGCATAACATCCGGTGAACACCACGAGGGCATCAGGATTGATCGCAAGGGATTTTTTAACAGCGAGCCGGGAGCTGGTGTCACTTTTCTGGGTGACAGTGCAGGTGTTGATGACATAGGCATCGGCTTTTTCCCGCTGGCCGACCATGACAAAGCCTTCCTGCTCAAGAAGAGTTTGCATCTCAGCGGTATCGTGCTGATTGGTTCGGCAACCTAAGGTAATGCAGGCGACTTTCATATTAGAATGCGGATAATGTTGTTAGATAAAAATTGCTAAGATGGGAAAAAATAATTATTTGTTTCCATCTTAAACCAGAGCGTGGAAATTAAGCAACCTGTAATTATGTGACTTTTAAAGAGAAACAAGTCCTTGCTTGACCGGTTATATGGTTTTTGCTAGTATCCACGTAATCAAGCCACGCCAAGCCCTGAGGAGGACGCCGTGTTTTTCCGGGATATAAATGAATTCTCCGACTATGCAGAATACTCAAAAAAAAGTACATACCTTTCTTGAAAAATGGCTCGACAAATCCATTAAGCAATATGTTGGTGAGATGGATGAAAAAAACAACGGTCATCTGCATGAGTTGATTATGGGAGGCATTGAAAAACCGCTGGTTGAGATTGTTTTAAAAGAAACCAACGGCAACCAGACACAGGCAGCAAATATTTTGGGCATCAACCGCAATACTTTGAGAAAGAAAATTGCGGAATATGATATTACATGCAAGAGCAAGACCTAGCGGTAATCATCCTCGCGGCGGGAAAAGGCACCCGCATGCAAACCCCCCTTGCAAAAGTTCTCATACCTCTGGCTGAAAAACCCCTTCTTGAATATGTACTGAATATAGCGGAAAAGCTGCATCCGGCTCGAACCTTGGTGGTTGTTGGGCATCAGGCCAATCAGGTGCAGAAGACTTTTTCCGGGCGCGGTCTGGAATTTGTATTGCAGGAGGAACAACGGGGCACCGGGCATGCGGCTCGTCAAACGGAACAGGCGTTGACCGGTTTTATCGGCAATGTTTTGGTCTTATGCGGAGACATGCCTTTAATAAAGGCTGAGACGCTTGAGCGGTTGCTGCAGCAGCATAAGGACGTGGCCGCAAAATGCAGTGTCTTGACACTCAAAAGCCAGGAGAAACACGACTTCGGTCGCATCATCCGCCACGCCGATGGCTCGATTCTAAAAATCGTTGAACATCGAGAGGCTTCTGCCGACGAGAAAAATGTTGACGAATTCAACTCCGGGGTATATTGTTTTGATAAGGAACTGTTTTTTAAAGCGTTATCGTGCCTCGGGGATGATAATATTCAGAAAGAATATTATTTGACCGATACATTAGAATACGTAATGAAAAGCGGATTTCCTGTGGCATCGGTGCAAACCGAGGACACCGATGAAATCTTTGGAATAAATTCTCCCGATGACTTGAAGCGGGCCGAAAAGTTGCTGGGAAATTAACGCCCGTCCGCAATATAGCATAGCCTTCCAACCGGAATTTTCTAAATGAAAGCCATCATTTTAGCTGCAGGTAAAGGTTCCCATCTCAGTCCTTTTTCCGACACCCGTCCGCAACCGATGATCGGTGTTGCCGGTCGCACTATTCTTGATAATTCTCTTGAGCTATTAAAAAACTCAGGCATCAATGACATCTTTGTCGTGGTCGGACATAAGCGAGACAAATTGATCGAGGTGCTGCGAGAGCACGATGATGATGGATTGAACATCCATTATGTAGAACAAAAACAAAACCGTGGAATTGGCCATGCAGTGATGCAGGTTAAAAATAAAATTTCTCCGGGAGAATATTTTCTCCTCTTGTACGGTGACATTCTTACCGCCGATAATATTTTTACCAAGATCCAGCAATCTTTTCACGCCTTCAAATGCCCTGTGGCTTCTATCTGCCTGCCGCCTTCCAATGAACAGTTTGGCAATGTTTTCCTCAACGCGCAGATGCAGATCACCAAAATCATTGAAAAACCGAAAAGTAACAAACTTGGCAATTATGTTCTTGCGGGTGTGTTTATTTTGCCAGCTTCTTTTTTTCAATTGCTGGAATCGAGCGGCGGATCGATGGAAAAGGCTCTTAAAAAAATAGTGGCAGGCGAAGGTCTGCGTGCTTCCATGTGGGAAGATGAGTGGCTCGATGTGGTGCATCCTTGGGAAATATTGACGGCTAATAAAATGATTATGGACTCCTGGGAAGAATCATCTATTGCCAAGACGGCCACGCTGGAATCGAATGTGACGCTGCAGGGAATCGTGAAAATTGAAGCGGATGTTTTAATAAAAGCCGGTGCCGTTATTGAAGGGCCTTGCTCCATCGGTCGTGGCAGCTATATCGGCAACAATTCTCTTATTAGGAGTTACACCTCTCTCGGAAAAAACTGTGAGGTGGGAAGTGGTGTGGAATTGAAAAACTGCGTTGTCATGGACAATACGCAAATCGGTCGACTATCTTTCATCGGGGATAGCGTTCTGGGAGAAAACGTGGATATCGGTTCCGGCTGCATGACAGTGAACCGCGCAGTCGACTGGAAGCCCATATCCGTTAAAAATGGAAAACGTATCTCAACAGGCTTGTCCAAACTTGGCGCGTTTCTCGGCGATGGCGTAGTGGTCGGCGCGGGCAATATGATTCAACCGGGTACGGTGGTGCATTCAGGAAAAATTATTCCTGCCTGCTATTCCGTAACTCATAAATAGCAGAAAAATATGTGTGGAATTAGTGCAGTTGTAGGATTGAAAGATATATCGCAACTTCTTTTTGAAGGCATAAGAAACCTGGAATACCGGGGCTATGATTCCTGCGGCGTTGCCTTGATGAACAAGAGCCGCCTCATCATTAAAAAAGACATTGGCGGGGTAGAAGAGTTTTACCGCAAGCATGATGTTCTGCAGCAGAAAAGCAATATCGGGATAGCTCATACCCGTTGGGCGACACACGGTAAAGTGACCCGGGGGAACACGCATCCTTTTACATCTCGCGATGGCAACTTTGCGGTTGTTCATAATGGGATCATTTCCAATTACCGTCCGTTAAGGGATTCGCTCAAAAAAGAGGGCTATAAGTTTTCATCGGAAACAGATACCGAAGTTATTGCCCACCTGCTGGAGAAATTTTTCAAAAAAAGCCGCAATCCGGAAAAGGCATTGGTGAAAACCCTCAACTTGGTTGAAGGTACTTTTGCCCTGGCTTTTATTTGTACCTACCTGCCGGGCCATATATTTTGTGCCAAGCGCGAGTCCCCTTTAATGCTGGGGATTGGTGACGAAATAAAATTTGTCGGCTCAGACTTCAATGCCTTCATAGACCATACTAAAAATGCAGTGATTCTCGATGATGGAGAATACGCCATTCTTTCCCGTGACTCTTATGTTGTGAAGAGTATTCTCAATGAAGAGGAGATCACCAAACCCATCACCAAAATTGAATGGGACAGCGAAACATCGAAGAAAGGTGGATATCCGCATTATATGCTCAAGGAAATTTATGAGCAGCCGCAAACCATCTCCAATGCCCTCGATCTGGAACCCTCTGGGCTTGATGATGTGGTTAAGATGTTTGAGAAAGCAGAGTCTTCCTATTTTCTCGGAGTCGGTACAACTTTCTATGTCGCAAAATATGCACAATATATTTTCTCTGAATTAGCGCAGAAGTTCATCGCCCCTGTCAGTTCGGATGAGTTTATAAGTCTGGCACATGTCGATAAAAAGACTCTGGTATTTGCCATGTCGCAATCGGGCGAAACATTTGACACGCTTTCGGCTTTGAAATTCTCCCAGTCAAAAGGTGCCAAGACTGCGGCGGTGGTGAACGTGATGGGCTCTTCCATCGCACGCATGGTCGATAAAGTTATTTTGCAGGGATCCGGACCCGAAATTTGCGTGATCAGCACCAAAGCCGCGCTATCGCAAATGGTGGTTCTAACTTTGATGGCGATGAAATTGGGATTGAAGAAAAAAGCCATCAGCAAAAAAACGTATCAGGACCACTTAAAATCTTTAAAGGAACTGCCGGCAATCATTCAAGGAATTTTAAACGAGCGCTCCGGTTTCATTCATCGCATCGCCCATAAATATTGTAAAAACAAAAACTGGTTGTATCTGGGACGTGGAATTTATTATCCAATTGCTTTGGAAGCCGCATTGAAAATGAAAGAAGTGGCCTATGTGCACGCGGAAGGAATGCCGGGTGGATTTCTAAAGCACGGCACGCTTGCCATGATCGATGATGACATTTCTTCCATCGTATTCGTGCCTCCCAAAGAGAAAAAGGATTTATATCAATCCACAATACATAGTATTGAAGAAATTCGTGCCCGCTCTGGATTCGTACTGGGAATTCATTTTACCGAGCAGGGCAAGAATAAAGATTTGTTCAGTGAAGAGTTGATCCTGCCCAATGTTCCTACCTTGATAGCACCGCTGATTCAATTGGTGATTGGTCAGCTGTTTGCGTATTTTACCGCAACCTCCCTCAAAAGAAATATTGATAAGCCCCGTTTTTTGGCAAAATCTGTAACCGTCGGTTAAAATCAGGGTGTCACTGCAAACGCTTTTGGTCATGAGCAACCCTTATTAAATAAGGGGATGCGAGTTGCCTCATTAGAGCCTAGCGAATAAGTAGTTATCCCATTTAAAATATTTTATTGCCAGCACTCCTGAGCGTCTGCTAAATTACCCCCCTCGTGAAATTTAACTAAGGTTTATTTATGTCAGAAAAGATGTCAGAAAAAATGTCTGAAAGAGCGATGGCTTTGACTATTGCTGGCTCGGATTCGGGAGGCGGCGCAGGTATTCAAGCGGATCTAAAAACGTTTTCGGCTCACGGTGTTTTTGGTAAAACCATCATTGCTTCTATTACATCGCAAAATTCTTTTGGAGTGCAGTCCACCTATGATTTACCGGCAGATGTGATTGGGCAACAACTCCGTGCGATTTCTGCGGACAGAAAATGTCAGGCAGTAAAAACCGGAATGCTTGGCAATGAAGAAACGGTTTGCCAGATCGCAAAAATGATTAAGAAAAGCCGGTTAAAAAATGTGGTGGTCGACCCGGTTGTTGTCTCTTCATCAGGCAAACGGTTGCTGACGCGAGGTGGGGTTGAGGCATTGAAAAAACATTTGCTTCCTCTGGCCTCTTTAGTCACTCCCAATATAAAGGAAGCGGAATTGCTTTCCGGGATAAAAATAAAAAGTCTGGCAGACAGGAAAAAAGCCGCCCGCGCAATTTTAAAAATGGGGGCGAAAGCGGTATTGATTACCGGGGGGCATCTTAAGGGAAATCCTGAAGATTTGTTATTGGATGGTAAAGGGTTTCTGGTTTTGTCAGCGGAACGTTTATCGAAAGTGGATATGCATGGCACAGGTTGTGTGCTTTCTGCTGCCATAACAGCCGAGTTGGCTAAGGGCGCACCTTTGCGGCAAGCGGTTCAACAGGGTAAGGCGTTTGTCGGTGAAGCTATTCGGGGGGGTGTGGCACCGGGCAAAGGCGCTCCGTGTGTGGAGCCACTAGCCGCAATGTATCGGGAGAAAGAAAAATTGCAATGCCTTTGTGATTTAGAAGGGGCTCTCGATATTTTTAAAAAGGAGCGGATTGGTAATTTGATCCCGGAAGTTCAGACCAATATTGGCCTGGGTTTGCCTAACGCTAAAAGGCATGAAGACGTTATGGCTATTCCCGGGCGTCTAATAAAAAATGGCGAAGATGTTTTTACGGGAGCGCGACCGCAATTTGGCGGTTCTCGTCATGTGGCAAATATCGTATTGACCGTGATGCAGCATGCGCCTGACATGCGTGCGGTGATGAATATAAAATATACCGATGCCTTGCTGAAAATCTGCAAGAAATTGAAATTTACTATTGCTTCATTCGATCGCGCCAAAGAGCCGAAGAGCGTTCGGGTGCGCGAAGGGTCTTCGCTCGAATGGGGAACTGAAAAGGCGATCACGAGTTATGGTTCTGTCCCCGATATCATTTATGATTTGGGAGGGATAAGAAAAGAAGAGATGATTCGAGTGATCGCTGAAGATATGGAATCTTTAGTGAAAAAGATTCTCGCCATTCACCGCTTGTATAAAAAAGAGAGTTAGGTCTATAGCAAGGTTTTGTCTACCAGAATTTCCGCTCCCGCTTTTAAATTTTCGACCCATTCCTGAAAAGCCTGACGACTTTTTTCCATTTTAATTTTACGGGTGATTTGTTTGATCTGGTCACTGTCTGGCGCGCCGGCTCTTTCTATGTCTGCCAGCTTATAGAGGTAAAACCGGTCGCGGACTTTTGCAGAGCCGAATTCGCCTTGTATCATGGCAAACGCCTTTTCTTTGATTTCGCCTATATTTCCGATGCCGGGAATAGAGTCTGCTTTGCTGAAAAAGGGCGTGTTGCGGACGCTGATGTCGTGCCCTTTAACAACTTTTTCAAGGTTCTTATCTCTTGTCAGGTTTTCTTTTAATTCCTTAAACTTTTTCAAGGTGGTTGCTTCATCGTTGCTTTCTGTCAAAGCCTCTTTCGCTTTTTCCTGAACCTCGCTTAGTTCAGGAGTATAAGCGGCCTTTTCTTCGGTAACTTTTATCACATAAGATACTTCAGGCGTAATGATAGGTTCGCTGACTTCATCCTTTCTCAAACTGAAAGCCGCATTAAAAAACTCAGGTTGGTCGCCGATTTCAACGACTACATGGTTCTCTCTGGAAAAGAAATCTGTTTCTGCCGTTTGCAGTTGATGGCCTGCTGCGGCGTTGCTCAGGTTTCCATCTTGTTGCGCCGCCTGGTGGATGCGTTTTATAATTCTTTTTACGCGTTGCCGGGATTTGATTACCTTGAGGGATTGAATGATCTCATCTTTAACTTCGGCAAGCGGCTTTATCCGTTCTTCCTCCACGCTTTCCAACTTGATAATGTGATAGCCAAAAGGCGTTAGAACAGGTTCGCTGATTTCGCCCGGCTTTAATTTGTCGAGGGCTTTTTCAAAGGCCGAGACCATGGTGCCTCTGGGGAATTCTCCCAGGCTGCCGCCGTTTGCTCCTGATGCAGGGTCGTCCGAATGTTTTTTTGCAACCTCACCAAAGTCGGCGCCTTTATTTAATCTTTCCAGCAGTTCGCTCGACTTTAATTTAGCTTTTTCTTCTGCTTGTTTTTGTTTTTCTTCTTCGGATAGCTCGCCTTCAATGTCCGAAGGTTTTGCCTGGGTGAGAATATGGCTGGCTTTGTATTTTTTCTTAACTTTGAAGTTAGCAATCTTGGCTTGATAATAGTCTGCTATATCTTCTTCTCTAGGTTCAATTTGCGCCTGATATTCTTTGGATTCAATCTTTACATATTGCACGCGGATTTGCGGCGGTATCTCGAATTTAGATTTGTTGGCCTGATAATAATCTTTGAGTGCTTGATCTGAAATTTTTATTTCAGATTTGAAATTGTCATTTGTGAATCTCACATACTCCAGTTTTACCTTGTCTTCCTGATTGCTGAACTCTTTCAAAATTTCCGATTTTGAAGCTTTGGAGTGAGTGCGGAATGTTCTTTCCAGCTTGTCCAGCAAAAGGGTTTCACGCTGGCTTTCTTCAAACTCGCCGGGTGTTAACCGTTGGCTCTGGATATAGTTTCGATAGGCGGGCTCGCTGAACTTGTTGTTGTTCTGGAATGCCGGTACTCTTTTTATGTATGCGATAACTTCTTCGTTGCTGACTTGAATATTCTGCTTGTCCGCTTCAAGGAGAAGAATTTTTTTCTGGATCAAGGCTTCCAAAGCCTGGTTTTTTAGATCCAGTTTCTCAATCATATCAACTGAAAACTGGTTGCCGAACTGTTGTCGGTAAAAGTCTACGAGATTATTAAAGGTGCGGTCATACTCCCCTTGCCGGATTTGTTCTCCATTAACCGAAGCGATGACTCCGCCACTGGAAGCGGAAGAACCTCCCATTCCCCATGAATAAAATATGGTGCCAACAAAAGCAAAAATAATTAACCAGAGGATGCTTTTAATCAGCCATGAATCAGCGTGTTCGCGAATTATACTTAGCATTAGACTTTCCCAACGTGTTCGTTAATAAAGCCATCTATCTTATAAAAGGCCAAAGAAAATCGCAAGCCAATAGTAGGGGTATGTCATTACCCACGAGTGTTTCTTTAACAAGGTTGGAGAAGGCTTTTATCTTGCAATTCCTGCGGCCCCTTGTTATAAAGAAAGTTGTGGAAAAACAATTAGTTACATAAATTAATTAGAAACTTAAAGAGGCTTGTTGGAGTGTTAAATTTTTTCTGGGATTTGTTCTCGAACGATTTAGCGATTGATTTAGGAACGGCTAATACTTTAGTGAATGTGAAAGGACAAGGAATTGTTCTGCGAGAGCCTTCTGTCGTGGCAATCAATAGTGTTACGAAGGAAGTTCAGGCCGTAGGGGAAGAAGCCAAGCAAATGCTGGGAAGAGCCCCTGGGAATATTACCGCCATTCGGCCGATGAAGGATGGGGTCATTGCGCATTTTGAAGTCACCGAACAAATGATCCGCAGTTTCATTCAAAAAGTTCACAATAACAGAAAGACCTTGGTACGGCCTCGAGTGCTCATCGCAGTTCCATCGGGAATCACCCAGGTGGAAAAACGCGCCGTTCGGGATTCTGCGGAGTCTGCCGGTGCGCGAGAAGTTTTTCTGATAGAAGAGCCGATGGCTGCCGCCATTGGTGTGGACCTCCCGGTTCAGGAACCTACGGGAAATATGATCATTGATATTGGCGGTGGAACAACGGAAGTGGCCATTATTTCCATGTCCGGAATTGTTTTTAGCAGGTCGGTAAGAATTGCTGGCGATGAAATGGACGAAGCCATTGTAAATTATATAAAGAAAAAATATAACCTTTTGATCGGTGAACGAACGGCTGAGCAAGTTAAAATTGAAATTGGCTCTGCTTATCCCTTAAAGAAACGCCTGACAATGGAAGTCAAGGGCCGGGATCTGGTTGCCGGAATTCCTACAACACTGATTATTACAGACGAAGAAATTCGAGAAGCGCTCGCCGAAACTTTTGGGACGATTGTCGAAGCTGTAAAAATTGCCCTGGAACGCACCCCGCCGGAGTTGGCTGCGGATATTGTAGATAAGGGTGTGGTGGTTGCGGGCGGCGGGTCGTTGATAAAAGGATTAGACACGCTTTTAAAAGAAGCCACAGGTCTGCCAATAACTTTGGCGGTAGACCCTCTTTCAGCAGTAGCTTTAGGCGCCGGTAAGGTTTTAGACGACCCCAAGTTGATGAGAAAGGTGACCATATAGCAGTGCCCAACAAGGGACCCAAAGGAAAAAAAAATATTATTCTGGTTTTTTCAATTTTGCTGTTTTCCCTGGCCTTGATGAGCTTAAGTGCCAAACAGGAAAAAGGAATCTCCTTCCTCGATTCATTGGCAGGCCTCATTCTTTCCCCGTTCCAAAATCTGTTCACACAATCCGTACAATCTGTTTCAGATGGAATCGATCATTATTTTGACCTTGTCGATGTGTCCAAGGAAAATGAGCATCTTAGATCGGAAGTGGCGCGGCTCGTCAATGAAAAAAATGATCTGATTGAACGAATCTTGCGTCAGAAACGTCTCGCCGGTTTAGTCGCCTATCAGGAAGACCGAAAGAAGGAGTCGTTGGTCGCTACTGTCATTGGCAAAGATGCCACGCAATGGTCCCGGGTGGTTTTTATCGACAAAGGAACCCGGGATGGGGTTAGAACTCACCTTGCGGTAGTGACAAAATTAGGTGTCATTGGCCAAATCATTCATGCCGGACCCACTACATCCAAAGTTTTGCTGACGATAGATTCGCGCAGTGCTGTGGACGCCCTCTTTCAAGACAGTCGCGTTTCGGGTGTGGTTGTTGGCACAGGTGGGAAACAATGCAAAATAAAATTTGTTCCGAACACCGCCGAGATTAAAGTGGGCGACCGAGTTCTGTCTTCTGGGCTTGGTGGCGTATTTCCCAAAGGACTTGTTGTTGGGACGGTTTCTAAAATTGTTAAAAAAAAACAGGGACTGTTTCAGGAAATTACTCTTACTCCCAGTTCAGATTTGTCTAATTTGGAAGAAGTTCTTGTTTTCCTCTCTTAACGCATAGTTATGTATTATTTTGCACAAATTCTAATTGTCATCATTCTATTTTCTATTCAAACCACTTGGCTTTCAATGTTTTCCATTGGCGGAGTGGTTCCCGACCTTGCATTAATCTGGGTGGTCTACTGTGGGGTTCATTGCTCAAGAGGTATGGGTATTGGGACGGGCATTGCCACGGGCATATTGCAAGATAGCCTGTCGGGAGGGTTGCTGGGGGTGAACACATTGTCAAAAAGTTTTATTGGTTTCTTTTTTTCGGCTCTAAAAGACAAGTTCTATGTCGAAGGCGTAATCCCCGTTGCTTTTTTTCTGATTTTATCTTCCTTGTTTGATGGACTGGTGTTTTATTTTTCCATGAACACTGTTTTGAAAGGTGAGGTCGCATCCAGTTTTTTATATCAGTCCTTGCCTGCTTACAGTATTTATAATGGAATGGTGGGGCCCATTTTGTTTTTAGTGTTTAACCGGTTGAATAACTGGTTGAAGTCAAAGATGCCCGATCCTTATATGAATCCGGTTAGATAATTATGTTTCGCTACGGTACAGAAACCAACGATGCGATTAAAAAAAAGATTCGTGTTTTCGCCATTCTGGTGATTTTGGCGTTTCTTTGTTTGTCGATGCGAATCTGGTATTTGCAAATATTAAAATGGCAATATTTGACCGGTTTGTCAGAAAATAATCGGGTACGCATGGTGAGCCTTCCTGCTTATCGGGGAACGATTAAAGATCGCAACGGTGAAACCCTCGTTAGCATTCGTCCTTCTTTTAATCTTTATATAACTCCTGAAGACGCCAGCGATGCGGACTCTTCTTTGGATTTGCTTGCAAAAAAAATAAAATTCAAGCGTGACAAACTAAAGGAAAATATGAAGCACGAAAAATCTTTTAAGGATATTTTGATCAAGGCAGATATTTCCCGAGAGGAAGTCGCGTTTGTTGAAGAAAATAATATGCGTCTGCCTGGAATCAAAATTAAAGCGGAGCCGCTGAGAAACTATGTTTATAAAGATTTGATGTCTCATACCCTTGGATATTTGGGAGAAATTTCAAAATCAACACTGAAAAGCACGGATAATCCGTTTTATAGCCAGGGTGATTTTGTTGGGAAAAATGGTTTGGAAAATGT
>Ga0066376_10004547_pt1 | contig 12029 bp, 10 predicted proteins | sample Knorr_S15_td_Bot_FD_77009 | JGI IMG/M metagenome (GOLD analysis project Ga0066376, IMG submission 77009) | Marine microbial communities from Southern Atlantic Ocean transect - Knorr_S15_td_Bottom_ad_5009_LV_A | ecosystem: Environmental > Aquatic > Marine > Oceanic | place: Southern Atlantic... | reverse complement strand
AGTTTTTGCAAAATAATCTTTTGTTCCTAACACAAGTGCTTTGAATCGTTCTTCGTCTTCGCCAAGAAAAGTCGTCTCACGAGGAGCACCCTCGGTATCAATTGAAATTGATCCCGTATCAAAGAGAGGTAATTCACCAAGCATTCCATTTGCACTAACGACAAACGAACCGCCATCGAACACCAAGTCATCATGACCACCAACTTGATTACACACAGCGACAATGACATCGTGTTCTTTTGCGAAATCTAATGCATAGTGCACATGTGTTTCTCTTTTGCGCGTGACAAATGGCGATGCGTTTGGTGAAATAATGATGTCACAACCACCGGCTAGCAATTCCTTGAGTGGATTGAAGTCGTATGTTGGAGCAGCGTTCGCATCGAATCCTCGCCAAAAATCTTCACAGATTGCTACGCCAATAGTGGTATTACCATATGTAAAGATGCATGATGACTCTCCGGCTTCAAAGTATCTCTTTTCATCGAACACGTCATAGCTTGGCAAAAGTTGCTTGTCACATACAGCGATACATGTGCCGTTTTGAATAACGCTTGCACTATTGCGAATTCGTCCTGAAACCGAATCTATTCTTGGGTGAGAAATAATAACTGTTTGGGTGTTGCATGCTTGCGCAACCCGAAGCACTGCTTCCTCGCAAGCACGGATAAATCCCGTGCAATTCAAAAGGTCGCGAGGTGGATACCCGCAAATTGCCATTTCAGGAGTCACAATGATGTCTGCATCGATTGCAGTGATTGCTGCAATCATGCGACTTGTGTTTCCAGTAATGTCACCAACAACTGGATTGAGTTGGAGCAATCCTATACGCATGAATACATATAGTACCAACGCAACGCGAGCCCGCCAAAAGACGGGCTCGCGGTTCACACACTGGTTTGGAGAAACCAGAAAGGAAAGGAGTTAAGGGTTAATAGACGACAGCAACTGCGTTTTCTATTGAATCAATCACTTGCCTCACTGTAAATGGCTTGCGGAGTACACCATCAAATCCACTGCATGTGAGTCGTGTAATTTGACCATCAGTCAAACGACCACTCATCGCAATAATCTTTACTGCTTGCATATCGTCTCCGTTTCGAAGACTGTTTGTGAATGAGGTGTAATCATCACCACAAAACGAAAGGTCAAATAGCATCACATGTGGGCGGAATCGTTCGCATTCAACGCCTGCTGAAAATGGGCTACTACACGTTTGAACGATGTACTCTGTTTGCTCAGCGAAGACTCGCTCCAAGGTACTGCACACTTCTTTGTCACTATCGACAATCAACACTCGTGTGTTGCCTGACATCAAACCATCAAATGGGATGCCATGTTCTTGCATGAAATTAATAAGGGCTTGTACAGGAATTCGACGATCTTTCGATCCAGGAATTCTGTACCCTTCGATTTGACCATTGTCAAACCATTTGCTGACTGTGCGAGCAGCGACATTGCATATCTTTGCTACTTCACCAGTTGTTAGTACTTCTTTTTCGAACGGATTCATCATTGCCACGTTCACCTTAAGTTAGAGTTCAATTAAGTTCCACGTCTCCACGCGGGTTACGTCAACTGAGGTTTCGACAATGCAGAGGGCTCCATTTACACCAAGGGCAAGGATTGTGCTGAAAAAACGAACGGTCGCGAGGATTTTGCAATTCTCGCGACCGATAACGTCACTTCGTGTAAAGATGGGTAAAAATCAGCAATTTGGACCAGCAGCACGGACGATGTCATCCATCTCATACTTTTGATCATTGGCTCTAAATTTGTTTGCAAGTTCTTTAGCCATAACAATATACGCATCATTGTCAGACCAAGTCTTGCAAGGGTCAAGGACTTCTGAGGGTACATTTGGTGCTGAAGTTGGGATATGAAGCCCAAAGATGTCATGCTCTACAAATTCTGATTCAGCAAGGGTGCCATCAAGAATAGCGGTGACGAATGCTCGCGTCCACTCTAATTTGAATCGTTCACCTGTGCCATATGGACCCCCTGTCCAACCTGTATTCAATAACCAGACAACTGAGCCTTGCTCTTCAACGCGACGGGCTAACCATGTCGCATAATCCATAGGCGGACGAGGAAGAAATGGTCCTCCAAAGCAAGGGCTAAAGTTAGGTAGTGGTTCTGTAATACCCGCTTCAGTTCCGGCGAGTTTCGATGTGTATCCATTGATAAAGTAATACATCGCTTGTTCTGAGGTGAGTCTACTCACCGGTGGAAGAACCCCAAACGCATCAGCAGTTAAGAAAATGACATTCGTTGGATGACCACAGACACTTGGTATCTTCGCGTCAGGTATGTAATCAACTGGATACGCAACCCTAGTATTTTCTGTTTTCTGTGAAGAGTCATAATCTGGAATGCGAGTTGCTTCATCAAGCACAATATTTTCAAGGACTGCACCGAAACGGATGGCATCCCAAATTTGCGGCTCACCTTCCTTGGAAAGTTTGATGCATTTTGCATAGCACCCGCCCTCGAAGTTAAAAATTCCATCGTTGCTCCAACCGTGTTCATCATCTCCAATGAGTGGGCGATTTGGATCTGCAGAAAGCGTTGTCTTACCTGTTCCACTTAGTCCGAAGAAGAGTGCAACATTTGTTTCATCTTCTTTGTCAACGTTTGCTGAGCAGTGCATCGGAAATACATCCACTTCTGTCATGTCAAAGTTCATTGCGTAGAAGATTGATTTCTTAATTTCACCCGCGTACCGAGTACCGCAGATGACTACTTTCTTTTGTTCCATCGATTGAATGACACAAACTCCACTATTTAATCCGTACGACTCATAATCTTCAACGAGCAAATTACACGCATTAATAATTGTCCAATCTGGAGCAAAGCTTGCTGGATCTGCTCCACGAATAAACATGATTGACGCGAACAAGCATTGCCATGCTTCTTCTGTCACAACTGATACATGTAATCGATATCGTTCATCAGCACCGACAAAACCATCAAAGCGGAAAAGTTCCTCTTTGTTGGAGAGATACTTTGTTGCCATCGCTTCAATCTTTGCGAAATTTTCAGGAGTGATTGGGCGGTTAGTATTGCCCCAAGCAATTGCATCATGAATTCCGGGGGTGTCTTCTACAAATTTATCGTTTGGTGAGCGACCAGTGCGGTCTCCAGTATCACAACAGAGTGCCCCGTTTGATGCTAACGCGCCTTCACCTCGACGAAGCGAAGTCTCAACCAGTTGAGCGGTTGATAGGTTTGCGTGTATTGTGACGCCGGGAAAATCAAGCTTTTTGGTTGCTGTTTTCATAGGATTTCTCGTATCAAAATAAAGGGGGTCAGTTTCTGTGAGTGAAACGGAGTATTGTACTAATCCCACACCTTAAATGGGAGTATATAAACGCATGAAATCTGATTAGATATTGACCGAATACCCCCATGCGGATACTCTGCCCTTCCCCACTGGTTTTCCCCGAAGGCGATCGTAGCTCAGTTGGTAGAGCACCGGGTTGTGATCCTGGAAGTCGCGGGTTCAAGTCCCGTCGATCGCCCTTTTAAAATCAACCCCACATTCGCTGCACACAGATGCACCTTGAATTTTCCTTGGATACCCACAATGAAAGCAGTGGTCTTTTGTCCATGGTCGCCTCCGCCAGACAAGAAGAATCACCATAAATGGTCCAAAGAGCCAGAGTGAGGCAAGTACAGAAAAAATAAGTGCTATGAACGAGCCCGTTGCGCAATAACAATCTGAACGTCGTGCAATCATGATGTTCAATGGAATCAAAAGTAACAATTCGATGATTGAGCCAGCAAAGAGCCAACTTGTCAGTCTCACGAGTGGTCGAGGGTCCTGGCTTTGTCGCTTTACAAAAACGAGGAGTAACACCGACCACACAAGCCAAGCTATCCCGAGAAAACTCAAGAATAATTTTACACTGATTTCATCTTCGCTCAATTGTTCCAAGATAATCGTTGTCACGAATGAATACACTGCTGCTCCGAAAACAAAGGTCAGCAGCGTACCAACAATACTCGCAATCAAAACACTCATGCAAAGAGATGTTCCATGAGAGGTCAACCGTGGTGGCTTGACAATCGGAAGGATAAACAACATCTGTGTACCGACAATGACCAAGGGGCAAATGAGCACAAATAAAACCGGAAACGATTCTACATCTCCCTGATCTACATAGAGCAGCACCCCGAGAATGACACTGATGACGAACACATTAAAGAGATATGCTCCCAACAATACGAGTATTCGTTTTGAACCCTGCATACCTGCACCGTAGCAGAAGTTACAATCTCACCATGCAATTTCATGCACTCCAACATGATGTTATTCAGGGTGATGTTCAGGGGACGCAATTGACAATTGAATCGCAACTCACCAGTGCAAACCTGGACAATGGTGAATATGTCGTCTTGCAAGAAATGACTGTCTCAGGTTGGTCGATGGATATTCACGCAGTCAGTGACATCGGTAGTGTCGAGTGGGCACTTGGTCTTGCAACGCAATATGGCGTTTGGCTTCAAGTTGGATGGGCAAAACGTAAGGGTGACCGTGGGTTGAATTGCGTCACAATTTGTTCGCCAGATGGCAATATTGTCGCAACATACGAGAAACTATATACGTGCAACCCATTTCAAGAGAACTCCACCTACGATTGTGGTCAAGAACTTGTCATCATTGAAATCAATGGAACTCGAATTTGTCCTTTGATATGTTATGACTTGCGTTTTCCTGAATTGTGGAGACTCGCAGCACTTGCAGGTGTTGATGTCTTCACAGTCTCTTCAAGTTGGCCACTCTTGAGAATTGATCATTGGACCTCTCTACTTATTGCTCGTGCCATTGAAAACCAAGCATATGTTGTAGGAGCCAATCGAATTGGGAGTGATGCAATCGCAACGTGGGGTGGTCATTCGATGATCCTTTCTGCCAAGGGTGAAATCCTCGCACAATGTGGAGACGCAGAAGTAGCAACAATTTCATCTGAACTCGATGTAGTCAGTTCTTCATCTTGGCGAGAAGAGTTCCCTGTATTGGACGATATCAAAGCAGAACTCTTGGGTTCCATCAATGTTCAGCAAATCACCGCTTGCTGAGTGTGTCATAGTCGGGTACCCTTCCCCCCAAGCGGCGAAATAGCTCAGTTGGTAGAGCACTGCACTGAAAATGCAGGTGTCCCCGGTTCAAGTCCGGGTTTCGCCATTTTTCTATTCCCCATGCACTCATCCACCGAAGCTATCGTCCTTGTCACCTGTCCAGACCGCACGGGAATTGTTGCCAAACTCACCGCTGCCCTGCATGAAACAGGAGCAAATATTCTTGATGCTGCACAATACACAGACGAATCGTCAGAGACCTTCATTCAGCGTGTCCATGTTTCTTGGGAAGGTAAACAACCAAATCGAGAAGCATTGCAAGCATCGCTGAACGGGGTCATTGAAGAACTCAATCTTGATTTGCACATCAAATGGGGAGATGAAACACACAAAGTTGCAATATTCGTTTCCAAGGAAGATCACTGTCTCCATGACTTGTTGTTACTGCAACGTGATGGCGCATTACACTGTGAAATTGCGATGGTTATCTCTAATCATCCCGACCTTCAAGATGTTGCCTTGCGTTTTGGAATCCCATTTCATCATATTCCGACTGACTCAGATACCGAATGTATTCAACTCTCATTGCTTCAAGAACATGGTGTTGACCTCGTCGTGCTTGCTCGATACATGCAGGTATTAAGCCCAGAATTTATTCAACACTATGAGAATCGCATTATTAATATTCATCATTCCTTCTTACCAGCATTCGTTGGTGGAAAACCATATCACCAAGCACATATGAAAGGTGTCAAACTGATTGGTGCTACAGCACATTATGCAACTGTAGAACTTGACGCTGGACCAATCATTGAACAAGGCATCATCCGTGTATCACACAAAGATTCCATTCAAAACATGATTCATAAGGGAAGAGATATTGAACGAACTGTGCTCGCTCGAGCAGTTCGTTGGCATCTTGAAAACCGGATCATTGTGCATCACAATCGCGCGGTTGTTTTTGATTAAAGTTGTATCTCTACGCAGATTCGCGTAAGCGTTCCATACGCATCTTATGCATGAGTCGTTTCATCGTGTCGTTTGTCGCATTGGCCACACTCATGCCTCCGAGTGGGTAATATTCGGAGAGTGCTGAGGCGAGTCGTGCCTCGGTCGTCATCATGAAATATGCAGGACGATCAAGCACACGCGTTGCAAATTTCAATGCACGGTGTAAATATCGAGTTGTTGTTGCAAGAACAAGCGTATTGCCTTCTAGATTCATTGGCAAACATCGGAATTGCCATGCTTGACGCGCAGACACTAATGCTCTAGCTTCAGATCTTGGAATAAATGTCACTGGATCAATCATCGGTGCGTTATAGGCATATTGATATGCCCACGCTTCCTCAATTGCTTCCATTGAGATATTGCAAAGTTTCTCTGCAAGTTCACCAAATGGTCTACCACTTGACTCTTGTTGTTCAAGAATTGAATACACATCTGATTCACTGAGTAATCCTTGTTCGACAAGTACCTCACCTAAAAGGAGAGTGCGACCGTTCTTCCATGCGTTAACTTCATCCATAGCCACACAATCGGGCATGATGCAGGTGTTCTGTACTCCAGAGTGCCCTATGCGTGTTTACTAGCGTCAATCAGTGTCGATTGTGCCGACTACACGGTGTTATAGGGCTCAAATTGAGACACTACAAGCCTCACCGATGAGGTTTTCCGGGTTTAAATCGAGTAATTCATCCTTGACAAATACCCCGTCTTGACGAATCACTTCACCATCAAAACTAATCGTGCCACCACCATAATCGGGGCGTTGAATCAAAACCAAATCCCAATGAATCTCTGACTTGTTGCCATTACACGCAACTTCATAGGCATTGCCGGGTGTGAAGTGCATCGACCCTTCAATCTTTTCGTCAAAAAGAATGTCGTTCATTGCTTCCTTTATATACGGATTGAAACCAATTGCAAACTCGCCGACAAACCGAGCACCTTCATCTGTATTAAAGATGTCTTCCAAGAACTCTGCTCCTTGGTCAGCAGTACAGCCAATAATTTTACCGTCTTTAAATTCAAGACGAATGTTCTTGAAGGTGTGGCCTCTATAAATGGAAGGCGTGTTGTAATGAATCACACCGTTCACTGAATCTTTCACAGGGGCAGTAAATACTTCGCCATCCGGGATGTTCATGTTGCCTGCACAAGACAGAGCGGGAATATCCTCAATTGAAAACTGAAGGTCAGTATCACCAGGTCCCTTAATGTGCACTTGATCCGTTGCTTTCATTACTGTGACCAACTTTTCTGCAGCAGTAGCCATCCTGCTGTAGTCAAGGGTGCACACATCAAAGTAGAAATCCTCAAAATCTGCAGTACTCATTCCTGCAAGTTGCGCCATTGCTGGAGTCGGCCAACGCAGGACGCACCATTTGGTGTGGTTGAGTCGTTGTTGCATATGGACTGGCGTACCATAGAGTCGCCCATGTGCTTGTATTCGATCAGGAGGGATTCCCATGGCTTCACTGATATTGTGTGAACCCCGCAAGGCAATATATGCGTCCATTTTCTTCATGCGTTCTAGGTCATAGTCCGACCATGTTTCAAATGCTTGGTCACTACCTCCTGCACACAACTCACGCATAACTTCTGCGTCTCGTAGAGCGACATGAGCATTGGCCCCGACTGATTGCACGACTTTAACGAGTTCAATCACCATTTCTCGAGGCATATCAACCGCTTCAATCAAGATATGCTCCCCTGCTTGCAAGTCAGTTGAGTGATGAATCAATAATTCAGCAAGTTTCGTATATCGTGGGTCGTTCATTCAGTTCTCCTACTTCGAACTGCACATCGTACAGTAGTCCTCACCCATTTGCGAAAATATCCTTGGCAAGATTCACAACGGTGCGTGGTACGGTACATGCATCTCTTGTCCAAACTTTCCCTTGATATTCGTTGTGCATCGGTGCAAGCCAGAACCATCCCGCTAATTGAGATTCTGCCATGAGGTTCTCTTGCCAAAAGCCGTCGGCACTACGACCATGAGCAACTCGTGAACCTTTTTCTGGATGTTCATCCCACCGTTCAATATGTGAACCTAACAACGCGCTTTCAACTTCAGCTGCGCCCAATAAGTTTGGTGTACAGACAAGAATGATGTTTGCTTCTTTTGGCATGAATTGTTTTTGCGCTCGTTGCAACAATTTTTCTACACGATGAGAATCATCTACAAAACCATCGGGTAAACCTATCACGAGCGAGACTCTCTTTGCATCATTGGGAGCGACTATTTTAACTCCTCCAAGTTCAACTCCGTTGTCGTCTCGAACAACATGCTCATCGCCAAGTCTTGCGGTTTCAATGAATGAAGCCGTTTCGATTACATAATATTGCATTGCTTCATCATTTAATTCTTCCCTCCATCGAATTTTGACAACCCATGGCTTTTCAATCTGTTCAAGGATTCGAAGGCGTGATGATATTTTCAATCGACGATTCCATGGTCGACTTCCACCCAATCGTTTCACATGTACGTAGAGTTTTACACCATTACGTTGTATCAGCAGATCACAAGTTTTCCCAGATGGTGTTGGTACTTCAACTTCAATGGAACAGCCGCATCTTCTAGCTTGCAGAGCAACCAAGGCTTCTGCGAAAGAATCTAAAAAACCTCGACGTTTCTTTCTTGCTTGAAGTCTGTGGTACAACAAATCAAGTTCAGAATCACCTTGCCAAGAACGAATCATTCCGACAATTGCAGGATTCAAATCATGCGCAAATTGATCAAGTCCAAGACGACTAGGAGTCAAATTGTTCTCCTGTATTCATACGGTTGATAGTTTACTCCTGAAACCGATGGGGTGGTATTGGACAACTTTCTCCAGTTGACGGTTTTGAAGCCCAAAGAGATTCTATTGCTTCAATAGCGGGTAGATCATTAATAAGTACATCATGTTCTCTAGAAAGCACTTGCTCAATTTGATTCCTGCCAATTCGAATTGTAAAAATTGAACGGTCATCGTTCCAATCTCGATGCAACACTTCAGTACGCTTTTCAATGAAATCTACTGCCTTGCTTGCACGACTTGGCAGGGAAAGTGTGACTTCCCGCACATCACCAATAACTACTGATTGAACTTCTGCAATTAGGATTTCTATCCCTTCACTCGTAGTTGCAGAAATTTGAATTGCATCAGGGAATCGAGACACCCACACCAATCGATCTGAAGGATTTTCAATACGATCAATTTTATTCAACACTAATAATCTCGGTTGATGTGTTGCATCAATATCCGTCAACGTTTGTTCTACTGTTTCTAGTTGTGACAATGCGTTGGGCTCAGAAGCATCAAGAATAATAAGCAACAACTGGCAATGGATTGTCTCTTCAAGTGTAGAGCGAAAACTTGCAACTAAATGGTGTGGCAGTCTACGAATAAACCCAACGGTGTCTGACAGCATTGCTCCAGTTCCACCGCCGAGTTCCCAACGTTCAACACGAGTTGATAGCGTTGCAAAGAGTTGGTCATGCGCCCATGCACCTCCGTCTGTCAATGTATTGAACAATGTCGATTTTCCCGCGTTGGTATACCCAACTAAGCCAATTGTAAAATAATCATTGTTCCGTTTTTCAACTTCCCTGACTGAACGGTTTTGTATTTCTTCAAGTTCTCGCCTGAGTTGTTTTTGTCGTTGCTGCACAAGCCTTCGGTCAATTTCAATTTGTTGTTCACCAGGACCGCGTGTGCCAATACCCACTGGTGCACCACCTGTAACTTGTCCAAGGTGGTCCCACATCGCTCGAAGTCGCGGATACGTGTATTCGAGTTGTGCAATCTCTACTTGCAACTTCGCTTCAGTGGTTGAAGCACGACTAGAGAAAATATCCAATATCAACTCACTGCGATCAATTATCTTTCGCTCCGTCACTTCTTCAAGATTTCTAATTTGAGCGGGCGTCATGTCATGGTCAAAGATAATGACCGAGGCATCTACAGAGTCAGCAAGTTCCTTGAGCTGTTTCGCTTTCCCCTTCCCGACAAATGTCCTGCCATGCGGAAGACGGCGTTTCTGGGTGAGATGCCCTACAACGATACCCCCTGCAGATTCTGTCAAAGCACTTAATTCTGCAAAGCGTTCTTCAAGAGTGATATGCTCACCCCGCAATGTCAGGGCAACCAATATTGCTTTTTCTGCAACTACATTGAGATCTTCTCTTTGTTCGTGTGCCATAGTTCTCACGGTTCCTCGCCGCACATGGTATTGTAGTGCACTGAAAGATATTACTTTTAAACAATTCGTTCAATCGGAAAAAGGGGGAAAAGGAATTCGCATGTCACATCGACCTCGACTCGTGCCAGTAGTATTAGTTCTGCTCTCAACTCTCGCAATCGTTCAGTTTTCTATTGCGATTTCAAGTTCTTCTCCAAGTTACGAATGGTTTGACCCGCTCATTGATGTCCGTGACATTTTAGTTGATCGCCATCTTGAAGCCCCGAACGAAGACGCCATGCAACAGGCTGCAATCGAAGCAATGATTGAATCACTTGATGATCCATATGCATTATTTGTTCCTGCAGATAGGGAAAAGACTTTTATCAAAGACCTTGAAGGAGACTACGCTGGAATTGGTGCTGAAGTACGCATGACTGCTGGCGAACTCATCATCATCACACCAATGGACAATTCACCCGCGTTAGCTGCTGGCATCAAAGCTGGTGATGTCGTTGAACTCATTGATGGCGAAACTGCGAATAATGCAACTCTTGAAACTCTCATCGAACGGTTGACTGGACCCGTAGGGACAGAGGTTCTCGTATTGGTACGTCACAAAAATGGAGAAAAAGAAGAACTCACAATTACACGTGGTCACATTCAATCTCCAAGCGTTGCTGGATTAGTTCGTCGAGATAAAAAATGGTCCTGGTGCCTCGATGATGTCAATGGAATTGCATATGTACGGATTCGACAATTTAACGAAACAACACCACAAGAACTAGCTTCTGCTTTGCTCAATGCTGAACAAGAAGGGTTCCTACAAGGACTTGTCATCGATTTGCGTGACAATCCCGGAGGTGCATTGTCTGCTGCAATCACCGTTTCAAATATGTTTCTAGATCGAGGAACAATCGTTACTGTTTCAGGAAGAGCAGATCCACAACGTTCTTGGGATGCACAACCGGATCATATTCTTCATGATGTTCCAATATTAATCATTGTCAATGGTAATTCCGCCTCCGCTTCCGAAATTGTCGCTGGGAGTTTGCAAGCAAATAATAGAGTCGTCATTCTTGGTTCACGAACATTTGGAAAGGGTTCTGTACAAGAAGTACGTGAACTTTCATCCGGTGGCATGTTGAAATTCACAACTGCTCGGTACGATCTTTCAAACGGTAGAACAATTGACAAACAACTCTCTGATGACAAAGGACTTTGGGGTGTTGATCCAAACGAAGGTCTTGTTATTCTTGAATCTCCTGAAGAACTCATCAATCGAATCAAAAGCCGAGAGCCATACAATGTAATCACGGACGAAGAGCCCGAAGGATTTACTTGCGGAGATATCGATTGGATTGAAAACACATTTTCCGACCATCAACTTGCTCAAGCCTTACTTGCAATGCAATCCAAATTAGGAAGTGGACAGTGGCCGATACTCTCTGATGAAAAACCAGTTGCCAGTGGTATTCGAGAAGAAGTCACAGAACTCGCGAAGGAACGAATTGATATTCTTAAGACATTGATTGATGTTGATAAACGACTCACTCATTTACAACTCAAACTTGATGACGAGGGTGAATCCTTATTACCAGTAGGGGCAAATCTGACAAACGCCTTGGTGACGATTACCGACATTGAAGGCAATCTCATTGGATCATGGAGAGTGAAGAAAGGCAATATTGAAGCCGCGTTGGATTCACTTCAATTGGAACCAGAAAATCAAACAAACGAAGAGTAACATGAGAATGGGGGATAAATGATATGACCCT
>Ga0066376_10004543_pt1 | contig 12033 bp, 10 predicted proteins | sample Knorr_S15_td_Bot_FD_77009 | JGI IMG/M metagenome (GOLD analysis project Ga0066376, IMG submission 77009) | Marine microbial communities from Southern Atlantic Ocean transect - Knorr_S15_td_Bottom_ad_5009_LV_A | ecosystem: Environmental > Aquatic > Marine > Oceanic | place: Southern Atlantic... | reverse complement strand
GAAGGAGACGTTCGGCGCGGCGTCGCCGCTCGACCAGATGCAGGTATGGGGCAAGCAGAACTCCGCGCTGTTCCAGCAGGCAACGTCCATGTTCACGCCCTTCACTGGGACTGGGACGGGGACTGGGACTGGGACTGGGACTGGGACGTGGACTGGGACGGGGACTGGAACGGGGACTGGAACGGGGACTGGAACGGGGGCACCGTCCCGGCCCGCCGCGCCGGCCAAGTCCCCCGCGCCAGCCAAATCCGGCGACGGTGACAAGGACAACGGGGACGACGCGGCGATCCGCGCGCTCAAGCGCCAGCTCGACGACATGCAGCGCCAACTCCAATCGTTGCTGCATCGCGGCGATTGACCCGCCTCCCGGCCACCAAGATTGACTCGCGCGGAGTCCGGGACCACCCTCCCCTCGCCATGGCAATTGTTGCGGCAAGTTGCGTCGAGATATTCGGCATGGCGGTCCTGTTGCGCGGGCCGTCGGCGAGCGGCAAGTCGGACCTGGCGCTTCGCCTGATCGACGGCGGCGCGCGCTTGGTGGCCGATGATCAAGTGGAGTTGCGCGCCGTCGAGGGCACGCTGCGCGCCACGCCACCGCCCGCGCTGGCCGGGCTGATCGAGTTGCGCGGCATCGGTCTGCTGCGCCTCGCCACGGTCACTGATGCAAGCGTCGGACTGGTCGTCGACCTAGCCCCCGACGCGCCGCCCGAACGGCTTCCCGAACCCAGCCATTGCGTGATCGAGGGAATCGCCGTGCCGCGCATCGCCATCGAACCTTTCCAGGCCTCGGCCGCCGCCCGGGTGCGCGGCGCGGCGCGCGCGTTGCGCGACGACGCCTCGTACCGCGGCGCGTTGGGGGACCGACCATCGTGACGGCGCCCGAATCGCGCCCCGCCACGCGGCTGCTGCTCGTCACCGGCCTGTCGGGCGCCGGCAAGTCGGTGACGCTCAAGGTGCTCGAGGACCTGGGCTACGAGGCGATCGACAACCTGCCGCTCCGGCTGGTCCACAATCTGGTGCGCGACGCCGAGGACGCGGCGCCGGCCATGGCGCTGGGCCTCGACATCCGCACCCGCGATTTCGACGCCGACACCTTCATCGCCGCCGTCGATGGGCTGCGCCGGCGCGACCATCTGGACGTGCATCTGCTGTTTCTCGACGGCGAGGAGGAAATCCTGCGCCGGCGCTTTTCCGAAACCCGGCGCCGCCATCCGCTGGCAGCCGACCGTCCCGTGCTCGACGGCATCCGCCACGAACGCCTGCTGATGCGCCCCGTGCGCGCCGCCGCCGATACGCGAATCGACACCTCGCGGCTCTCGGTGGTCGAGCTGCGCCAGGTCCTGGAAGGAAGCTACGCCTTGGACGAGCCGCGCCGCCTCAGCGTGTTCGTCACGTCTTTCGGGTTCCGCCGCGGCCTGCCGCGCGACGCCGACCTGGTGATCGATGTGCGTTTCCTGTCCAATCCGCACTACGACGCGGCGCTGAAGGACCTGACCGGCCTGCACGGCGACGTCGTCTCCCATGTCGAGGCCGATCCCGATTTCGCGTCCTTTTTCAAGGGCCTGTGCGACATGTTGCTGCCGCTGTTGCCGCGGTATCTGGCCGAGGGCAAAAGCTATCTGACCATTGCCATCGGCTGCACGGGGGGACGGCATCGCTCGGTCGTGGTGGCCGAAAAGCTGACCCGGTGGCTGTCCGAGAAGGGGTTTGCCGCGCAGGTGCGCCACCACGACATGGATTGACCGCGCCGGGGCGGGATGGATTAAACTGACGCGGATTAGAGGAGGCCCGGGAAACATGATCGGCATCGTGCTTGTCACCCACGGACGACTGGCCAACGAGTTCGTCGCCGCCACCGAACACGTGGTCGGTCCGCAGGAAAACATGCGCACCGTCTCCATCGGCCCCGACGACGACATGGAGGAGCGCCGCGTGGAGATTCTCAAGACGGTCGAGGAGGTCGACAGCGGCGACGGTGTCGTGGTGCTGACCGACATGTTCGGCGGCACCCCGTCGAACCTGGCGATCTCGATCATGGACCGCGCCACGGTCGAGGTCATCGCCGGGGTCAACCTGCCGATGCTGATCAAGCTGGCCAGCGTGCGCGGCTCAAAGCCTCTGGCCGAGGTTGTCGCCAGCGCGCAGGAGGCGGGCCGCAAATACATCAACGTGGCCAGCAAACTGTTGGCTGACGAACCGCCGTGAACGGCGAGGCGCCCGCGCCCGACGGCTGGCTCCGGCGCACCGTGCGTATTTGCAACCGGCGCGGCCTGCACGCGCGCGCCGCCGCCAAGTTCGTCAAGCTGGCCGGCGCCTTCGACGCCGAAATCGCGGTCCACAAGAACGACATGACCGTGTCGGGCGTGTCCATCATGGGGCTGATGATGCTGGCCGCGGCCGATGGCTCGGACCTCGGCCTGGCGGCGCGCGGTGGCCAGGCGGGCGCGGCGCTGGACGCCCTCGGCGCCCTGGTTGGCGGCGGCTTCGATGAAGACTGAGCGGCGGCGGCGAGCGCGGCGCGCGGCGGGCGGCGAACAAGTCCTGGAAGGCATCGGCGTGTCGCGCGGCATCGCCATCGGCCCGGCGCACGTGGTCGAATCCGGCACGGTCGAAGTGCTGGAATACCGCATCGCCGCGCGCGCCGTTAACGCCGAGCAGGACCGCTTCGTGGCCGCGGTGGACGCGGCGCGGGAGCAGATTGCCGGCCTCAGCGGCCAGGCGCGCCGCCTGCCCGCGGCCGCGCGCGAGGAACTCGGACACCTGCTCGACGCTCACGTCGAAATGCTTGCCGGCTCGCGTCTGGTGCGCGGCGCGCGCGACCGCATCGCCGCTGAGCGAATCAATGCCGAGGCTGCGGTCCGCGCCGAGCTCGCCACCATCGCCGAGGCCTTCGCCGGCATGGACGATCCCTATCTGGCGAGCCGGATCGACGACGTGCGCGAGGTCGCGCAGCGGCTGATCCGCAACCTGACCCGCGCGCCGCACCGCGCCTTTTCCGACCTGCCCGACGGCGCCGTGGTGATCGCCGACGATCTGACCCCGGCCGATATCGCGCTGCTCGACCCGAACCGCGTCGCCGGCTTCGCCGCCGAGCTGGGCGGCGCCCAGGGTCACACCGCGATCATGGCGCGTTCGCTGGGCCTGCCGGCGGTGCTCGGCATAAGCGGCCTTCTGTCCAAGGTACGTAGCGGCGAGCCGGTGGTGCTGGACGGCGGAACGGGGCGGCTGATCGCGCGTCCGAAGCAGGCGACGGTGGACGCCATGCGGCGGCGGCGGCGCGATCTGGCGCGGCGCCGGCGCGGTCTGGCGCGGCTGCGTAACCTGCCGGCGGTTACCCGCGATGGCGTCGAGATACGCTTGCAGGCCAATCTCGACCTGCCCGGCGAGATCACCGCGGCGATCGACGTGGGCGCCGACGGCGTCGGCCTGCTGCGCAGCGAATTCATGTACATGAACCGCGACACGCCGCCCGACGAGGACGAACAATACGCGGCGATGCGCGGCCTGGTCGAGGCCATGGACGGGCGCCCGGTCACGGTGCGTACGCTGGACGTGGGCAGCGACAAGCTGGCCTATTCGTTGGACGGCGGCGCCGGGCTGGGCACCGGCGTCAATCCGGCGCTGGGCCTGCGCGCGATCCGCCTGTCGCTGAGCATCCCCAAGCTGTTGGACACGCAACTGGCCGCCATGCTGCGCGCGGCGCAACACGGCCCGTTGAGAATACTCCTGCCGATGATCACCAACGCCAGCGAGATGCGCAAGGTGCGCGAGGCGATGGAGCGCGTCGCCCGGCGCCTCAGGCGCGCCCGCCACCCCATCGCCGAGCCGTTGCCGCCCCTGGGCGCCATGATCGAGATCCCGGCCGCCGCGCTAGCCGCCGACCGGCTGGTGGTGGAATGCGATTTCCTGTCGATCGGCACCAACGACCTGACCATGTACACCCTGGCGGTGGACCGCGGCGACGACCATGTCGCGCACCTTTACGACCCGCTGCATCCGGCCGTCCTGCGCCTCATCCAGTTCGCCACCGAGGCCGCCTTGCGCGCTGGCGTGCCGGTCAATCTGTGCGGCGAGATCGCCGGCGACGCGCGCTACGCGCCACTGCTGCTGGGCCTCGGCCTGCGCGATCTGTCGATGACGCCGGTCAACCTGCCGATGGTCAAGAAACGCATCCGCGCGCTCGATTTCGCCTCCGCCGCGCGGCTCGCCGAAACCATCATGGGGCAATCCGATTCGGGCCGCATCGCCGCCGTGATGGACGATTTCAACAGCGTGATGTGACGCCGAAACGCTAGCCCCGGCGCGGCCTATACCACCGCCCGCTTGCCTTTGGCGGCGGAAGCGGCGATTTTGGGCGGACATGCAGGCGAACTCCGGCGAGACACGGATTACGGCCGTCCTCGGGCCCACCAATACCGGCAAGACCCATCTCGCCGTCGAGCGCATGCTGGGCCATTCCAGCGGCATGATCGGCTGCCCGTTGCGCCTGCTGGCGCGCGAAATCTACGATCGGATCAAGCTGGCGCGCGGGTCCGGCGCGGTGGCGCTGATCACCGGCGAGGAAAAGATCGTGCCGGCGGCGCCGCGCTATTTCGTGTGCACCGTGGAATCCATGCCGCTCGACCGCCAGGTCGAATTCCTGGCCATCGACGAGGTCCAGCTCGCCGCCGACCCCAAGCGTGGCCACGTGTTCACCGACCGGCTGCTGCACGCGCGCGGGCTGTACGAGACCATGTTCCTGGGCGCCGCCACCATGGCGCCGTTGATCCGCCGGCTTGTGCCCGAGGCCGAATTCGTCTCGCGGCCGCGCTTTTCGATCTTGTCCTACGCCGGCGAGCGCAAAATCAACCGGCTCAAGCCGCGCAGCGTCCTGGTCGCGTTTTCGGCCGCCGACGTTTACGCCATGGCCGAGGCGGTGCGGCGCGCGCACGGCGGCGCGGCGGTGGTGATGGGCGCGCTCAGCCCGCGCACCCGCAATGCCCAGGTCGAGCTGTTCCAGTCCGGCGAGGTCGATTACCTGGTCGCCACCGACGCCATCGGCATGGGGCTGAACATGCATGTCGACCACGTCGCCTTCGCCGAGATTCGCAAGTTCGACGGGCGCGAGGCGCGCAACCTGACCGCGGCCGAGATCGGCCAAATCGCGGGCCGCGCGGGACGCCACATGCGCGACGGCACGTTCGGCACCACCGCCGACGTGGGCCCGCTGGCGCCTGACATCGTGAACGCTGTCGAGGACCACAGCTACGCGCCGCTGAGACGCCTCTATTGGCGCAACGCGCGGCTTGACCTGTCGTCGGTCAAGGCGTTGCTGCGTGGCCTCGAGGCCGCCCCGCCACGGCCCGAACTGATCCGCCCGCGTGACGCCGAAGACCTGTTGTCCCTGCGCGCGCTCACCGCCAATCCCGACATCGCCGCGCTTGCCCAGGGCCACGACGCCGTCGCTTTGTTGTGGGAGGTGTGCCGCATCCCGGATTTCCGCAAGACCATGACCGATGCTCATGTCGGCCTGCTGAGCCAGATCTATCGTCATCTCGCCGGGCCCACCGGGGTACTGCCGCGCGATTGGGTGCATGGCCTGGTCGAGCCGCTCGATCACGTGGACGGCGACATCGACACGCTGGCCGCGCGCATTGCCCATGTGCGGACCTGGAACTACGTCGCCCACCGGCCCGACTGGGTGGCCGACGCGCGCGCCCTGCAAGAGCGCGCGCGCGCCATCGAGGACCGGCTGTCCGACGCGCTGCACGAGCGCCTGACCCACCGCTTCGTCGACCGCCGCGCCGCCGCCCTGGCGCGCGGCCTGAAGGAACGCGCCAACTTGGTCGCCGCGATCAAGCCGGACGGCGCGGTGGTGGTCGAGGGCCACGCCGTTGGGCACCTCGACGGTCTGGTGTTCCGGCCCGACGACGCGCAAGCCTGGCGCCACGACCGCGTGCTGCGCGCGGCGATCCGCCGGGCGCTGACGGCGCGGCTTGAGCGGCGCGTGGCCGAGATCGCCCGCGCCCCCGACGACGCTTTCACCCTGAACGACGACAATACGCTGGGCTGGGCCGGCGCCACTCTGGCGCGCCTCGCCGCCGGTACTGATTTGCTCGATCCGGCGGTCGACATCGTCGCGTCGCCCGAAATGGTCGATTCGGCGGGCCGCGAACGGCTGCGGCGGCGGCTCGAGACGTGGCTGCGCGGGCACTTGCGGGCGCGGCTGGACGTGTTGTACCGCGCGCTCGACGCGCCGCTGCGTGGCCCGGCGCGCGGTCTGGTTTACCAATTGGTCGAGGGCCTAGGTTCGCTCCCTTGCGCCAAGGTTCGCGGCCAGATCGCCGCGCTCGACGCCGACGACCGCAAGAGGCTGGCCCGGCTCGGCGTGCGGTTGGGACGCGAAAGCGTGTTCATGCCGGCGATGCTGAAGCCGCCGATGGTGGCTTTGCGGGCGCGCCTGTGGTCGCTGTTCAGCGGCATGAATTGCGCGCCGCCGTCGCCGGGCCGTGTTTCGGTTCCGGTCGACGCCGGCGTGCCAGGCGAGTTCCACGACGCCATCGGCTATGCGCGGCGCGGCGCGCTGGCGATCCGCGTCGACATCCTGGAACGCCTCGGGGCCACGTTGCGCCGCCGCGCCCGCGCCGGGCCGTTCGCGGCGGACGGCGCGCTGATGACCCTGGCCGGCGCCCGCGCCGAGGATTTCGCCAGCGTGCTGCGCGCCATGGGCTACGACCCGGTCGAGGTGGCATCGGACGCGGAGGCCGACCCGGCGGCGCTTTACGCGGCCAGGCCGCGCCGCCAGCGTAATGGACGCAACGGGCGCAAGCCGCATGGCCGCCGCCCCGACGCGGCGTCGCCCTTCGCCGAGCTGGCCAACATCAAGCTGGGCTCGCCGTGAGCGAGGCGGATTCGCTCAGGCTGGACAAGTGGCTGTGGTACGCGCGCTTCTTCAAGTCGCGTACCACGGCCAGCCGGCTGTGCGCCGCCGGGCGCGTGCGCATCAACCGCCGCGTGGTCGACAAGGCCCACGCCATGCTGCGCGCCGGCGACGTGCTGACCTTCCCGCAAGCGCGCGCGATCCGGGTGGTGCGGGTGCGCGCGCTGGGAACCCGGCGCGGCCCGGCCGCCGAGGCGGTCACGCTTTACGAGGACTTGGCCCCGCCCGAGCCCGCCCACTTAAAGACCGCGGCGCCACGCGCGCCGGGCGCCGGCCGCCCCACCAAATCCGACCGCCGCGCCATGGAACGCCTGAAGGGCGACGCGTAACGGGCCGGCTTTATGCGAGCGCGGGACGGTCGCGCAGTAGGTCCGAGGCCTCGATCACTTCGCCGGCCGCGCGCTCGACGCGGGGGCCCATCAAGTGGACACCGGCGACGCCGGGGATGTCGCGCAATTGCTGCATCAGTTCGACGCAGATCTTGTGGCCCTCGGCCCGTTCGTCGGAGGCGCCTTCGAGGCGCGCGAAGATCGCGTCGGGAATTTCGACGCCCCACAGGTTGTCGTGCATCCAACGCGCGGATTTGAGCGAGGCGATGGGGCCGATGCCGATGATGAAATGGGCGCGCTCGGTGACGCCGAAATCGACCAGCTGCGCCATGTAGCGCCGCGCCACGCCGATATCGAAACAGAATTGGGTCTGGAAGAAATCCGCACCGGCGTCGATCTTGGCGTTGAGCTTGTCGGGGCGCCAGTCGGGCGGCGGGTCGAGCGGAGCGTCGGCGCCGCCGATGAACAAGGCCGGCGGCACGGCCACCTTGCGGCCCGACGGCAGGGCCGCGTCGTCGCGCATGCCGCGCGCCAGGGCGATCAGCTCGTGGCTGTCGAGATCGTGCACCATCTTGGCGTCGGGCTGGTCGCCGCCGGCCATGTCGTCGCCGCGCAGGCACAAGATGTTGGGTACGTCCAGCGCCGCCGCGCCCAGCAGGTCGGCTTCCAGCGCCAGCCGGTTGCGGTCGCGCATGGTGAACTGAAGCACCGGCTCGATACCTTCGCGCGCCAACACCGCCGCCGCCGCCAGGCTCGAGAGATGCGCGCGCGCGCCGGCGCCGTCGGTGACATTGACCGCGTCCGCCTTGCCACGCAGGCACCCGGCTCTCTCCAACACGGCCGCCGGGTCGGCCGACAGCGGTGGCGTGGTCTCGGCCGTGACCACGAACACCCCGGCGCGCAGCAGCCTCTCCAGCCGGCCCGGCGAATGGGTGGCGTCGGGCCGTGGCGCGGCGGGAGCGAGCGGGGTCATGACGCGGCCTTTCGAAATAGTGGCGGGACAACGTAAAGAGGGTCTCGCGCATCGTCAAACAGGCCATCGAACCGGCCATCGGCCACTGCTATCCGGTCGGGGCGCGACGGCGCGCCAGACTCATCCTCCCCTCCCCCTCGGCGGGCCACGGCCTTCGCACATCCGCGTGGATTATGGCAAGGCGCGGTTCGGGCGCTGCCCCCTTGTATGTCGAAGAGCGGCTGGGACAGGCGGAGAGGCTGGCCGGCGCCCACCCTCCAATACACTGAAGGAAAGCCGCTTCTCGAAATGTGTGGCTCTCGTGGGCGCTGGGAGGAAGGGTCCTGGGTCGCGGATTCCCGTGTTCGTGTCCATGGGGTCGCGAGTCACGCCGGCTAACACGCGTGCCTTGTTAACGCCCCGACGCCGCGTCGCGGCGATCATATCGTCAAGAGGAACCGGCGTGCCGGCGGCGCGCGCTTAGACCGAATCAGGCGTGGCCCGATTCGCTCGACAGCAGCGACAGATCGATGCCGACCTTGGCGACAGCGCGTTCCCATTTGCTGGCGTCGTCTTCGCCAAACACCAGTTCCTGGTCGGCCGGGACGTGAAGCCATCCGTTGTTCTGGATTTCCGAATCGAGCTGCCCCGCCGCCCAGCCGGCATAGCCCAGCGCCAGCATGGCTTTTACCGGCCCCTTGCCATCGGCGATTTCGCGCAGCACATCCAGGGTGGCGGTCATGGCGAAGCTGTCGTCCACGCACATGGTGGCCTCGCTCTGGTAGTCCGGCGTGTGCAACACGAAGCCCCGGCCCGATTCGACCGGCCCGCCGAAATGGAGCCGGATCCGGTCGTTCACCTGGCCCGACTCCAATCCCATCTGGGTCAGCAGGTCCTTGAAGGACAGCGCGCCCAGCCGCCGATTGACGACCAGGCCCATGGCGCCGTCGGCGTTATGGGCGCATAGATAGACGACCGACCGCGCGAATCGCGGGTCGCTCATTTGCGGCATGGCGATCAACAATTGACCGGACAGATAGCCATCATGGTTGTCAACATCGGCCATGTGGTGAAAGTAGGCCCTTCCAGCGGTGGAAACAAGTTTGCGCGGGGCGAGATAACGAGTCCTCACATATTCGTGGATCATGGTTATATTAATTCGAGAATAGGTTAAGGTTGGCGATCATGCAAAGACCTTTGAGCCTTGGGGTTTGCCTTGGATTGGCCGTGCTGGCGTTCGTGGGAACGTTGGCGCCGCGGGCCGTCGTGGCGGCCGTCGCCTCGCCGTGGGACCAGACCGACGTCAGCGAAGTCCGAATCGTTTCGGCGGCGGAAGCGGTGGGCGAGGGCGACACGGTGCGCCTGGGCCTGCAGTTCCGCCTCGATCCCGGGTGGAAGATTTATTGGCGCAGCCCCGGCGACGCCGGCCTACCACCGATGCCCGACTTCGAGGGCTCGGCCAATCTGGCCTCGGTCGACATGGAATGGCCGGCGCCGGAACGGTTCCTGGAACTGGGCGGGCTGGAGACGGTGGGCTACAAGAACGGCACGCTGTTTCCGCTGACGGTGCGCCTCGAGCGGCCGGGCGAGGCGCTGTCGTTGCGCGCGGTGATCGACTATCAGGCCTGCGAAAAGATATGCATTCCCTTCACCGCCACCGTTGAGCTCGACCTGCCGGCCGGCCCGGCGGAAGCCACGCCTTTCGCGCGCTTGATCGACCGTTACGCGGCCAAGGTGCCGGGCGCGCCGGCGGCGGCCGGGATCGAGCTGGTGCAAGCCGGCGTGATCGCCGAGGGCGGGGTCGAGGTGCTGGAAGTCCGGCTGCGCGCGAACGAGGCATTCGCCGCGCCGATTCTGCTCATCGAGGGCGACCGGGGCGTGCTTTATCCCAGGGCCGACTTGGAAATCAGCGAGGACGGCCACGCGGCGGCGTGGCGTCTGACGCTGGGCAAGCGCGCCCACGCCGATTCCATCGATGGCGGCGTCAGGGTCACCGTGGTCGATGGCGCCCGCGCCGCGCAATTCCCGGTCTCGCTTACCGCCGTCGCTCCGGCGGCGATGCCCGCGGTCAGCTTCTGGTCGCTGGCGACAGTGCTCGGCCTGGCCCTGCTGGGCGGCCTGATTCTCAATTTGATGCCGTGTGTGTTGCCGGTCCTATCCATCAAGCTGCTTGGCGTGGTCAGCCACGGCGGCGGCGAGCGCCATTGGGTGGTGGCCAACTTCATCGCCTCGGCCAGCGGCATCGTCGCCTCGTTCCTTGTGCTCGCGGCGGGCGCGGTGGCGCTGAAGATGGCCGGTGGCATGGTCGGCTGGGGCATGCAGTTCCAGGAACCGCTGTTCCTGGTGTTCCTGACCGTCGTGGTGACGCTGTTCGCGTGCAACCTGTTCGGCCTGTTCGAAATCTCCATGCCGGGCTGGATCGGCGGCCTGGCCGGCGGCGGCGAGGGGCCGTCGCTTGTGGGGAGCTTCTGGACCGGCGCCCTGGCAACACTGCTGGCGACGCCGTGTTCGGCGCCGTTCCTGGGCACCGCGGTCGGCTTCGCGCTAAGCCGCGGCGCGGGCGAGATTTTCGCCGTGTTCCTGGCGCTGGGACTGGGCATGGCGTCGCCTTATCTGTTGGTCGCCGCCGCGCCCGGCCTGGCGACACGGCTGCCCAAGCCGGGCCCGTGGATGGTCTGGGTACGGGGCGCGATGGGCCTTACCCTGGCCGCCACCGCCGCCTGGCTGTTGTGGGTGATCGCGGCCCAAACCGGAAACCTGGGCGCGCTGGTGCTGGGCGCGCTGATGGTGATCATGGGACTGGCGCTGTGGTTGCTGGGCGCCCACAAACCGGGACGCGGACGCGTGGCGCTCAGCACCATGGCGGCCCTGGCGCTGGTCGCTTTCCTGGTGCCCGGCACGATCGGCGGGCGCGCCGCCAACACCGACGCCGTTTCGCTGGACCCGATCGTGGCGGGCCTAAAATGGCAGGCTTTCGATGAGGCCGCGATTCCGTCACTGGTGCGCGCCGGCCGTGTCGTGTTCGTCGACGTGACCGCCGAATGGTGCGTCACCTGTAAGGTCAACAAGTCGTTGGTCCTGGAGACGGCGGCCGTGGCGGAGCGCCTGAGCGCCCCTCACGTGGTGGCGATGCGCGCCGACTGGACCACGCCCGACCCGGTCATCGCCCACTATCTGGCGAAGTTCGGCCGCTACGGCATTCCGTTCAACGTGGTCTACGGGCCCGGCGCGCCGGACGGCGTGGTGCTGTCCGAACTGCTGAGCCGGGGCGCCGTGTTGGGCGCGCTCGACCAGGCGCGGGCAACATCCTCGGCCGCCAACGTCACGCCGGCGACGTCGCGAATCGACTAAGTTCGGCCGCGCGGTCCCTTCCCCATCACTCCGCAACGTTACTCCGCTCTCGTGTTCGCGGGCTCGGCCCGCGAACCCATGAACACGGACCGGGAGATGTGAACCGGGGGCGTTTTTGCATCGCCGTCTCATGGCGGTTGGCCATCGCGGCGGTCTCGGCGCGGCTCGAAGGCAAGACAAAAGAACCCCACCCCAACGGCTCGCTCGCCTTCGCCGCCTGGGTCCGCGCGGCTCGGCGGCTGGACCGGCTATTACGGCAAGCCCGGCCCCGTTGTCATACTCAAGGGACCGCACCGGTTCAGAGCCATCCAACACGGCTGGAGCCTCGCCCAAAATGCGTGATTCTCGTAGACCGCGTTGGGAGCTATGCCCGAAAGTTGGTGACGGGTCTTTCAGGCGGCGTGTTTGATTTGTTTGATGCCGTCCCTGAACGGCACTCCTTCGATGATTTCGGCGAGCTGGTTTGAGCCATCGAGCTTGCG
>Ga0066376_10004541_pt1 | contig 12035 bp, 17 predicted proteins | sample Knorr_S15_td_Bot_FD_77009 | JGI IMG/M metagenome (GOLD analysis project Ga0066376, IMG submission 77009) | Marine microbial communities from Southern Atlantic Ocean transect - Knorr_S15_td_Bottom_ad_5009_LV_A | ecosystem: Environmental > Aquatic > Marine > Oceanic | place: Southern Atlantic... | reverse complement strand
GGTTGAACTTTTAAGTGTAGAAGAAGGCTCAAAGGTAGAGTTTGATAAAATACTTTTGATTTCTGATGGGAAGGATTCAAAAGTTGGCACTCCTTTCCTCAAAAAGGCAAAAGTTACTGGCAAAGTGGTAAGACATGGAAAATCAGATAAAATTAAAGTGTTTAAGATGAAAAGAAGAAAAGACTATCGTAGAACCTATGGACATAGACAGAATTTTACTGAGGTATTAATAGAGGCTATAAGCTCTTAGCTTATAAGTAAGATATGGCTCATAAAAAAGCAGGTGGAAGTAGTAGAAACGGGAGGGACTCTCAGTCCAAACGTCTAGGAGTGAAAAGATTTGGAGGAGAAAAGGTCTCAGCTGGGTCAATCTTGGTAAGACAAAGAGGGACTAAATTTCATCCTGGAGAAAACGTTGGATGCGGTAAAGATCATACCCTTTTTGCCAAAGTAGACGGCGAAGTATTCTTCACAAAAAAAGGAATTAAACTTCGCCAATTTGTAAGCATTGACGCCTCTTAGGGCCTTACTTTTTTCGTATATTTTAGAATAGTTCAATGAATTTCATTGATGAAGTGCTCATCAAAGTTTCTGCTGGAGACGGTGGCAACGGATGTTTAAGTTTCAGGAGAGCCAAAAATCTACCCAAAGGGGGACCTGATGGTGGCAAAGGTGGTTCTGGTGGAGATGTGATTTTAAAAACCAACCCTAATTTAAATACTTTGGCTAGGTTTAGATATGAAAAGTATTTTCAAGCTACCAGCGGTAAAAAGGGCTTAAGCATGAATAAAAGTGGAGCTGATGGAGAAGATCTCATTATCGAAGTACCTCTAGGCACAATTATTTACGATGAAACTATAGAGGAAAAGATTGCTGATTTAGATTCTGATCAGGAAGAGGTAGTGGTTGCAAAAGGAGGTAAGGGAGGTCTAGGAAATCTTAGATTTAAGAGTTCTACTAATAGATCTCCTAGAAGGACAACGCAGGGAGAGGGAGGAGGAAGTTTGGACTTAAAACTGGAATTGAGAGTTCTTGCTGATGTAGGCTTATTAGGTAAACCAAATTCAGGTAAATCTTCTTTGGTAAATGCTGTTTCTAGTGCACATCCCAAGATAGCAGACTACGAGTTCACCACTCTAAAACCTAGCCTTGGAGTAGTAGATTACATTTCAGATAAAAGTTTTGTAATCAGCGATATTCCAGGTCTCATAAGTGGAGCATCTAAAGGCGTGGGTTTAGGTTTTCAGTTTTTAAGACATCTCTCAAGGACAAGACTGATCCTACAAATAATTGATGTAGAAAACAAAGAAGTAAAAGGTATAGAAACTGAAAGTAAAGAATTATTAAAAGAACTTGCGGAATTTGATTCAAATTTAACTCAAAAGGTTCAGTGGTTGTTATTGAACAAAATAGATTTGATTTCTAAGGAACAACAAATGAAACTGGAAAGAAGACTCAAGAAACAACAAGATTTAAAGGTTTATCTTATTTCAGCTAAACAAAGGTTGGGTACTGAGAGCTTAATGAAAGAGATAGGCTTTGCATTGGAGAAGATTGATCAATAAACCAAAAGAAAGGTGGGTGATAAAAGCCGGAAGCAGCCTTGTTGCAGGTAATGATGCTGGGATAGATAAATCTTTTATCCAAAATCTTGTATCTCAAGTAAATAAGTTGTTAAAACAAGGCATTCAAGTGATTATTGTTTCTTCTGGGGCAGTAGCTAAAGGTATGTATGAATTAAATTTGAAAGAAAGGCCAAATTCTCTTCATCTTTTGCAGGCTACAGCAGCTGTGGGTCAATTAGGACTAATTAACTCTTACCAATTAGAATTTTCCAATTTTGATATAAAAACGGCACAAGTTTTAATCAGTCACGATGACATTGCGAATCGGGAAAGATATTTAAATGCGAGAAGAAGTTTAACCACCCTCCTGGAGATGAGAGTTGTTCCAATTGTTAACGAGAACGATAGCGTCTCTACCGAGGAAATAAGTTTTGGGGACAATGATACTTTAGCAGGGGCCATAGTAGGACTTACTGATGCAGATCGATTTGTTATGTTGAGTGATCAGAAGGGAGTCTATTCTCAAGATCCACAAAAAGAGAAAAACGCCAAACTTTTAAGTGTTATTAATTTAGACGATGCATCCACTGAAATAGACAGAATAACTGAAGGATCCTCAGGTAGCTTAGGCCGAGGAGGGATGAAAACTAAAATAAAAGCGGCTAGACTTTCTCTTGATTCAGGTGCAAAAACTTGGGTAGCGGATGGTAATGATCCAGAGGCTTTAATTAAAATTTTTAATGGACAACAAGTTGGAACACTCTTTGAAGGAGAGAGAGACAAACTTCAATCCAGAAAGAAATGGATCGCTTCTTTAGGCATCCCTAAAGGTAAATTGATTCTAGATGATGGTGCAGCTAAAGCTATTGTTGAGGATGGAAGCAGTCTTTTACCTGTAGGAGTAACAACAATTGAAGGTGAATTTGAAAAGGGAGCTTTGGTTGTTTGTTTAAATAATAATGAAGAAGTTGCAACGGGATTTTGCAATTTTAACTCTTTGGAATTAAAGCTTATTTTAGGTCTTAAGTCAGAAGAAATTTCTTCGACATTGGGGTATGCCTCGGAAGAAGAGGTTATTCATAGAGATAATTTAGTTCTCAGTTAAAGAGATTTAATTTTTTTATTAAGGCGAGACTTAGTTCTGGAAGCTTTGTTTGCATGTATTACTTTTTTGTTGGCCATAGTATCCAGAACTTTTTCAGCTTTCTTAAAAGCTTCCGAAGCAGCTTGTTTGTCCCCAGACGCTATAGCCGAGTCAACGGCCTTTACGGCTGTTCTGGTAAGAGCTCGCTGAGAGCTCTTTAAAATATTCCTCTTAATATTCTGTCTAGATCTTTTTAATACCGATTTGATTCTTAACTTTTCTCTATTAGCCATATACTTGTCTTACTTGAAGAGCCGCGCATGATGCATTCTGTGAAGACCAGTGTCAAGTGAGTATCAATAAATGGGAGAGAAAAGAAAAAGATTCCTTATAGCTATTCTTAGATTTCATGGAGATGTCCTCCTGACGACGCCTTTGATTGATAAAATCAAGCGAATTCATCCTAAATCAATCCTGGATCTTTTGGTTTATAAGGGCACGGGTGTGCTTCTTGAAGCTGATAAAAGAATTAATCATATTTTAGAAGCAGAACCTTCATCTGGGCTTAATCCTATAAAGAGGTTAATTGAGGAGATAAAACTCCTGCGACAATTAAGAAAGGCTAAATATGATTATGGTTTATTTTTGACTACCCAATGGCGAATGGCTTTAATGGGAAGAGCTTTAAGAAACGCTAAAACGGCAGCAGTGGATGACATAAAGAGAAGGAAACCTTTCTGGGTTAATAGTTTTTCTTCAATTTTTCCTGAGGCTGGTGACAGTCACATAGTTGAAAGAAATCTGAGTGCTCTCAAAACCTTGGGCATTGAAGGGAAAGAAGAGAAAGTAAGTTTAAGTCTTACCATTCCTGAGAAAGTTGAAGAATCAATTAACGAAATGAGAAAAAAACATTCAATAACAGGCGATTATTGTGTTTTTCATCCCGTTTCAAGAAGAGACAGCAAGCAGTGGACTAAAGAAGCTTTTGCTCATGTTGTGGATCATTACCGCAATCAGGGTTTACCAGTTGTGATTACATCTGGGCCTGAGGATACAGAAAGAAACTATTTAAATGACATTGCAGCCATAACCAAACGTGACTTTATTAATCTTGGAGGAAAGACAAGTTTACTGGAATTAGCGGTGCTAATTAGAGATGCTAAATTTTTTCTAGGATTGGATTCAGTTGCTTCTCATCTAGCAGCAGCTGTTGGAACTTCTGGAGTAAGTCTATTTGGTCCCAGTAACCCACTTAATTGGAAGCCCTGGTCAGAAAGAATCACCGTAATTTCCAGGGGTGGGAGTGAAGAGTTTTGCCAAAAACACGGTCATTTAGAAGGTAAATACAAAAACTGTCTCTGTTATATCTCTCCAGAAAGAGTCATCGAGGAAATAGAAAATAATTATTTAGGTTGATAAAGAATTAATTAAGTCAATTTTATTCAAATAATCTTTGAGGTCCTTGTATTGGAAGCCACAAACCAATCTTTCTATTCCCATGTCTTCAAATTTCGTCAACTTTTCTTTACTTGAAGCTTTATCATTAAGGTTTAGTCCGCTGACTACGCTTACCTTATCACTTTCCTTGTTTAGAGATTTACACAGTTCCTTATAAGCCTTTAAATTTTCTTTAAGTTCTTCTGGTTCATTAACTAAGGGAATCCATCCATCGCCAAGTTCGGCAGCTCTTTTTATGGAATAGTCTTTCGAACCGCCTATGTAAAAAGGTGGTTTAGGCGGCCTTGGCTTAAACAGGAATTTTTGTTTGTTTAATTGGATCTCATCCTGACTAAATGCTTCACGCATAAAAGTGAGGAATTCATCTGTAATTTTGCCTCTATTTTTTTTGTCTACCCCCAGAGCTTTAAATTCTGCATCCATCCAGCCAAGTCCAACGCCTAATAATAGGCGATTGCCAGACAATTCTTGAATGCTGGCTATCTGTTTTGCTGTGGGTAAGATTTCTCGATAGGGGGCAATCAAAACAGCGCTGCCTATTTTGATGGTTGAAGTGACCCCAGATAGCCAAGCTAAGCTACTTAAGATATCAACATAACGACCTCCTGAACCTTCTGCGTTATCTGGTGGAATGGCGATATGGTCTACAACCCAGATGGACTCGAATTGTCTTTCTTCTGCAGCTAAAGCAGCCCCAGCCATGATTTCTTTGGTTGATTGATCTCCCATGTTTCTAATCATTAACCCAATATGCATATTTCTTTCCTGAGGTATGATTCGTAGTTTGCTTTAATATGCTCTGTAGGTAAATATCCTTCTAGTAATAATAAGGAGAAATGAAGAGATGACTAAGACTACAGAAATCCTGATAGATGGATTTACTTTCACCGAAGGGCCTCGTTGGCATGAAGGAAGGCTTTATTTTTCTGATTTCTTTACTCATAGAGTTTTAGCGGTGGATACTAAAGGCCAGCATGAGACAATTGTTAAAACCCCTTGTCAGCCTTCTGGACTTGGTTGGTTACCAGATGGTTCCCTCCTAATCGTCTCTATGAACGATCAGAAGCTGCTGCATTTTGATAATGGTGTATTAACTGAGGCAGCAGATTTAAGCGAATTAGCTACTCATTATTGTAATGACATGGTGGTGGATAAAAGTGGAAATGCTTATATAGGAAATTTTGGATTTGATCTGCACGGAGGTGAAGCATTAAAACCAACCAATTTAATCTTAGTAAGGCCAGGTGAAGATCCATGCGTGGTTGCTGAGAATTTATTTTTTCCAAATGGCACAGTGATAACGCCTGATGGAAAAACTCTAATTTTGGGAGAAACTTTTAGTTCTTGTTTGACTGCGTTCGATATCAATAGTGATGCGACTTTGTCCAACAGAAGAGTTTGGGCAGATTTAAGTTCGATCGAAGAAGGTTATGCTCCAGTGCCAGATGGAATTTGCCTGGATGCAGAGGGAGCTATCTGGGTGGCTTCTCCTTCAACCAATGATGTTATCAGAGTAAAAGAGGGAGGAGCCTTGTTAGACAAAGTAAAAGTTGATATGGGGGCTTTTGCTTGCATGCTTGGAGGTAACAAGGGCAAAACCTTGTTTATTTCCACTTCTAAGGACTCTAAGGAAGAAATATGCCTCAAAGAGAAATCCGCCAGAATTGAGACTATAGAAGTAGATGTCTCTCGAGCTGGTCTACCCTAAAGAAGATTTATGGCCTTGTATGAATCGCCTGTCCCTTTAAGAGTTTCTTCAATTGAGTAAGTAGAAAGACCAAGTTCCTCTCTAGCCAAAGAACAATAAGATCTTGGCGAGTCATAAGTCTTTTCCTTTGGTCTCCCATCTTCCATTTCTTCTCCACCTATGGATTCTATTTCAGGAAATAATTCTTTTAGCTTAGCTTGAAGTTCCCAAGTGAACATCTCTCCAGACGGGTCAGTAGCAGAAAGAATGTATCTTGAACCATTTTTTGCATTTTGGCTTTCTGTACCTAACCTGTGGGCTCTAGCTACATCACGAACATCAACCATGTTCCATAACATAGTACTTCCTCGAAGTTTTCTCTCATTCCAATTACCAAAGTCTTCGCCTTTTAGTAATTGCAAGATCCAAAACTGCCAACTAAAGAATTGATTGTGATTCTCACTCATTAAGGGTCCAATTACATGTAATGGATTAATAGATACGGCCTCGAAGCTTCCATCTTCTTCGGCAGCCTTATAAATCATTTTCTCTGTATTTGCTTTGGCCATGGCGTAAGCGATGTCCCTGTTCTTAGAGATATTTTCTTCTGTCCAAGCGCCTTTATAGCCTTCCACATTATCACCACACCAATCTTTCTCGGTAAACACATAACCCTCAGGCCTGGGGTGACCAACAGCAGCAAAGGAACTGGTAAACACGAAGCGTTTTACACTGCCTGACTTCCTAACTGATTCAATAACATGCTCGTTTTCAGTAAAACATCCATCGTAGACTTCTTGCGGAGTTTCTCGATTGAACCCTACTGTGGCACCGGCATGAATAACTGCTGCACACCCTGCAAAAGCTTCGTCATAACTGCCTCTTTTAAAAAGATCGCCTTCGAATAATTCTACACTGCCTTCTAAGTCTTGCTCATTTAGATTGAGAAGGTGATCCACCTTTTTTTCATTACTTGAGTCTCGAACACAGGCATGTACTTGGTATCCTTGTCCCATCAGGTCTTCTACAACCCTTGATCCAATGTATCCGCTTGATCCTGTAACAGCTACAGGGCCATCTGTTTTAGTTATTCCACTTACGATCTCGATCCTCTCCTGTATCTTCTGTACCGGTTATATCGCCCCAAACTATTGAAGCCATTTCCTTAACATCTTTCAATACAATTAATAAAAATTGGCAAATATAGACAAGTATTCTTACTAAGAATAGGATTCCTATAGAAACCATGATTATAGCTATAAGACCATTTTCAAACATAGTTCTTAAATTATATCAGTTCCAAAGGCAATAATATTGCCATCTAAATCTTTGCAGCTAAAGTCTCTTAAGCCATAATCTCTATCATCTGGAGAAACCAGAATCTCTACTTTTAAATCTAGAAGTTTTTGATACAGATCATCAACTTCGCTTGCGAGAATACTCAAATTACCAGTACCAGCGGGTTGTCTTAAATTTTTAGAAATCAGGTGAAGTTCTACATTATCTTTAAGCAAGCCAGCGTAAAATTGTGGTTCCCCATAAACAAAATCAAGTTGAAAACCTTTCAAAGGTAGTAAATTCTTTCCAAACTGTCGCTGGCTTAGCCTTTATTAAAGCACTTCTTCTGATATGTAGTTTTCCAATTTCCATTTAATCCAAAAGGCACTTATCCTTATTCTCCAAAATATGACTGACAGTCTCTTCAACCGTCATAGTTGAATTATCAACCCACAAGCCAATTCCTGATAAAGTTAATACATACTCTTTTAGAATCCTATATCTAGTAGGGTTGTTAAATCTTGATACCTTACTTCTTTGCTGATCCCTCTTAAGGACTGTTTCAAAAGGAGGGTTGAAGGTAACAAGGAACAAGTTAAGGCTCCCCAGTGACTCTTTGTAGATAGACAGTTGTTCTTTGCCTACCACTTCATCACAAATAGGTGTAAATCCATGCTCAAGATAGGATTTTGCCAAAGCACATTGGTTTCTTATGTTCATATCAATTTGGAAGTTAGCTTCTTCTTGTGGTGTTCCATCAGGCCAAACATTTCCAGAAATAATTTGAGCTTGCAAGTCATCTCTACTTATAACAGCGGCTTTAGCAAACCTTTCTGCAAGCGCCTTTGAAGTGGTAGTTTTTCCGGCAGCTGGTATACCATTGATAATCCAAACTCCATTCATAAATCAAGTATATAAGAAGAATGGTGGAGGCGGCGGGAATTGAACCCGCGTCCATCAGTACTCTGCCATAAGATCTACATGCTTAGTTTCATCTATTAATTTTGTTTGATAGGGCCCGATGAACAGGGCTTATCTAACGATCTCATGTTTACTTAAGAAGTTGTATATGAGAACTACAACATCCGTAGTCCGTGAAGTCGTCTGTCGTAACAATGGCACGGACACCAAGTTAAGACAGTTAGCAAATTAAGCTGCTAAAGCGTAGTCTGCGTTATCGCCAACTAACATGTTTGTAGTAGTTGATTTACGAGAATTACTACCTTCTCGACATGCACTCGTGGGTTTGTAACTGCTGTCGAATCCAGTTCGCCCCCAAAAGGACTGGTGATTATACAGATAACTTTGAATTACTAAAAAAAAGGAGTAAAGTTTTTGAGTATGGGAGCAACAATAATTCCATCAATAAGATATCAGGATTGTACAAAAGCCATAGATTGGTTGTGTGATACTTTTGGATTTGAACGTAATCTTATTGTTCCTAATGAGGAAGGCGGAATAACTCATGCACAACTTGTCTGTGGTGAGGCGATGATTATGTTAGGCGATGGTCACAGGCATGCAAAAGACCCTTATGGAAAACTAAACAGATCACCTCTGCAGTTGGATGGCCAAAATACAGCAGGAATTTATATGGTCGTGGAGGATGTGGATGCCCACTATAAGAAAACAGAGGCCGCAGGAGTAGAAATAGTTCTGGATATTGCAGATCAAGACTACGGCGGTGGAAGTAGGAGTTACTCTTGTAAAGACTTGGAAGGTCACCTCTGGAGTTTTGGCTCCTACGATCCTTGGGAATAATATTTACCGTTTGTTTCTAGATCTTAGTGTTCTGGCCTTTTGTCGATCCCAATCTCTGGCTTTAATGGTTTGACGTTTGTCTCTGCCTTGCTTACCTGTAGCTAGGGCGATTTCACATTTAACTAGGTTATTTTTCCAAAACAGCTTGGTGGGAACACAGGTCTGGCCTTTTTGTTGGGTGGATTTAAAGATTCCCGCTAATTCCTTTTTATTCAAAAGCAATTTTCTAGATCGGGTTGGGTTGTTTTCTTGGTTGCTGTTGGATAAAGGGTTTATATGACAACCAATTAACCAAGCCTCGCCGTCTTTTAAAAGGACATAAGATTCTGCTATTTGAGCTTTACCCAAACGTATGCTTCTCACCTCCCAACCTTCAAGAGAAACCCCAGCTTCAAACTTATTAGTCAGTTCAAAGTTGAATCTAGCCCTTCGGTTTTCGGCAATAATATTTTCGGGCTTCTTTTTCTTCTTATTCACGCTTAGAGTATAAACAAAGAGATAGAATATTTTCTATTATCCATGAATAGTAACAATTTTAGAGAAAGGTACTTTAAAGGAAGGGTTTATATTACTCTCGCTCCTGCAATCTTCTTGGCTTCCTGTGTCTGGTTTACTCCTAATGTGGTAGCCACAAAGCTAGCCCACGCCTTTCAACTATATCTTTGTTTGCTTCTTTTTTTTGCCAGTACTTATTTATGGGCTCAATCAAAAATTACTGTTTCGATCTTCCCCGACCATTTTGCATTTAGACTGGCATTAATTTTGTTGCTAATAGCAGTAGTGGGAGGACTTCTGACTTTCTATTTGAATCCGGCATATGGTTTAGGTCTGGTCTTGGCTGGTCTTTTAAGCTTGCTCTTTTTTGGATTACCCGACCAGACCAAAGTCCAATCTCCTTTTTGGTTTAAAGAATTAATTCGTAAAAGTAACATTATGCTCTGCATTTGTTTGATAGTTATGTTAGCTTATTGGCTTAATCCTTATTCTCAACCACTGAGCTATTAACTGGAATGACCTCTGAGGCAAGAAAATCCATTCACGGAACTTGGACAGGTAAGTGGACTTTTATTTTGGCTGCTGCAGGGTCTGCAGTGGGTCTTGGAAATATATGGAAATTTCCATACATGGCAGGTGAATACGGTGGTGGGGCATTCGTCCTGGTTTATCTGGTTTGCATTCTTCTGATAGGAGTCCCCATCATGATAGCTGAGATTCTTTTAGGCAGGAGAGGCCGTAGTAGTCCGGCTAATACGATGGCATATCTGGCGGTTGAAGCTAGAGCCTTTCCACAGTGGAAATATCTAGGAATGATGGGGGCCGTGGCAGGGCTTCTAATTTTATCTTTTTACAGTGTAGCCGCAGGATGGGCTTTTGCTTATATCTTTGAGGAATTCAATGGGACTTCAGCAGAATATTATGGTCAAGAATTTGATAGTTTCTTAAAAGACGAAACTAGACTCATTTTTTTTCACAGTATTTTTATATTTGCGACAATTTTCATCGTTGCCAGGGGGGTCATAAAAGGTATTGAAACTTGGATAAATCGTCTCATGCCCATTCTCTTTATTATTATTGTACTTTTATGTGTTTACGCAACGCAGACAGGTGCTTTCTTCGAAGGAGTATCCTATTTGTTTACCCCTGATTTTTCCAAGATCAATGCGAAAGTTATTTTGGCGGCTCTCGGTCAAGCTTTCTTCACTTTGAGTCTAGGAATGGGGGCTATTATGGCTTATGGAGCTTATATGCCAGCCAACCAAAATATCGGCTCTACAGCCCTTTATGTAGCCTTTTTAGACACTTTAGTGGCCTTGCTTGCAGGAATTGCTATTTTCCCCATAGTATTCGCTAATAATCTAGAACCTGCAGTAGGTCCTGGTTTAGTTTTTGTTACTTTACCTTGGGCTTTCGTCAACATGCCTTTAGGGATAATTTTTGGAAAACTATTTTTCGTATTGTTGACTATCGCTGCTTTGAGTTCAGCAATTTCGCTGTTGGAGCCTGGCGTTGCTTGGATCGTAGAATCACTAAAAATAAAACGATACATAGCTGCCGCAGGTCTAGGTTTCATTGCTTGGACTTTAGGTATTTTTAGCGCCCTTTCATTTGATTTACTTGCAGGGTTTACACCAATAGGAGATAAGAATTTCTTTGATTCATTGGATTTCTTGTCCAATCAAGTCCTCTTGCCTTTAGGAGGGATATTTATAGCGATTTTTGTTGGCTGGGTAATGAAACGCAGTGATGTATTTGAAGAATTAAACCTCAAAGAGGGTTTGGTTCTAAAAGCATGGTTTTTCCTACTAAAATTTGTATCGCCCCTAGTGGTGGGCTTGATTTTTGTTCTTGCAGTTTTCTTTGGAGTTGTGACTTAGGTTAACTTTCTTCAGGAGGAAGATCTCCTTCCCATTTCACAAGTTCGCCAGCATCAAAAAACAAAGTTACTTTAATTTCTCTGAACACATTACTTCCTTGAGAAATTGATGTGTAGTAATCCCATCTTTCGGGAGTAAAAGTATCACTTATTAGAGGAGTGCCAAGGATGTATTTAACTTGGGACTCAGTCATGCCCACTTCTAGTTTGCTCAACATCTCTCTATCAATTAAATTTCCCTGATTAATGACTACTTGAAAGAGTTTTGGCATAGAACAGCTAACAGTTACTAAAAGTGTAACTAGAAATAAACACCTATTGATACTTTTTGGCATAACTTAATGAGGACTTAATTTATAATGATAATATATCTATCTATTCAGAAGGGTGAATATTGTGACAGATGACGCAGAATTAAAGAAGGCAGGACTTAAGGTAACTTTACCCAGGTTAAGAATTTTAGAATTGTTGGAGTCCGCTGAATCTCCCCATCTAAGTGCAGAAGGCATTTATAAGCAATTACTTAATGCAGGTGAAGAAGTTGGTCTTGCCACCGTTTACCGAGTCTTAACTCAGTTTGAACAAGCTGGTATCTGCATTAGACATAACTTTGAAGAAGGTCATGGGGTTTATGAACTGACCCCAACCCATCACCACGATCACATGGTTTGTGTAGAAACTGGAGACATAATCGAATTTACCTGCGACGATATTGAGAGGTTTCAAGAAACTGTTGCTAAAGAGAAAGGTTACGAAATCGTTGATCACAGCATGGTACTGTACGTAAAGCCCTTAAAGAAATAATTCCCTTGAACCAAAGATCTTTAT